>Ga0182030_10006020_pt1 | contig 25648 bp, 22 predicted proteins | sample 812S3MmetaG_FD_121299 | JGI IMG/M metagenome (GOLD analysis project Ga0182030, IMG submission 121299) | Permafrost microbial communities from Stordalen Mire, Sweden - 812S3M metaG (Illumina Assembly) | ecosystem: Environmental > Terrestrial > Soil > Wetlands > Permafrost | place: Sweden...
CCGCCGCGCGCGCTCCGCCGCGACATCATCCACCCGCTGGCCGGCGTAAGAAAACCTTGAAACGTCGCGCAAATCACCGGCATCTATTCATGACAGTAGTTGCGGCTTCGGCCGCAACCCCGCCAGCGTGCCTTCATGCAAGAATATAAAGCTCCTGGAGTTGAAAGCAGCAGCAGCGAGCCCAAGGGCCAGGAGCTGCTTTACGCTGCGCGCGTTTCGCTCGACCGTACCCAGATGCAGGTGGAGGAAAATATGGTCAATCTCTCACCGGGGATGGCCGTCACCGTCGAGTTCAAGACCGGTTCACGGGCGGTCATCACCTATCTGCTCTCGCCGCTGCTCAGATACAGGCAGGCGAGTTTGCGTGAAAGGTGAGGGCTCGGGGACGCCTTGAAGCCTGCGGTCACGGGCGACTTCAATAGCGGATTTTGGCCTTGATGGCCGCGTCACCGAGGACTTCAAGCCCGCCGGCGGCACCTGGGTTGGCGTGGGTCCGCGCCGCGCGCGGCCGGTCGGCGCAATCCGCCGCTTCAATCGCCACGACCTGCACAGCCGGCGGCGGATGACGCCGTCGGCATTCGCCGTGGCGCGGCGAATGGATCGACTTCAATCGCGCCCTGCGAACATTTTTTTCTGCCGCTCTCAGTCTTCGTATTTGTCACCGCAGCGGGGATCGCCGCGCTTCACCTGGTCGATTTCCTGAAGCGGCGGGAAGCAGCGGAGCACCGAGTAGTACTCCGTATAGGGTGGCGGCGAGCGAAAACAGGCGCTTTCGCCGACCGGCACTTCGACCGATCGTCCGTTGCTGATCGAATACTGGCAATTGTCAACGGTCTTGGGTTTGGCATCGGCCGGCTCCTCGGCACGCGCCTGGGCTAACGAAGCGATGACCATCAAGGAAATCGAAAACGCTCGCATTTTGGCTTCCTTTTGTTTCGAGATCATCCAGACTATCTAGGATAGCGCTGGCGGGGAGCAATGCCATCCCCTCAAAGCTGCTGGAGCCCGCAACCGCGGTCTCGCTCCCTCGGGGGGGCGGCGGGCTTGAAGCCGCCTATGGCAGCGAGGTAGCCGGCGCCGCCTCGGGCCAGTGGTGGCGGGCCTCCCAGATCGCCTTGCGCAGGGTGCGCGACAGCGCTTCGACCGAGTAGGGTTTTTGGATGAGGTCGAAACCCTGATGGGCGTTCTCCGCCAGCACGCTGCTGTAGCCGCTGGTCAGCACCACCGGCAGGCCGGGATATTGCGCGCGGATGATCGTGGCGAGTTCGACGCCGTTCATTCCGGGCATGATGACATCGGAAAACACCAGGTCGAACGCCGATGGGTCCGCCGCGATCAGCGCCAGCGCCTGCCTGGCATTGTCGACCCGCCTGGTGGCGTAGCCCATGTCCTGAAGCAGTTCGGTGGAAAACCGCCCGACGTCCTCGTTGTCCTCGACGACCAGGATACGATGGCCGCGGCCGCCCGTTGCCGCCTCGCGAGGCCCTGCCGCGAGCCCTGCGTCGTCAGCTGCGGGGGCCGCTGCCTGGGGCAGGTAGATGGTGAAGGTCGAGCCTTCGCCCGGCGTGCTCGCGACGACAATCTCGCCGCCGGATTGCTTGGCAAATCCCAGCGACTGGCTGAGGCCGAGGCCGGTACCTTTTCCGACCTCCTTGGTGGTGTAGAACGGCTCGAAAATCGCCGTCAGCCTTTCGGGCGCGATGCCGGTGCCGGTATCGCTGACGGCAACGGCAATGAATTGGCCGCTGCGCGTCGCACTGGTGGCTGATGCCGGGATCGCTTCCGTCTTCTCGACCCTGATCGAGATCAGGCCCTCGCCGTTCATGGCGTCCCGGCCATTGACGGCGAGGTTGATCAGGGAGGTCTCGAATTGTGCGACGTCGGCCATCGCGAAACATTCGGGGTCGCGGATCTCGAGCCCGATCTGGATACGGCTGCCGACCAGCGGCCGGATCAGCTGCGCGATGGATTCGACCTGCAGGCCGACATCGAAAACCCTGGGCGCCAGCGGCTGCCGCCGCGCAAACGCCAGAAGCTGTCCGGTCAACTTCGACGCCCGGTCCACGGTATCGGAAATCGCGTCGATGTAGCGGCGGCGGCGTTCGTCCGTAAGATCGCGGCGTCGAAGGAAATCGGTGGCCGAGCGGACGATGGTCAGAAGATTGTTGAAATCATGCGCCACGCCGCCGGTGAGCTGGCCGACCGCCTCCATCTTCTGGGATTGGCGCAGCGCTTCTTCGGCCTGGCGACGTTCGGTGATGTCGATCGCCTCCGCCAGCGCGCCGGCCACCGCGCCGTGCTGGTCGAACACGGGGCGCATGGCAAAGTCGAAATAGCGTTCGCCGATCGGCAGCTGCAGGCGCATTTCGGTTCGCACGCCGGCGCCGTGCGCGACCTCGGCAAAGCCGCTGTTGACCGTTTCGCGCGCGCCCGCGGTTGCGGCAAACCACGGCGAATCCCGGAACGGTTTGCCGACGATTTCGGCGGCGGCGGCCTTGATCCCCTCGAGCGCGGTCCGGTTGGCGTAGATGATGTTGCCGGCAAGGTCCAACAGCGCCTGGTACTGGTTGCTGGTTTCGAAGATCGAGCGCATTTGCGCTTCTTTGGTTTCAAGCTGGGCGGTGCGTTCGCGGATGCGCTGCTCCAGCGTTTCATTGAGCCGGCGCAGTTCGGTTTCGGCCTGCTTGGCCGCGGTGACGTCGTGCGCCACCCCGATGAAGCCGATGTGTCTTCCGGCCGGGTCCCAGCGCGGCTGCGACTCCGAGCGCATCCACCGCCAGGCGCCGTCGCCACGTCGGTAGCGGGCTTCCAGCACAAAGGGCTGCAGCGAGGCTTCGCCGGCGACACTCTCCTGGACGATCCGCGATTGATCGTCGGGGTGCAGGATCGTGCGCCAGTCGAAGACCAGCGCCTCCTGATATCCCAGTCCAAGAAAATCCAGATAGGCCTGGTTGGCGAAACCGCGGGTGCCGTCGAGCTTGCTGACCCACATCGGCACCGGCGCGCTGTTGGCGATCAGCCGGAAGCGTTCCTCGCTCTCGCGCAGCAGCTGCTTGGCCAGCGTGCGGTCCGTGATGTCCATGTGGGCGCCGACCAGGCGGAGCGGCCGGCCGTCTTGATCGCGTTCGATCTGCGCCTCGCAGGCGATCCACCGTATTTGTCCGTCGTTGGGCCTGATGATCCGGTATTCGGAGGAATAGTGGATATCGGCGCCATGCACCGTCGCCAGGAAATGCTGCACCGCGCGGTCGCGATCCTCGGGATGAATCCGGCGGACCCAGTCATCGTGGGTGTCGACGGCGCCGGGGCGGAGCCCGTGGATCTCAAGGTATTCGGGCGACCGGCGTCCGTTGTCGAAGCCATTCCTCAAATCGACGGTGACGCCGGCAACCCTGGCGATTTTCTGGACCCGGGCCAGATCGCTCTCGCGGTCCCTCAGGGTGCGTTCGGATTCGGAGAGGATTTCATTGACCCGGCGCAGTTCGTCGCGGTTGGCGCGAAGAATTTCCTCCGAGCTGTGACGTTCGCTGATATCGCTGGCCGCGCCGAACCATTCGACGATCTGGCCGCGATCGTCGGTCAGCGGTATCGCCCGGGAGGAGATCCAGCCGGTCGAGCCGTCGAGCCGTTTCACCCGGTGTTCGAGCTGAAAAACGCCGCGCGCCGCGATCGCGCTCCGGATCGCCTCGGATATCGCGGGCCGGTCTTCCGGCAGCAGATATTCGTCCATCCAGGCAATCCTGGGAATGTCGGTGTCGGCCATGACGCCGCGGCCATCCAGTTGCTGCATCTCCTTCCAGTCGGGGCTCATCCGGTAAACCACATCGGAGGTGGCGTTGACGAGGGCGCGGAAGCGGGCTTCGCTCTCTCTCACCCGGCGTTCGGCCATCACCCGCTGCGTCGTTTCGACCACGATGGCGATCACGCCGGCCGGCTCGCCGGCCTCGTTCAGGACCGGTGAGTAGTCCAGATTCATCCAGACCTGCTCGGGGCGGCCATGCCGGTAAAGCGTGAGTTCCTGGTCGGTGTAGGCCAGCGTGCCGCCGCGCAGGCCGACCTTCATGACGTGGTCGTTGAAATCGGCAACCTCGGCCCAGCCGTCGCGCACCTTGGAGCCGAGCAGAAGCGGATGCCGGCCACCCGCAAAACCGGAATAGGCGTCGTTGTAGATCATGATGCCGTCTTCGCCCCACAGCAGCACGATGGGGACCGGCGATCGCAGCAGCAGGTCGGTTGCCGTCCGCAGGCTTTGAGGCCACGCCGAAAGCGGCCCGAGGCTGGTGCTTGCCCAATCGAAATTTCTGATCAACTCGCCAAGTTCGCCGCCGCCAGTCGGAAATGATCCGACCGGGCCGGCGGATACGCTTTTGTCAGGCACCTTCACCCCCTGAAATGCCCCGGGTCAACCTCGGTCAACGCCGCGCCGGGGTTCTGGTTCCCCCGGGCAAGCCATCTCACAGGGCTGCCATCTCGTAGGATTGACGCCCACCGGGTCCGCGCGGCGCGCGGCCCGGCAGGCTCCAATCCGCCTGCCAACGCTTTTCCAATTGCGCTCGGCGGCTGCTTGGGAAACACTGCAGGGTGACAGCCGTGTGGGAGCGCAGGATGCAGGACGGCCGATTTGACATTGATCGCTATCGGAAAATGCTGGCGGAAGCGGTCGACGAGACCAGGCGGCTGGCGCTGATCGATCTGCTGGTCCAGGAGCGGGCCAGGGAGCGGCTCGAGGCGCAGCGCGCCGCCGACCGCAAGGCCATGACCGCGAGCACCATCGCAAAGGTTCTCGGCACATCCCGACACTGACGGGGGGCGGCGGACGCTGCGCGACCGATCCGGGTTGGCGGCGGCAGCCGCGCGGTGTAGAGCTTGGGGCCGAAGGCTGCGGCAAGGCCACGATGGTCGAACCACAAGGACAGAGAATGAGAATCAGGATTTTGGCCACCGCCGTGATGTTGCTGCCGGTCTCGCTGCCGTCATCGGCCGCCGACTTGTCGGTCCGGCACCATCATCACCGGCATGCCGGCGCCAACGACATGTATCTGCACAATTACGGCCCTCCCGACTTTTATCCGGGGACCGACGTGCCGCCGGATCGTGTCGTCGTTCCCGTGACGGGCAGGCCCTACGGCATCTATGACGGATTCAGCCGGATTTGCGCGCAGTCGACGGCCAATTACCGGGGCGAGGACGGCCAGCGCCATCCCTGCAACTGACCGTCCGCTGCCGCGCTCTCGCCAATGCGGCTCATTGCGCCGGGATAACGGCGCAGTTGCTGCGGCCTGACATCAGGCAATCCTGCATCTTGCTGGCCGCGGTCAGCTCGTGGGCGAGCCATAGCCCGACCACCAGCAACACCACCGCGATGGCCAATCCAGCCATCGCCGGCCGCCGGTTTCCGCCTTGTTCGGGATCGTTCATTCCAGGGCCTATTGCGTTTGAGGATGACGGGCGTCTCCGGCAGGCGCCTGAGGGATGGCCGAGCTAGCCTTCGGTCTGCATCGGGTCGCCGCGGCCGATCGCGAATTGCCCGACCGCGCCCTCGATGTGGAATTCGATTCCGGTCATCCGCGCGAACAGATCGATATTGCTGCTGCCGATCGCGCATCCGCCGAGCCCCATCTCGGTGGCCATCAGATAGAGCGTCTGGGTCAGCACACCGACATCCTTGAGGATCAGCGCGTAGGCAAGCGAGCTGTACTTCCAGGACACCCGGCCGAAGCGCGCGGCAATCGTGATCAGGACCTGCGGCGCGTCCGGCGCGTCCATGGCAAATTGCGCCGCCATCAACTGCGCATCGAGCTCCGGCGCGCGGACGTCGATCGGCACCAGCGCGTGCTGGTCGGCGTCGTAATGATAGAAGCCGCGGTCGAGGCCAGCACAATTGGCGACCGCCAGATAGAGTTCGAGTTCGTAGGCGCTGCCTGCGGAGGGATAGGGCCGCGGCGCGTAGTCGATCTCCGGGCCGTCGTCGCCGAGCTCCTCGATCCGGCTCTTCCAGCTCGACTGCACCCTTGCGGTGCCGTCGAGCAACTGCGCCAGCTCGGCCAGCGTGATCGGCTGCCGCTCGTCGAAGCTGCGGATCGAATGACGCCGGCGCAACAGGCTTGCGATCGGGGAGGGCGACGCCGCGTCCGACGGCTCGCGCAGATCGATCGACGTGCCGGGCCAGCGCGGTCGCATCGCCGGCAGCGGCGCGATCACGCCCGCATAGGGATAGAGGCTGCCGAGCGGATTGGCCTGGCGGCCCTGGGTGCTGTGGGTGTGAAATAACAGATCGTGAAAATCCCACAATACCAGGCTGTCGTCGCCTTCGTCCGAGCGCAGGCCCTCGCCGCCGGCTCTTTCGATCCGGAACAGGACCCGGCAATCCACCAGCAAGGCCAGCAGTTCGGCCCCCGGAAAGCCAGGCTGGCGGCGGAATTCCCTGACCTGCCGCGGCGTGGCAAGCCGGGTGAGGGCGGCGGCTACTTGCGGGTCGCCAATCCGGAACAAGGCGCCGGCGCGCGGCGATTCCAGCACCATTTCATCGCCGCGCCGCCGCAGATAGGCAAACCGCGACAGCACGATGGTGTCGGTCTCGCGGAGTTTGGCGACCTGCGGCCAGTAATCGGGAAGCTGCGGTTCGATGAAGGTGGCGTCCGGGTCCATGCCCGAGCGGCCGAGGCGGTACTCCAGCAGGCCGCGCCTTGCCAATCGCCGCACCAGCCGGTGGGTTTCCTGCTTCGCCGCGGGCGCCAATGCCCGCAGCGGCAGGCCCTCAGGGTCCCGTAGCCTGCGATCCACCGCGCCGGTGCCGTATTTTCCCAAGTCGTCGACCGGATAGCCGTCGAAGCAGGCGAACAGATTGCCGTCCGCCTGGGCTTCCAGCGTGACGAACTCGCTCAGACGGACAGAAAGGACCGGCGCCTTGGGCCGCGGCGGTTGCTTTTTTTTGGAAGCGCGCAAGCTGATCCTTCAGCTATGGGGAAGGAACGGGGTGAGTTCGGTTTCCGGCAGCGGAGCATCCCGCAATCCGAGTTTGATCGGAACGTCGTACAGCCGGCCCGGCGCGAAGCGGCGGTAGAAATGCCGCAGTCCGGGAACGATCACCCGGACCACGGGGACCTCGACATCGGGCCGGGTCTGGTTGAGGACCAGGAAATCGAGGCCGGCGCGTCGGGCGATCTCGACACAGGCGAGCACCTGGTTGCGGGTGTTGTCGAGCGGGCCGAAGCTCGTGGCCTCCGGCTGCGGCGTGGAATCCGGCTTCGGCGTCAGGAACGGGTGGTCCGCAAGCCGCAGCGGCGTGACGCCGTCGAGGCTCGGCTTCTCGCCGGTGCCGCCGCCCATCAGGCCGATCGACAGGAACTGGTTCAACTCGGTCAAGGTGCGCAGCAGGGCGATCCGCCTGTCGAAATGCGCGCCGGATCCGAACTCGATGTTCTCATGTCCGTTCTGCATCCAGTGCAGGATCCCCACATAGGTGGGAACGCCGAGATCGCTGGTGACGTCGAGCACCCAGAGCTTGCGGCCGGTTTCGCCCAATTGGGTCTGCAGGTCGCGCACATAGGAATCGTTGATCGCGCCGAGATCCACTTCCGCCCGTTGCGACCGGTTGTACCACCAGATCGCATAGGCGTCGCGCTCCACCAGTTCGAGAAAACCCTGCACGATGGCTTCCTCCAGCGTGTTGCCGGCGGCGCAGCCGTTGGAGTCGGCCTGGAACGCGGCCGGGCCGCTGTAGAAAAAATACATCAGGCTGGTCGGAAGATATTTGAAGCGTCCGTCGCGCAAGGACCACACCGGCGACCACTCGATCCTGGCCGATGGATCGAACGCCGCCGGCGCGATTTGCTGCTCGCCGGACTCCTCCAGCGCCGGGTCCGCCCGGGATTGCGCGTCGCTGAACAGCAGCACGTCGTTGGGCAGAATGGCCTCTCCCGGCGCAAAATCGGTGAATCTTCGCGTCACGCGGATTTCGTCGCCCTGAAAAATTCCCGAATAGCGCTCGATCGCCTCCATCAACGCGCTGGCTTCCGCCTGTTCGGCGGTGCTGCCCTTGCCGAAGCTGCCGCCGGTCAGTCCCGCCCTGAGCTGGTCGACGCTGTGGGCCGGCGCGGAAAAATTGTGCGCGGCATAATAGTTGGTGTTCATCGGCAGATCGGCTTCGATCCGCTCCAGCCGCGTGACCACGCCGGTCAGGGGACTGACATGCTTTCGGAACCGCGCCACCGTGGCCCGCGACGACACCGTGCGGTATCCGCCGCTGGTCATGACCAGCCTGGCGCCGGGGCCAAGCTCGATCGGCAACGGCGCCCGGCGCGGGTCACGCAGCTTCTTGCGGCCGCAGGTCGGGCATTGCGGGCGGGTCGCCACGTAATGCTTCACGGTCGTGGCGCCGAGCAGATCCTGGCTGATGATGTGATGGTTCAATTCGGTGCGAAAGCCGGTCGCGATCGCCTTGGCGACTTCGAGGGCGGCAAACTGGATCGCGCCTTGGCCGAGGGTGGTGCGGGCGAGCGGAGAAACCGCGACGGCGCGCGCCGGTCCGCGGTCGAGAAATCCCTTGACCTCCCGGTTCCGGATCATGCGATCGAACAGGCAGGTCCAGCAGGGACCGTCGCCCGGGCGGAACAGCGGCCCCACCAGCGGAAAGGCGCCGGAGGGTTGCACCAGCAGCCAGGGCGCATGATCCGACACCCGCTGCCGGTTCAGTTCGGCCAGCCGTCGTTCGAGATAGTCGTTGACCAGCGTGACGGTGAGGTCGGCCGACCGCTTGACGACGCGAACGCCGAGTTCGCTCAAGGCGCGGCCGAATTCGGCGGCCCCCTGCACGTCGATGGCCTCGACGCGCACGCGACAACCTTGCAGGTTCTGTTCGGCGATTCCCGGCGGCAGTCCGAGGCTCGCCCAGTAGCCGGCGAGGGCGCCCTGCGACGCGCGCGGCGCCGCAATCACATAGCGGCGCTCGACCAGCCGCCTCAGGGCTTCGCCGATCTTGTCGGACGGGAATGTCTTTTCGAGTTCGGCAACCAGCGCCTGCGCGCTCTTGCCGTTCTGTCCGATCGCTGTGGCGATGGCGCAATAGAGTGCGCCATGAAGAAAGAATTTCCGGTCCTCCGAATAAAGGCATACGACGTCGGCCGGCAGCACATAGGCCGTGAAATTCGGCGCGAATTGCAGAAAGTCCTTGCTGCCGGGCCGCGTTCCGCCGGCTCTGCGATGGCTTGTCATGAGGTCAGCACGCGCAGCTTGCCGGCCCCTGCGGCTCGCCGGCGCAAGCCAGATCGTTGGAGCACTGGAGTTTCCTTGTCGAGCGCGCGACCAGGCGGTTCCCGATCAGGCGTCGGACCCGTTCGACCGGCTTGCGCGGACCTGCCCACGCATCCACGCGGCCGGCACGGTAAATAAAACATGGATTGGCCGGGTCGACCTTGTCGAACCCGGCCATCATGTTTGGCGTTTATATCGGCTGATGTCAGCGTAATCGGAAAGCGCTCTGGCCTAGCACCAGCGGCAGGCGCCCCAGGACGCACAGCAGCCGCCGACTCCGCAGCCGCGGCAGCCACGGCAACCTCTGCAGCCACGGCATCCGCGGCAGCCACCGCAGCCGCGCCAGGCTACCTGCACGCCGCTCTTGGCGGCAGCCGTGTTCTCCTTGTCGAAGACATAGAACGTGGCCAGGCTGACGTCCGAGATTTCCTCTTCACCCAGCGTGACTTCGTGGCCCGGCGCGATGAGGGGGGTCCGTGGCGTATCGTTGACCGGCGCGACCGCTGCGGATGCACCGCCCACCAGCGAAAACGTCAATCCGGCGGCTCCCAGCACCGGTACGGCCTTAGTTATCTGCTTTCGCTTCGAAGCTTGTTTCACCCGTGGCATAGTCGCATCCTCCATACCTGTAAAAAATGTTTCGAGTCCAGCGCGACGATAGTAGCCTCTGCTAATCTACCGTGCAAGTGTGGTTAGACATTCTAATCACGGCCACATTTTGAATTTTACGATTTCATCTTGATGAACGAAATCTTCATCTTGATGAACGACGACTTGGTCAACGAAATCGATAGATGATCTGGGCGCCGGCGCCGATCGCATCACACCATCCATGATCCCGTACCCACGATCGCCGCCGCCGCCGACAACCTCAACGCGCAGACCGGGATCGACCTTGTGGATGAAATCCCGCCGCCTCGCCGATGTTGCGTCGCGCTTGCGGTGCAACGGCAGCGGGCGCGTCCTTGCGTCGCCGACGTCTCACCGCTACTCAGGCCAATGCAGCTTGGTCCGGGCATAGGTCGGAACAGCAGCCCATCCGGTTCAAGGCGGCGCCGCGATTGTGAGCGATTGCGTGAAGGCTGCTATGGAGAACCGACTTGGTCTTTCGTCACGGACGTTTCGCCTGGTACGAACTGATGACGACGGATTTGGCGGCCGCCAGGGCGTTCTACGCCGCGGTGGCGGGCTGGGGAGTGCGGGACGCCTCGACCCCCGATCTGGCCTATGTCCTGTTCAGCGCCGATACCGCCCCGATCGGTGGACTGATGGAACTGCCGGAGAGCGCGCGGAAAATGGGGGCGACGCCGCGGTGGCTGGGGTATGTCGCCGTCGATGACCCCGATGCTGCCGCCGAGCGGATCCGGCGTCTCGGCGGCACCGTGTTGGTTCCGCCGACCGACAGCAATATCGGCCGCATCGCGGTGGTCGCAGACCCGCAGACGGCCACGCTGGCGCTGGTCAAGGGGTTGAAACCCGGCGTGCCGCCGCCCGTCGTCGAAGCGGGTGGATCGGGGCGCGTCGGCTGGCACGAACTGCACGCCGCCGATGCTCCAAAGGCGCTCGCCTTCTACGGCGAGCTGTTCGGCTGGCGCAAGGCCGACACCGAAAGTGGCGCGACCGACGCCTATCAATTGTTCGCCGCCGGCGGGCAGACCGTCGGCGGCATGTTCACCAAACGCCCGATCGAGCCGATCCCATTCTGGCTTTATTACTTCGATATCGGCGACATCGACGCGGCCGCCGAGCGCGTGAAGCGCGGCGGCGGCCAGGTCTTCGAGGGACCGCTCGAATTGCCGGACGGCAGCTGGATCGCCCGATGCGCGGACCCCCAGGGCGCCGTGTTCGCGCTGCAGGGGCAGCGCAGCCAGGACCGTCGCGGGCAGGCCGCCGGCTCGGAAGTCGGCTGGTCTAGTTCGTGGGGCGGGATTTCATCGCGCGGCAGGTTGGTTACGGCGCGCGGCAAGGGGCGAAAAGCGGACTAGCGTGCTGACCTCTCCCCCGGTGCGGGAGGGCAATCGCATATGCGATTCAATGCTATCCGCGCGCGATTCTTTCCGGTTTTGCATTGCGCTTCAACGAGTCGTCCCTGCGAATGCAGGGACCCATACGGTGAGGAATCCCGTTTCGCACTGAAGCAGAGGCCTTTTTTCACTTTTAAGGCCAGGGGTGATGGGTCCCTGCGTTCGCAGGGCGACCCGCCAGGAGTTCGTGCGTGGCCACGAACGCATCAACGCGCGGCTCGATTCCACCACATGCGATAGCTCTTGCCACACGCGGGGAGAGGTTGCCACGCCGCGCGGCATCGCCGCGCGATCAGGCCGCCCTGGCGGGTGCCGGCGACGACGCCGGTTTGGGAGGCGCCTTGTCCTGTCTTTTCGACCAGGAAATGTAATAGGCGACCAGGGTCATGATCGCTATTCCGGTCACGCTGACAAAAATCTGCGCGAACAGCGAGCCCGAACTCATCATCAGCTCGAAATGTCCGACGAAGGACAGGAAGACGCCGACGCAGAACACCGCGAGCGACTGCTGGCCGCAAACGATGAGCGGATCGAAAACCCGCCATTCCAGCCCCGACCAGTCCTTCGGTACAAACCTGATGACCATGATGACGATGACGGCGAAATGAATGAAGCGATAGGGCGCCAGATTGGTCTTGTCGTTGGGATTGAAGGTGTCATAGAGCCAGCGCGGGAACAGTGCCCCGAAATCCGGAAACTTGCCTGCCATCGTCATCACCATCGCAAAGATGAGATAGCCGATGCAGAAATACAGTGTGGCCTTCGCGTCGATAAAGGCCCGCGACCTCGCGGCCCCGCCGAGCGCGCACCACGAGCCGAACACGAACAGCACCTGCCAGCAATACGGGTTGAAATACCAGGTACCGGCGGGGTAGGCCGGCAGGTTCCAGCCGAACTGCCGGGCCGACAGCCACAGCGCGATCGAAGCCAGCATGGTCAGGCCGGGACGGCGCAGCATCATCCATAGCACCGGGGGAAACAAACCCATCAGCACGATGTAGAGCGGAAGCACATCCAGGTTGACCGGCTTGAATTTCAGCAGCAATCCCTGCCGCAGGGTCTCGATCGGATTGTCGACCAGACCCGCGACGTTGAATTCGTTGATGATCTCAGGGTCACTGTAGCGCAGCGCGACATAGCCGATCGCAACAATGTAGATCACGAACAGGATGACATGGGCGACGTAGAGTTGCCAGACCCGCTTGGTCAGCCGCGTTGCGCCGACGATGAAGCCGCGCTCCAGCATCATCCGGGCGTAGACGAAGGAAGCGGTATACCCCGAGATGAAAACGAACAGATCCGCGGCATCGCTGAAACCATAGTTTCGCGTGGTGATCCAGTTCACGACATTGTCGGGAATGTGATCCAGGAAAATCGCCCAATTGGCGATGCCGCGAAACAGGTCGAGCCGGAGATCGCGGCCTTTGGGGGGCAGGGTTGCGTTGATTTTCATGGGTGCCGTTTTGAAAGTGATGCTTTCGAAGAGGTCGGGCGTAGCAACGATCAATGACAATTGTCATTCCGGGGCGGGAGTGACGCGCGAAGCGCGGTACGAGCGAGCCCGGAATCCATAACCACCGCAGCGGCTATGGATTCCGGGCCTGCACTCCGCCCGGCTATCGCCGGCCAGAGCACATCCACGATGTGCAATTGCACATCGGGGAATGACGAGCTTACCGGTCTCATGGAAAAGCTCCACTGGCACCAAGATTGTCACAGCCTAGCATAATGACTATACCGGTCCGGAAAATGGTACATCCAAGGTTGGGAATCACCGATTCAAATTTCTGAAAGGTGTCCCTATACTATCCCGGCTGTTTCCACCACGCACTTCCGTGCCGCATTTCTCTGGGGATCATATCATCCATGACCGCACGCATCTTCAAGCCAGCCAAGACCGCGATGCAATCCGGGACCGCCAAGACCCGGGAATGGCAGCTCGACTATGAGCCCGAACAGCCGCGGGCGATCGAGCCATTGATGGGCTGGACCAGTTCAGGCGACATGAAGCAGCAGCTCAGCCTTCGCTTCGACAGCAAAGAAGAGGCCGTGGCCTATTGCGAGCGCGAGGGCATTCCCTATCAGGTCTTCGAGCCGAAGCAGCCGCTGCCCCGCCAGGCGGCCTATGCCGACAATTTTGCCTTCCGGCGCGCCGAACCCTGGACCCATTGAACCCTGCTCCCGTGGCGTTGCGGCCGGCACCGCCTGGCATCCCGGGGGCTTGAAAAGTTCTGGGTTGCCTAAGGCGGCAGCGCAGTGACACCATGCACCGAGCCGCCATGCCGGATGGCGGCGCACCCCAACTGCGGAAGGCCATGCCGCTTCATTCCAGTACCGATCCCGCCTCGTCCGATTTTGCCCGCAATGCCGAAGCCATGCGCGCACTGGTCGCTGAACTCCGGCAAAAGCTTGACCAGGTGGCCGGCGGCGGCGGCGAAGCGTCGCGCGCCCGGCATACCTCGCGCGGCAAGATGCTGGCGCGCCAGCGCGTCGATCTGTTGATCGACCCGGGAACGGCGTTTCTCGAATTGTCGCCGCTGGCGGCCTACGGCCTCTATGGCGGGGACGTGCATTCCGCCAGCATCGTCACGGGGGTGGGGCGGATATCGGGCCGCGAATGCATGATCGTCGCCAATGACGCGACCATCAAGGGCGGCACCTATTATCCGATGACGGTGAAGAAACATCTTCGCGCCCAGGATATCGCGCGGCAGAACAACCTGCCCTGCGTCTACATGGTCGATTCCGGTGGCGCATTCCTGCCGCAGCAGGACGAGATCTTCCCGGACGAGCGGCATTTCGGCCGCATCTTCTACAACCAGGCGCAGATGTCTGCGGCCGGCATTCCGCAGATCGCCATTGTGATGGGATCCTGCACCGCCGGCGGCGCCTATGTTCCGGCGATGTCGGATGAAAGCATCATCGTGCGCAATCAGGGCACGATCTTTCTCGGCGGACCGCCGCTGGTGAAGGCGGCGACCGGGGAAGTGGTGACCGCCGAAGAACTCGGCGGCGCCGACGTCCATTCCCGGCAATCCGGCGTCACCGACCACTATGCGCAGAACGACAGCCATGCGATCGGGATCGCCCGGCGCATCGTCGCCACGCTGAAGCCGCCGCAGCGCGCCGCGCTGGAGATGCGGGCCCCGCGCGAGCCGCTGTTTGCGCCGGAGCAGATCTACGGCGTGGTCCCCGCCGACGCGCGCAAGCCCTTTGATGTCCACGACATCATTGCGCGGCTGGTTGACGGTTCGGAGTTCGACGAATTCAAGAAACTTTACGGCCAGACCCTGATCTGCGGTTTCGCCCATATCTGGGGCTATCCGGTCGGCATCATCGCCAATAACGGCATCCTGTTCAGCGAGAGTTCGCTGAAGGGCGCCCATTTCATCGAGCTGTGCTGTCAGCGCAACATCCCTTTGGTGTTCCTGCAGAACATCACCGGCTTCATGGTCGGCAAGAAATACGAAGCCGGCGGCATTGCGCGCGACGGCGCCAAGCTGGTGACGGCGGTGGCGACCGCAGGCGTGCCGAAATTCACCGTGGTGATCGGCGGCTCCTACGGCGCCGGCAATTACGGCATGTGCGGCCGCGCTTATGGCCCGCGGTTCCTCTGGATGTGGCCGAACGCCCGGATCTCGGTGATGGGCGGTGAGCAGGCCGCGATGGTGCTGAGCCAGTTGCGCCGCGACAATATCGAGGCCAAGGGCGGCAGCTGGTCGGTCGAAGAGGAGAACGCGTTCCGGGCGCCGACCCGGGCCCAGTTCGAAACCCAGGGCAATCCCTATTACGCCACCGCCCGGCTCTGGGACGACGGGGTGATCGATCCCGCCGACACCAGGCTGGTGCTCGGCCTCGGACTTTCGGCCGCAAGCAATGCGCCGATCGAACCGACGAAATTCGGCCTGTTCAGGATGTGATGATGAAATCGTCAGCGCAGTACCGGCGGTTTCGCACCCTGCTGATCGCCAATCGCGGCGAGATCGCGGTCCGCGTGATCCGCACCGCCCGCGCGATGGGGTTGCGCGCGGTCGCGGTCTATTCGGAGGCCGATCGCGACGCGATGCATGTCGCCATGGCCGATGAAGCCGTGCTGCTCGGCCCGGCGCGGGCGCGCGACAGCTATCTGAATATCGAGCGCGTGATCGAGGCGGCGCGCAAAAGCGGCGCCGAAGCCGTGCATCCCGGTTACGGATTCCTGTCGGAGAATGCCGAATTTGCCCAGGCCTGTGTGGATGCCGGACTGGTGTTCGTCGGTCCCACGGCCGCCATGATGACGGCGATGGGCTCGAAGTCGGGCTCGAAAATGCTGATGGAACGGGCCGGCGTGCCGCTGGTGCCGGGCTATCACGGCGAGGCCCAGGACGAGGCGACGCTGGCTGCCGCGGCCGCCAAGGTCGGCTTTCCGGTGCTGGTCAAGGCGTCCGCCGGCGGCGGCGGCCGCGGCATGCGGATCGTGCGCGCGGCCGGGGAGCTTGCCGCCGCCGTCGTCAGCGCCAAGCGCGAGGCCAAGGCCGCGTTTGGCGACGACCGCATGCTGATCGAGAAATTCGTCCAAAATCCGCGCCATATCGAGGTGCAGATCATCGGCGACAGCCACGGCAATCTGTTGTCGCTGTTCGAGCGCGAATGCACCTTGCAGCGGCGGCACCAGAAGGTGATCGAGGAAGCGCCGTCGCCGACCTTGGGTCCGGCGCAACGCGAGGTGGTGTGCGCCGCCGCCCGCAAGGCGGCCGCGGCGGTCGACTATGTCGGTGCCGGCACCATCGAATTCGTTTCCGACGGCAAGGAGGTGTTCTTCATCGAGATGAACACCCGCCTGCAGGTCGAGCATCCCGTCACCGAGCTGATATCAGGCATCGATCTGGTCGAATGGCAATTGCGGGTGGCGTTCGGCGAAAAGCTGCCTTTGACGCAAGCCGAGATCAGGCTCAACGGCCACGCCATCGAGGCGCGGGTCTATGCGGAAAATCCGCACCGGAATTTCATGCCGTCGGTGGGCCGCATCCGGACCTGGCGCCTGCCGGCGCCCTCGAACGGCCTTCGGATCGATGCCGGATACCGCGAGGGCGACGAGGTTTCACCGCACTACGACGCCATGCTGGCCAAGGTGATCGCCTGGGCGCCGACTCGCGAAGCCGCGATCGAGCGGCTCAATCGCGGGCTCGAGGAGTCAGACATTCGCGGTATCGTCACCAACACACCCTTCCTGTCCGCGCTGGTGACGCACCCGGACGTGCGCGCCAATGCCATCGACACCGGCTTCATCGAACGGGAATTGAAAAACCTGACGCCGGACCCCGCGGCACCCGGAGATTTCGAGCTTTGCGCTGCTGTGACGGCGATCCTGGTTCGGGAATATCCCGCCGCGCTCGCCGAGTCGCATTCGCCGTGGCGTATCGCGGGGTGGATGCCGGTGGGCCGGCGGCAACGGGTGTTCACGTTCCGCGACGGCCAGGGAGCCGAGCGGGAGATACGCCAGCACTACGGCAACGGTCCGGCAAAATGGTTGATCGGGGGACGCGAATTTGCCTTCACGTTCTCCACCACCGCCGACGGTGGTTTCGATCTCACGCTCGACGGCATGAAATCGCATGTCTTCGCCGTCGTCGAAGGCCATGAGCTTTACCTGCGAACCCGCAACGGCCGCTTCGACCTGCATTGGGTCGATCCGTTCGGGGGCGACGACGAGGAGCAGGTCGGCGAAGACAAGATCGTGGCGCCGCTGCCCGGAACCGTGGTGGCGCTGTTGGCCGAGGAGGGCGCCATGCTGGAAAAAGGCGCGCCGATTCTGACGCTCGAAGTCATGAAGATGGAGCAGACCCTGCGCGCGCCGTTCGCCGGCGTACTTAAAGTGATAAAATGCAAGGTCGGCGATATCGTGCAGGAGGGCGTCGAACTCGCCGAGATGGTGGCGGAAGGGGGCGAGTAGGAAGTAGCGAATGGCGAGCAGCGAATGGCGAATAGTGAATAGTGAATAGAGATTCCATTCGCCATTCGCCACTTTTCTTCGCGGCAATCGGGAACTTGGCGTTGCCCATCGACGAACCGTTCCCGGTCGTGCTGATCCTCGATGATCGCTCGTTGCCGTGCGCGGTCTGATCGCGAGCGGTAAATATTATTTGGGCGAATAGTGAGTAGTGAGGAGCGACTCTATTTCCCATTCGCTACTCGCCATTCGCTACTTCCTACTCGCCATTCGCCCTCTCACCGCCCGCCGTCCGCGCCCATCACCAGATCGGGCAGCGCCGTGGAAATTCCCGGCACCAGGCACAGCAGCACCACCGCCGCCATCATCAACAGCACGAACGGCAGCGTGCCCCAGATCACCTCGCCGAGCGGGATGTCCGGCGCGACGTTGCGGATCACGAACAGATTGAGGCCCACCGGCGGGTGAATAAGCCCCATCTCCATCACGATGGTCATGACGATGCCGAACCAGATGATGTCGAAATTCGCGGCGCGCAGCGGCGGCAGCACGATCGGCGCCGTCATCAGGATGATCGAGACCGGCGGCAGGAAAAACCCCAGCATCACCACCATGACCAGGATCGCCGCCAGCAATTCCCAGCGCGGCAGGTTCATGGCGACGATCGATTCGGCGACCGACTGCGAGATGTGCAGATAGCTCATGACATAGGAATACAACAGCGACATGCCGATGATCATCATCAGCATGGTGGACTCGCGGATCGTCGATTTCAGGATCGGCGCCAGATCGCTTGGTCGCCACACCCCGTAGATCAGCGCGATCAGCAGAAGCGCCAGCAATCCGCCGAGCCCGGCGGTTTCCGAAGGCGTGGCATAGCCGCCATAGAGCGCGATCATCACTCCCGTCAGCAGCAACACGAACGGCAGCACCCGCGGCAGCGCGCTGAAGCGCTCGGCAAACGTATATTCGTCGCGCGTAAGGATCGCTGAGGTCACGCCGGTGCCGGCGTAGAGCGCGGAGGCTGCGGCATATTCCTTGCGGAATCGGATCACCGCATAGCTGCCGAACAGCGTGACCAGCAGCAGGCCGGGGCCGATGCCGGCGAGGAACAATCTCCCCAGGGATTTTTCCGCCGCCACCGCGAACAGGATCATGGTGATCGAGGGCGGCAGCAGAATGCCGAGCGTGCCGCCGGCCGCGATGATGCCGGCCGCGAAGCCGCCGGAATAGCCGCGCTTGCGCATTTCCGGGATGCCGGCCGAGCCGATCGCCGAACAGGTGGCGGGCGAGGATCCGGCCATCGCCGCGAACAGGGCGCAGGCAAATACGTTGGCGACACCGAGACCGCCGGGCACGCGATGCAGCCAGGCGTGCAGCGCCGAATACAAATCCTGCCCCGCCCGCGACCTGCCGATCGCCGCGCCCTTGAGAATGAACAGGGGAATCGACAACAGGGTGATCGAGGACATTTCCTCGTAGACGTTCTGGGTCACGGTATCGAGCGAGGCCGCGGGCATATAGATGCCCATGAACACCACGGCGACCGCGCCGAGCGCGAATGCGATCGGCATCCCCGAAAACATCGCAACCAGCGTCGCCGCCCCGTAGCTGATGCCGATTCCGAGTACGGTCATCGGCGCGCCGCACCGCTGAAGGGAATCATGAGCTGCAGCAGGATCTGCACGCACAGCAGCGTCATGCCGGAGGCCATCAGGCCGTAGGGGATCGAAAGCGGCGGCGACCACATCGAATTCGAGACCTGGCCGTCGGCCCAGGCCTCGTGCGCCAGCGTCCAGGATTTCCAGGTGAAGAACGCGCAGAACAGCAGGCTGGCGAGGTCGACCAGCCAGAGCCGGATGCGGTTGGCCCGCGGCGACAGCAGTCCGACGAACGCCTCGATGCCGATATGGCCGCGCTGGCCCTGCACATAGGCCGAGGTCATGAAGGTGGCGCCGACCAGCAGAAACACCGCGGCCTCATCCTGCCAGTAATTTGCACTGTGGAACAAGGCGCGGCCGACCACGCTGTAGCTGAGGATGGCGCAGGCCGCGATCAGCGCCACCGCCGCCAGCACCACGATGACGGTGTTGCAGAAGGCAAGGCCGCGCGCCAACGCCGCGACCAGCGCAGGGTCCGCGGCGGCGTTCGACCGCTCGTTCTGATCCGGAAGCGGACCATGCATCATGCGGAGACGTCGGTCGCGAGCTTCAACAGGGTAGCCGCGGTGGCGGTCTTCGCACTGTAATCCTTCCAGGCGGTATCGCGGGCGATGTCCCGCCATTTTGCCACCGTGGCGGCGTCGAGCACGCTGACCTTGGCGCCGGCCTTCTCATAGACTTTCGCCACCTCGACATCGTCGTCCTGCGCGCCTTTTCTGCCGAACGCTTCGAGCTCCGAGCCGACCGCGACAATGATGTCCTGCTGATTTTTCGGCAGCGCGTCGAAAATCGACTTCGACATCAACAGCGGCTCCAGCATGAACCAGTAGGAGGCCCCGGCGCCCGAGGTCAGGGATTTTGCGATTTCCTCGAGCCGGAACGAAATCAGGCTGGTCGAGGAGGTGATGCCGGCGTCGCAGGCACCGGTCTGCATCGATGCATAGAGTTCGTTGGACGGCACCGACAGCACCGCCGCGCCCGCGGTCTGCAGCACCATGTCCATTTCGCGCGAGCCGCCGCGGACCTTGAGCCCCTTGGCGTCTTCCGGAGCGACCAGGGCGCGCGAGCGGCTGGCGACGCCGCCGGCCTGCCAGACCCAGCTCAGGATGATGATGCCCTTGTCGGCCAGGAAATCCGTCAGCGCCTTGCCGACCGGCTCGGTCTTCCAATGCATCCCCTGGTCATAGGTCGAGACCAGGCCGGGCATCAGGCCGATATTGGTCTCCGGTAATTCGCCGCCGGCATAGGGCAGCGGATACAGGCTGATATCGAGCGCGCCTTTGCGCATTGCCGAGAATTGCGCATTGGTCTTGATCAGCGACGAGTTCGGATAGACCTCGGCCGAGATCTCGCCGCCGCTGCGCTTTGCCACTTCGGCGGCGAACACCCGCGTCAGCCGATCGCGGAAATCACCCTTGTCGATGCTGCCGCCGGGAAACTGATGCGATATCTTCAGCGTGGTCGCGGCCCGTGCCGTTCCGGTGCCGAAGCGCAGGATGGCCGGCGCGACAACCGCGGAGGCGAGGATGTGGCGGCGTGTGAGCATGGCTGTCTCCCTGGGATATTTTTGATTTGATTGTTAGCACCGGCGCCCGACGGCATTGTTACCCGTGTTCTCCGGAATTTGCTCTAGGCGAAAAGTTCGAGGCGGCGCGCGCATCCCGATATTGCTGCGGCGCACATTTGCCGGAAGATACTGCCTGGACAAGACCGACCGTCATGTGTGTTCAACCCCTGAGGGTGCTTCAAAAGCCCGCGATCCGGAAAAATATTTTCCGGCCGCTGGTAACAAAAGCGATCGCGGGACCGTCGTGTTCATAGCGGCATCAGTCGCTTGTAGAATTGAAAGGGATCACCAGCCAATGACCATTCGCACTCGCATCGCGCTCGGAGTTTCGGCCGCCGCTGTTTCGCTCAGCCTGGCGCTCGCCCCGGCCGCCTTTGCCCAGGACAAGATGGGCAAGGACGACGCCATGAAGAAAGACACCATGTCCAAGGATGGCATGTCGAAGGACAGCATGAAAAAGGACAGCATGTCCAAGGACACGATGTCGAAAGACAGCATGAAGAAGGACGATGGCATGAAGAAGGACGACGACATGAAGAAGTAGCGGTCGCCGCCTGCCTGCTCGCAGGCTCGCCTCGTTGCGGGCGAGCCTGTACCGTTTGCGGCCCGAAGCCGCCCGCAATCGCCGGTTATTTGCGCTTCTTGCGGGCGGCATAGCGGGCGTCGCGCGCCGCCTTGCGTTCGGCCTCGAGCGCCACTTCGCGGGCGGCGGCCTCTTCCTTTTCGCGCGCCAGCTGCGCTGCGGCCTGCGCGATAGCCTCGGCCTCGAGGCGCTTCTGCTCGGCCTTGGCGGCATCGCGCGCCAGCTTGGCTTTGGCCCGCTCGGCGGCTTGCGCCTCGCGCTCGGCGCGTCGCTGCATGACCGCAGGATCGTCAAGCCCCGGCTTGGCGCGAAACTTGTTGAGAATGTTCTTCCTGGCTTCCTGAGCCGCCTTCTGCCGGTCTGCGAAGCTAGGTTCCTTGAATCCGCTCATTTGATCGGGCCTTGTCGCTTTCATTGCTGGGGTGTGAGACGCGTTTGGTCATGCGACGAAGCTTGTCGCCAGAGGATCGATCTCCGGTCGGGTCGGCGCAGCCCTGTCCGCGCCCGGCATGACCGGCAGCGGCTTTTACCGCCGCGCGCGCCGGGAAGCCATCCATTATCTCTCGATCCGGCGCTCACCGGCAGGAAAAGCGGTGCCTGGGCGGCCTGCCGGGGAGGCGCTCAGAACCTCGAAATCACCGTCTGATCGCCGCCGCAGCGGCCGGTCCTGGCTTCCGGCCGCTCCAAAGCGGCGACGCCGGACCCGGCGAGCTTGAGCAGCCCCCGCGGCCCCGTTGCCGCCGGCACGGCAGGCCGATCCCGGCAGTTTGCCGGATGACATAAGGGATCGCCCCTGGCTTAAGGCCGTTGAAACGCTTCGCAGGCAAACAGGGGGTCCGGATCGCGAATCGCCGCGTTACCGCGGATTTACCGGCGAGGCACGGCGATGTCCGCGAGCCTGCGGGGGGAGTTCCCATGTTCGGACGGATGCGGATTTCTAACCGGCTGCTGCTGCTGGTACCGGTGCTGCTGATCACGCTGGTCATGACCGTCTGGCTCGGTCTGAGCGAGTTGCGGCAGAGCCTCATTGGTGATCGCAAGGAGGCCATCAAGAATCTGGTGCAAGTCGCTGGCCACGTTCTCGATATCTGGTACGCCAAGGAGAAATCCGGCGCCCTGAGCCGCGCCGCCGCCCAGGCCGGCGCCGTCGAGGAACTGTCGCAGCTGCGCTATGCCGACAACAATTATTTCTTTGCCCAGAACTATGACGGTGTGACCGTGCTGCAGGCCGACCGCACCCTTGAAGGCAAGAATCGCATCGACGCCGTCGATCCCGATGGCGTTCGCACGGTGTTCAGCGAGATCGAGGCCGCAAAGCGGGGCGGTGACTTCGTCAACTTCCGCGTCTCGCGCGCCGGCGGCATAGCCGCTGCCGGGGCGGAAGTTTTACCAAAGCTGGTCTACACGGCGAGTTTCGCGCCGTGGCAGTGGGCGATCGGCACCGGCGTTTATCTCGACGATGTCGATGCCATCTATTATCGCATCATGAAGCAGTTCGCCGGCTGCGCCAGCATTCTGATGCTGATCGCCAGTTTTATGGTGTATCTCGTCGCCCGCAGCATCAGCCGCCCGCTCGCCTTGATCACCGGCCGAATGGGCGATCTGGCCGGCGGCAACCTCGCCATCGACGTCCCGCTGCTCGACGATAAGCATGAGATGGGCCGGCTTGCCCGTGCGCTGGACGTGTTCCGCGCCAGCATGAGCGAGACCGAGCGGATGCGGCGCGACCGCCAATTGGCCGAACAGCAGGCCGAGGCCGCCAAGCGGGCAACCGTAACCGGGCTTGCCGACCGCCTCGAGGCCAAGGTCAAGGGCATTGTCAACGAGCTATCCTCGGCGGCGAGTACGATGCATATTTCCGCCGAATCGATGTCGGGCACGGCCGAGCAGACCAGCCGGCAGACCGTGACGGTGGCGGCGGCCTCCGAACAAGCATCCGCCAGGGTAGCCACCATGGCGGCCGCGACCGAGGAAATGGGCAGCTCGATCGCCGAGATCGCCCGCCAGGTCACGCATTCGAAGGACATCGCCCATTCGGCCGTGCAGGCCGCCGGGCGTACCACGGTGACCATGCAGGGGCTTTCTGCGGCTGCGCAGAAGATCGGCGACGTGCTGCAACTGATCCAGAACATCGCCAGTCAGACCAATCTGCTGGCCCTCAACGCTACCATCGAGGCGGCGCGTGCCGGCGAAGCCGGCCGGGGCTTTGCCGTGGTGGCCAGCGAGGTCAAGAGCCTTGCCACCCAAACCGCCAAGGCGACGGAGGAAATATCCTTGCAGATCAGCAGCATTCAGGGTGCGACCCGGGAAGCGGTTGAATCGATCAAGGCAATCGACGGGACCATCGCGCGCATCGAGGAGATCACCGGCGCCATCGCCGCGGCGGTCGAGGAGCAGGACAAGACGACCCAGGAGATCACCCGCAACACCCATGAGGTCGCCCAGGGCACGCGCGACGTCTCGACCAATATCGGCGGTATCAAACAAGCGGTCGGCGAGACCGGCGCCGCTGCCTCGAACGTGCTGCAGCTTGCCAAGGCGCTCGGCCACACCGCCGACGCGCTGCGCGGTGAGGTCGAGGGATTTCTGGCCGAGATCCGCGCAGCCTGACGGCGGATACCGAAGGGCCGTGGACGCCGAGCGCCGCACTTTCTGCGGCATTCCGTGGATCCATCCGCGATCTGGCGCCGCGCGCGGCGACGGCTTCGGCATGGACGAATCCGGCCGCGCTCGCATAGCTTGCCGGTCATCGAGGTGCCCGACGCAGAGTGTTTTCTGAATGCAGCTATTCCGGATCAGGCGACACTGGCTGCTCGTAGTCGAGGCCGTCGCCATCGTCTATATCCTGCTGGCCTATGTCGTGCTGCCCGCACTGTGGACCCATCACGAGCATGAACCGGGGCTGGCTTCGCTGCCGATGGTGACCCGCACCGCCACCGGCATACCCGGTGATGCGCTCAATGTCGGGCTGGTCGGCAGCGAGCAGGATGTGCTGCGCGCCATGCAGGCGGCGGGCTGGTTTCCGGCCGACCCCGTCACCCTGCGCTCCAGCATCGAGATCGTCGGCAGCGTGGTGCTCGACCGGCCCTACCACGATGCGCCCGTCAGCCCGCTGTTCTATGACGGGACAAAGGAGCAACTTGCGTTCGAGAAGCCGGATGGCCGAAGCGCCGACCGGCGCCATCACGTCCGCCTGTGGCGGGTGCTGGAAGCGGGAACCGACGGCCGCCCGGTCTGGCTCGGCGCGGCGACCTATGATCGCGGGGTAGGCCTGAGCCGCTATACCGCGCAGATCACCCATCACATCGGTCCGGACATCGATGCCGAGCGCAACCTCCTGATGCATGATCTGAGCGAGGCCGGGATGGCCGATGCCCTGTTCCAGATTTCAGGCATCGGTCCGACCCTGTTCGGCCGCAATGGCGGCGGCGATCCCTACTACACCGACGGCGAGATCGATATCGCCAGTCTGGTCGCCGATGGCGTCAAGCGGACGGCGCCGCCGGCGACGCTGCCGCCGCCGCCGCTGGTTGCCCTGAAGGATCAAATCTGGCATGCCGTCAGCAGCGCGATGCCGCCGTGAGATGCGCAAGACAGCGCGGCTCACCCGTCAAGACCCCCTGGCCAGGATCTCGCGGGCCAAGATCGCCTCAGCCGAAGAATTCTTGCTGGCCAAGATCCCGCCGGCAAGGGTGCCACCGATTCATCCAGACCGCAGAGCTGATCCAGAAGCGCAACGCCGCCGGGAGCCACCATGCTGACAGACCGAGCGCTGCGGGCCAGTGAGGCGGGCGCATGAAACCGACTACGCCTCGGCGCGACTGGCGGCGGATCCATCATTCCCCGATGTTCTGGGTCGGGGTGCTGTTGTGTTTGGCCGCCATCCTGATTTACGTGATGTCGGACGATCTGGCGTGGCGGTGAGCGCGCCCTTGCTGGTCCGCGCCGGGCAGCGATCATTCCAGGGACAGCGGTTTTTTCGGTGCCGCAATGCAGCGGTGCCTACGACTTTCTGTCGCTCCGCCAGCTCTGGAGCCTGCGGGGGTTTGAAGGCATAATCTCGCGGGTTGTCCCGGGATAATCCGGGATCTTCGACCATCAACGGTCGGACCGATGCAGGGGGCTTCGCATGAGGATTTTTCCGATACTCGTCGTGGGCATTGCGCTTTCTCTGGCGGGATGTGGCAGGGATCCGGGGCCGAAAGGCGATCCCGGCCCGCAAGGTCCGGCAGGACCCCAGGGCGCGCAGGGCATCCAGGGCGTTCCAGGCGCTCAAGGGCAGGCCGGGGCACAGGGTCCGCAGGGCCCGCAGGGTGCTCCCGGAGAAAAGGGCGCAAAAGGCGACAAGGGCGACAAGGGGGATGCTTCGAACGTCCGCGCCGTTCAGGCGGATGGACCGGTGAGCTGCGAGGCAAACGAAACCCTGGTGTCGGTATTCTGTCCGGCCGGCGGCGCCGCCGACGGGCCAAAATGCGGCACCGCTCCGACGGTCGGTCTGTGTCTGAGCAAGCCGTAGCGCCTGCATCCGCAAGACCCGGCGCGTCAGGGCTGCGGCCGACGGTGGCGGGTTGCGGTTCGGAACCCGGTTGCTGACTGCAACCGGGTTGCTGACGGGTTTACCGCGTGACGGAG
>Ga0182030_10006022_pt1 | contig 25643 bp, 12 predicted proteins | sample 812S3MmetaG_FD_121299 | JGI IMG/M metagenome (GOLD analysis project Ga0182030, IMG submission 121299) | Permafrost microbial communities from Stordalen Mire, Sweden - 812S3M metaG (Illumina Assembly) | ecosystem: Environmental > Terrestrial > Soil > Wetlands > Permafrost | place: Sweden...
GTGCTTGAGGGGGAGCGCATGCTTGGCGGCGATGAGTCGGCAGTCTTCATACTCGGGCGATGCGTTGGCGATTTTGCCGGAGGGCCAACGAGCGATCTTGATTTGCACGTCACCCCAGGGGGTCTCGATCTTGCGAAACTCGCGCGCCAGGGCAATTCTGTTTTCGATGCGCCAGTGGAGGCCGATCGTGGTGGTTTCGCGGAAAATGAGATCGCGCAATGCGGGAACAAGATTGGGGCTGCACAGGACGGAGAGTTGAACGCCGGTGCGGCCCTTTTTCATTTGCACCGACGCGCGATAGACATCCCATGCGCCCGATTCGAGTAGCAATTCGCTCACGTAGCCGAGCAACTGCGGGCTGGAATCATCGATCACCGTCTCGATGATCGCGATCGATTGAGATTCTTCCGATTGCAGGGATTTCGTATCTGTTTCCCCAACGAGAAGACGAAGCAGATTAGGTTCGCCGGGCGTGTCGCGGCCGCCGGCTCCATAGCCAGACGCCTTGATGCGCATCGCGGGAAGCGGCTCGTAGCACACTTCGAGCATTCGTAATACGGAAGCGCCGGTGGGCGTTACGCGCTCCATGGCTGGGCCGGCAGCATAGATGGGCGCGTCGCCGAGTAACGCAAGTGTGGCGGGAGCAGGCACAGGAAGCGTCCCGTGCTGGCAGACGACGGTCCCGCTGCCGACGTTAAGGGGCGAAGCAAGCCAGCGATCCACGCCAAGGGCCTCGCATCCGGCGGCGGCGCAAACAATATCGACGATGGTGTCGACCGCGCCGACTTCGTGGAAATGCACTTCTTCAATCGGGATGGAGTGGATGGCAGCTTCCGCGGCTCCAAGGAGTTCAAATGCGCGGATAGCCCTGGACTTCACCCTGTCTGTGAGCGGTGCGGCGCGGATGATGTCGAGGATCGACGAGAGATGGCGGTGCGGAGCATGCGTATGGGTGGCGTGCGAATGTTCCTCGTGCGAGTGGCCGGCCTCAGAGTGAGAATGATCGTGGTCCGGCGCAGGCGCTGGATGGTCGGGTGTGATGACCTCGACCTTGGTTGCGGCAATACCGCCACGGGTCACTTTGCGGAATTCGAGATGTGCGCCCACATTCAACTGGGCGGCGGTCTCCTCAAGAAAGGCGAAGGGTACGCCGGCGTCGACAAGCGCGCCGAGCAGCATGTCCCCGCTTATGCCGGAAAAACACTCAAGATATCCAATACGCATCGACAGTGATTCTAAATCGTCCGCTATGCTCCGCGCCGGGCCCCATGCCGCACGAGGATTTCTACCGGCAGAATTGCGTTCATGCTGCCGGAGCGGAAGCCGGTGGAATCAAGCGTGACGTATTGGTAGCCAGCTCCCTTTAGGGCTGCAGTAATCGCGTCAAGCATCTCCATTGAGAGGGCGCGGGGCAATTCAGTGCGGGCAATTTCAACGCGCGCCAGGTCGCCGTGATGCCGCACGCGGAACTCGCGAAACCCGAGTGCGCGCATACTCTCCTCGGAGCGCTCAACCTGCTCGAGCACTTCTCGCGTAACGGCGCGGCCATATTCAACCCGTGAAGACAGGCATGGGGCTGCGGGCCGGTCCCAAAGCGGGTATCCGGCCGCCTTGGCGAGCGCGCGAACCTCGGCTTTTGTGAGGCCGACCTCGGCTAGGGGAGCCAGTACGGCATGCTGTTCAGCGGCGCGCTGGCCGGGACGGAAATCGCGGGTGTCTTCGGCATTCATTCCATAGGCGATGGCCGAGAAGCCAAGCTTTGTGCCCAAAGATTCCATGACAGCAAAGAGCTCGTCTTTGCAATGGAAGCAGCGGTTCGCGTCGTTGCGCTGGTACTCGGGCCGATCCAGTTCGTCGGTGGCCACGACGTGCAACGGCATTTGGATGGAATGGGCAAAGGCAACGGCCTGCTCCAGGTCGCGACGGGCCAGGCTAGGTGAATCAGCCAGCACGGCCAGCATCCGAGATCCCAGTACGCGATGCGCGGTAGCCGCCAGAAAAGCCGAATCGACGCCGCCGGAATAGGCCACCATGAGACTGCCGAGCTGCGCCAGGCGAGTTTCAAGGGCGGTCAGGCGCAGAGCTGTTTTTGTCTGGCCCGCGGAGGAATCCAGGGGCAAGTCAGCTTCCGTAGAATTAATTGGTGCGTTCGCCGCCATGTGCCCGATTATATCGCTTTGGCCTGTGCGAAGACGTTGGCAACATATCGCGGCCAGCGGAACCGCATGAAGAAATCTGGGGGCAAAAAAATCCCCGATTTCTTCCCGGAGTTTGCAGTCTAATTCGTGAAAACGCGCACAATCGATTCATGGCCTCCAGAACTCGCGAAATCTCTTCGGTTCAATATGTGAGAGTTCTGCCCGGTCCGAACGTTCCGACGTCGATTTACCCCCCCCCTCCCCCACTTTCCTCCCATGTGCATGAAAATAATAAGGTTACGTCAGTAAAACCCAGAATGACCTCCGAAAACAAACAACTTACGTCTCAAAGCCTGTCGGAAATCAGTCACTTTGAACCAGGAATGCAGCGTCTCGACATGAATCACGCGATACTCCACCTTTGGATGGCATACCCCGACGATCTCCTCGGCGAAGAGGCTGCTCAGGCGTGTTTGCGGCTGCTAAGTGAAGATGAGCGAGCCCGTTGGCAGGCCTTTAAATTTGATCGTCACCGCCGTGAATATCTGGCCACGCACGCTTTGGTACGGAACGCACTTTCTCAGCATCGTGCCATTCCTCCCGAATCCTGGTCCTTTCAGTTAAACGCCTACGGCAAACCAGCGATTGAACCGGAGTGTGGCCTACGCTTCAATCTGTCCAATTCGCTCAGTCTGGTGGTTTGCCTGATTGCCGAAGGTGTTGAAGTGGGTGTGGACGTGGAATCGCTCGGCCGTGCTGGATCGATTGCCGAAGTTGGCCCCAGGATGTTTTCTCCGCGGGAACTGGCGCAACTGGAAGGCTTGCACGACGATCAGCGGCCGGGTCGATGCCTCCGTCTATGGACACTGAAAGAGGCCTACATCAAGGCGCGTGGCATGGGGCTTGCATTACCTTTGAACGAGTTTTCCTTTGTCTTCGATGGCGATGATCGAATACACATGGAAATGGACCCCAGTCTCGGCGATAAGCCGGAGAATTGGCGGTTTTGCGTTGTGGAATACGCGGGTCATTGCATTGCAACGATGGTCGAGGGAATGTCTACGCCCGAAGTGCATCTTTGGGAATCGCGACCACCATTTGCAGCGCCGCAGCGACTGTCCCTCGACGGGGAGATTTGGTTCCCGAGAAATTATTAGGAATTCCCTGGCTTGAATCAGATAGACTTCCTCCGCCGGCTATTGCGATTTGTGTATGACTTCAGCTAACTGGCGAACAGAGCGCGCTTCAAATAGAGTAGCCAAATCCAGGTCCACATGATAGGCCCTCTTGATCTTGGCAAGGAGCCTGACACCCACCAGGGAGTGTCCGCCGAGGCTGAAGAAGTCGTCATCCAAACCTACTTGAGCGATCCCCAACATATCTTGCCACCAGGCTGCTAGAGTGCGCTCGACACTCTCACCTGGGGACCCGGCATTGGGTGGAAGAGCTATTGCCAGCGGCGAAGGACTGGGGTCTGGATTGCCGAGTTCAGTAAGTGGCTCAGAGACGGCAATCAATGAACGCGGTGCATTGCTCGATAGGATGCGCATCAGAGCATGCACGCCGGCAACTGGTTCTATGCCGCGGCGATCGCCAATTACAATCGGCTGTGCCCCGCCAGCGCGCGCGCCGTCGTTGGTCAACCTGTTTTCCTTCAAGGCTGTCGCGAGGTCGGCGATTCGGCGAGCGGAAAACCCCTCGATTTCGATCAACACTTTGCCCTGCTCATTGAAGAGCGTGATATCGAATGTCTCGACCTCGCCGCGATGCGGGGTCTCTTCACGAGATCGTATGTGGCTGAATAGCCTGGCGGGCAGTGAATCGTATACCCGCACGATCTTATATGAAATTGGAAGGAATAGGTCGTCCGATTCTTCGTACTTATCTGTCAGGTAGAAGGACGCACCTGTAGCCAGATCGAGCAGCGCAGGGTGCATGCGAAACGTAGAAACATCCGCGTGGAACTTCGCATCCAGTTCGATATCTGCCAAGGCCTCACGCGCGCTAATCCGCAACCTCTTGAGGGACCGCCAGCGCGGACCAAACGCGAGTCGGCGCTCCTGCCGAGTTCGGTGTTGCTCGTCGAATACAATCTCGCGTTGGTTGCAACGCGCGGCGATTTCCTCGCGATTGATGGTCGTCGGCGACTGCGATATGCAGGGCTCAATGACGCCGGTGGAGTGTTCGACCCACTCGCTTGTTTGGGAAAAGACTGAGAACCGAAATGCGCCTCTTTCCTGTTCGGCTTCCTTGTCGCGCTGAAGCTGGATCCGCACCTCCCGCATTTCATCCCCTTCAATCATCAGCGGGACCAGAAAGAACACATCGCGGAATTCAATTGCACCCTGACGCGACTTCGATGAGAACGCAGCCGCAGCCATTTCCATATAGCCTGTTCCCGGTAAGACTGCGTTGAATTGCTGGTGAACCTTCAGCTTGTGCTCGGAAAGCACCCATTGTTGTAACTGGGAAAACTGGCTGACATATACGATCTCCCGGGATGTCTCGACCAGGCGTTCTTGCAGCAGGGGATGTTGGGAGCCTGAGTGCGCTGCCATTCCAACATTGCGCCACGCGCCCCAGTTGACGACAGTTACTGGGCCCTTCCGACTTACAGCAAAAGCATCGAGGAATGCATTGGCTGCGGCGTAATCCACCTGACCAGGGGGTGGGAAAATCGAACTGATCGAAGAAAACAGAACAAAACATCGCAATGGAATATTGCGGAGTGCTGCTTCGAGAACAAGAGTCCCGCGTATCTTTGGATCGAGCACGCGCCCTGCGCTTTGCTTGTTCTTTATCATCAGAGGGCCATCGTCAAGGACGCCCGCGGCATGGAAGACACCGTCAATTCGTCCGTAGTGACTCATGGCAGATGCAACCACATTACGCATCTGCTCAAGACTTGTAACATCGCCCTGAAGAACCAGCAACCCACCGGCGACGGAACTAATCTCATTGAGCTTCTGAATGCGCCGTCTGTCGGCTTCACTCAGGCTAGCGTCGCTCAGAGAAGCATTCCACTTTGCTTCGGCGGGAAAGGCGGAACGGGAGACTAACACCAGACGAGCATTGAATTCTCGGGCCAGTTGCTCGGCAACAAGCAAGCCAATTCCGCCGAGTCCGCCGGTAATGAGATATACGCCATCAGGTTCAAGGCGGTCATGCTCCGTTTCCAAAGCCAGATTAATTGGTTCGACGGCCTCAACGAATCGCTTCTCTTGCCGGAACGCAATTGTGTTGTTGTTCCAAGGGGAATTCATTTCAGTCACGATCTGTACCGCGCATCTCGCCGCAGGATACTTCTCTAAATCCACATCGATGCTGCGGCAGGTGACTCCCGGAAGTTCCAGAGGGATAACTCGCGCAGGACCGAGCAGCATTGCCCGAGCAGGATTGCGGACTTGCTCGTCAATGACCTGCTGCATCCGATTGGAGATGAACGCAATATCAATGCCAGCAACATCATGACTGCCGAGCGCCTGCGCGAGAAAGAGGGAACTGAAGAAGCTTCGATCCTCTATCTCCTTAAGTGAATAGGCCGAATGTTCGGGTAACACGGACCATAGATGAATTATCTTGCTCGGCGAGTGCCCATTTCTAAGGATATCTACGATCAATGCATCGTAATCGGCCTTTACGCCTGGTCGGACGGTATAGGCAGTTTCCGACACCTGTCTATAACCGGAACCCACGTCGACGACAATAACATGCCGCTGGTCTGCTTTCAGATCGATGGCAATTCGATTGCCTAGCCCTAGCGAGTCATTCAAGACAATCCAACAACCAGCTCTCGTAACCGGTCGCTGAGTGAGTGGCTCGGCGTTCCATACACGGCGATAGAAGTGGATGCTGCCAGTGGCCTGAAGGAGCGGCGCATGGGCAGGGCCGGATTCCGCCGGTGCCTTACTCGCGTCGGGCTCGACCCAGAATCTCTGATGTTCAAATGGATAAGTGGGAAGTGAAACGCGGCGAGCAGTTTCAGACGCGTGCAGCTTTGGCCAGTCAACCTCCGCTCCAAGGGTCCAAATCTGACCAAGCGCAGTTAGCGCGCAATGAAGGCCTCCAGCGGCTTCGCGCGGATGCGGTAGAGACGGAAATACCTTTATGCCAACTCTGCCCTGCTGGCGAGCCAATGAGGTAAGTGTGTTCCCTGGCCCGACTTCAATTAGAAGCCTGTCCGGCTTGCGAAAAAGTTCCTCAAGACAATTGGAAAAGAGGACCGTTTGGCGAAGATGGCGTGTCCAGTAGCCTGGGGCGGTAGCTTCCCCGGGCTTGATCCATGTTCCAGACAGATTCGAAAGAAATGGAATGCGCGGCGTTTGATAACTTACCTGTTGCATGCGCTCTTCAAAAGCGCCAAGAATGGGATCCATCATGGCAGAGTGAAAAGCATGCGATGTAATGAGGCGGCGGCATGCAATCGAATGCATTGTGAGTTCCGTCTCAAATGCGATGACTTCAGCGATTGGTCCAGAGATTACACACTGCTGAGCGCTGTTAATGGCGGCAAGAGATAGGTTGCCAGTGAGATTCAATGAACCCGCTGGCTGCGAGACCGCGAGCATTGCGCCAGCGGGAAGGCCGAACATCAGGCGGCCGCGAACGGCCACGATGCCGAGTGCATCTTCAAGCGATAAGACACCTGCCAGGCACGCAGCGACATATTCGCCGATGCTATGGCCCACCATGGCCGATGGCCTAATGCCTAACGACATCCACCAACGCGCGAGGGCATACTCGATGGCGAATAGCGCAGGCTGCGTCAGCCAGGTTTGGTTCAACTTCTCGGCCGCATCCCCCTCCCCCCCCTCCGATGGATAAATCACGTCGCGCAGATCGAGACCGAGAAGATCAAGAAGGTATTGCGCGCAGAGATCGAGAGGCTCTCTGAATGCGGGCTCATGCTCATATAACTCGAGACCCATATTGACGTACTGAGAGCCCTGCCCCGAGAACATGAACACAATCTCGGGCTCAGACTTCGCGGCCGTCCCAAAAAAGAAGTCTCTGCGCTCACCTTGCGAAAGTGCGTTTGCCGCCTTTTGCTTTTCTCCCACGACCAATGCACCCCTATGCGGAAAGGCTCGGCGGCCAACTTGGCATGTGAAGGATGCGTCCGCAAGGCCAACCTCCGGATGTGCAGAAAGATAGTCGATTATCTCTTCCGAGTAGCGTCGCACAGCGCTTTCTGTCTTGGCGGAGAACGTCAATAACTGATACGGCTTTGTCTCAGTCGAAGCATTCTGGTGCGTAGCCTCCTGAAGCACAATGTGAGCGTTCGTGCCGCCAATGCCAAGAGACGTGACCCCGGCACGTCGAAGCGATCCGTTGGACGGCCAATCGGTGAGTTGGCTGTTTACATAAAACGGGCTACTTTGAAACTCGATGTGCGGGTTCGGCGTATGGAAATGCAGGCTGGGAGGCAGTTGTGCATGCTCAAGAGCGAGAACTGTTTTGATGAGGCCGGCAACGCCTGCTGCAGCATCGAGATGACCGACGTTGGTTTTTAGCGACCCAATCCCGCAATAGCCCCTGCGCACGCTTGTTCGGCGAAACGCCTGCGTAAGCGCCCGCACCTCGATTGGATCTCCAACCTTGGTTCCGGTTCCGTGCGCTTCGACATACGAAATTTGGTCGGCAGTTACTCCGGCGAACTCCAAAGCTTCAGCGATTACCTCGGCCTGGCCCTCGACGCTGGGCGCCAGATAGCCGACTTTGCGGGCGCCATCGTTATTGATTGCCGATCCGAGGATAACAGCGCGAATCCCATCGCGATCTTCAATAGCATCATCAAGGCGTCGCAATACGACAATACCTGCGCCGCTTCCGAAGACTGTTCCCGTAGAAGCCGCATCGAACGAGCGGCAACGGCCATCGCGGGAAAGAATTTCGCCGTCGCGATAGATATAGCCCTGCCCATGCGGGATTTCGATGGTAACTCCTCCCGCCAAAGCCATGTCGCATTCGTGATTGAGAAGACTCTGACATGCCAGGTGAACAGCGACAAGCGAAGTTGAACATGCGGTCTGTACATTGATGCTTGGTCCATGCAGATCGAACTGATAGGAAACACGCGTTGCCAAAACATCTTTGTCGTTGCCAGTCTGCTTCAACTGAAAGAGGCCCGCGGAACTTAGTAGCGCGCGGTTGGCGAGCAAGTTATGGATGAGATATGTATTCATCCCCGATCCGGCAAATACCCCAATAGACCCGTTGAATCGTTCCGGGGGGTGGCCGGCATCTTCCAGAGCTTCCCACGCGCACTCGAGGAATTGCCGATGCTGCGGGTCCATGATCGCCGCGTCTCTTGGGCTCAAGCCGAAAAAAGGAGCGTCAAACATTGGAACATCGCCTAACACTGAAGCGCGTTTCACGTATTCGGGCAGCGCCAAATCTTCCCGCGATACGCCCGCAGCGAGCAATTCCTCATCGGAGATGGAGCGGATAGATTCGACGCCATTACGGAGGTTAAGCCAAAACTGTTGTACATTCCGGGCACCAGGAAAGCGCCCTGCCATTCCGACGATCGCAATTGTGGAGGGCTTCACGGTTTCCCTTTCAACGTTGCCTGGCCAATCTGCGGCGTTCGGCACGGTCTGATAACTGGCCGTGCGATTGCATTCCGGCAAGGTGACCGGATAGCGAACTTATCGTGGAAAACTGGAAGAGATCGACGATCGGAACCTCACGATGCAATGCATTCTGCAGTTTTGCCTGCACCTCCGCAACCATGAGAGAGTGGGCGCCCAGGTCAAAGAAGTTATCGTTTAGTCCGACTTCTAAAACTCCCAGAGCCTCTTGCCATGCCCGAGCGACGATAAGTTCGATCTCGCTTACAGAATCATCTCGAGTGCGACTCACGGTTGATGTTACCCGAAGTCCAGGCGGAGGAAGCCGCAGCAACGCATTGCGATCGATCTTACCGTTCGCGGTGAGCGGCAATTCTGGAAAAAATACAAATGCGGACGGAAGCATGGCTTCAGGAAGTTTGGTGCCGAGTGTATTTCTGAGTGCGTCGTTCGTCTGCGGTTCCTCCGAATCGGCCACGAGGTAAGCCACGAGGCGCTGATCACCTTCCCGGTCCTCGCGAACGACAATAACTGCTTGCCTAACTCCGGGACTCTGCTCCAGGAGGGCTTCGATTTCGCCGGGTTCTATCCGGTGCCCGCGCAGCTTTATTTGGAAGTCGACCCGTCCGAGGAACTCCAGGTTTCCGTCCTGCGATAGGCGCGCGAGGTCGCCGGTGCGATAGATGCGCTGCGAGGAGACTAACGGAACCTCAAGAAACTTTTCGGTGGTAAGCTCAGGGCGCTTCCAGTATCCGCGTGCGACGCCGTCTCCTCCAATAAAAAGTTCTCCATCCTCGCCCGCATGAACAGGCTTTAATTCCGCGTCGAGCAAATATGTCTGCGTATTAACGATGGGGCGTCCAATCGGTACGGTGTTTCCTGGTTTGTCCACTCTATACGTTGTCGACCAGATGGTAGTCTCTGTGGGGCCGTACATGTTATATATCTCGCCGCTGAAGATCTGGCGAAGGCGATGAATGAGAGAAGCAGGGACGGCTTCGCCGCCAAGCAGGATTTGTTTCAGCGAACCGAGTGCAGAAAATGTCCGCGCATCCAATGTCAACATGCGAGCTAGAGAGGGAGTCATTTGCAGGTGAGTTACGCCGTGGCGTGCAATCTCATCGGCGATTGAGTCCGTGCCGTCATCTCCATGGGCAACTATTTTGAATCCACGTGTGAGAGTCCATAGGAGTTCCAGCACCGATATATCAAAGGCGACACTCGTAACAGCGAGCCAGGTTCCGGGATCGCAACCAATAGCACGGTCCATGCCGGTAAAGAAGTTAAGGACGTTGCTATGTTCAACCATAACTCCTTTGGGCTTAGCGGTAGAGCCGGAAGTATAGATAACATATGCCAAATTGCGACTGGTTGTCGCTGATGTAACTGCGTCTCGGCTCCCCTGGGAAAGCATGGGGTCGTTGACGTCGAGTATAGTTACATCGCCAAAGTCCGGCTGGTCATTTCCGCGCGTACCCGCTGAAGTAAGAATAATATTCATCCCCGAGTCTTCTATAACAAGTGCCAGACGCTCTTTGGGATGATGGGGATCCAATGGAACATAGGCGCCGCCCGCTTTGAGAATGGCCAGCAAGCCGACGACGAGATTCTCCGAACGCTCCATTGCAATTCCAACCAGCGTTTCAGGCTTCACGCCCAGGCTTTGAAGGTGCCGCGCGATGCGATTGGAGCGTTCGTCGAGTTCACGATAAGTCAGCTGCCGGTCATTCGCAATCACGGCGATTGCATTCGGAGTGAGGGCAGCCTGGTGCTCGAACACTTCCGCAATGGTGCTGTTGCGCGGATAGTCGAATCCAGTTCGATTCAACTCAGGCAGCTGGTCGGGTAACATGGAAATTCTCCAGAAATAGAAACTCAATGCCGGTTCCGAGAAAAGTCTCGATAGCTTCTTCGGGCGTGTTCACGATCGGCTGCCCTTTGACGTTGAAACTGGTGTTAAGCACCATTTGGCGGCCGGTCGTTTTTCCAACGGCGAGCAACAGCGCATGGAAATCCGGGTTGTCGCTCGCACTGACTGTCTGTAGTCTTGCCGTGCCATTGACGTGGGTAATTGCCGGCAGCAAGGCCTGCACCTCAGCCCGTACATCAACGACACTGATCATATACGGATGTGCTTCGCCTTGCGCTACATTGAACCAGCGGGAAGCCTCTTCTAGCGTACATGCGGGTGCGAATGGACGGAAGGCTTCACGCTTTTTGACCATCGCATTGATGCGGTCCCGCATCTGAGGATGACCGGGGTCGGCGAGAATGCTGCGATTGCCGAGCGCACGCGGGCCGTACTCCATGCGGCCTCGATCCCAGGCGATGACGCGGCCTTCCGCAATAAGTTGGGCGGCGGAGGCACATGTGGCTGCGAGCGAATCGAAGCGGCGCCATTGAATCTTTTGGTCGAAGCGATTGAGAGCTGCCTCAATCTCGTTGTCGGAGTATCGAGGGCCAAACAGCGGAGCAGGCATTCGACGATTGAGTATTTCCCCGGCAAGTGACGCTCGATAGAGCGCGGCTCCCAAAGCAACGCCATCGTCGCCGGCCACAGGTTGAATGTAGACTTCATCGAATAGCCCGGAGCACATAAGCTTTCCGTTGGCTGTGCAATTGAGCGCAACTCCGCCAGCCAAAGCTATGCGTCGAAGGCCAGTCTTGTTCGCGAAGTAGCCGCATATGTGCAGGACAACTCTTTCGAGACATTCTTGAAGAGAGGCCGCAACACCCTGATGCATGGGTGTAACTAGATCCGTGGGCAATCTGCGCGAGACCAGATTTTTGTCAAGAAATGAGCGCGTGGCGAGGTAGGCTTCGCGCTCTTCGCGGGAACGATTCAGCTTGAGAATCGGAATCCGGATCGTACCGTCATCGCGTAACTCGACGGCATTCTCAAAGAAGGACCGGAAGCGGCTTGGGTCGCCGTACGGGGCCAAGCCCATGATCTTGTATTCATCTGAATTGAAATCGAAACCCAGGTGAAGGGTTACAAGCGAATAAAGCACGCCGATGGAGTCATTGGCGCCTATGGTACAAATTCTCTCTAACTCTCCATCGTGAAAGTCGTAGACGCTGGTGCTTTCGACTTCTCCCATTGCGTCGTTGACAACAACCAGACATTCGTCCCAACCGGAGGTGTACGCGGCGCTGGCGGCGTGAGCGAGATGATGGCCGACCTGGAACACCTTGCCTTCAGGAAATCCGGGGAGATTAGTGCGCACTTGCTTGAGCAGTGCTTCGCGGGAAAAAACCTGGTTGTAGAGCGCCTTTGAGACTTCATCTCTCAGGTAAAGGTCGCGATATGCGGCGTAGTTGAAGCCGTGGGCAATCTCGTCGATTTCTCCAATCGAAATGCCAGCCTCTCTGAGACAGTATTGAACCGCATTGATGGGAAAGTCGCCGGTGTGCTTTTTCCCGGTGAATCGTTCCTCTTCCGCTGCGGCCACCAATTCGCCATCGATCAGCAGCGCGGCCGCCGCGTCCATTCCCTGTGCGATGCGATATTCACGCTCATCGAGGCCTGGAAAGGTGGCATGTTTGAACGGCACGGCCTTCTCCAGCCCGCTAATGCCTAAGACCTTCATCGTTACCTCATTGCTGGTTTCCTGGCTTGACTTGCACCCTGTTCTTTTACTCCAGCAAGGCAATTCTAGTTGAAATTGACTAACTCACCTACACCTTCCATCGAGAGGAGTATCCGTCTTGCATATGCTTATGGCAACATGGGTTCACGGAGCGGAAGAATCCAGAGCTGACAGGCTCAAATCATCATCGATAATAGAATCCGGGGAGAGACGAAAATGAGCGAATATGTGACTTTGAAGACGTCTGATGGGGTTGAAATAGGCGCGTATGTAGCGCGGCCCGAGGGTGAGCCGGTGGCAGGGCTTGTATTCGCGCAGGAGATATTCGGCGTTAACCAGCATATACGCTCGGTGGCGGATGGTTACGCGCGGGACGGTTTTCTGGCGGTCGCTCCGGCGCTATTTGACCGCATCGAGCGGGGCGTTGAACTTGGGTACGAGGGTGCCGATATGCTGCGGGCCATGGGGTTCATTCCGAAACTGGATATGGATAAGTCATTAATGGACGTGGCGGCTGCAATGGAGTTTGCCGGAAACGCCACGGGGAAGAAGGTCGGCGTTATTGGCTACTGCTATGGCGGAACCCTGGCATGGCTGGCGGCAGCGCGGCTACATCCCGCAGTGGCCGTTGGCTACTACGGAGGCCGGACTGCAAATTATGCCGAGGAGAGACTCTCTGCGCCGGTGATGCTCCACTTCGGAAAGCTCGACGCGCATATTCCGGCTGAGGAAGTTGAAAGAATTCAGGCCGCGCATCCAGAAGTAAAAATCTACTGGTATGATGCAGGGCACGGCTTTAATTGCGATGCCCGTGGAAGTTACAACAAAGAGGCAGCCCATCTGGCAAGGAAGCGCTCCTTGAGCTTCCTGAAAGAGCATTTGGGTTAGTGATGGCGAGGCGCGGTTACTCCATCGTGTAAAAGGCAAGCATGAAATGATAGTAGGACCAGAGATCGACCTTCGACGACATTTCATAAGTAGAATGCATCGATAGCAAGGGGATTCCAACGTCCAGAACCTCCATGTTGCGCATGGAGAGAAAGCCGCCAATGGTGCCGCCGCCGCCGACATCGACCTTGGGAGTCTGCGTCTGCCAGGCGATGTGATTGAGATCGAGGAGATGTAGTACGCGCGCGGTGAATTCCGAGTTGGGATCGAACCCAGCACCGTATTTCTTGATGGCTACGCCGAAGCCGACAACAGCCGAATTGGAGTTCTCAGAGTTTTGAGGAAAGATGGGGTTCACGCCGTCGTTGGTGTCGGCGGAGAGCACTTCAGCATGGGCCAGCGCATTGCGCACGTCGAGCGCCGTGGCAGGCTTTGCTTGCGCATCGATGAGCGCTGTGAAGGCGGAGTCAAGGAACTGGGAGCCGGCGCCCGTGTCGTTCACAGAGCCGGCTTCTTCAAAGTTTGTGATATAGGCGAATGCGGTTTTGCGAGGCGTTCCTTTCAGATCGAATAGAGAGCGCGTGCTGCAATAGGCAGAGAGTTTATCGTCCTGGCCCCATGATCCGATCAGGCCGCCATCGATGCCGACATCCGCGGGTTGGGTGGCGGGGACAAGTTCAAGTTCGGCTGCGACGAGGTCTTCCTCGCGAATCTTGAACCGTTCGCGCAGAGCGGTCATGACCGCATCGGCGACAGACGAATCTGCGCCGGGAATGCTGCCGACAACCGGGTTCATCTCCTCGCCGGAAAAGACCTCGGTGTAAGTGCGTGTGCGTAGCAAGCGGTCAGAGTGCGGGGCTGCATCTGGAATTACGAAGACGGGATCGCCGGGCGCGAAGCCGATGTTCACATCTATGTGACGGCCGTCCAATGTATCGATGCGGCCAACCAATGCCATAGGAAGGTTGGCCCACTGGTAGCGCTTGAGGCCGCCGTAAGGAATTGTTTTGAGAAGCGCAACGGAGCCGGGCGCGTTTACAATAGGCCGGGATTTGAGGTTGATGTGGGGTGAGTCCTGATGAGCGGCGATCATGCGTGAACCGGACTCGATCGGATCGTTTCCGATGACTGCAAAGAGCACGGCGCGGCCGCGGTTGCTGAGGATCAGGCGTGCGCCTGGTTTCACCTGGGAAGGCGAAGTGAAGTCTTCAAATCCGGCAACTCGGGCAAGGCGAATCAGTTCAGCTTCAGAGAGAGATGCGGACTTGGCGTGCCGCATGTAATCTTTAAACGGTTCTGCGAATTCTAGCGTTTGTGACTTCTGTTCGGGAGTCAAAGTGAGCCATGCGGATTTAGCCGCGACTTTACCGGTGTCCGCGCCAGAATCTTTGACCTGAGCGCAGCAGGATGTCGAGAGGATGCAGAGGAAAAGGGCTGAGTGAAGGGTTCGCTTCAAAACCATGGCTGAATATACAACGGCAAGCCAGCCAATGTCTTCACAGCTTGGGTAGCACTTTCGAGCAGTCTGGAGGAGCAAGCCGGAATTGAGGAAGGCAGAGAAACTCTGCCCCCCGCACTGCCGGCCAAGCAATCCGGTGGCGAAGAATTCGGAACGAAAAGAAAATCACGTTAGAACGGAAGGCTTGTCCCGCAATTATCCGAACCCCCCATTACTTTGCTGTAACAGCGGCCGCTTTTCTCTGTGCAGCCCAACGACGTTTGACGGCCTCTGCGATGCGCTTCCGGCCTTCAGGCGAAAGATTTCTCTTTTTCTTCTTCGCTGTGGGAATTGCGAGCGCGGACGCAACCACCGTAGCGACCTTCTTGGGCCGGCCCGGCCTCTTCTTAGCGGTTGGCGTGCTCGCGCTTGCAATCAATGCACGTGCACTCTGCAATTGGGCAATCTCACGATCGATGTTTGCTAGAATCTCTGAAAGTCCCATAGCTCCCCCGATAGATGCAGGCGATTATTTCATCTCGATGGCCATCGAAGATCTGCTGTTGCTTAAAAGAGAACTTGCAAATGCTAAATGACGCTTTCGTCTAGGAAAGACTACCTTGCGCAAGACCAGAAACGGCTTGCGCGTTTCTGGGCTAAGTCTGAATATCAACAATGGCCGAGCTGATTACCTGTCTAAGATACAATACTCGCTTCCATGGGTCTCGGCAATGACATAGCGCAGTATGCTCTGAAAATGCCTCGATTTAATTCACGCGGACAAGCGGAGTGTCCATTTTCGGAATACCAAACACGCTGGAGGCGGCTCCCAAATCCACGACGAATGACGGGCGAATCGCGCTTGATGAAAGTTACGCCTTGACCTTGCCGCGAGTCTTGAATTGCGGCAACGGAGCAGAGCTGAGAACCTTGCCTCCCTCTTGAATTACGTGCAACTGATTCACGGCGAGATCTTTTATCTGATCCACCTGACCACTTAACCAGCGAATCTCCACCACGTCCACCTTCTTTGCTTGCTCCAAACCAAAATGAAGGCGAAGATCGTTCTGGGAAAAATAACTCCCGCCACTGCGTAGCTCCTCCGTCTGCAGCAGGGGCTTGGTTGTGTCCGGCGTTGTCATCGCAGTTACCAGAACGCGGCTTCCGATTCCGGTCCGATTAGACTTTACTCCCACCAATTTGATTTTGATCCAGTTGCGATTCAGTGTTGAATCACAGCGAAGCAACTGAGGAATGGCGTTGATGCAATTCACGGCAACATCCATAACACCATCGTTGTTGTAATCGCCAAACGCACATCCGCGTGCCGGAGCATTCTCCAGGATTCCCGGACCGCCCTGGCCTGTGACTTCCTCAAATCTTCCGTTGCGCAGGTTACGGTAGAGGTATTTGTGCTCGGCGTATTTCAAATCGCCCTTTGACCGGTCGACCTCAGGATAGACGTGCCCATTCGACATGAGGATGTCGAGCCATCCATCGTTGTCCATATCGAAAAAGCCAACACCCCAACCTAGAAGCCGCGTGTTCACGCCGAGGCCGCCGGGATAGGTTCTATCTTCGAAGGTCGCGTCACCAAGATTGGTGTAGAGCGAATCGGTATCTCCGGCGAAGTTAGTCTTGACCACATCCATGTTGCCGTCGCGGTTGTAATCGCCAATGGAGACGCCCATGCCGGCCTGGGGCTTGGCTTCCGCCGAGAGCGCCGCGCCAGCCTCGATTGCGATGTCGCGAAAGGTTCCGTCCTTTTGATTTAAGTAAAGTGTTGCCGGCGCCGAATCGTTCGCGACATAAATATCAGTCCAGCCGTCGTTGTCGAGGTCGGACGCAGCGACACTCAGGCCATATGTCCCAACTGCGGTGAACATCCCGGCTTTCTCGCTTACATCGGTAAAGGTCCCGTCCCCATTGTTGTGATAGAGAATGTTTCTGCCGCCAGGCAATCCTGGAGGGCCGCATGCAACAAGAATTCCCTTATAAGTGCAGGGACCGTCCTCAGGCTTGGGAGCGGTCTTGAGGTCGAAGTCGACGTAGTTGGCAACGAATAGATCGAGGTTTCCGTCGCGATCGTAATCGAGAAATGTACAGCCGGTATTCCAGCGGATCTTCGGTCCCGGCTGTATAAGTCCTGCCTGCTGTGTGACGTCGGTAAAGGTCCCGTTTCCGTTGTTACGATAAAGAGCATTCTGGCCGTAGTAGGTGACAAAGAGATCGTCGTGGCCGTCATTGTTGTAATCGGCAACACAGCAGGCCTGCCCCCAACCCGTTTTATGCTCCAGGCCGGACCCGATGGTTACATCGGTAAAAGTGCCGTCGCGGTTGTTTTTAAAAAGACGGCAATGCGGTTCCTGGCCAGCCGGGAACCCATCAAGACGCCAGCCATTGACCAGAAAAATATCGAGGTAGCCATCGTTGTCATAGTCGTAAAAGGCCAATCCGCAGCCGGTTGTTTCCAACAGGTATTTATTGGTTAACTCTCCACCATAAATGGTCTTTGAATCTAGACCGGCCTCCTTCACCACGTCGACAAAGCTGATGCCGAGCGGCGTTCCTTCGATGGGTGACTTCGGGCCGGAAGGGGGTGGCGCGGGTTTTGCATCGTAACTTCGCTCCTGTGGACCGATCGGCTTTTGCGGGTCCGGTGCGGCCTGCTGTTGAAATGGAGAAGCGAGCGCGAGAATATCCGCGAAAGGCAGCACCAACGCTGTGCGGCTGAGAGATTGGAGGAACGAACGGCGTTTCAATGTTTTCTAATCCTCTTGAGTTACTGCTGACCAATCGCGGTGTTGGATGTGTGAGCCATGTCGGAATGCACGTGGTACGGATCGCTCTCGGTGGAGATTTCAGGGTGCTTGCGCAGATAGTCCAGTGAATACGTCGGCGCACCTGGATCGATTCGCTTGGTGGTATAAAGCGCAGCTTCCTCGGCGGCCTGCTTCTTCATTCCCATCCTGCGATAGAGAATCGAGAGGTTGTAATGAGCGGCCAGATCGTCGGGATCAATTGCCTGCAGCGCTTTGAATTGCTGCATGGCCTCTTCACTGCGATGCTGCTGATAGTAGGAAATACCAAGTTCACGCCGCGCATCGCGCGACTGCGGATACTGCGCAACCACCCTTTCAAGATCGGCTACTTCGGCTTCGGAATTCCTAGCGCGGCGCTCGACAAGCGCCAGGTAGTAGAGTGCGCGCGCATCGTCCGGATGCATGTGGAGCGCTTCTTCAAGCGGACCACGAGCATCAGGGTATTTTTCCCACTCGATGTTCGTGATGCCTAAGTTGATGTAGCCGTCCTTATAGTCGGGGCGCAACTGGATGACCTGCTGAAAGGCATGAATTGCGTCTTCATATTGCAGTTGGTCGAGATAGGCGATGCCGATGTTATTCCAGCGCATCCAGTCTTGATTGTCGTTGGGGCCCGGAGCGGTGGGAGGGTTATCGCCGAGGCTCCAGGTGCGGCTTTGGGAAGCAATTTCAATCACGGGATAGGCGGGATGATCGCTGCCCAGAACATTATTGATGTAACTCTGCCGAAGGTGGCGGTATTCAACGGCCGCTGTCATTGTGATAGGGCCTTTGACGTCCGACGGAATGTGGAATTGATAGCGGACCAGAGCGGAACGTCCCGACTGGATCGTGTTGTCATAGGCCACGGAATGGATGGTCCACACCTTGTGGTTATCAACGAAGTTTCCAGTTAAGTCGACGGGGCGATTCGTGAAGCTATGCGCACCTGTGTCGAGCATTCCATCCGGATTGAGGAATCCGCTTCGATAGATGAGGTCTCCCGCAGCGTCTTTGACAGTGACGCTAACCCATGCCTCGTATAGATCGCGAACTTCGGGAATGAGAGAATGCCCGATGTTCTTGTTCTGAATGACGACGGCGGTCTCAACGGTTTCATCAGCCTTGAGCGATACGGGCACTGTACCCAGCGGGGCGACCATTGGTCCACCGGCTACATTCTTGAGGGCGAAGATATCGACGTTGAGAAATGTGCCGCTCCTCAGGAATTCGATGGTCTTATTGAGTTGCTCATCGAATCCATAATAGAAGGGCACCGCGGTGTTGCCGGCCAGCCAGCGATGGGAAACGAAAGTGCCGTGCTTGGCGCCATATTCGGGCAACGTGACTGCCGCACGCTTCATGTGGCATCCCTGGCAGCTTGAAAAGTCGGTCGTGTAAAAGGTAAGTGGATTGCGTTGCGAGAATTTCGATTGCTGCCACTCGTCATATGCCGTGAATGCGCGAATGAATTTGTAGTCGTTGAGTGGCTCGGGCAGGTTGGCCTTGTGGCATGCGCCGCAGAATTCCGGGGAGTGGAGCAGGTCAGACATGACTGCCTTGGAGTGGCGCTCTGGGTGGCGCAGAATCTGGTCGAACGGCACTTCGCCGGGGATGCGACTTCCTTTTTCGTCCACAATGACCGCAGGCACGCCCATCTCCAGCCCCGCATTTCCATTGATGGAAAAAGTCCTTTGCACCGAGTGGCACACGGTGCAGGTCAAGCCGTCCGAATCCATCATTGAGCGATCGACTTTGGAGTCTTCGGTCAGTCCGCCGCCGAGCACGGAGATTGGGTTGTGGCAACTGTCGCAATGGCGTGCGAAGGCGATGCCGCGGGTCTTGTCGCGCAGCAGCAGGTTAACGCTAGTGCGGTAAAACGGTGTCCGGAACGCGTTCGAATGGAGAGATTGACGCCACTGTGCATAGGCTTCCTGGTGGCAGGTTCCGCAATATTCGGCGCTGGGAAATGCGCCCGGATGAAGAAAGCCGTCGCCCTGCACCTTGATGTTACCGGGGGTGAATGGCTTGTCTTTCCCGTAGTGGAAATTGTAAGTCTCGCTCACTGCTGCATTCTCGGCTTTGCGGTCTGCCGCAGATTGATCCGAAGCTCTTGCCTCAAGCTTTGCCAACGCATCGCGCTGGGCCGGCGTATCTTCAACCGGAGGTGCGCCCGGAAGAGGTGCAGTATATGCAGGGGGTGGCGTTTGGGTTGGAGCGCTTGCTTGTGACGGGTTTTGCGCCGCCCACGAAGACGCAATCCACGGTCCGGACAAAACCAGACAGGCCAAGGCTAACACCAGGCAGGCGAAGCCAACGAGGGGACCTACTGCCTTATTCATAGAATCTCCAACCGGCTCAAAGGCTACGAAGTCGCGACCGTAGGCGGCTTCCGTGGCGAAGTGACGAAATCAACAGGTTATCGTTCAAACAAGGGGCGTGCTCTGGGGCGATTTGCAAGTTTTGGGAAGCGCCGGCAGGACCCCCGAGAAATCGCCGCATTCCTTCCCGTCTGCTTTGTATTCACTGGTAGGAAGTGAAATGCTCGATTCTGCCCCACTATAACGCGCGGACGGGTAAGATGTACATCCATCGGTTGGCTGAGATTGGCGGACGTGGACACGGGAAACAGGGCAATAAATCTTACTGCGGGGTGTGCTGGCGAAGGGATGCCGCCTTCTCGCGCTCGGCGGCAGCTTCCATGGTCTTGCCCTGACGCTCCAATGCTTTCGCCAACCCATCGTGGGCATCGACGTAGTTCGGGTCGAAGCTCAAAGCCTCGTTGTAATCCGCAATCGCTTCGTCCGTTTTGCCGGCTGCGAGCAGTGCATTGGCGGAGTGGGTAGATACTTCGGCCCGCTGTAGATCCATATGTTCGCGCATAAGATCGGCTGCCTTCCGGCGTTCTTCCTTAGCTTCGGCAGGCTGGTTTTGCCGGGCCAGGACAGTGGCAAGGGTAAGGTGGGGATCGGCCTGCAAAGGGCTTTGACGGATGGCTTCTTTCAGGGCCGCGACGGCTTCAGGAAGCCTGTCGAGTTTGTTGTCAACGCTGCCCAGAGTGGCCCACCCATCGCCATTCCCAGGCCGCAGCTTGAGGGACGAGCTCAGCTCTCTCTCCGCGTCCGCATACCTGCCTACCTGCATGTATAGAACGCCCAGCAGATAGGGCGGTTCAGGCGCAGCGGAATTGAGCTTCTCGGCGGTCTCAAGCTCCGGAATGGCGTCCGCGGCGTCATCCTGCATCTTGAGTGCGTAGCCAAGGTTGTAGTGCAACTGGGGTGCGTCGGGAGAGAGCTTTAGAGCGGCGCGTAACTGAACGATGGCGTCGTCAAGCTGGCTGAGCTGAATATCCGCGACAGCCAGGTTCTGATGTGCCGTTACGTTATCCGGCTCCAGGGTCACGGCACGCTGCAGGATGGGGACCGCGTCTTTCGCTCTCTGCGCCAGGCAAAGTGCCATGCCGAGATTCGTCAGCGCCTCCGCATTGCCGGGGTTCGAATCCGCAACTCGTTGCAGCAGCGGAATGGCATCCTGCACACGATCAAGACGCTCGAGTACCAATCCCAATTGATACGCAGCCGAGGTGGAGGCGGGATCGAGTTCCGACGCCTGCTGCAGCACGGGAAGGGCCTGTTCATCCTGGCCGGCATTGGCGAGTGCCTTGCCAAACTCAAGAGCGATGACTGGATCGCGAGGCGCAAGTTGATTGGCCTTGGTCAGTTCATCGAGAGCGCCAGGCTGGTGGAGTGCCTGGAGGGTCAAACCAAGGCGCAGGTGGGCGATCGCGAATTCCGGCCGGCCCTCAACAGCGGCGGAAAAAGCGAGCTTGGCGTTCGCCCAATCTTCCGCTTGCGCGTAGAGCGTTCCGAGGTCACTTTGTAAATCAGGATTCTTCGGCTCGCGTGCCGAGGCTTCCTTCATTTTTCCGATCGCAGGCTTTAGCTGCCCGGTGGTTGCCAGAGCCCGCGCATACGAAGCAAGAACCGCGGGAGCAAGCGGATGCCTGGCAGTGTGAGCCGCTGCGTCCAGCTTGGCGAATAGTGGTAAAGCCTTGGCGGACTGGCCATTCTGTTCATAAGCGAGAGCCAAGTTAAGCTGTGCGCTGCCGTCCCCCGGCTGGATGGCCAACGCTTTTTCCAACTCGTGGATTCCTTCGCCGGTCCGCCCCAGCCGCACCAATACGGCTCCCAGCGCGGTGTGGACCTGCGAAGCCGCGGGTGCTAGCCGCGCGGCATTTTGAAAGTCCTCAAGAGCGGCATTCATGTCGTTGCGCGCGAGGGCGGCGGCGCCGGCACGATAGTCCACGTCGGCCTGCTTGAGGCTGGCTGAGGGCTCTTGCGCGCGCGCGGGATACGAAGTGGCCAGGATAATGGCAAGCAGGGGAACCACGCGCAATCGCACTTTGGGGAAGAACACCTGCATCGCGATATCTATGGTACCTGATGGGGAGTAGCCGCTGGAAAGCTCGTGCGCGTCAGTCTTCCATGCAAAATCGATAACGATGGTTCCGCAGTTACATGACGCAGTTTCTGCCGGCTGATTTTGCCTGGTAGAGGGCTTCGTCCGCAATCTTCACAAGGAGTGTGGAAAGAGACCGAGGCTCCGGTATTTGAGTGGCGCAACCGATGCTGATGGTGACAACAGATTGCGAGCTGTCTTCGTGGGGGATTTGACGCTCCTCAAGGGCCTTCCGAATCTGCTCGGCGATCAATCGCGCTCCGGCGGAATCGGTGTTGGGCAAAACGACGATGAACTCCTCTCCGCCATACCGTGCGAGAAGATCTGTGGGCCGATGAATGCAGGATGCGATCGTCCGGGCAATATCCTTCAGGCAGTTGTCTCCGGAAACATGACCATACCGGTCGTTGTATCGTTTGAAGTGGTCGACATCGATCATCAAGACGGAAATTGGACTATGCGAACGAATGGCTCGGAGCCACTCGCCTTCGAAGAACTCGTCAAAGTTTCTGCGGTTGGCGACACCTGTAAGAGCGTCGATGCTTGCCAGGCTTTCCGCCACGCCGAGGGCTTTGTTCAATTCGGCTTCCGCAGCTTTGCGGCTGGAGATATTGTGTGAGACCGTGATGAAGCCGGCCGGAGCGCCGGTTTCAGGGTCGCGGTGGAGAACAACGTTGCCTTCCAGCCAGAGGTAGCTCCCATCCTTTTTCTTGTTGCGAAAGTCAAAGGGATTGAAAGCCCTGCCGGCGAGGCACTGCTCGTAGAGCCTGCTCACTGCGGCCAGATCATCCGGATGAATGAGTTGGTCGCGATCGAGATCGAGAAACTCCTGCCTCTCCCAGCCGAGCAATGTTGTTACGGCAGGCGATACATATTGGCGTTCCCTCTCGAGATTCTGGAGCATGATGATGTCGTGCGAGCCCTCCGCCAGAAGGCGAAAGCGCAGTTCGCTGGCGCTAAGGTCGACTTCAAGACGGTGTCTTTCCGCCAGGATCACTTCCGTAATGTAGAGGACGATCATGCAAACGAAGGTGAAGAATTGCATGATCAGGGTGCGTGGCGAGAGCGACACGAATTTTGTGAGCGCGATGGGTCCATGGTTATGCGCGGTCGAGTAGCCGGCGATGACAGAAACGGCGAGAAGGCCGATGGTTGATCCGGACAAGCCGAGGCGCACCTCAATCAGCAGGAGAAACGGAAGGATCAGGAAGAGAAGTGGCAGGGTCGTTTGCCAAAAAACCACGATGCTCACGGAGCAAAGCAGGGCAAACAGGGATACGACTTCAAACCACTTGCGATTGGAAAATGGCGCCCGCTTCTGAAATCCGAGATAAAGCGGCGTAACGATTGAGATACCAAGCGCATCGGCGGTGAACCATTCCAGAAACCCTTCAAACGTCGGTCTGCCAAATGATCCCGAAAGGTAGCACGCGGCGAAGAGCGACGCGACGGCGGGAGCCAGAACGACTCCATAGGCGAGCAGCCGAACGAGCTGACCGGGCCGCGTGAGATAGCGTTGCGGCGTGAAGACCGGTTGCAGCAGCCAGGCCGCCAGAGAAACCTCAAGGACGTTGCATCCCGCCAGATAGAGCATTCCAGTCAAATGTCTGACCGGTGGAATAAATACATTGATCAGCAGATCGATGGCCGCCGCAACCGCAAGATAAACAGGCCATTGCTTTCGTGGCAGGCAGATAAGAATCCCGATCAAGAGCCCGGTAGCGGGCCATAGGATGCTGATACTTCCCGCTCCCCACGAAGCCGCGTTGAGCAGGATGGCGCCGCCGGAGACGCACCCGAGCGTGATTGCAGTCGCAGCCAAGTGCAGCAGAGAGAGCGAACTGTTGGGCTCCTGAGGCAATTCAGGACTGTCAAGAGTCATAGAGTTCCAGGCGGCGGTTCCAAGAGACGGATAAAGCTGGCGCAGTTAGACGAGTAGGTTCACAAAAACGAGCGAAAGTCGATCTTGTTGTTCTATAGACAATCATAGTAGCCCGGTCCAGATAATCCGGCGTTTTTTATGCTTGTCACGCTGAGCAGCTTCTGAAAGTGGTTCAGCGGGGAAGCTGTTGCGTCCCCACAACCGTGAATTCCTCCGAACGAACAGTCTCTGCCGCGTCCCCGCCTGGCTGCGAACCCCCTACAGAAACCCGGTAGCGCCCAGGAGTAACTGCCCTGACACCCTTGTCGTCCACCTGCGACAATGCCCTCGGGTCCAGGTGGAAAGTCACGTGCTTCGTCTCGCCCGGATTCAGATGCAGGCGCTCAAATCCAGCCAGGGCCAGAGCTGAAGAAACTGGCGTCTGTGGCGGCGCAAGATAGAGTTCCGCTACTTCGTCGCCTTGAAGGGAGCCGACATTCTTGACATCCGCTTCCACGGCCAGCGTGTCGCCGGCATGAACGCTCTTGCTTGAAACGCGCAGATGCGAATAGGCAAAGGAGGTATAACTCAACCCATCGCCAAAGCTATAGAGCGGTTTCCCTTTGAAATAACGATAAGTGCGGTTTGTCATGGAGTAATCTTCGAATGGCGGTAACTGGTCTATCCCGGTGTAGAAGGTAATGGGCAGTCGTCCGGCAGGAATGTTTTTGCCGCTGAGGGTCTCCGCAATGGCCTGCCCTCCGGACTGTCCCGGATACCATGCCTCTACAATGGCTTTGGCATTTTGTTGCGCCCAGTTCACCGCGAGCGCGCTGCCGTTGAGTAGCACGACCACCATCGGCTTGCCAGTCTTGGCGATTGTCTCGATAAGTTCCTCTTGAACGTCTGGGAGAACAATGTCGGTGCGGTCGCCACCTGAGAAGCCCTTGGCGTTGACCATCATTTCTTCGCCTTCAAGGCGCGCGGTCAGGCCGACAAAAGCAATAACTAGATCTGCCTTCTTTGCCGTTGCGACCGCCTCGTCCTGCAATAGCTCATGGCGCGGGCTCCATTCGAAAACGACGCCTCCGCCGGCAATTCGACCGCTTTGAAGGTATTCAATGCGAATGGAGTGAGGGTTGGTGTCGGCGAATGTAATCGGGTAGCGCTGAATGCCGCCGAAATTTCTGCCACTGGGTGGCAAACCGGGCGCGTTTGGCGCAGGCGGTGGAGTCGGCAATGGCTCCAGAAGCTTCCCATCGAGATAGACCGCGAATTTGAGCTTTCCCCCGCACGGGAAACAGAACGGCACACGAAACTGGAAGTTATCATTCTCCGCCACCGGCGCTGTGATTGTGCCTGTCCACCGAACAGCAAAGCTGTCGGCGGTGGTGTTTGCAGACAGGCTGGGAACCGGGTTGGCATAGGCCCAATCGAAGTCGAGTTCCTTGTCGACGCGCGTCGTTTCCGGCTTTCCGTCAAAGCTTGGGCCAGCGAAATACTCGCCTGTGAGACCCTCGACGGTGGCATCGGTCGCGGTTCGAAACAGAGTGCGCGGGACAGTGACCGCCCCGCCCATGACATAGGGTGATCCTTCCGCATAAAGAACATGACTACTGCCAAATTCGGCGGCAATGCCGTCAATGGGCAGGATCGGTTTCATTGGAATAGCGTTGTAGTTGCCCTCAAGCGCGAGGCGCGAGGCCGCCAGAGGGCCGATGACAGCGATGGTGTGATTTCCGTCAGTTTTCAAGGGGAGGAATTTACCGTCGTTCTTGAGAAGAACCATCGACTCGCGGGCTGCCTGAAGAGCGAGAGCCTGGTTCTCCGCCGAGTTGACTACGGAGAATGGGATCGAAGCATAAGGCACATTGGCCGGCGGATCGAACATGCCCAA
>Ga0182030_10006023_pt1 | contig 25642 bp, 26 predicted proteins | sample 812S3MmetaG_FD_121299 | JGI IMG/M metagenome (GOLD analysis project Ga0182030, IMG submission 121299) | Permafrost microbial communities from Stordalen Mire, Sweden - 812S3M metaG (Illumina Assembly) | ecosystem: Environmental > Terrestrial > Soil > Wetlands > Permafrost | place: Sweden...
CCTTGTTGTCCTTGCTGTCCTTGTTGTCCCTGCTGTCCATTTTGCGCCAGCTGTTGCTCCATCTGTTGCTGCAGACGCTGGGCCTCGCGTTGCAACATCTCCTGCTGCCATTTTTCCTCGGCGGTCGGCGTGCCGTTGTGTTGCTGCTGCTGCGCCAGGTCTTCCTCGCGTTTGGCCAGTTCGTCGAGCTTCTTCAGCGCGTCGTCGATTTCCTGCGCCTTTTGCTCGGCCGTAGTGGCTGTGCTGTGCTGCGTCTCGTACTGATTTTTCTCCGTGTCGAGTTCCAGGTCGAAGAGCGCGGCCAGATCGCGCGCCGCGCCGCCGCCGCCACCTCCACCCCCACCACCGCGCTGTCCAAACGCCACCTGAATCTGCCGGAAGGTGGTTTCGGCGCGCAGCAGGTATTGCAGAGCCTTCTGCTCATTGGGGATGGCGTCCTTCCACTTCTGCTGCTGCAGCTGCTGCGCCGCCGGCGCCATAGCCTCAGAGGCTGCCATCATGTCTTTCTCGAAATCGCTGATAGCCTGCAATTCATCCGTCAACTCGCGCGCCTGCAAGCGGCCGGAAAGCGTCACGGCCTGGTCATGCAGTGTGGCTTGGGATTGCGACAGCAGTTTGGAGATTTCGGTAGCCTGCTGTTGGGTAGCGTTCTTGTCTCCCTGTTGCTTGAACGTGGCGGATATAATTTCCTTTTCGCGTTGCGAAATCTGCGCAGGTTGATTTCCTCCGCGGCCGCCACCACCGCCGCCTCCCCCGCCGCCGCCCTGCTCTTGCGATTGCGTAAACTCGCGCTCAAACGGGTCGGCCTGAATGAACATCATGTCGGTGTGTGCTTCCACGCTGTTGGCGTCTTTTGCGGTGGCGTAAACGCTCACCAGGTCGCCCGGCACGGCCTTGAAATCTTCCAGGGAAAGAGTGGTAGTGCCGTCCGCCTGTTTTTCTCCCTTCTGCTTGAGCAGATCCACGGTGGTCTCCGGGCCGCCGTTCACCGAGTAATGGAGCGCGACGCCGTTTAATCCATATTCGTCAGTGGCCTTCGCGGTAACTGTTACTTCTTCGATGGGGCTTGCGTGGTAGTCGCCACGCGGATGCACCAGGGAAATTAGTGGAGGGCTGGCCTTGCGCGCCTCAATGAAGAAATCCTCGCTGACGCGAACCGGCTGGCCCTTCTCAATGCCCGCCACGTGGTAAACGCCGTCCTTTTCCATCTTCACCGCGCCGCGATACACGTTGTTCTCGCCGCCGGTGAGCGTGATCTGTTGTCCGTTGTCGAGCTGGATCTGGCCGCCCTGAAGCGGCCGATCGGTCGAGACCTCGAGTTCGGCTTGCGTACCGGCAACCGCGCGAAGATCGCCGCCGCGTTCCTCCACCTCGGACTTCATGCCGGTCCAGGCCGGGTAATGATACGTGACACGGATCTTTTTGACCGCCGGCAAATCCGTAACTTGAATGTTAAAGTGCTTCGAGGTCATCGCTCCGGCGGTGACATAATACTCGACGTTTTCCGGCAACCCGGCAAACAAAAATTGGTAGCCGCTGGCGAAACTACCGGCCGCTTTCGGCTGCATCGCAATCTCTTCCCATTTGGCGGAGTTCTGAAAACGGGCATACAGCTTGACGTTGGGCGACCGCAGGCCGGTGGGCAGCGCCGATACCAACTGGTCCGCGTGGCGGCGAACCACCGCGTTGCCGGGAGTCACGCGCAGGTCGTAGAGCGCGGGCTTGCCGTGGTGCGGTCCGGTCCACAGCAGCGAAGCGCCATACCCGACGAAACCCGGTCCCGCTGTGATCATCCACACCAGTGCGCCCAAAGCGCAGGCGCCGGTAGCTAGCGAAACATAAAGCCGGCGGTCGGTTACTACATCCTTGGGTCCGGCGGATTGTGCGATTTCCAGCGTGTCCGCGGCCAGAAGTTCAATGAAAGGATCCTGGCCGTCGCGCTCGCTAAACGTGGTGAGTCGCTGTTCGAATTGCGGGAACGCGGCTTCAGCCTTTCCGATGGCACGCTGGCGTGTGAGGCGGCGCAATGGCAGAGCCAGCCCCGCGCCAGCGGCGATGGCCAAAATCAGGATGAGTCCGAAGCGCGAGTTGGTCACGCTTCCCTGCGAAAAGGCAAGAGCGTTGGCGATGATCACCAGCACCAGCGTCGCCACCAAAGCCGTGCCGGTCAGAATGGCAAAGCCGCGCAGCAACGTGCTCCAGCGCAGACGTCTTTCCAGTTGCGCGATGTACGCGCGAAGCTGTTCGCGGAAACTCATGCACCCTCCAACAGCGTGGCCAAATCGATTATCTAAAGCATATCGCACCGGCGCAGCCCGCGGGATTGGAGCCGGCGGAATTGTCCCACCCGGCGGCGAATTCCCGTTGCGTGGAGCCAGGAAAGATAGAGCGTCTGAATCGCTGGTTCGCCAGCCTCTGCCACGCTTGAATTGTTAACATTCTGCATCCACGACTGCCGGGCTGAATCTCCGGTATAGTAGATACAATTCGATGCTGATTCAAAAACCTGGGGATATCCGCTATTCGGAAGTCACCCCTAAGAACCTCTATTTGGACCGCCGGAAGTTCCTGGCCGCGATGCCCGCTGCATTTCTGGCCGGACGCGAACTGCTTTCACCCTCCGCGCGCGCGCGTGCCGCCGGCAAGTTCCCGAATCTTGCCAAGAGCCCCTTCAGCACGTCCGAGAAGGAAAACACCCTCAACGACGTCTCCCACTACAACAACTTCTACGAGTTCGGCACTTCCAAGGACGAGCCGGCGGTCTATGCCAAGAACTTTAAGACTTACCCCTGGACTGTGTCGGTAGAAGGTGAAGTGGCCAAGCCGCGCAAGTTCTCGATTGATGAGATTTTCAAGCTGGCGCCGCTCGAAGAGCGTATCTATCGCCACCGCTGCGTGGAGGCCTGGTCGATTGTGGTGCCCTGGGTGGGGTTCTCCTTCAGCGCCCTGCTCAATCAGGTTCAACCCACTTCCAAGGCGCACTTTGTGGCGATGCAAAGCGATTACAGTCCGTCGGAAATGCCTCACGGCTCCGGCATCGATTTTCCCTACGTGGAAGGTCTGCGGTTGGACGAAGCCATGCACCCGCTGGCTCTGCTGACCGTGGGGATGTACGGCGATGCGCTGCCGCCCCAGGATGGCGCGCCCGTCCGAATCATCCTTCCCTGGAAATACGGTTTCAAGAGCATCAAGTCCCTGGTGAAAATACGCCTGGTGGAAAAAATGCCGCCCAACACCTGGAATACCATGCAGCCCCAGGAGTACGGCTTCTATTCCAACGTGAATCCCAACGTGGATCACCCGCGCTGGAGCCAGGCCAGCGAGCGGCGGCTTGGCGAATTGCGGCGCCGGCCCACTCTGATGTTCAACGGCTACGGCGACAAGGTGGCCTCTCTGTACGCCGGCATGGATTTGAAGAAGAACTTCTAGCCCATGCTGCGACGGCGCTGGGCAAAAGTAGTCGTGTTTCTGCTGTGTCTTGCTCCCGCCTGCAGGCTGGCGTGGCGCGCGTGGAATGGCGACCTGACTCCCAACCCCATCGAGTACATCACGCACTTCACCGGGGATTGGGCCATCCGTATGCTGGTGGCCACTCTAGCCATCACGCCGCTGCGCCGCCTGCTGCAACTGCCCGATCTCATCCGTTTCCGGCGCATGCTGGGCCTATTCGCATTCTTCTACGCGTCTCTGCATTTCTCCACGTGGTTCGGCCTCGACAAGTTTTTCGACATGCATGAAATCCTCGCCGATTTCGTGAAGCGCCGCTTCATCCTCGCCGGCCTGGTGGCATTTCTGTCGATGCTGCCGCTCGCCGTCACTTCCACCGCCGGTTGGGTGCGGCGCATGGGCGGACGCCGCTGGCAGGCGCTCCACCGCCTGATCTACCTCAGTGCGATCGCCGCCGTGGCGCACTATTACTGGCTGGTCAAATCGGATATCCGCCTGCCGTTGCTGTATGGGTCGATTGTGGCCCCGCTCCTGCTGTACCGCTTGGTCTGGTGGCTGCGGAAGCGGCGCGCCGCGCCCGCGGTTTCCTAAAAGCACTCGAAAGCGTACAATCGCTCCATGCGGGTTGTCTCGGTGTCGATGCTGCTAGCGATGATGCTCTCTGCCGCCGATCTTCAAATCGACCACGTCACCGTCGCGGGAAGCGACATCCGTAAACTGCAAGCCGGCCTCGCCGCCATCGGCATCCCCAGCGTCTATGGCGGCGCGCACGTCAACGGCGCCACGGAGATGGCCTTGACCAGTCTGTCCGATGGTTCTTACCTGGAACTGATCGCGCTTCGCGCCAATGCCGACCCGCACCTGGCCGCCCGGCATGAATGGTCCCGGTTTCTGCAGGGCGACGCCGGCCCCTGCGCCTGGGCTCTCCGTGAGAAAGATCTGGCCGCTGAGATCCGCCGCCTGAGGGCCGCCAGTATTGAGGTTTCCGAACCCGTTGCCAGCGGCCGCCAGCGGCCTGACGGCGTGCGCCTGGATTGGGAGACTTCCGATATCGGCTCTGGTGTCCGCGGCGCATTCTTTCCGTTCCTGATCCGCGACATCACGTTCCGCGACCTGCGCGCGTTTCCGCAAGGCAAGCCGCCCGCCGGCGATTTCCGCGGCATCTCTCGCGTGGTGATCGCCGTTCGCGACCTGAATTCCGCCATCGCCCGGTATCGCGGGGCCTACGCCATGCCCGAGCCAGTCCGCGAATTCGCTCCCAGCTTCGGCGCCCGTCTGGCAGCCTTCCCCGGCACTCCCGTAGTTCTGGCGCAACCGCTGGATGCCGATTCCTGGCTCTCCGTCCGGCTGGCCCGCTTCGGCGAATCTCCCTGCGCCTTCGTGCTGGCCGCCGACCACCCCGAAGCCTACGAGCCCCAGTCCCACTCCACCTGGTTCGGTGTTGAGATATCCTGGTTCGACGCCGAAAAACTGGGCTGGCATTTAGGTTTTGAGAAAGCGATGTAGCCGCGTGACCTGGCGATGAAAAGGACCTCCCAGCCATGAGCTTCCAGGCCTCCAAAGGTGAATTTGAGAACCGCTTCTGGATTATCGGCGGCGTCTTTTCTTTAGGCTTTTCCGCTTACGGGCTCGACCATGTCAACTGCGTCGAAGCCCTCACCCGACTGATCGTCGGGTCCACCAATGTGGATTCGCCACGCGCCGACCACCTGATCCGCGCGCTCTTCTTCGCCGCCGCCTTCGTCGTCTTCGCCGCCGCGCTGCTGCGCTCCTGGGCCGAAGCTTACCTGCGCAGCACCGTGGTGCACGACGCCGCCTTGCATTCCGAAAACCTGGTTGCCGAAGGCCCTTACCGCTACGTCCGCAATCCGCTCTATCTCGGCAATATCCTGTTGGCTGCCGGCATGGGCAGTATGGCCAGCAGCACGGGTTTTTTCTTCATCGTAATTGGCATGACGGTGGTGGTTTATCGCTTGATCCTGCGAGAAGAAGCCGGACTCGCCGAATCCCAGGGCGCCGGTTTCCTGGACTATTGCCGCGCCGTGCCGCGCCTGCTGCCCGCATTCACTCCCCGCTTGCCGGCCGGCGGCGCTCGCGCGAACTGGCTGGACGGTTTCACCGGAGAAACCTTCATGTGGGGCTGCGCCATCGGCATCGCCGCCTTCGCCGTCACCCTGCAGGTAATTTACTTTTGGATTGTCCTGGCTATCGGTTTCGCTATTTATTTCCTGCAAAGTTTCTGGCGCAGCCGCACCGCCAAAGCCGGCAAACCATAGCTCGATCCCGGCCAGCGGAGAGATTCAAAATCAAGCCGTCAAAACACTAGCCGGCCGCCCTGAGCACGGTGCACACACTGGCGCAGATTGGTCCGCCGATATTGAACGTTGCCGCGAGCTTCGGTGCCTTCACCTGCAATTCCGCCGGCGCCTTGCCCTGCAACTGCAGGGCGCTCCAGCCAATCATCGCGATGCCCGTCGCCCCAATCGGGTGGCCCTTCGCAATCAGGCCGCCCGACGTGTTAATGCCGCATTCTCCATCCGGACGCGCCTTGCCGTCCACCCAATACTGCGCGCCGCGGCCCGGTTCAGCCTTGCCGATGACTTCCGTGCCGATGGCGGCCATCACCGTAAAGCAGTCGTGCACTTCGGCGACGTTTACGTCTTTGGCTTGCGCGCCAGCCATCTGGTACGCCGTGTTCATCGCGCGGTAGGCGCCCGCCGGATGCAATACGTCGCGGCCGGCTTTCTGAATGGGGTCGGTGGCCTGCGCCCAGCCGGCGATCTCCACGCAATCCTGCTTCGGCACGCCGAGTTTCGTCAGGCCTTCTTCCGTCGCCAGAATCAGCGTGGCATAGCCATCGGTAATCTGCGAGCAGTCGTACGTCTTGAGGGGCAGGCCCTCCACCACATAGCGGTTGAAGCCTTCAATCTTGAGCGCCTGATCCAGCGTAATCTGCACTTTGCTCATCTGCGCGTAGGGATTATATTTCGCGTTGGCGTATTCCTGCACCGCGATGGCGGCCAGGTCGGCTTCGGTGACGCCGTAGTGCTCCATATACGACTGCATCACTTCCGCGAAAATATGCGGAAACACAAAGACCTTTCCTTCCCGTTCGCCCGGATGGGAGAAATGGCCCAGCACCTGGCCGATCAGCTTGCCGTCCATCTTGCCTTCGCCGTCTCGCATTTTTTCGAAGCCGACGGCGATGCCAGTCTCGCCAATCCCCAATTGCAGTTTGTGGATCACCGAAAGCACAGCCTGTCCGCCGGTGGCGCAGGCATTTTCCACCGCCTCCAGCGGCTTGCTCTCCAGGCCCGGAGTCATGGCCATCAAGCCCGCCAGCAACCCTTGCTGATTGAGCGAGAAGTTGCAGGCTGCGCCGATGCTCCCCGTATCCAGCGCGGAAGCCTGTATGCCGATCTGCCGGCAGCCCTGCTGGATGGCCGTGTCCACAATCTCCGGGACTGTCAGCCCCATCAGTTTTCCAAACTTGGATTGATGATAAGCAGCAATATAGATTGGCTTCATGGGATTTCGAGAACCTGCTCTTATTATCTCAACTCAGGCGACCCCAGCGGCGGCCCGCCAATGGCGAACTCCCGCTACGTGCCCGTAACCACGCCGCCGTCCACGCTGATCACCGTGCCGCTCACAAACGAAGCTGCGTCGGACGCCAGCCACAGATAAGCATTCGCGATGTCTTCGGGCTGGCCCACGCGGCCGAGCGGCGTGTGGTCCACCATGCTGTTCAGCACCTTTTCGGGCATGCCCTTCACCATTTCTGTGGCGATGAATCCCGGCGCAACGGCATTGACGCGAATTTTGTATTTGCCCAACTCGCGCGCCCAGACGCGCGTCATTCCGATGACGCCGGCCTTCGTGGCGACATAATTCGTCTGGCCGAAATTGCCATACAGGCCCACTACGCTGGACGCATTCAAAATTACACCGCCGCCGGCTTGGATCATGCGCGGCGCCACTGCCCGCGTGCACACGAACACGCCCTTCAAGTTGACCGATATTACTGAATCGAACTGTTCGTCGCTCATCATGCCCGTGAGCGCGCCTTCTTTGTACTTCAGCAACTGGCCGTCGCGCAGAATTCCCGCGTTGTTCACCAGCACGTGGACCGCGCCGAACCGCGCAACCACCTCATCCACCGCCGCGCTGACGGAAGCCGCGCTCGTCACATCCACCTTCTGAAACAGTCCGCCGCCTTCGGCCTGGCCGTCTTTGACATCCCAGGAGACCACCTGGCAGCCCTCCTGCGCGAAGCGCCGGGCCGTGGCCTGTCCAATGCCCGAGGCCGCGCCGGTGACGATCGCGACTTTGTCCTTCAGTCCGGTTTCAATCATGTTCTCTCAGTGTCCGTATTTTTTCTCGCCCGCTTCGATGCGAACCGCCAGCCGGTTCTCCGGCGGTGGCAGCGGGCACGTGGCATACGCCGTAAACGCACAGGGCGGGTTGTAAGCCTTATTGAAGTCAAGCACCACCTGTCCGTCTTTCGGCAGCGCGGAATACAGGAAGCGGCCGGCGGGGTAGGTCTCTTTGGCGGATGTCTGGTCGCGGAAAATATAGAACAGTTCTTTCGCGCCCGCCTCTTCCAGAATCGGATAGAGTTTGAACTCCTGCCCGTTGAGATGGAACAGCGCGTAACCCGGACTCTCCGAATTCTCCGTCTGTCCCAGCACGTTGAGAATCGGAATCTTGTGCGGTTCGGCCACCCATTTCGCCGTCACGCGCCACGCCGGGTTCGTCGGGAAAGTTTCAATGCCTTTGAATTCGCGGCGAGTCTCCGCTTCCGGATCCTTCAGCCGAATGCCGAATTTCCCGCCGCGTTGAATCACAAACAGGCTCAGCCGTCCCACCCGCAGAACGTCCGCGGAATCGGGCCGCAGCGGGTGCGTACCCGCACCCTCTATCGTTGCGGTTACTTTGCCATGATCCAAGTGCAGTACGCCCGCCCTTGCCGCGCCGTCGGGCAGGACAATATCGTTCGATGCCTCCTTGCCGGATGGGTTGGCGCCTTCATGTAGCCAGAACAATCCCGCCACGGAGAGCCAGCCGCCGTCGGCCTTGAGCGCGGCCACCCGGTCGTTGCGCCACTTTGTGATGTCGTCGTCGTACGCCGACCTCGCAAGAAGCACTCCACCGGCCAGCAGAAAAACCATCGCGCGCGTCAGCATCAGGATGGCTCCGTGGGCGCGATCAGTTGATCCAGCAGGGCGGAGAATTCCTCCGACTTTCGATCCACCCGTTCCTTCAGGCCTTGCAGGTCCCGCTCCAGCAGGCGCAGTTTATCGGCCAGGTGCAGGCATGCCAGCACGGCGATATGGGTGGAATCCGCGTTCGGGGATTTGGCGGCGATGGCCAGCATCAGTTCGTTGATGCTGGCAGCCACGACCTCCACTTCGCGCGGGTCGTCCGCCGTGCGCAGCACGTACGGCCGGCTGAGAATGGTTACCCGAACCGGCTGCCGGTCGGGTGTGCTGCTTTCCATGCGGCACTCTCCGTGGAAGCTGCGCCTTTATCCGGCGCTTAGTTGATCGATCTGCCCCAGCAGTTTCTCGATGCGGGTGCGGACCTGTTTGCGCTCCGCCTGAAGACTCTTCAACTCACCGGCGAACCGGTCCGCATCCGCACGGGCTTCGGCGGCTGCCTCCACGGCGTCTTCGCGTTCCCGCCGCAGGCGCGCAATCAGCTGCGCGGTCTGTTGAATTCGTTCTTCCAGGCTGCTGAGCGAATCGATTTCTGGGTCGACCGGGCTCATGTGAGGGTTACGCCTTTGCGAGCGCTGCCTTGGCTGCGTCCACCAGTTGGCGGAAACCGGCTTCGTCCTTCAACGCCACGTCGGCCAGCACCTTGCGGTTCAGGTCGAGCCCGGCCGCTTTCAGGCCGTGCATGAACTGGCTGTATGAGATGTCGACGGCGCGGCAGGCGGCGTTGATGCGCACAATCCACAAGGCGCGGTAATCGCGCTTCTTATTCTTGCGGCCCACGTAGGCGAACTTGAGTCCGCGTTCTACGGCCTCTTGCGCGGCACGGTACAGTTTGCTCTTGGTTAAGAAATAACCGGAAGCTTGATGCAGGATCTTCTTGCGGGATGCCCGGCGGTGGGTCCCACGTTTTACTCTAGGCACGTTTCATCTCCTTATGGGTAATACCCAAAATGACTGGCGAATCGGGCACGTGCCACGCGCACCGTTCGCACAATCCGACCTCCCTGGTTTAGTAGGGGATCATCCGTTTCAATACCTTCTGGTCAGCCTTATCGGCCACCACGGATTGATGCAACTTCTTTTTACGTTTGTGCGGCTTCGAGGTCAAGATATGGCGTCCAAAGGCGTGATTGCGAACAACTTTGCCAGTACCGGTCTTCTTGAACCGCTTAGACGCACCTTTGTGAGTCTTGAGCTTCGGCATAATTTTTCCCTGGATAATTTCGAACAGGAAAGACGTAAGAATTATAGCACGGCGGTTGCGCTGTGTGCTTCGGTCAAAGGGTGCGGGTTCAACGCGGAGCCGCGGAGGAGCGGAGAAAGCCGGCAGAATCGCACGCGAGAGGTCTCACCCCGAGTCGCTCAGACGTAGAGAAGACGGCAAGGGCCGAGAAGTGTTTTCGCTGCCGGTCTCTTCAGTGGAGATCGACTCTTTCTCTCTCATCTTCTCTGCGTCTCAGTATCTCTGCGGTAAAGTCTCTCTTCCGCCTTTCTCCGCTCCTCCGCGGCTCCGCGTTGAAGCCGGTTCTCGATGGTATTCGCCAAAGGCCCGGGAACTGAGCCACAATGGAGGTCGCTATGTTATCCAGACGTGCCTTGTTGCTCTCTGCCGGCGCTGCCGCTTTGCCCGCTTTAGCCAGGAGCGGTATCGTTGATATCGGAGTCTGTGGGCCCGTGGACGATTTCTCCAAGGCCGAACAGTTTGGCTTCGACTATTTCGAGCCTGCCGCCGCCGACGTCTCCGCGCTCAGCGACGCCGATTTCGCCGCTTTCCATGCTCGCGTGTCCAAATCGCGAATCCGGTGCGAGTGCTTCAACAGCTTCATCCGGACCTTGCAGGTGGTGGGTCCGAAGGTCGACCGCGAGGCTCTCACGGCCTACTTGAACCGCACGCTCGACCGCTGCCACGCCCTGGGAGCCACCGTGATTGTCTGGGGCAGCGCCAGTTCCCGCAACGTCCCGGATGGCTATTCGCGTGAAACCGCATGGCAGGAAATCAAAAGCTATCTCGCCCTGGCCGGCGACCTGGCCAAGTCGCGCAACATAGTAATCGGGATTGAGCCGCTCCGCAAGCAGGAAAGCAACATCATCAACACCGGCGCGGAAGCCTACCGCCTGGTGCGCGAAATGCAGCATCCCAACGTCAAGATGATCATTGACTATTACCACTTGCGCGTAGAGAAGGAAGATCCGGAGATCCTGGTCGAGGCGCGCGACGCCATCGTCCATCTGCACTTTGCCAACCCGAATGGCCGCGTCTGGCCGAAGAGTCCCACCGAAGATCCCGTGTACGCCAAGTTCTTTGAGTTACTGAAGAAGAGCGGCTTCCGCGGCGGCCTGTCCATTGAAGGAACCGGCACGTTCGAAGCCGATGCCGCTGCCAGCCTGGCATTCTTCAAGAAAGAACTGGCCTGATCCGTGGCGCGCTCCTTCGGCTGTCTCACATCAAGCCACGACTGAATGCGTACCCCGGCTATATAGCAGTTTGCTGCGCCAGAGGCGCGAATTGCCGCCCTGCTAAGGGCCTACCAGGCGTCCTTTTTCTTTTGCAATGACCACAGATAGTCGGCGATCCGGTGAATATCTTCGTCCGTCAGAACGCTCTTCCACGGAGGCATATATAGCGGCGCGGCCGGTCCCTTTACATTCTCCACCGGCGGCACCTTGCCGTTTTGGATGATCTTGATCACCTCTTCTTTGGTGTAATCGTCCGATGCATGCAGCAGCGAAGGCACCTCGCCGCCCTGGCTGTTGGGATTAGGCACCCCGCCCTGCAGTTGCAGTCCGTGGCAGCCCACGCAGCCGAATCGCGAGAAACTTTGTTTGCCTGCTTCAATTGCCGCATCCTCGGGCGTTAACGCGTGGGTCCGCTGCGCCAGGATGGCCTGCGCATCTTCGGCCGTCGCGTTGGCCATGAAGGTGATCAGGGCCTTTCTGGCGTTGGTCTCCAGGTCGTATTCCGGCATCGTGCTTCCCGGATAGATCGACTGGGGATTCACCAGTTGCTCGTCCAGCCATCCGTTTGAGTGCTGCTTGGTGATCCCCAACAGATCGAGGCCGCTTTTTGCGCCTACGCCGCCGATGTTGTGGCACGCGATACAGTTCTTTTCCATGAACAGTTCTCGTCCATAGCCCGCGCTGGGGATCAGCCGCACGCTCGAATAATACGTTCCCATCTGCTCGCTCGTGAGCGACAACATATAGAACGTCAGCGCCCGCGCCTGCTCCTTCGTGAAATGGAAATTCGGCATCGGCGAATTGCGCGACACCTTATTCGGGTCCAGGAAATGCCGCTCCAGCCACTCCGGAAACCGCCGGATAGCGCCCTCTTCGGTCAGGTCCGGACCAATCGTCCCGCCTACGCCATTCAATTTGTGGCATCCCCGGCAGCCCTGCGTTTCAAACAGACGGCGGCCATCGGCCAACTCCGGCACGCCTGGAACCTCGCCTTCTTTATGGCAGCGTCCGCAGGATGCCCGGATGTATTCCTTGGGAAGCAGCGGCTCCTGCCAAAAGTCCACTTTGCCGTGCGCGTTCAGCTTGTCGGTGGCCAGTCCCTGCCCGCCGTGGCACACCGTGCAGCCGAATTTGGCCGGCGCGTGCGGAGCCAGGTTGGCATGAAAGCTGAACGGCTGCGGCGCATTCTTCATGGTCGGGTCTTCCGTGCCCAGGTGGCACGTCGTGCAGCGGTCCACCCGCTGCAATCCCGGCAGCAGATCCTGGCGGATTTCCAGGGCGGCATTGACCACGTCGCTCTTGGCCGCCGCGTTGGGTTCTCCTACCGATTCCAGCCGGTGGAACTCCTGCTGGTATGTTTTCCACGTGGGCGTGCCGGCCTGCCAGATCGCCCCCAGCATCAGGGCCAGCACAATCATGCTCAACGCGAAGAAGAACTGCGGCAATCTCCGTTCCATTTACTCGGCCCCCGTCACGTGGACCCATGGCGGCACCAACGCCCAACCCGGACCGCGGAAAAGTGTCCCAACAATAATCAGCACCACATTCACCACCACGAACAGCGTGAACGCGCGGATCGCCCACTTCCGGTCCGCCGGCCGGCGGCTGGGATTGGAATCCAGGTAAGGAATCGCAATCAGCGCCAGTACCGCCAGCCCCGGCACAATCACGCCGCCCAGCAGCGCCGAGTGGCTCACCAGTTCCTGCAGCCCCAGGAAGTACCAGGGCGCCTTCGCCGGATTCGGCGTCTTCGCCGGGTTCGCCAGTTCTTCCAGCGGCGCTTTCCAGAACAGCGATACCGCCATCACCGTGGCCACCGTCATCAGCAGCGCAATGCCCTCGCGGAAAAACGCATAGGGATAGGAGAAAACCGTGTCTTCTTCTTCCTCCGCGCTCACCGTTTCGAAGATCGGTTTGCCCGTCACCACTTCCATCAGGCCGTACGTCTTATCGCGTGACGCCGGAACCGCCGTCAGTTTTGACGAAGCCTCCGGCGCGCCAATCGTCACCAGTTCCGCGGTTCTCTCGTCCTTCAGCTTCCATACCGGCCGCGAAAGGCCGCCGTCCTTGCGGACCCGCCAGAAATGCACCATGGTCAGCAGCGTCATCACCGCCGGCAGCACCGCCACGTGCAACACATAGAAGCGCAGCAGAGCCGATTCGCCCACCGTGTGGCCTCCCAGCAGCATCTCGCGAATTCGCGCGCCCACCAGCGGAGCGTAACTGCCGATGTTCGTCCCCACTGTAATCGCCCAGAACGCCAGTTGATCCCATGGCAGCAGATAGCCGGTGAAAGAGAGCCCCAGCGTCAGCAGGAACAGCACCACGCCAACCACCCAGTTGAATTGCCGCGGCCGCTTGTACGATCCCGTGTAGAACACCCGGCACATGTGCAGGAAGACGCAAATCACCATGCCATGCGCCGACCACCGGTGCATGTTCCGCAGAAAGCCGCCCAGGTAAACCACAAACTGCAGGTCTTTCATGTCCTGGTATGCCTGCGGCGGATGCGGCCGGTAGTAGAACATCAGCGCCACTCCCGTGGTCACCAGCACCAGAAACAGGAAGAACGTGATGAATCCCAGGTAGAACGTATGCTTCACCTTGAGATTCTCTTTTTTCACTTTGGCGGGGTGAATGTGCAGCCACACGTTCAGGAAGACCAGTTCGGACTTCCCTTTATCGGTGGACAGCGGGTCCCGCCGGAAGATGGATTGCCAAATGTCTTTGATTGGATTCATCGTCACACCATGAGGCGATAGCTTGCTGGGACGGCGTGGTCCTTATCCACTCTCAGTTTTCCGTCGCGCGCGAGAGTCACTTCAAACCACTCCAACGGCCTCGGCGCCGGGCCGTGCAGCACTCCGCCATCGGCGTTGAACACGCTGCCGTGGCACGGACAATGAAAACGCTCATCGTCCTGGAAATACGCCACTGTGCAACCCAGGTGGGTGCAGACCGCACTGGCCACCGCGAACCCCTTCTCCCGGTCGCGGAACACGAAGATTTTCTCCTCCGCCAGGAATGTGGGAGGACCATACGAAAAATCCGCCGGGTCGCCGATCTTGAACGTCTGCGGCGGCTCGTAAAAGACGCTCGGCGTCAGAAACCGCACCACCGCGGCCAGGCTCACGCTGATCGCCGAGCACAGCGCCACCAGGCCGGCTGAGCCCCAACTCACAAAAGATCGTCGCTTCATCCGTTTCTCTCCGTCCACACATCTCCCCTTGGCCGTCTGGTCCGTGATCCCGGCCGCGGCGCCGCAGCCGCAATGTCGCCCCGCCCGGAGCTCATTCGAATACCTCTCGCTCCTGCTGCTCCAGGGCTTCCATCGTGATCGCCTGCGTGGGACACCGCTGGGCGCACAGCCCGCAGCGAATGCACTTGTCCTCGTTCTTGATGATGGCCCCAGCCTGTCGCGCGGGAAGTTCGGCCGCCGGCACTCCGTACCGGTTTCGAATCAGGGCATCGTACCGTTCGTCGCCCTGAACCTGCGCCAGATCCACCAGCCGCAGGCAGTTCTCCGGACAGATGTCCACGCATCCGGCGCACAGGATGCACTTCGATCCGTCGAAAATCGTGTTCACCTGGCACTTCAGGCAGCGCAGCCCTTCCGCCCGTCCCTGCGCTTCGTCGAATCCCAGCTCTACCTCGGCGATTCCGATGCGCCGGTTCGCCGGCAGAACCGGCATGATCTGCCGCGGAATGCTCAGGAACCCGCGCGGCATCTCCCAGTTGTTGAAGATGCGGAAGCGGCTGAGCACCGTCTTCGTGCTCTTGCCGTTGAAGTAGGTATGGATCGATCGCGCCGCCCTGTGTCCATTGGCCACCGCTTCCACCAGCACGCGCGGCCCAAACGCCACGTCGCCGCCGGCGAATACTCCGGGAGCCGTCGTCATCAGGTTCTCGTCGATTTTGAGAATGCCCCGCGGCGTCACCTGGACGTCTTTCTCGCCCGCCAGGAAGGACAAGTCCGCCTGCTGTCCGATCGCCAGAACGACCGTATCGCATGGAATCACTTTCTCTTCGTCGCTGTACGCCGGGTTGAACCGTCCGTTCTCGTCGAATACCGAGACGCAGGCCCGCACCTTCAGCCCGGTCACCACGCCATCGGCCCCAACAATCTCCTTCGGCCCCCACCCGTTGTCTACTGCGATGCCCTCATGCTCCGCTTCGTGGACTTCGCTTTGCCAGGCCGGCATCTGCAGCCGCGATTCCAGGCTCACCAGGCAGACCTGTTCGGCGCCCGACCGCATGGCCATGCGGGCCGCGTCCAGCGCCGGCTGCAAACTGTCCGATCCCGATTCATCGGCGCCCGATTCCGTCGATTCGTGCACCAGTCTCACCGCCGCCCGCGCCACGTCGATGGCCACGTTCCCGCCGCCCACCACCACCACCCGCTTGCCTAGTTCAATCTCGTACCCTAAGTTGGCGTTGATCAGGAAATCGATGCCGTTATAAACCCCGGCCAGGTGCGCGCCCGGAATTTTCAGCTCGCGGCCCTTGTTCAGTCCCGTCGCCAGCAGCACCGCGTCGAACCGTTGACGCAGGTCGGCAAATGAAAAGTCCCGCCCCACCGTTACCCGCGTGTGCAGTTTCACCCCCAGGGCCAGGATGTTGTCCACTTCCATCTTGATGATTTCCCGCGGCAGCCGGAAGTGAGGAATGCCCAGGTAGAGCATTCCCCCGGGGACCGGCGCCGACTCGAAAATTTCCACCGAGTACCCCAACAGCGCCAGGTCATGCGCGCACGTCAGGCCGCACACTCCGGCCCCCACGATGGCAACTTGCATTCCGCGCTTCGGCGCCGGCGTCTGGCTCTTGCGTGCCGGGTCGTGCCCCAACCCCAGGTTGTGCCGGTCCGTGACGAATCGTTTCAGCGCGCAAATCGCCAGCGGCTCGTCGATCTTGCTCCGCCGGCAGGCATCTTCGCACGGGTGCGCACAGATTCGCCCCAGCACGTAGGCGAACGGGTTCGGCGCCCGGGCCAGAAGATAGGCCTCCTCATCCCGCGAAATCCCAATGGCCTGCACGTACCGCCCGCACTCCGTATGGATGGGGCAGGCCGTGCGGCACGGGATGTTGCGGTTGAAGTATTCCTGGTCCGGGACCGTTACGCTATAGCGCATGCCGCGTTTCTCCCCTACTGCTTCTTGAGCTTCTCGATTTCCTCGTCGCTCAGGGCGGGAAAGAAGGCCTTCGGGTTCTTGTCCTTCCGCTCCGTTTCGTCGAAGACCAGGAATTCGAAAATTTGCTTCCCCTGCGCGTCGCTGATGCCGGAATTCGGTTTGTGCATCATGCGTTTGACGTAACGCTCCCATTCGTCCCGCTTCATCATCGTGTTCATAGGCCGCGCGATGGTGTGGCACTTCGCGCATTTCGTGCTGAACACCTTATAGGCCGCCTGCTGCACGGCCGGGTAGGCGCCCACATCGATCTTGTCCGGTCCTTTATCCTGTGGAAGCACCACGTTGCTGGTCTGCGCCGCCAGTACCAGCGGCGCCAGCATCATCATTCTCTGGATTAGTTTTTTCATGGTCGTCTCTCCGTTACCACATCAGCCGCAAATCCAGGCCGAAGTGCTTGTCCGTTGTCACCAACCCCGTCGTCGGGTCCTGATCGCGCTCTTTTCCATACGTGGCGCGCAATACCACGTTGCCCAGTGCCGTCAGCGCTCTCTCACTGCCAATCGTCCATGCGTCTGAAGTGTTCTTTGGCCCGTTCGCGATGGTCTGCTTCAAGGCGTCGAACCGGGCCATCACGGCGAATCCCGTCTGGATGTAATAATCCGCCTCCACGCGATACCCGTTCGAAATAAAATGCGTCAGCGGATTGCCTGCCTCGTCCTGCCAGTCGTCGTCATCCCGCAGATAGCCGCCCAGAATATCCAGCTTGTCGAAAAACAGGTAGTTGCCGAACATGCCGTACCGCCGGATGGTCGGGCGATATGTGAACTCGTCCGGTGCTCCCGCGTTCTGCACCTGGTCTTTCGTGCCGCGGTAAGCCATGAAGGTGACGCCGCCGTCGGGCCCGAACCAGTAATCGGCGTCCACCCAAAAGTCTTTCGAGTTCTTGGTGGAGCTGAACAGAATCTCGCTGCCGTCGGCGTTCAGGCCGTTGGTCACCTTGCCTGAGATCGCGAAAACCTGCTTGAAATAGTTCGACGCCCAGGTGTATCCCACGTTGACCCCCACCGGGTGCTGGTCCAGCGAGAAATTGGTCGGACTGACGTTCTCCACCAGCAATGACGGATCGGGAAAAAGGTTGTAAAACATCGCCGCCCGCGTGCCTTCGCCCTCCTGCATATGCATCTCGCCGGCTTTGAAGAAGTAGCTGCTCTTGGCGCTGCCCCCGGTGTAGCTCATCACCGCCTGTTCCAGGTTCGTGCTGCCGCCCTGGTACAGTTCGAAGTGCGTGAAGTAGGAGAACCCCGTCTCTGGCACCGCTCCGGCCGAAAACAGCGCGGCTTCATCCAGGTTAAAGCTGGAACTCGATGAAGGAGTCGAGCCGCTGCCACCGACCTTGTCCGTCGTGAAGCTGCCCTGGGCAATCACCGCCAGCGTATTCGTAACGTTGAATTTGATGTCCTTGTCCAACGTGGAAATTCTTGGCGCCGGCTTGGTCCCATCCATCTCATCGGGCGGCATCCGGTATCCCAGACGCTTGAACATATACCCGTTCTTGTTCAGCGCCGGTGGAATGGTATGGCAGGCGTAGCACTTCACCCCGAACTTGCGGGCAAACGCCGGAATCGCCCGTGCAGGCTGCGGTGCTAAGACGAGGACCGCCAATACCGGCACGACGGCCGGGAGCCAGAACTTTCTACGTGGTAAAGCCATGGCCCACTGAAAGGCACGTCGATGGCCATGGAAAAGATCCTTTTTTCTCAATTACCTACGAGAATCAAGATTGATATATGGGGAACCGATTCCCCGAATTAACCGCGACCTGCGGAATGGATTCCCCAGCCGGAGTGAAGGGCCGCCGATCAATCACCCTGCCAGCGCAACCAGTTCGATATCCGTCTTGGGGAAATCAGCGCCTTTGCAGAGCACCGGTTCCTGGCTTACCTTGGCGAGCGCATAGACGCAACAGTCCCCGAGATTCAGTTGGGCGGGATGCCGGCCTTTACCGAACCTGCGCCAGGCGCGCACAGCCGCCTGCGCCTGCGGCCCATCGAGTGGCACAATCTCGGCGCGGGCATCGAACACGAATAGTTCCAGGTCCACGCCCGCCTGCGGGCCAAACCGGCCCTCAAGAACCATCGCTGCTTCCAGGATGGTAACCGACGACACCAGTCGCCTGGCAGCCTTGGTCAGCGCTGCCAGCATCCATTTCCGCTCGGGCTCTGCTTGCAGAATGGCCACCAGCGCCGACGTGTCAATCACCATGGCTATCGGGCACCCCGAATTCGTCGTAGCCCACTAGTTCATCGTCAGATCGCGCGTCCAGCACAGGCCGCGCCGCGCAACGGTCAGAGATTTCATAGAGCTTCTCGATCCACTGCGGATCTGGCCGTGCCTGCTGCTTCCGCTTCAGACGCTCCAGTAAGGCATGGCGTACCGCATCCGTGAGCGTTTCTCCAGTCAAATCAGCCACTTGACGAGCCAGTTGATAGACTTCCGGGTCCTTGATGTTGAGCGGCATTCAATCCTCCAATCCTCCTTATTGTATGCCAGTCCTCCTTAACACGCAAGCGCCTTCTAAGCATTGCCGCAAACCTTCACTCCCCGCCTTGCGGATCCCGTTCCCTCTTAAGCAATCCGTAAAACGTCTTCCGATCCACTTCCGCCTCGCGAGCCGCCGCGCTCACATTGCCATCGCAGCGTGCCAGCACCGCTTGTGCGTACGAGAGCTCGAAGCTCGCCAGATACTGTTCGCGCGCCTCCTTCCACGGCAGGCTGGAAAGAGGTCCGGCCGCGCTCCCCGGTTGTGCGTCTTCTGCCAAGTCATCCGGCTCCAGAATCCCCGCGGGGTGCAGTGCCGTCAGCTTCTCCATCACGTTCTTGAGTTGCCGCACATTTCCCGGCCAAGGCTGCCGCAGCAGCGCTTCATAAAATCGCGGCGAAGCGGTCAAACTGTTGCCGTACCTCCGGGAGAACCGCTCCAGAAAGAAACGGGCCAGGTGAGGAATGTCCTCGGGCCTGTCGCGCAAGGGGAGCAGCTTCAGGGTGACCACACCCAGCCGGTAGAAAAGCTCCTCCCGGAACGTGCCGACTTTGATCTTCGCAGTCAGGTCCTGGTTCGTCGCGCACAGAATCCGGCAATCTACCCGCACCGGCTCCAGTCCCCCCAAACGCCGCAGTTGCCGCTCTTCCACGAAGCGGAACAACCTGGTTTGCAGTTCCACTCCCAAATCGCCGATCTCGTCCAGGAACAACGTGCCGCCGTCGGCCGATTCGATGAGTCCCTTCTTCGTGCGATCCGCGCCGGTAAACGCGCCGCGCTCATACCCGAATAACTCGCTCTCAATCAGCGACCCCGGCAGCGCGCTGCACTCAACCGGAACGAAGGCCCTCTTCCGCCGCGGGCTTTGGCTTTGGATGTAGCGCGCCATCACTTCTTTGCCCGTGCCGCTTTCCCCCAGGATCATCACTGTCGCATCGGTCGCCGCCGCCCGCCGCGCTTTTTCGGCCAATTCCAGCATCGCCAGGTTCCGGCTCTGCGGTTGGTCGCCTTCGCCCAGTTCCTCCAGTCTTCCCTTCAGCCGGTCGACCTCGTGCTCCAGTTCGGCATGCGCCAGCGCCCGCTTCACCACCAGCAGAAGTTCTTCCCGCTTGAACGGCTTCTGCAGATAGTCGAAGGCGCCGTTGCGCATCGCCACCACTGCGCCTTCTACCGATCCGAACGCTGTGAAGAATACGATCGGCAAGCCCGGATGCGCACTGTGCAGCCGCGCGAATACCTCTTCTCCCGACATCCCCGGCATTCGCAAATCCAGCAACACCAGGTCGGGCGGCTTTTCGAGCGCGTCCGCCAGTCCTTTGACCGGATCCGTATACGCCCTCACCGTGGTTTCGGGGAACTTCAGCATGCGCTGAATGTTCTCGCCCATCGCCGCCTCGTCGTCGATTACGAAGATCCTGTTCACGACGCATTCCCTCCCACAAACCAATGGTATGGCTGGCCGCGCGTAAAACGCGCCGGCGGCATTTCCACTACGAAACTGGCGCCGCCGCCATTCCGCTCTTCATGCCACACGCGGCCGTCGTACATATCCAGTAAACTGGCGGCCAGGAACAGCCCCAGCCCCAGCCTCTCGCGTCCCGAACTGTGCGATATGAACGGTTCGAACAAGTGCTCCCGGATACTCTCCGGAACGCCGGGCCCATTGTCTTCGATTCTGAGCACCACCTTGGCTCCCGCCGTGCGGTACGGCTCCATCCTTACCCAGATCCTGGATTCTTCGCGCCCCTTCATCGCGTCCAGCGCGTTGTTCAGCAGGCAGCGCACCACTTCGCTCACTACGTGCCCCGGAACATTGACGCGCGGAACCTCCGCGAGTTCCCGCACCACTTGCACCCTCTGCTCCTTCGCCGCCGGCATCAGTGCCGTCAACGATTCCTCCACAGCTTCCATGGGCGTCGAGGGCTCAAAGACCTCGCTCCCCCGCTCCCGCCGCAAGGCCTGAAGCAAGGTGCTCGCAATCTTTCCCATGTAGCGTGTTTCCTTCAACATCTGCTGGAGGTCGATGCACAGCGCCTCATCGGTCTGCCGTTCCTCCAGCAGCACTTCGATGCGGCTGGTCACAATCGCCAGCGGATTATTGAACTCGTGCATGAATCCGGCCGTGAATTGTCCCAGCAGCGTCAGTTGGTGCGACAGTCTGGCCTGCTGGTCCGCAGCCGAAAGTTCTTCGCGGAGCCGCACCGTTCTGTAGCGAATGTTCTCCAGTTGAAGCTTCAATTGCGCCACTTCTTCCCGCGCTTGGTTCAACTGGTCGCGCGCTTCGTTCCGGCGGCGGCCCAGCAGCAGGACGGCCGGAAGCGGCGCCAGACAACAGGCAACAACCAATATCAAGGCGTGGGCAAGCCCGGTACCGGGGCCAAGCCACCACAGCGCCGCGCAAACCGGCAACACCCAGATTCCACTCAGCCATAGCAAAAGGCGCTGCCAGCCATTCGGGCCGCGGGTCTGTTCGTTTCCGCTCTGTTCCTGGAGCATGTAGGCTTAAACTGCTGAGATCCTGGCGCATTCTAACATGGAGCTTGTCCCGCTCCGTCTCGCAAGCCGTAGGGGCGCCAGATCATAGCCCAAGGCGCAAGCCTTGGGAACCCCGTAGAAAGCGCTGAGCCCCGGAACGGCGCGAAAGAATCACACCCCCCGTCTTTCGCCCTTCGGGCAATTGTTTGCGGTTTGCCCCGCCTTCGGTCCGCTATCAATTACAGGTACGTCGCCGGCGACAGCGCCCGCAGCTTCTTCACCGATTCAATCATCCGCCGCCCCGCGTGCTCAATTTCTTCTTCGCTATTGAATCTCCCCAACCCGATCCTAATGGAGGAGCGCGCCAGTTCTTCGCTCACGGCAAGCGCGCGCAACACGTGGCTCGGTTCCGGCGTCGCGGAACTGCATGCCGAACCCGTGGAGAGCGCCAGATCCGGCAGCGCCATCATCAAAGTTTCGGCGTCCACCCCGGCGAAACTCACGTTCAGGTTATTGGGCAGCCGCTGAGCCATCGAACCGTTGACAGTCACGCCGTCCAAAGCCGCCGTCAGGCGCGCCAGCAACTGGTCCCGCAACGCAGCCGTTCGCGGCGCTTCCTCCTGCATTTCGCGGGAGCAGATGGCGCACGCTTCGCCGAAGCCCACAATCGCGGGCACATTCAAGGTTCCGGAACGCAGCCCGCCTTCGTGGCCGCCGCCATCCATCTGCGCGGCCACATGAAAGCGTGGCGCACTGCGGCGCACGAAAAGCAGCCCAATACCTTTCGGTCCGTAGAGCTTGTGCGCGCTCGCCGACATCAGGTCCATCTTCATCGCGCTCACGTCCACCGGCACTTTGCCGAATGCCTGCGCCGCATCGCAATGGAATAGCACGCCACGCTCCAGGCAGATCGCTCCAATCTCGCCCACCGGCTGCAGCACGCCGATCTCGTTGTTGGCGTACATCACGCTTACCAGCAGCGTCTCGGGCAGGATGGCCGCGCGCAATTCGTTCAGATCCACCAGTCCGTCCGCCCGCGGCGCCAGCACCGTCACGCGCGCGCCTTGCCGCTCCAGATGCCGCAGCGGGTCGAGCACTGCCGGGTGCTCGGTGGCTAGCGTAACGAAGTGGTGGCGCGCCGGGTTGGCCTCCGCCGCGCCTTTAATAGCCAGGTTGTCGGCTTCCGTCGCGCCGCTCGTGAAGACAATCTCCCGCGGCTGTGCGCCCGCCAGGTGAGCCACACGCTTGCGTGCGTGCTCCACGGCCTTTTCCGCCGCCCAGCCAAAACTGTGGGATCGGCTCGCCGCATTCCCGAAGTTCAGGCTGTAGAACGGCAGCATGGCATTTAGCACGCGCGGGTCCACCGGCGTGGTGGCCTGATGGTCGAGATAGACCGGAGCGTGCATGGCGTTTGCCGTCATTTCCATTCTGACAGGCTCCGCACCGGCTTGTGAACACCCCGCCCAGTGGCGGATACTAATGTTTACCGGCACCAGGCCGCCGCCATGTCAAAACCCGCGGTTTCTCCCGAAACGGAAAGTGCTGAACGCCAGGAGTTGGTTCCCCTCTACCGCGTCGTCCTGCTCGACGATAACGATCACACCTACGATTACGTCATCGAAATGCTCCAGCACATCTTCATTTTTACTCTGGACCAGGCCTACCATCACGCCGAAGAGGTGGACCGCCGCGGCCGCACCATCCTGATCGTCTGCGAATTGCCCGAAGCCGAATTTGCCAGGAGCCAGGTTCACGCCTATGGCCGCGATTGGCGCATGGACCGCTCGCAAGGTTCCATGTCCGCCGTCGTCGAACCGGCTCAGTAGCGCCGGCCGGTTATCCGGGTCGCTGTGCCGCTCGGTTATCATGGATAAATGATCCGTTTTCGCACCCTAGCCATACTTTGTCCCGCAGCCTGTCTGTTTGCCCAGACACCCCCACCCAAACCTCCTTCCCCGGTCACTGAGGTCACCCGCCAGATTGACGTCGGCAAGTTGATCGCCCCCACCGTCCCGCCCGACCGCGTCGTCATCACCGTGGGAGACGTGAAAATCACCGCGGCGCAGTTTGACCAGATCGTCGAATCGCTGCCCGAACAATACCGGGCCATGGCGCGGACCACCGGGCGGAAGCAGTTCGGCGACAACATCGTGCAGGTTCTCCTGCTGGCCCAGGAAGGCCAGCGCCGCAAGATCAATGAGACCTCCGAGTACAAGACTCTGGCCACGTTCCAGCAGTCCAACGTGCTCGCATCCTTGGCCGTCGAAGCCATGCGCAAAGAAACTAAAGTGAGTGACGCCGACTTGCGGAGTTATTACGACGCGCACAAGTCCGACTACGAGCAGGTGCACGCTTCTCACATTCTGATCCGCTTCCAGGGGTCGCAAGTGCCCGTCCGCACTGGCGAGAAGGATCTAAGCGATCCCGAAGCCCTGGTCAAGGCACAGGACCTGCGCGCGAAGATTCTGGCCGGTGCGGATTTCTCCGACCTCGCGAAGAAGGAATCCGACGATGTCGGCTCTGGCAATAACGGCGGCGACCTCGGCACGTTCAAACACGGCCAGATGGTCCCGGCTTTCGAAGAATCGGCATTCAAGTTGAAACCGGGCGAGGTGAGTGAGCCGGTCAAGACGCAGTTCGGCTACCACATCCTCAAGGTCCAAAGCCACGACGTCCGGCCGTTCGAAGACGTCCGCGCCGAAATCGAAGCCAAGTTGGCGCCGGACGCCATCAAGAACGCCGTGGATGCCCTCACCAGGAAATCGCCGGCCGTCTTCGACCCGGAGTTCTTCGTGCTCGGGAACCAGCTTCCGGATAAGAAATAGCGTGAAGACGCGGAAGCTCGAGATGCAATGTCCCACCTGTGGGTCGGACCAGGTCTTTTACAGTTGCACGCCGAACTGTTGCTACAACCACGTGTGTGCCGAATGCGGCACCACCTTTGAACCTGTAACCGTCCTGGCCGGCGGCACTGTCGCGGGCATCGTTCCTCCCGATCCGCTGCCCGAAGCCGCCGATCCCACAGTCGCCTGCATCCGTTGCGATTCCGTCCAGGTTTACCTTGCAGAAGACGGCGCCGCCGTCTGCGCGAAGTGCGGCGCCCGCCTGAAGTTAGAACTTACGGAAGTAGCTCCCGGATAGCGCTGCCTTGCATTGTCGTAAAGGGGACGGTCGTAAAGGGCACGAACGCATTTTCTCAATCCAGGGAGATAGATTCTCACAAAAATGCGTCCGTCCCCTTTTCGTGCAGGCATGACCGATATCCCTGCTCCGGATGGCGTTTGGCCGCCAGGATCGCCTCCACCAACTGCCCCGTGTAGGGGCCGGTCTGCTGCGCGTCCTCGATCAACCGCGACGGCGTGCGCCCCACGTATTTCTGATGGGCCTTGGGCATGTGCTCGGTCAACGTGGTCGCTTTTCCCGTTACGTAGGAACGAACGTGCGAAGCCACACGCACGCCGCGATGGATGACTTCCACCGTCTCCCCCGTCAGATGCACGTCCACCTGCTGGTGCACCAGCGCGTACGGCACGCTGTAATAGTGCCGCTCCAGCTCGATGTGATAGTCGATGTTGACGCGGGCCGTCTCCCATTCTCCGAACTGGTAGCGCGTAGCCGGCAGCGGTTTCAGCGCAGGCTGGTCCAGTTGCGCGAACAGCGTGGCGCGACTGCCCTCGCGCTTGCGGAATGGCCGCTGGTTGAGCCGCACCAACAACTCGGCAATGGCCTGGTTGACTTCCGCCAGGGAGAAGAACTTGCGCTTGCGCAAGGCCGCCACGATCCAGCGTTGGACTACCTGAACACCCACCTCCGCCTTGGCCTTCTCCCTGGGTCGATACGGCCGCGCCGGAATGATGGCCACGCCGTAGTGCTCACCCAGATCGCGATACGTAGGGTTCAGATCCGGCTCGTAATAGCTGGGATGCGTGACGGCAGACTTCAAGTTATCTGGGACTACAACTTCGGCCACGCCACCGTAGAACTCCCAGGCCCTCATATGCGAACCGATCCAGTTCCGCAGATCCTGCCCGGTGGTGGCTTCGGCAAAGGTGTAACTGCTGGCGCCCAGCACCGCCACGAACACGGCGGCGGGATGCGCCTCACCGCTCTCCGGGTTGTGCACCGGAATGGTGGCCCCAGCGTAATCCACGAACATCTTCTCGCCGGCGCGATGCTCCTGGCGCAGCACCACGTCGAGTTTCTTCAACCACCGCCGGTAGAGATCGCAGAAGCGGCTGTAGCCGTAGCCCTCCGGGTTGCTCTCGCGGCCTTCCTGCCAGACCAACTGCAGGGTCAGGTCCTTGTGCGTCTGCAACTCTTGGTGGATCTGCGTCCAGTCCGGCTCCGGATGTTTCCGCCAGATGGAGGGAGCAGGC
>Ga0182030_10006024_pt1 | contig 25640 bp, 47 predicted proteins | sample 812S3MmetaG_FD_121299 | JGI IMG/M metagenome (GOLD analysis project Ga0182030, IMG submission 121299) | Permafrost microbial communities from Stordalen Mire, Sweden - 812S3M metaG (Illumina Assembly) | ecosystem: Environmental > Terrestrial > Soil > Wetlands > Permafrost | place: Sweden...
GACTAATGACAGCCATTTCGCGGACGAAATATGTTTCCCTAGAAACTTGACGCTGAAGAGTGCGGTGGTGAGGATTTTAAGCTGGTAGTTAACTTGGAAGGTCGTTACGGAGAGATTGCTGATTGCGGTGTAGAGGAGGGAACTTTGGAGGGTGTAGAGGAGGGCCGGGATTGTGAGTTTCCAGCTGTCGCCCGAGAAGATGGATTTATATAGTGGGGTCAGATTCGCGAGCAATGATTTGGATGGCTGGCCATTGGAGATGTCGTATAGCACGAATATGGAGCTGATAAGTAGCTTTACGAGTTCTACGAGGAAGATGGCGGTGGATGAGAAGTAGCGGTTTCCGCCATTGACGGGCGATACTCTGGTGTAGTGGAGAGTCTGTGAAGGTAATATATATTAGTATAGGAGAGCTTTGAACCATAAATTTTCCGAATGGCTGTAAAAAACCTTGGAAGTTGCTTGAGATGTTGCAGTTCCTTACCAAAGTGAGTGCAGAGTTCTGAATCACAAGCTAGAAGCACTGTCAGAAAGCAGTATCAAAAATCAACGAGCTCCAACTTACGAGAACAAGAAAAATATATTTACTCGGTAAACCCAATGCCTTATGCATGTCGGGAGCGAATCTTGCAGCTCAAGTCATCAAGAACGTAATGTTTTGAAGAGTTGAGCGTGAACAGGTTGATTCTCATCTTCACGCGGGCAATGGAACGCTTTCCGCTGCTGCAGCTGTGCCCACGCTCGATTGACACGCCCTTGTCAAAATGCACCAGATTTGTCAGATCATACCTAGTCGGGGAAACCCCAGCATTAATCTCCCAAGCGAGCTAATGGATAATAGTAGAAGTTTTGTTTCCACACCGTCACTGCCGGATCGACCGGCGTGTGGCAGTTCATAAACAACCATGCTACCCTGGAGCTTCCCTTTCGCCTGCCTCATCCGTCCTTAGAACTACCTATTACCCAACCTACCTAAGAAACAAATAATTAGACACGTGCTCAACTTCCAATATATCTATTGCAACGCTGTTTTTACAACGGACTTTTCTCTCATCCCGAAATCCGAAATGTTTTCAAAATCGGGCGCGCCACGTCAGGTCTCGTCCTTGCTTCGAAGCCGGACCTTTCGGCGACCAATACGATTTGGTTTACAGCTGTTGCCATTTATTTGTGTGGCCCCGTTGATTCTTTACGTTATACTGGCTTATGCTGTACGAGGAGACCCGAGACTATTACCAACCGCGCTGCAAAGCGCCAAGAATCTCTTGATTGTGACAGCGCATCCTGATGATGAGTGTCTGTTCTTTTCACCCAGTATACTGGGTGTTTTAGAGGGGGAACCGAAAACTACTGGTGGGCTGTTGGTGCTTTCAACAGGTAAGCTTTCGTTGTTTCTAACCCAGGGATCCCCATTGAAGAAAAATCCAGGAAACAATTATGGAGTCGGGGAGATGCGAAAACTGGAGTTGAAAGGCTCGTGCGAGGCCCTAGGAATTGATGCGACGAGATGCGTTGCGCTGGACCGAGCTGAGCTTCAAGACAACCCGAAAGTATGGTGGAATCAAACAGCTATCGTATCAGCTGTCAAAGAATATGTTGATAAGTGGAAGATTGATGCGGTGAGCAATCCTGATGACAGACTTCACAACTATTGGCTCATTCGTATGGATCAGATTCTCACGTTTGACGATGGCGGCATTTCTGGTCATATTAATCATAGAGCAGTCAGCGCTGCAGTCAGGTACGTGAAACACTAATCTGTTTTAAGCATGTCTAGATACTGGAACTGAACTTATTTTTTTACTTAGTAAATATGCATCGACGGATGCTCGAGCGCCTGCGACATATCTGCTATCATCGACCCATCTTGTGCGTAAATATACTTTCCTGGGCGATCTGCCCCTGACCTCACTATCCTTTTCTTGGAGGATTTTCCGAGCACTATTATCCTCACCAACACCGACCAACGGCGCTTATGATGATAAAGCACTGATTGTCAGCCCATGGCGGTCTTACATAAGAACCCGAAATGCATTTGCATCTCACAAAAGCCAGTACTCATGGGATAGAGTATTGTATTTGATTTTGAGTCGACATATCTGGTTCAATGATCTGAAAAGGGTGGAGCAAAGTAATGTATAACTAGGCCGAGGCAACCACATTGATAAGAAATAGCCTATAAATTGGCATTCTCGTCTATTTCTAAACTCCGAGTGAAAATGATGTGCTTCACTTATTGCTGTTATAGGTGAGTGAAATATTCTTATGCCGCACGCGAGCATACTTGGGCGGCTCACTAGTGGGGCAGCGTACTATAAGGCGCTGGCGGCGATAGCTAAGTCCGCCCCCCAAAGCTTCACCTGTTAGTCCGTGTCTATTAAAGCTTGTTTTCCCTTTCCCGACACAGATCTCCACAAGTCTGAATTCTAGAACAGCGAAAATGTCTCATGTCACAGATCTTCATTCCCAGCAGCATTGATCTTTTGAACCAGGGGAAGGATTTCTGCAATGGTCTTATTGCCGGTCGGATCCCGATTGTCTGACAATCTTATGTCTGATGCCCTTTTCTGACCTCTGCGGATCCTAGAACAGATCCCAGTAGACTCGAACAAATCCATGATCCTGCAGACGGGAGAAGCTCCGCTAGGTCTCGTCGATAGCCAATAGGTGATTTTTGTGCCCCTACCATGCATTTCTTGGCACAAATGTTGCAACATTTGCGAGAAATAGTGTTTTCAAGTGCTTATTCTACACATGAACTACGCCGCTTCTACTAGGCAGCGATTTTCTCTATGATGGCGGTTTCGATAACCGTTTTGAGTAGTATAGGAATCCACTACTTTACCAATACCTCGTTGAGTCATTTAACCGCAGATTTACACGAACAAGGGCGAGACACGTGCATTGGTAATCGAAAGAGTCACTTCCGGAGCATCCGTAAAATTGGACAGAAACGAATCTTTTTGGCAAACTAGTAAAGCGCTCAGCTAATAGCGGTCCCGCGATGACACTCCTTGGCATTGATAGGGCCCAGCAGATAGTTCTTCTATGGTCTGACCATTTTCGCCATAGTAATCCTGATGGGAATCTAGCCGTTTGACGCCGTCTCCGGGGAGTTATTAGTATCATGATGGTATGATATTGCATGTGCCGATCCATGGTTTTCACGGCGACCAATACCGGCATGACTGTTCGTCCAGGGTCCTTGTCCTTTCCTACAGCATGTACTACTTAGCAAGCACGATCTCCGTCGCTCCCTGTTGCTTTTCCGTTCTCTCCGCATTTCTGGCTTGATAGATACGATATGGCGTTCATGGGGCTGATGAGTTTCTCGCAGAGCAAGCTGATTTCGATTATTGTTGTCTTATTTGTCTTGTCGATTTATTTTAGGGAGGCGCTGTATACTACCTTTGTCATCGCCAGCCTTCCCATCACGTGGAAGTCACCCTCATCTGACTTCTTTATCTCGGAAGAGAGGGATCACTTTGATCTTACCTTCTCCAATTATTCTATAGACCAGCAGTCATCGTTGCCAGAATATCCCGACTTAGTACCTCCTATTCTGCATCAGATTGCTCTGGGTGGACAGCTGAAAGAGGAATGGCTCACTGCTAGGAGCCATTGTATCGAACATCACTATGATTGGGAGACACGCTTATGGACGAATGAGAATGCATCTAGTTTCGTGCAGGAGAAGTTTCCACATCTGAAAGCGATGTGGGATGGATACAAATATCCTATTCAAAGGGTTGATGCTTTGAGATATATGATTTTATATGAATATGGAGGTTCGTAGCTCAACCCCATGATGAATGTCGACTGACTTGGAGAAGGTGTGGTCCTTGACATGGATCTCGACTGTCGGAGATCGCTAGCACCGTTACAAAGATTTGGATTTGTAGCACCGGCTGCTCATCCCATCGGATTCTCCAACGGCATGATGATGGCTGCAAAAGGCCATCCTTTCGTAGGAGAACTGCTACGGAACTTGCCCATATATGACCGTAACTGGCTCGGGCTACCATACGCAACTGTGATGTTCAGTACTGGATGCCACTATGCGTCGTAAGTGACACTTATCACTTGATTCATCCGATGCTAACGAAAGAAGATCAATACACAGCATCCAAAGCAACAGGACAGATCTCAAGATCCTCTCCGGACCGGAATCCAGTCCTCTGATACACCGTCTCAACGGCGATGTTATCACCCCCCTCTTCCATCATCTTGGAGCATCATCATGGCACTCCTATGATGCCTCCCTCATCATGTCATTAGGGAAGTTGAGGTCCCCTGTTGGTAGGTATGGCGTTGGTTTAATTTTGGGTATGGCGGTGCTGATACTGAGTGTTTTGGGTGCGATACTGCGGTTGAGGTTGGTCAGGGCGAGGAGGCTGGGGAGAATACAGTTGCCTCCTGATAGTCCAACACATATTGATGTTGCAGGGTTTAAATTAGCATAGCGTTAATATGGAATTCGAAAGGCGTTACCATCAGTCCTCACTTGCAAGCCGGAAGGCCAAAATGAAGTGGTAGGATCAACCGAAGTTTGGCCGCCCACAATTCGACACTGGCTTTTTTCCGGACTCCAAAAGGAAAGTTATCCGTTCCCAAAGACATATCGAGAACAACAATAGGAACGAAGCTCAACCTCGCTAGCTTCAAACCCTCCTCCAGCTATACCCACCTCCAGCGACTCAGACCTGCAAAAGGTCCAAAAAAAAAAAACATACAACAGTGAGGATTCGCTGGTCGTCACCGACCCAACTACTAATTCACCGATCTGGAGCTTGTGTATGGCAGAGCGGACGGGATGCCCATTTCCCTCCGAAGTCTATGGTCGTATGTACTAGCAATTCTCTTATAGTATACTATATCCCAATACACGAGGTGTAGAATAGGCGGGAGTTAACAGCTTGAGGTGGAGAATAGAAGGGGGAGAGGAAGGAGATTGGTGTGAGCTGTGGTGTAGTCTCACAGTTTAAGAGCTCTGTAAAAGCGAGTTACGAATGAAGATATCGATTTGTGGGAGTTTGGAACTGCTGATTAGTCTTTAAATCCAGCCAAACTTGACGATTAGGTGATGCTCGCCTTGAAAGTCTGGTCACATGACTATATCGCAACTTCGTTAGGGCTCAATCGATAAATGCAAGTTTCTTAATATATGTAAACGTTTGACGGTCCGCTTGGTTTGCTTTGAACCTGTTGAGCTATAGACTGAATGTAATTGGATAGGAAAGAAGATATCATTCTTTCATTATGACATTTCCCCCATCAATACAGATTCAATGCTAGGGAAATATACAAATTTGAGCAAAGTCCAAGAACTAATTCAATCCAAATGAGTGTAATGAAGAGAATTTTTTATTCCATCCATCAAGCAGATTTCTCTCCTGCTTCCAAAGTATCCAACCCCCTTCCCACGTCAATCTCAAACCTATCCCCTTAAGCGGAACAAAGACCTTGCTCTGTTAGCCGGACCCGTAGAAATGGCACTAACCCCCAGTCACCGTAGGAAAGCCCGAAACGCCAGCAACACCTGAAGGTGCAGTCCCGTTACCCGGCCATGTTCCATTGGGTGGAAGTCCACCACCGGGGCCCGTACTACTGCTAAGCTCGACTCCCCCACCAGCAGTGAGTTCCGATGCAGCAGAATATGAGTATGAGGCCGTTGTATTGACACCCACTATAATCCAGAAGAATAAGCCGTCGGAGACGGTGTCGCCTAGGAGAACGTAGTTGAAGACTGGATCGGCGTTGTTAGCGACTTCGCTTACGATGAAGGCATCATCGACGTTCTTGACGATGGAGGCGGTGTTTTCGACGTATGGGGAGAGGAGATTAACCGAAGTTATCAGGTCTTGGTCAAAGAAGAACCTGGAGGGTTTAGTTACTCTGGATGGGGAGAGAGTCTCGTGGCAACGTTTGGGGAGAGGTGGCGAGGAATGCTTACTGTCCGATGTGTGCGATGGTTCCTCCAATGTATGTTCCGTTTTCAAGAATTGTCCCATTCAGATGACCAACCACGTGCACTATAAATCGATTAGAGTCCGTAAATTCTCGAAAGAGTGCGCAACTGAGCTGAGGGAGGTTTAAGAGGAAAAGGGGGAAGAAACCTTCCTCTCAGAATAGAGGGATAGGAAAGGGGTTATTTGTACTATGAGTTGCGCGACCGCCATAGTGACCAGGGAACAAAGTTTCGAATTGGGCCACTCTGTCAGGATCGGTAGCTTGAAGGCCGCGGAGGAATGTATTGTTCAAGTTGGAAAGGTCGCCCTCGTTTCCGTTGCCGTAGCCGATCACACCACCGTATACTCCAGTACTATTTGAAGAGTCAAAGTCAGCATATTGAAATCCTTCATCAAGGACCATAAACGGAGACAACTCCTTGTATATAAGCAGAATAGAAAGCCACAAACCTATTGGCGTGCCAAAGATCCCACATCAGATCTGGGACGGGCTCGCAAGTGGTAATATCGATGAATTGCGCATCGACAATGGCATCGATGCCAGTTTGGTTTTCTCGGATATCCTTGCGAACATACTCTCCCAGAACGTCTTGGTATCCAAAATTAGCACTGCTAATAATTTACCGGCTTGGAAATTTACAGAAAGGACCGAGATCTCCCTCAGGCGAAAGGATACATGAGAAATTACTGAAAATGATCTCCTCAACGCCGGCTGTAATCGGGGTGACATCCAGGGTAGAGAGATGAGACGTATTAGTAACGCTTATCAAGTCACGTTCAACTATTTGGCGTTCTAAGAAATATCAGCATCTACTTATGATTGTAAATCGAAGAGAACTAACTCTGAGGGAGACCACGTTCGGCCCGTGCCTTCTCGATGGCAGCTTGGCGGCGCTTGCGTTGTTTGTCCTCTGTACCGCGCTTTCGAAGAAGGTCGTTGCAGTGAGTGAGATCTCTCTTGGAGTTCTTGTAGAAAGCATTGCGTTCTGCTAGTTCCTGAGTAATGTCATGGCCGGGGTGAGCAACTACTTTGTGGAGTAGCGCAGCAGTGACGAGCGTTTTGATGGCACTGGATAGAAAAAACATGATTGCTGATGTAGTATTTTGGAAAAGAGAAAATGCAGAAGAAAATCCTGAAATGAATGTGAGGGATGGGTGGAGTGGTAATCTCAGGGAGAGAGCATTGTATATGTAGAAGACCGATAGATAGTTTTTCATGGGCCATTCTTTTGCTTACAAAAGCTCTCTGATCAACCACCACGCACAATAGGCATGTCAAGAAAGCGGACGAGGGGGTTGCAAAGTCGGCCCCACAACTACAAAATAGCCACATTATAAGGAGGGCATATACAGATAAAGCTTTCGAGCCGGTGCGGCAATGTAATGGTTAGTCTTGGCGAAGCCATTTCAAGATTTGAAGCATGATATCCGGCGAGGGGAGAGACTGACAATCCACTTCAGCCACAAGCCAGGAGTTGTGTCAATAACATACAACCTCCAGGATTTGCTGAAGAGAATATGAGTCCATGGTCCCCCATCAGTGAAAGACGTGGATCGGCAAATCGATGAAATGATGTTTTCTAAACCTCTGGAATTTTCTCGCTTCAACGACGCGTCATGTGCATACGCACATTGGTTATTTGATGTAAATGCTAAGATAATAATCAGTGGCAGTTGATTGATTCGAGATCAAGGACATTCATTGACAGAATGGAAGATTGAATGGACAGGACTATGTTTACCCTTCCCTGAGAGAAATTTGCGACCTGTAAAATCAGGGGGAAGCTCGATCAACGCTCTAGAACAGTGAGTTGATCAGAGAAGTCAACAATAACATCGCACCGACCCGAAAAGCACATCAGTCTTCAATTACATTCTCAGGATGTACTTTCCACCTGGGTAATTGACTATGAGAGAACTCAACTATCCCCCTTCTTGCAGCCTTGCTGATGGGGTTTAAATTGCCTAATCTACCTTGTACAGTATCCTACAGGGTCTGCGTGAGGGAAGGTGGAAATGCGACCTCTCGAAAAGAGAACTTTGGAAGAACAGCAATGCAGAAAATAGGAAATGTGGCCCACTCCTACCGTGAGGAGATGCAGATAGCGAAAATCACCCAATTGTGTCCCAGATCTGTGGTCATATGTGACGGTGCTTGCCCTGGTTTAATCCATCTCCCCGTTGGTAAAACTGCAGGATACTCGAAGTTAATATCTCGCAGGTGGAAGATAGAGGTAGAGCATTCAGTCTTTGAGGCAGAGGTGGGAGCAGAAGATCGATGATGAGCTATGGTGAGCTATGGATTATATCCAATTGGATTAGAAAGGACCTAGAAAAGCTCATCAATAACGGCAGATGCTTCTCTGGCATAGATTTCTAAGGATATCTTTCGTGTGATTCAACTTACTAGGAAGCACTGAAAAGCGTCAAGCTCTCTCGTCACCCCGCCATACCTGGTCACATGATAGGGACCCTATCTACCTAGCCTTCGCCTGTACCCACAGATAAGTGGAATATTATAAATATTATAAATACTATAATAAGGCTTCAAAAAGCAGCTGTAAAAGGATCTCTTTCTCTTGTTGAATGTGGCCCTCCGGTAAGATAGATACATTTGCAGGTCACATGACTTGCATAAAGTCGGAGACTCGGCAGGCCCGCATGGAATATTCCCGAAGCTTGATCACCCAAACCTGTATATCAGCATCAGCACATCACACCCCCGCGCAAATGAGCGCAACATCATCATGTCGTCCTCCAAATTCCTCAATCTCCCTGGCGAGATCCGTGAGGCTATCTACCACGAAGTGCTTTGCTCAGTCAACAACAAGTACGAAATCGGAAATCAATACAACAAATACAAATTCGATCTCAACCTCTTCCTCACCTGCCACCAAGTCTATCGTGAAGCAAAGACAGTCTTCCGCCGTGACAACATCTTCGTGTCAGTTGAAACACCATGGGCTGAAGCACAGAACCATGTAGCCATTGATGGCTATGTTCCTCTCATCCTCACAGGCGAAAAAGCGTCCCGCTTCCAACACATGCACATGCAAGTGCTTATCAACACCCCCAAATACGCAGCGATGCAAGGTCCAATGCGCAAATTCGTTATCCTAGTTGACGACCTCCATCTCTTCACCGAAATGTGGTATTACGAGAACCTGACACATCCGCAGATGAATCCGCATCTGCGTTTGGTACTCAAGCTTCGGAATCCATACCAGCAGTCCTTTGAACAAACTCCAATTCCGAAAGCCATACAGAGGAAGCTACTAGAGCCGTTTGGAGCTGTGAAGGGCTTGCATGAGGTTGTGGTACAGGGCGAACATTATGAGTCTTTGGAGAAGAGCATGAGGGAGGCTATGGCTATACCACCTCCGCCTGTGGAGAAGTGTCTTGAGGAGGCTACAAGACTCAAGGATGAAGGCAATGACGCCTTGAGGAAGCAGAAATATCATGATGCCTTACGACTCTACCGCGAATCATTCTTGCACCTTATGATCGTCGTCGATGGACGACGACGGTCAATATGGGGAGAGGGATATTTCCAAGTTGATTGTAAAGGCGGGCCCTTTGATAAGCAACCTGCGCAGCTGATTAGACTTATCTTGCGGATCCGACTTGTCTCGAACACCGTCATGGCATATCTGAAGCTAGAAGACTACGAAGAGGCGAAGTTTTGGGGCATGCGCACCATCAACCTTTTCCGAACGAACCTGGGAGGTGTAAACGAAGCAATCATTGATTTTCCGGCTGCTCCTGAGCTGGGTAAGATATATTATCGGACAGGGATAGCTTGCAGGTCGATGGGTGATAAGGAAGCGGCCTACGAACTGTTGAAGACTGCTGTTAAGTATTTACCAAATGATCCTATTGTACAGAAGGATTTCAATGCTTTGGCACCACGGTTGGGACGAACTTGTCAAACTTAGATATGTGCTGGATGTTTTATATGTGTTTCTCTAGGCCTCTCATGTAGATATGATTGCATATTCTCTTATATACATTTCACAGGACGCAGTTTCTGTTATCTGACCCTAGCCTATTTGTTCCGCCGTACCTCGCGCTATAATGTTTGACATTCTATTTGTATCCATACTAGTCTGGTGCTCTACGTCTTCTACTCCAGTCAGTCGTACTATCTCATGGATTTTGTCGTGTTTTGTCCCTCTAAATCTAATTCACAATACCGACAAGTCTGACGGAGTTTAAAACTATGTCTATAATAAGAGAAACCAAGGAATCAGAATCATAATTAATATCTAATAAAGCGTTATATCTTCTCTTCGCATTCAAACTCCCTGTTAAAAAATGTCCGAAAGCGCCTTCATCGACAATCAACATCCTATACTAAGTGGAAATCACTTCTTTGGCGGAGCAAGCTTGGAACCCGTCTCTGGTGATTATTTCCCGAAGCATGCTCTGTGTAGAAGGTCTATCATGCACTCTTCCCGCCTTCCTCACATCCACTATATCTTTCATTTCCTTCGCCTTATCCTCTTAAACCTTCTCTTTCTCAACTTTCTTCCCCTTCCCCCCCTACCTCAACACCTCCACAATCGCAATCCTCGCCTCCTCCCTGTCCAGTAAACATCCTGCTCCAACCCCTGATACAACATCGCCTCCGTTCCCAAAATCACATCCCATATCCTCCCTAGAACCGCCACTTCCGTCCACGGCTCAGGATTACAACACATCTCCAACAACACACCCTTCTTTTCTTTCTCTAAAAAACACTTCACCACCTCTCTAACCTCGATCTCTTTCTTACTCTCAGCAGCTATATTAAGTATACAAGCCATCACCACCCACCTTCGGGACCGGCAACTCCTTTCTTGCGCCACAGTTTTCACATGCACCAATCCCCACTCAACCCCTTCTACTTACAATCCCCAATAAGATTGCTTCCTTTTTCCGCAGTCCGATTCACCAAATAAATCTCCCAACTTCCAATTCACCTCCGCAACGCATAAATCACACTCCTCGTCGTCCCCCCATTCACAACCACCAATGCCTGTCTACCTCTCAAACTCTCTTCCGTAGTCCCATCCTGCAGATTCTTCAACAGCGCTTCGCGGATCCCGATACAATCTGTGTTTGCACCACATAAAATTGGGTTTTCTGAGGGATTGTCGGGGTTTCTACAGGAGAGGTAGATGGTGTTGCAGGTACCGGTATCCCGTATTTCTTGGGTGGTGCAGGAGAGGTGTGGAAGGATGGTGGATTTGAGTGGCATGGTTGTGAATGCGCCAAAGAAGTAGGGGGAGGGTGTGAGGCGGAGGAAAGGGGTGAGGGTAGGTGTGTCGAGGGGGCCTTGGGAATAGGGGAGCGAGAGGTGGGTGTAGAGTGTTTGGTGGAGGAGGGGGGAGAGGTAGTGAGAGAAGGGTGCCCAACGAGGTAGTTTATGCGGGTGAGGTTTTTGTATCGCGGTTGAGTTCATTAGACTCCATGTTGAATCTGAATTTTTTGTTTTCTCGGCCGTTTTGTTGGTCAATGTCTAACGCCTAGGTATGTTCAGACGGAAACTTTCTACGTATGCTTGAATACGCAACGGCACGATAACATAGGATTGAGATGAGCGATATTGCTCATAAGCTCGCTAAATTGGCTCTACCAAGGTTGTCATTTTCAAGGGGCCGATACAAGGTGAGTCTACCACCTGAGACCGGCTCGCGAGCCGGCGCCAATGGTGTTGAGGATGACGAAAGTGGTAGTTTTAGAAGGGGGCTTAAGCGAGATTCTTGGGCCTACGTCAGATGGCTTCATCATTGATGGACTCTGCCAACGTGGTGGTAGATTCGGCATCTTCCTTCTATATAAATGGCACATTGACTCTGCCAAGCTGATAACAAAGATAGTCTATGTTGGGCATGAAACCCTTCGGTAACGTTCGGCATTTGTTTAGTTATCAAATCGTCATGAGCAGCTATGAGAGCAAATTATCAACGTGAAGATCGTAACAATGATATATTATTTGATTTGAAAGAGAGTTTGAGTTCTGTACTAATGATTAAATATCAGTATGGAGAAAAGCTGAATCATAGAACGACCTAGGTATAATATACTCCACATTCAAGCAAAGAGAGCATAATATGGAACGAAGGTGGACTGTCTTCCGCTATCACGAGAGACTCACGCGCGAATAGAATACGGGTGTTGGAAGGTACAGAACCATATGGTAATTATTATCATCTATACGATTATTCTAATCTGCCAACAGATGGCAAAAAGGGTCAAGCGAAGGGCAGGGGCTCAAACCTAACATAGTTGAAATTGTTCAGTGCGCATCGTTGGTTGGATAGGGCACATGTTATTGGCTGCGGTAACTCAGGGGGAGAAGGACTGGTTGGCTGGATTATTGGGGTCTCTTCTACGGCGGCGCAAGGTTCTGAAATTCTGGCTAAGGGGGACCAGGAAATGCCATTGCATCGATCATGGTTTTCGTATCGCGCTTAGCCTTTACGTTCATGAGATATCAATCGAGCACAACTAGTCCAATTGATGAATGCGTTTTCACTTCCTCGACGTGGACCTCGTGACTCAGTTCTTCAGTGGATTTGACTTGGGCCGTGTAGCTCGTGGCTTGAACTACTGTGATTGAATTGGAAGACATCAAAGACTTCAAAGCATCGATTTAGGGAGAAATGATCGAAGACTGGGTATATCACAGGAGCACCTAATATAGAACTAACATTCCGTTTTATGATAACTCAAGAATCAGCTTTCAATAGCAGCTAGTATCTCGTTTTCATGTTTAAGCTTCAAGCAGGACCGTCCAACGTTGTGAAAGGCTACCTAGGCTACACTACTGGGAACTGGCGCTTGACAGAAGAAAAAAATACTCAAATTTAATCATGACACTTTCTCTGGAAGTCTACGACCCTCAATCTACCTACTACAATGTCCCACTTGATGTTTGCTTGAGAAGACACTTTCTATGCTTCAATACCGCAGTACCGGCAAAAGACCCATCAGCATCTTGCAAAATATTGTGCTTCAATTGTCAGGACTCTTACTAGTAATCCGTTCTAACCGATCATTAATCAAAATTCATTCCACCTCACCCCAGCACCACTCGTCCAACACCTCAGCTCTCCCTCGGAACCCAACCGCCTTCCACCCTCCTTACCAAAGGACTATCAAAAACACCAACCACCTTGCGCCCCCTCTCCTCCCCCAGAATACCCCGCCACTTCTCCCCCTGCCTCATCGCAACCCCACAACCCATCACCTCACAACCTACCCGCTCAACCAAATCCCAAGCCGCCCGCAATGTCGTCCCCGAACTGACCGCGTCATCGATGATCACCACTTTCTTACCTTTAATCAGCGGGACTTGGTTCGGGTCCAGATAGAGCTTCTTAAGGTTGGGTGATGGGGAGGTGATGGATGATACGTCCGTGGAAAGGTCATCCAAGTACCAAAATTTGCGGGAGTAGCCTAAGGGGACGTACCGTTCTATTTACATATCAGCCCACCATCTCTAATCTAAAGCTATCGCTGCCCAGAATAAAAAATACATACTTAATCCGAGAGCTTGAGCCACAAACGCAGCCAATGTGAGTCCCAGCGTCGGCAGTCCGATAATTACTTCTGGTGCGAACGGCTCTACCATCTTGGCGAGAAACGCACTCAGTTCTGCAACGACGGACATCGAAGCTTGGTTTACGAGTAAAGAGCATACGCCTTCTTGGGCCTCATTTTGGAGTGAGCGGATGGGGAGGAGGAGGTATCTGGAGTCGGGGAGGAGGGCTGCGTAGGAGAATTGGTAAGGGGGGTAGAGGTGATAGGAATGAGGTTGCGGATAGGAGGGGAGGATCTCTTGCCAGTAGTGGGTTGTTGGAGAAGTGAAGTTGTGGGGGTCACCAAGGGGAGGGATGATGGTTTGGTAAGACATTTTGGGGGAGGATTGGTTGTGAGGTGCAGGGGATTAAGGGGTGTAGAGGGGGAGGTGAGTTTATGTGCCTAACCGAATGAGGAAGGTGGGGTGGTGGGGTAGTTGAACAGGCACAGTTCAGCGGAAAATTATGTTCGTATCCTGTCATTATAAGCTGCTAAAAGTTACCTCAAAGTCTCTCCATCTTTGAATTCTCGAGTTAAAACTGCACGATATCTCACTTTCCCGCTTTCGAGCGCCGCCAAAGCCTTTGTCAAACCTTCAACGCTCATCTCGAACTCCTCAATCCAAGGTCTGATTCCATGACAAGCTGCGAACGTCAAGGCATCAATGTGGTTCTTTCTTGATGCTTCTGTGCTCGCACTATTGGTGGTCATGAATGAAGCTATTAAAGAGGACAGAAAACTTACATGATTCGATGGCCGGGAAGCATGAATGGCATATATCTGAAGGAAGAAAAAATCAGCACCTTGAGAGGATGTATTAGGATTGCTTACTTACGGTATTATCAATGGTTGCCCCTGGATTATTAGTGGCACAATTGTCGCCCGGCGAGCCAAGATTGGCATGAAGCTAGACTTCTAGTCAGCATTCATCCCCGAGAGAATTTCCTTCACCTACATCTCAAAATCTGGCAATTGGCCTCCACAAAGTAGAAGTACATTGATTCCTTCATCAACCCCCAATTTTTCTTCACTGTTCTGAGGAATGACATAAAACTCCTTAGCCCCAAGCTTCATTGCATCTTCTCTTTTCTCAGCAGAACTCGAAAAAACGACCGGTTCACACTGCATACTGAACAGCAAGGTGGCCTAGACCACCTAGCCCAACGATGCCAACTCGATCTGAAGGCTTTGTTCCAGCAATATCAAGAGCTTCATAGACCGTAATCTATTATTGTCAATCTTAAAAATCTAGAGGATAGAGGAGCTTACACCAGCACATTGAAGAGGACCAGCATATTTTGACTCAATTTCTGTCGGTATGGGATACACGAAATCTTGGTTCTTGATCACATAGTTTCCAAAAGCGCCTTGTTCCAATTCGCCATATTTTTGACCTTTGGACTTAGGGCAATATTGGCGGTACCCGGAAATGCATTCACGGCAATGACCACAAGACTACTTGCAAGTTCATCAGTATTTTATCATCACGAGTTCAATAATATTGATATTCGCACCGAGCATTGCCATCTGAATCGAACTCAGCATCGAATACGACACGGATGGGATACAATACATACCCCCAGCCAACCCTCCCCCCCACCCTCACAGCCGTCACGTTTCCCCCTATCCTTTCAACGATCCCGACTCCTTCATGACCAAGCCCGCAACCAGACGCTCGATCATGAACATCAGTGCCGCATAACCCGGAATGCGTTACTTTGACGAGGACTTCGAGGTGTCCGATAAAGCTGGTGGAGTGCTTGATGTAAATTTTACCATTCGGGTCGCCGGCGAGGTATTTTATCTCTTGGGAAACCATGGTTCTTGTGGATGTATGTAGGAGAGGTGATGGTATATAAAGAAAGGATCACGCTAGCGTGAACTTAGCGAAAGGCGAGCCCCCTTTTCTTTGCCGACTGCCGAAAGTTTTGGGGAAGTTCTTTTCAACATGCGATTCCTTTTTCGTCCTCGTTTCGCATTAGCCTTGACGTCTTTCAACTTCCTCGTCTCGAGGATGCTGAATTTCCTTATTCTGGAAACATTTCAGGCGAAAAGGAGAGCGGCGTACTAGCCATGCCGAGTGATCACTGTAATGTCAAAATTATGAAAAAAGTTTTGAAAAAGGGGTTCCCATTCATGATCTCTCCCTGTGTTCATAATATATGCTTTTGGGAAAGATTTTCTTATTCACATCCTCTTATTTTGCATTGCCTTGATGTTCAAGAGCTCCTGCCTTCAACCTTTGATTCCATTCTTATAATCAGCCTAGTCAGCTGATCATTGCTTCCCTTCTGTAGGTAACATAGACACTCCACAATTTGAGTATTCCAGTTTTGAATTTGATAACGCATTCCTCCTGCTTAAATCTTCGATTGTTGAGTAACACATCCTCGTTGTGGAAATCTTCAAGTGTTGAATGCTTGTTCGTCAACAAAGTCCTCAAATCTGCTATTCAAAGTTGGACGCATACTTGATGCACACATTCCCTAGACACAAGAGACGAGAACTTAATACCCCCCCCCTCCCCCTCTCCCCTCCCCATTCCCCCATCTCTGAGTAACAGATTACTGTAACACAACCAGGCACGTTTCCGATACCCTGATGGATCCGCTGTCCTGGCCCGTCTCTCCTCCCAGTTCAGGATTTCTCCTGCCAAGAAGTTCGGGATCACCACTTGCAGTACTACTGCGGCAAAACGCTGGAGGGGTGATGACGGCATGATTTGGTTTATCATCTCAGCCCCGGCCTCTTCACAACGCGCTACACATTCACAGAGTATAATGCTATTGACGTTATCACATCTTCACTGACAATAATTCTAGATAGTAACTGAAGAACTATTATATCATTAGTATTTTTACCCCAAAGATACTGCTCTTGAGCATTCTTCCTGAACCTTAAATCTATTTCATTGCCAGAACTATCCTCTTGACGGGAATATCCATCGAACCATCGTGATGAATCTTGTCATTTGACGAGAACAACTTGCATATAGGCCCCTCGTTTCCATAACTTCCGTCTCGTGCCTTCTGTACAACCTACAGCCCCGTGATGGCGGAAAAGTGCATTAACGTCATGCAAGGTACTCTTCAACATACAATATTTGGGAACTAACACCAAAGATAGGATACTACCCGTATTTCTTGCTAATTATCTTTTCGTCATTAGTTGTATCAAAGTGGAAGCACAATGAGTTCGAAAAATGAGGTAACGGTCAAAGCGAGTCTTCAAACGTGATATCCCATATCAATCTTCAAAGGCTTCAAATATGCGAGCAGTACCAGAAACCTCAAGCACAAAACCACCGTCCACGCCTTCGTCCGATACTGAAACTCCCTCAAAGTAAAAGAGCTCACTGCACTCGGGGTCGAAATTTTCTAAGCCGTCGCCGACGACCCAGCGACCGCTAATCCAGCTATTTAGCCTCCCCTCCACGACTATAAACTAAACCATCTACAGTCAAGGGCTGCTTCATCAACATCTTTCCAATCCGCGACCGCATCATCTCATCAAACAAAACCTACCACTTAATTCACTGCGCAGCAACCGCAGTCTCCACCGCTCTCAACACTTCAAAACATACCCAGTTCCTTGCCTCTGACCTTAATCACCCTCTCTCCGCCTACGGCGGTGGTAAATCGCGCATACAAGACAGAGTTCACCAGTCTGATCTTAAATATAAAACTACATTGCGTCCCAGATAGATCCATAAATCTGGAGCCATTGTAGAGGGATCATTCTCCACGATATTCGTCTGAGCATATTCTCGATGTAGCGCATGAGAAGGGCACGAAAACGAGTTTTCTTAATCTCTATGATGCGAGGAGTTTTGCGGCCGCGGCACTGAGGTGGCCTAAGAAGTGGGGTGGTTAGGAGGTGGAGTTGAGGTATAAATAGTTGACTATTGTGGAGGTGGCGGTTATGACTTTGAAAGTGACAGGAGTGATGGCTGTGGCGCATTGTTGTGATAGGAATGAGGTGTAGAGGTTGATATGATAAGCGGGGGAGTCGAGGAGGTAGGGAGGGAAGTAGAGGGCGTTTTTGTGCGGGAAGGGGCGTTGGGGGAAGGACGGGAGTGATTTGATGATGTTTGAGGAATGGGTTAAGAGGGAGGAGAAGGCGTGTAAGGGGGTTTTGGTGGGGAAAATTAGAGGGGCAAAAGATTGAGAGAGGATTGAGAAGAGAAAATGGGTATCTGGTTTGCTGATTTAGTTACCTACCTAATGGGTTCAGGAATTCCAAAGTTAGCTTTATACTTGGTGCAAAAAAATGATGTGTTCTGTGTCCGAAGCCTCTCAAATAGATAGAAAACACGAGGTACATGCGTAGGTACCCTTAAATATCTCAGCTTACCAATTATTAAAATGGTCGAGAGAAATTAGCACTGGAGGTAAGCCACCTGGGTTTTGCTCGAGTCGATCTCAGGTGGAAGGGTAAGAGGATTTTCCCCCACGATATCTCTACCGATGTCTAGCGGATCACAATCCGGGAGCCACACCGGAAGTATATTGGAAGTGCATCACCTAATTATATTATTCAATGAACGAAGGGATAGATGGTTAAACAATTTCGTTCTTTCTGACTTAAAAGCTAACTTAAATGATGTCCCAGTTGCTCCGTAATAGCTCTACTCTCCTCTTTCTTTCGTTGATGATGGTGTGAGCCCTCGCCCTTATGTGTCTCCCATTCCTTCGCTCCTCCATGCTCAGCGGAAGTGTTTCCAGGATATGGCTTGTAACCCCAGTCCGGTTTCTCAATCTTAGGGGCCAGCTTGATTCCAAGCTCTGTCTCATGCTTGATCCAGGGAGCCGGCCAAATATAAGCATTTTTGGGTACTGGCATAACATCGAATTTAGCCTGGTCAACTGAGTGCTCAAGATTGAACTGGAGAAGTTTATCAAAATCTCTGCACTGTTTGTTGATGCTGAAATCGTACCAAGGGAGAGGTCGATGCTCCGTCCATGCAACAGTAACTAGATCAGTCGAGGCTTGACACTTGATGTTCTGGAGAGTCATGTCAATACAATGTTGAAGATGGGTCCAATCTGCGAATTATCAATGCCCGATCATCTCTTATTTCTACACCTCCACGTACACATATAATCATGTTTTTCCTCGGATGGTCCATAGAAGTCTTCAAAAATTGCCATTCGCATCTGATTGAGACAGTGAATCTGATGGAACTATTTTGCCACTTAATTATCTGTGGTGCGTATACCTTAAGACAACTTACAACATCTATTTGGACCATATATGCATCATCACCAAAGCCCCACTGCGACGATCAATGTTTATTTCATACATCTTCGAATAATGCTTACGTAGTCATCCTCGAACTTTCCAACTTTGTCGGGATCTTTACCCAACTTGATGATATCTTCTCTAGAGACGATGTGCGTCTTAATGTTTTCGAAAAATTCCCATTCGTCACGGACCTCGGGCGTGGGGTCCTTTCTACCCAAGGTGAAATGTTCTGGGGGAAACACGGTGCCGTTTAGAAGAGTAGTGGATGTTGGAATCTCAACCCAGTCGAGCACGGGTGCTGGCAGATTATCAGTCAATATTCGAAGGAGGGGTCTTATCACCAGGAAGAAGCTTACAGTAGTAGGAAGTTGCCTTCAACAGAGCGTTCATTCCGGAAGGCCCACGGGAGGAGAAAATGAAATAGCCAGCGATAGCTAGGGTAGTCAAGTTCGAAAAGATTAAACCTGGTACCAGGTATTTTGATCCGCGTTGTGGAGGAATGAGGGGAAATTCAGTTTTCTGTAGAATAAATGATTCTGAAGATTCCGTATCTTCAGATGATCTGGTGGGGACTCGTTGCCATTTAGACCACCTCTTAAACATTGTGCCAAAGCAGGTAAAGAAATTAATAATGGAAAATAAAATATTGCTTGAATAGAATCAGACAATGGAAAGGATAAGTTGCAGGTTCTCAAGAAACGACGGTAGGAATGAGAATTGAAGAAGCGGGATGCTTAATTACCTGTGCTGGGTCAGTCTCCCTCGTAAGCTGTACAGCATACGAGAACGTTGTCTTGCTCCACAAGAATATATCACGACCGGTAGTTCCAGACTTGGAATTTCTGAGTCAGTTTTGACAGCGAAAAGTTCTGGTGTGTCTAGTCAAGAGTCGAAGAGGGGTCATTGTGAACACTACCGCGGATCCTCACATTCTGCTGTGTTTTTCGTGGCAAATTGCCATTGAACACGTGGTTCCCGACCTCTTCTCGATATCCTCGATCTGATTCCGTCCTCCAAAGTACTTGGCTCATCAACATCAAATCTGCGGTACTAGTTTGACAGCGTCGAAGATCTCATGTAACCTCCCCGCCACTGCTCTGTCACCAAAAGGAACACAAAACTGGCGATACGCACACTGCCATCCCACGCTCCGCTTGATACAGATCCGATGAACTCATGCAATCAAACAATACAATAGGCAAGTGCTAAGTGTTGATGAGCTGTTACTTTGAAATGACGACAGTCTTGTTCTTGGTCTGTCGGGTGTGGGGTTTCGATTGAAGCTGGGCTCCAGCATCGAACAGGTCAAGCTATTTGCATCAATGGCTCCGAACTCTTAGAGACTCAGCACATCGAAGCGATTTGTTCTTGATGAGAGACGATAGTATTGCGTCTATCTCATCTGTTTTCATTCCGGCCATTAGCTCAAGTTAGACTTGTAACAATCTTACAGATTAAGCTGCGTTGACGTCTCCTGTTGACGCCAAAGTTGGCCTCTAAAATCTCGAATATCTCTCTATGAGGAAATGATAATGCCTGTGAATCAATACACACTTTCCATTGGATATGTCAGCCTTCGGATGCATCGAATCACAAGGGATGTGAAGACGGATTGCTACTTGTGCATAATCTATATCACAAGATGGGATCAGACAGTAATCAGGTTCTCGTTCTCGTTCCCACCTCTGAATGAGGCATTGTCTGTATAGGTGGAGCTAATTCAACTTCAATCTCTGGGATATCCAGAGTTCTTAGTATCTATATAACTCATGTTCTCGCTCTTCCCTCGAACTCCATCAGCAACAGAGTACTTCACTTCAGCCACTTTCAAACAATTTCTTCCAAAGCATCTCAGTGTATTCAAATGCATTACAAACATCTCTTAACCGCTCTGGCTGCCAGCGGAACCCTTGCGGCCGCCGTCCCAGTCCAAGCTCGAACCCCTTCAACCGCCGAGGCTGAAGCTCTTGGTAAGCTTAATTGTTTCGTCTAAGATGGCACAATCTCTGGCCATTAAAACATCCACTTCAACCAGGCAGCAGCAATTTAGTGACTCCCACTATTAAATGAAGTTGAGCGGCCTGACTTTGATATAGAAAAAAGGCTTTTCAGCTACCCGTACGGTGACATTGCAGGCTTGATTGAAAAGGAAAAGAGAAACCCGGAGTTTGCTCAAGATCTTGGTATAATTTCCTACTTAATTTTGAAATAAATTAGAAGAGGCTGACTTTTCTATGGAAAAACGGGTGTTCTATTACCCGTACGCTGACGTAGCAGGGTTGATTAAAAAACAGAAGAGAGACCTCGAGGCTACTAAGGCTCTTGGTATGCCTTTCTAAGACACCTTGAATTGAACAAAAGAAGTATATGCTCAATTTTGCTATAGAAAGACGGTTGTTCACCTATCCGTACGCTGATATAGCAGGGTTGATCAAAAAGGAGAAGAGAGATCCTGAGGCTACTGACGCTCTCGGTAAGTTTTCCCCAGGCTCCTTAAATTCAAACAAAGATACTGAATTTTCTATAGAAAAACGGTTGTTCACCTATCCGTACGCTGATATAGCAGGACTGATCGAGAAGGAGAAGAAAACTATGGAGGCTCTTGGTATGGCTCTCTGAAACTCCTCGCATTCAATAAGAGATACTAACTTTGAAATAAAGACGGCGAGGAGAAATAGTCCTCGTTCCCTGTCGCATCGATACTATCTTCAACGGATCAGTAGATGCGCAGGACATAGGTCCAAATATATGGGGAAAAGGAAGAGGATGAGACGGACTCCAGTCCACGAATTTCATTATATCTCTCAATCTAATGTTGCCCATCGATGTTCGAAACCGGAAGTTCACCCAGCCTAGCGCACGTGGCATCCATTAGGAACTCTAGGTAGCGCAATACATCACTTTCATTACCTCTCATTTCCCAACAAATGGTCTTATTCCCGAAAATGTATCCCACCTTCAAGCACCTCCCTCCCCGGCCTTCTTCCCTTCCGCAGTCCTTGCAAAAATCTCCTTTTTCTTCGCCTGCCCTTCCTCCCACACAGCCCTAATCTCCTCCCTCGCCCTCATCCTCTCCAACCACGCCCACACATTCGGAAAATCCTTGACCATCCACTCCTCCTCCATAACCCTCTCCCCAATGCCCGCCTGCCAGGAAATGAACGCTAGATCCGCATACGTGCACTTCTCACCCACCAACCACGTCTTCCCCTCTAACACCCCCTCAAGTACTGCGGTTATGCGTTTAATCTCGTTCACATACCTATCAATCGCGCTCTGGACTTTCTCCGGATGGTATGCTTTGAACCATACGCCTTGGCCGTAATATGGCCCTTGACCTGAGACTTGGAAGAATAGCCATTGTTTGGTGAGGTAGTCTTCTTTGGTGCCACGGGGAAAAGAGAGGGTGTGTTCGGGGTCGTATTCGGAGATTAGGTATTCGATGATAGCACCGGATTCCCAGATGGTGATGTCTTTGTTTGGATCAGTGAGTGAGGGGAGGCGGCCGTTCGGGTTTATGATTGTGTAGGAGGGGTCTTTGACTTTGTTGAAGGGAATGTAGTTCCGTGTGAAGGGCAGGTGGAGGGAGGCGAGGAGGTAGGCGACTTTCGAGGGGTTGGGACCGACGACGCCGCCGTAGAGGATGAGCGGTTTGAGGGGTGAGGTCATGGTGGTAGTTAGATTAATGGAAGTTAAATGTAGGGATAGTAGTTTGGGAGAAGCTTTTGAAGCTTCTTATTGAAGATGTAGTGGGGGGGGGGTCGCAAGGTTAAATATATAACACATCCCACCACATGCCGCTCTACCTAAAAAGCAATAACTAACTCGCACGGGATTGGACTTGGCTGCATTTCCAAGCCTCATATTGATTCGTTTCTTCCCACTTGCGAACGCGGCGACATTACCTGCTGTGGCTCCGTGGTGGCCCAGCTACAAACGACATAAATATATTTGCCATCCAAAAAGAAAAGGGAATGTCTCCGGACGTAATGTCTCCGAGCCCATCACAAGCTCAGAGTTCAACAATATTGGTAATAAAAACGGTTAAGGTTGGCATGGCAAGTACCAAACCCTTATCAGTACAACATGCGGGGTTCGGTGGAGTGGCCAATAGACTGAGGAAAATTAGGCTGGTCTTCGGGGATTGCGACTCGGGCATGGCGATTTGCGCCTTTGGCTTGCCTCTCCTGTTGGTAATACTTGGTACGAGGCGAATCATTCCATAGAAACTCTGCTTTGAAATCAAATCCACATTAAACAACATGCTTCAGCCTTGCGGTGTTGAACATTCTCCAAATGGAATGTTGGCAACCAAGACGAAGAATGCATAGGCACAGAAGTTTGCCCTGAAAATCAAAATATTCAACAATGCCTGAAGGTTTGCTCGTGGGACTTGGTCCACATTCTTCAACATCCTATCCTCATTAAAGAAATTCGAAGTCTCAAACATGAGAGGCGACAAATCGATGAGGATCCATAGGAATGACAGAGATTGCGACGAGATATTCTCTAGAAACTCAACCAAAGTCTTTGTCCGAATTATCTGAGGAGACACTCATGCCAATGAACACCTCCTTAAGCAAGAGGAAGAATGGTCTGGCGTAGAGGTCAAGCTTCTGGGGTACCTCGACCCAGCCTGCGGCATTTCCCACAACTGTGTGTTGAGGCTGCCGCCACCTCAGCGACAAATAAATATTGCATTTAGAAGTCAAAAAAGCAATACTGAGGAGCTGAAATCCCTTGCTTCGCCTCCTGATTACCTTGGCTTTCAATGCTGAAACATCACTGCTGGATTATTAAGGACCGATATGAGGCTGATGAAGGCCGGACCAAGGAGCATGGGCTTTTACATCATCATCAATGTTTGCTTTAGCGAAAACAACCTCATCCCCCCCCCCCCAACTGTCGTCGGTCAGCGCAACCCCTCGCTTGGTATATGCTGCAAACACGACGACATGTCAGATAAAACTACGGAACCTGAATCAAGTGGCTTACCCGGAGCAAATGGCTGACAGCCGCGGTAACCTGAGATATGCGAGGGCGGAAACAGACGACGGAGACGTAGTGTGTACCGAAATGGGAAACAAGTACACGGTGAATCTTGGATGTGGTATAGGTACTTAAGTCGCATACATGTCGAGCCTCGCGAATATAATCAGCAAAACAAAGAATCGCAGATATGGTTACAGATTCCCCATACCCCCCAATTGACATTCCCGATGTTGATATTTGGAGCTTCCTGTTCGAGCAACGGAGACCGTTCCCAGATGATAAAGGTACGAAAACTCTTATGAAGACTATTGCAATTGATTAACCTTCAGCAGTCATCTATCTAGACCCTCGTACCTCTCGACAATACACCTTCCTAGACGTCAAGAATACCGCGATTGCCTTTGGCCATAGCCTCCGCACAAAATGGAATTGGGGAAAAGGAGACGTGGTTGGGACATACACTGCGAACTGTATCGATACACCTGCAACAATTTTCGGCACCCTATGGGCGAATGGTGTGATATCACCAGCAAATCCCGCGTATTCTGCAAATGAGCTTGCATTTCAGCTCAAGGATTCTGGTGCTAAAGCTCTCTTGACTCAGACACACCTACTGAAGTCTGCAGTTGAGGCAGCAAAGATAGCAGGGATTCCACAAGATCGTATATTGGTAATTGGAGACGAAAAGGATTTGAATGTGCTTCATTTCTCGGACTTCATTAAATCGACCAGAGACACAAGCAGAGGTGCGAGGAAGGGACAGGCAGCGTCGGATTTGGCGTTTATTCCATACTCATCTGGAACGACAGGACTACCCAAAGGGGTTATGCTCACACAACGGAATATTGTCTCCAATCTCCTTCAGAGCAATGCGACTCAGAGCGAGTTGACTTGGAATGGGGGACCGGAAGGCAAGGGCGATACTCTAATTGCAGTCTTACCTTTCTATCACGTCTATGGTGAGATTGCATCTTGTCTCTACTGCTCACGGCTACTAGTTTTCAACAAAGTTAACAAAGCTAATTTGAACAGGTTTGGTATATCTCGTCCACCACACAATCTTCCGCGGTCTAAAAGTAGTTGTTCTTCCTGGATTTGTTCCGGACATTTTCCTAAAGGCCCTCCAAGATCATAAGATCACGTACGCATACCTCGTTCCACCAATTCTCTTGTTCCTCAGCAAGTCTCCTATGGTCAATGACTACGATCTTAGCACTGTCAGAGTTCTCGTGTCCGCAGCTGCGCCGCTTACCACAGAACTTGTGAACGATGTCTACAAACGCCTTACGATACCTGTCAAGCAGGCGTACGGGCTCAGCGAGACAAGCCCAGCTACACATTTTCAAGTAATTGCTCACAAAGTGCGGGTGTGTTACTCAAAGCTAACATTTTCAAGGAAACAAAAGATTGGCAATTAGCAATTGGGTCCGTGGGCCGTCTTCTCCCCAATCTGACTGCAAAATACGTCTCAGAAGCTGGAGAGGATCTTCCCCCAGGATCAACTGGTGAGCTCTGGGTCAAAGGCCCTAATGTATTCGCTGGCTACTGGAAGAACCCGTCCGCAACAGCACATTGCATGACTTCAGATGGATATTTCAAAACTGGTGATATTGGATACCAGGACAAAGACGGAAACTTCTATATCACTGATCGATTGAAGGAATTGATCAAATACAAAGGCTTCCAGGTTGCACCTGCGGAGTTAGAAGGACTGTTAGTCGGGTATGAGAAAGTAGCAGATTCATGTGTAGTGGGCGTGTTTGACGAGGCTCAAGCGACAGAGTTGCCAATGGCTTTCGTGGTGAAGGCTACGGCCGTTAAAGACGTCAGTGATAAGGAACTAGATCGTGATATTAGAGAGTGGGTCGA
>Ga0182030_10006025_pt1 | contig 25640 bp, 15 predicted proteins | sample 812S3MmetaG_FD_121299 | JGI IMG/M metagenome (GOLD analysis project Ga0182030, IMG submission 121299) | Permafrost microbial communities from Stordalen Mire, Sweden - 812S3M metaG (Illumina Assembly) | ecosystem: Environmental > Terrestrial > Soil > Wetlands > Permafrost | place: Sweden...
CATCTCAACGTGTTCGAGGGCGAGCAGGTGGAGAAGGGCGAGGTCATTGCCGACGGCGAGCCGAATCCGCACGATATATTGCGGCTGCAGGGCGTCGAGGCGCTGGCCAACTACCTGGTGCGCGAGATCCAGGACGTCTACCGGTTGCAAGGCGTGAAGATCAACGACAAGCACATCGAGGTCATCGTGCGGCAGATGCTGCGGAAGATCGAGGTCCTGGAGACCGGCGATTCCGCGTTGCTGCGCGGGGAACAGATGGACCGCGGCCGGCTGCTCGACGTCATTGCCAAGCAGAAGACCGAGGGTAAGCACCAGTCCACCTGGGAGCCGCTGTTGCTCGGCATCACCAAGGCATCGCTCGCGACCGAGTCCTTCATCTCGGCGGCATCCTTCCAGGAGACCACCCGCGTCCTCACCGAGGCGGCGGTCCGGGGCCTCAAGGACGATCTGCGCGGCTTGAAGGAGAACGTGATCGTGGGCCGGCTCATTCCCGCGGGCACCGGGTTCGCGTATCATGCGCGACGCCGACGCGCGTCGGATGATACCCGCCGCCGCAGCTTCATGGATGTGAGCGGCGGAATGGGCGAGACAGATGACGCAGTCCCGGCGGGGGATACAGAAGCAGCCGAATAAAAGAACGGACAACAAGAGATAAAGAAGTCGCCCCGGGCCTCGCGAGAGGCCGGGGCCTTTTTTTGGGGGCGCCGGCAGGGCGCACCCTCGGGGAGGTGCAGCTTCTCCACGGGGGGGTCTGCCAAGGCGGGGCTATTCAAAGTATTTGGAACGCCTTAAGCTACCGCGCGCCAACGGGAATAATTCCTGGAAACGTTATGTAAGTTCCCATGGCTTTCCATGAAATCGAGCTTTCGTGGATGGGGGTGCTGGTGAAAGATCCAGCGAGTGACATAACGAGGGAGAATAATATATGCGAATCCGGTTGCCGGTGAGGTCAAGTCAATTTAGTTTCCCGATATCGAAGTGCGCTATTGCATTGCTTTGTTGCGCATTCAGCATCGAGCCGTCGTTTGCCCAGGAGCTGGACTGGTCAGCCTTCGGAAATGATCTTTCCAACTCGCGTTTCCAGAACATCGACCAGATCAATCCTGCCAATGTCTCCCAACTGAAGCTCGCGTGGAGTTTCACCGGCAGCGGCGCGGAACAGGCGTCGACGGAAGCGACGCCGCTGGTGGTCGACGGCGTGATGTATATCACCGGTAGCAACGGGGGTGTATTTGCGTTGAACCCCGCAACCGGCAAGCAAATATGGCACTACACCCCATCTCCTGCGGGGGGCGCGAGTAAGGGAGTCGCTTACGGCAAGGGGTTCATTTTTTATGGACAGCAGGCGAACTTGATCGCCCTAAATGCCAAGACCGGAGCGTTCGTCTGGAAGACACTGGTCGACCCGGGCAAGGCGGCCGGCATAACGATTGCTCCGCAGTTCGTCACCACCAGTAGCGGTGTGGAAGAAGTGCTCATCGGTCCAAGTCCTGCCGATATCGGATATCGCGGTCACATGGATGCCTACAGCGCCGCGACGGGGAAGCTCCTGTGGCGTTTCTACACCGTTGACCCCAATACGTATCCCAGCGGCGCGATCCTTTCGGGGGCAGGGACTTGGCAAACCCCCACGTTCGATCCAGCCCTCAACATGGTGTTGTTCGGCACCGGTAATCCCTCTCCTGATCTAGGCGTCGATCGCGAGGGAACCAACCTATACTCGGCCAGTATCGTGGCGCTCGATGCCACGACCGGGGAATTGCAGTGGTATTTCCAGATGATTCACCACGATCTCTGGGATTTTGATTCCGCGCAACCGATCATGCTGTTCACTTGGAATGGTATTCCGGCCGTTGAAGGGACCACAAAGTCGGGATCGACGTTCATTCTCGACCGGGCCAGCGGCGAGCCGCTCTTCCCGTACGCAGAGGTGCCGGTTCCGCCGACGCCCGCAAACGCGGCATTCCAACACCCGTGGCCGACCCAGCCCGTATCCTCGATCGAAACCCTGGCCCAGCAAACGGTCAATTCGTGGTCGGTGCCCCCTGGCGCCGTCGCCGTTCCGATGTTTACCACGCCGTCACCCACGCTCCAGGTGTTCCAACCCGACTTGGTCTCAGGATATGAATGGTATTCGGCGGCTTACAGCCCGCGAACCAACATGATCTACTCGCATGCCATTTATCATGCGTCGGTTTTTCAAGTCGAGAATATTCCCGATAGCGCGAACTGCGTGGGGATCCAAACCAGCAGCTTCTACCAGTGCGGAATCACGTCGAATCAATACTCGGGAAACCTCGGCGTGGATAGCGGCGTCTACGGCGCGATCAATACGCTCACGGGGAAGGTAGCCTGGTCGATCCCCATAATGACCAGCACCCCGAGCTCCGGCATGACCGTGGCAGGCAACCTGGTGTTCTTCGCCGACGCCACCGGACTCGTGTATGCCGCGAGCGCATCGACCGGTGAGATCCTGTGGGTGTTCGATGCGCTAACCGTGCCCGGCGCGAGCGGCGCAGATTCCACCGGTCCAGCCGTTTATGAGATCGGGGGTGTCGAGTACGTCTCGATCGAAATGGCTGCCTACAGCTTGGATCTGCCAACCGGTGGTCCGTACGGGCCAACGGGTAATGCCTTGATCACCTTCGCGCTTCCGCCGGCTGTAGTGGCGGCCGAGAAATCGGCGGCGGGCAAGGCGAGAGTCAAATAGCTTATCGGAAGAGGCCTGTAGTCGGCCGCGGCTCGTTCATATGAACTGGCCGCGGCCGGTGCTCGTCCGGCGCCAAAGGTCGCGGCTCAAATAAGGCTATTCAAAATATTTGGAACGGCCTAAGCTATCCCGCGCCAACGGGGACATACCGGAAACGTTATGTAAGTTTCCATGGCTTTCCATGAGATCGAGCTTTCGTGGATGGGGGCTGGTGAAAGATCCAGCGAGTGACATAACGAGGGGGAATATATGCGAGTCCAATTGCCGGCGAGGTCGAGTCAATCTAGTTTTCCGATAGCGAAGTGCGCTATCGCGTTGCTCTCATGCGCATTCAGCATTCAGCCATCGTTCGCAGCTCAGGAAGTCGACTGGCCATACTTCGGAGCTGATCTTTCCAATTCGCGCTATGCGAACATCGACCTGATCAACCCTTCCAACGTCTCCCAGCTGAAAGTCGCGTGGAGTTTCACCGGCAGCGGCACCGAGGCGGTATCAGCGGAAGCGACGCCGATTGTGGTCGAGGGCGTGATGTATGTGACTGGTAACAGTGGTGGTGTGTTTGCGTTGAACCCCACCACCGGCAAGCAAATCTGGCATTACACCAGTACGACGCCCGGCACCAGCAAGGGCGTAGTTTATGGCGAGGGGTTGCTGTTCTACGGTCAGGGCCCGAACTTGGTGGCCTTGAATGCAAAGACCGGTGCGCTCGTCTGGAAGACAGTCGCCGACCCGAGCTCCCCGACCAACCAGGCTGACATAACCATCACTCCGCAGTTCATAACCACCGGAGGGGTCTCAGAAGTGCTCGTTAGCCCCTCTTATGGCGATTTCGGAGTGCGCGGCCACATGGATGCCTACAACGCGACGACGGGTAAGCTCCTGTGGCGTTTCTGGACCACGGAGCCCAGCACGTGGGGTGGTGGTAAAACTTATCTTTACGGCGGAGCGGCGGTTTGGCAAACCCCCACGTTCGATCCAGCCCTCAATTTGGTGATATTTGGCACCGGCAACGCTGCCGGACCGGATGTGCTAGGCACCAACCGCGCGGGAACGAACCTATACGCGGACAGCATCGTAGCGCTCGATGCAACCACCGGGGAATTGCAGTGGTTTTTCCAATTGGTCCACCATGATCTCTGGGACATTGAGGTCGCGCAACCGATCATGCTCTTCAGCTGGAATGGCATTCCGGCCGTCGAGGGGCAAAACAAGGCGGGACACACATTCATCCTCGACCGGGCCAGCGGAGAATCGCTGTTCCCGTACCAAGAAGTGGCGGTCCCCCCCACACCGGCAGCAGTCGCGGCATATCAACACCCGTGGCCGACCCAACCGGTATCCTCGATTGAATCGTTGGCCGAGTTCGGGCTCGAACCGGGCTCGTTGTTGCCGGCTGGTGCAGTCGAAGTTCCTCAATTTACGACACCGTCACCCACGGCACAGGTATACCAGCCCAATTTGGTCGCAGGATACGAGTGGTATTCGGCCGCTTATAGCCCACGAACGCACATGATGTACTCGCCTGCCCTTTATGTGCCGACAATGGTTTCAGTCGACAATAACTTTAATACTGCGAACTGCGCGGCGCTATACACCTACGCTTACAATGGTTGTGGAGCAGTTGGAGGATTATTTGCCATCATAGCGCCGGTAGGCGGCGTGGTGACTCACGGCGTTTACGGAGCGATCAATACACTGACAGGAAAGGTTGCCTGGAAGATCCCCGTGCTCACCAACTCACCTACCTCAGGCATGTCCGTGGCAGGCGACTTGGTGTTCTTCGGTGACGCTACCGGACTTTTCTATGGCGCGAGTGCAGCGACGGGTGAGATTCTATGGGTCTCGGATGCCACCACCGTGTCCGGTGCGGGCGGCGCAGATTCCACCGGTCCAATCGCTTATGAGGTGGGCGGTGCCGAGTATGTCGCGATGGAATTTGGCGGCGGCACGTTTGTAAAAGGTAATGCGTTGATCGCCTACGCGCTTCCCGCGGCCGCAGCGGCGGCCGAGAAATCGGCGGCGGGCAGGGGAAGAGTCAAATAGCTTATCCGGAAGAGACCTGGAGTCGGCCGCGGCCCGTTCTCGTGAACGGGCCGCGGGCCGCCTCCCCGGCTGCAAGGTCTCATGAGCAGGCGTTTGCCCTGATCCCTCGAAGCACCGCCGCCTCCCCGCGCCGCTTCCCGAATTCCCTCAGCTACCGAGTCTTAATCAAGCCCTGATCCAAGTTGGGAGCACTAGATGATCCGTATTGGCGCGGCCTTGGTGTTCGCCGTTTTGGCAAGCGCGGCCCTCGGCCAGGCCACACCGGCCCTGCCGAGCGACGAAGAGGCGCCGAAAGCGCCGCCCATCGTGAGCGGTCTCGATCTCTCGGCGATCGATCAGAGCGCCGACGCCTGTAGTGATTTCTACCAATATGCCTGCGGTAACTGGGTCAAGGACAATCCAGCCCCTGAAGACCAGGTGCGCTGGGTTCGGTCGTTCTCGCTCCTTTGGGAGCGCCATCTGTATCAGCTTCGGCAGGAGCTGGCGAGAGCCGCCGCAAAGCCCACAAGTGCTCTCGAAAAGAAGTATGGCGATTTCTTCGCCGCGTGTATGGACGTCGAGGAGTTGCAAAAGAAGGGCCTCGAGCCAGTTAAGCCGACGCTCGAACGCATTGCCGCTCTGACCGACTCGAAAGGCATCGCAAGCCTGATGGGCGAGCTGACGGCGGCCGGAGAACCCACGGGGCTATTCGCGCTGAATGTCGAGCCCTCCCCTCTGGATTCGAAGAAGCCGATCTTGAGCATCTCCCGGGCAGGTCTGCCGTTGCCGGCCCATCTAGTCCAGATGTTCACGCGTGCCGGCGATACGATCAAGCAGGCCATGAGCGAAGAGGCAGCGGTTGTCAGCGTCGAACAAGCGCTGGCGCGGGCTTCCACGAATGGTGCGGAGTCGGCCGATATGGACAAGCGCTACCACGTCCTCACGTTGGCGGAACTCGAGAAACTCGCTCCTAATTTCGACTTCCATAACTACTTCAAGCAGGTAATCACACGGCCCATCGAGACCGTAAATGTAGTCGACCCGGACTATCTGAAGACGGTCGATGAACTGATCAGCTCTTTACCGATCGATTCTTGGAGGTCGTACTTCCGCTGGCAGATCTTGAGCGGCCAGGCCGTCGCGCTGCCGAAGGAGTTTCGTGAGGGGGTTTTTGCCTTTTGGGGGGGCGCCCAGGCGAGGCGGGGAGAGGAGCCCGCGCCTCGCTGGAAACAATGCGCGGCAATCACCGATTGGGCATTCGGCGAAGCCTTGGCGCAGGACTGGGTGAAGAGGAGCTTCAGCCCCGCGGCCAAAGCCGGTACCGAGCGGCTGCTCGATGCGCTCGACAAGGCACTCGCCGGGGAGATTCGCACCTTGCCCTGGATGAGCGAGGAAACCAAGAGGATCGCCGAAGAGAAACTCGCGGCGCTGCACAACCGAATCGGGCACCCTGAGAGATGGCGCGATTACTCGGCCCTGAAAGTCGACCGGCATGATTTTCTCGGAGACTTACACCGCAGTACGGTGTTCGAGCGCAATTACGTGCTGAGCAAACTGAGCAAGCCGGTGGACTCCGAGGAATGGGACATGGCGGCCACGGCGCTGCAAGCCCGCTATGTCCGATCAATGAATAGCTTGTACATTCCCGCCGGCCTCATTCAGCCGCCGTTCTTCGACAGCGCCGCCGACCCAGCGGTCAATTTCGGAGGGATTGGCGTTTTAGCCGCCCGCGAGCTGACCCACGGTTTCGACGCCCTCGGATCGAAATTCGACAAGACCGGTAATGTGCGCGACTGGTGGAGCACGAATGATCGCAAACAATTCGACCAAGCGGCGAGCTGCGAGGTCGAGCAATCCAGCGAAGGCGCGCCGAAGTCCGGCGATGCTGCGCCCAATCGGCCGCCGCCCAACAATCTCACTGTGGGCGAAAATACCGCCGAGAATGGGGGCGTGCGCATCGCTTATCAGGCGCTCATGAACGCCCTGCTTGAGCAAGGCGATGCGGCCGACAAGCAGAGCGATGGCTATACCGAGAGTCAGCGCTTTTTTCTGTCGTTCGCCCAGAGCTCGTGCGAGGGTGAAAAGATCGGTCCTAAAGTCGCGGGCAGGGTACTCCGCTCGCATTCAGTCGAGCGGGTGCGCGTGAACAGCGCCGTCCAGAACTTCGAGGAGTTCGGCAAGGCGTTCAAATGCGCCAAAGGCAAGCCCATGTACCCGGAGAAATCCTGCCGGGTTTGGTAAAACCGGCCCGGCGGCTATTGCTTCGCGCTGGATGTGCCTCGGGCGAGAAACGCGCGCGGCCCGAGCGACCCGCTCTTGTCTCTGTCCATCATGTCGAACACCTTGGACTGATACGCGATGAACTCATCGTGCGAGACCGTGCCGTCACCGTCCGTGTCGATCTTGTGCATCATGGCCTTGGTCTGAAGGCCGCGCGCGTAACCGCCGGTGGCGAAGGTCGCCATGTCGCTCGACGACCCGAGGAACTCCTTCTCATCGACAACCCCGGACTTGTTCTTGTCGAGCGCGGCGAACACTTTTTCCTGATACGCGAGCCATTCTGCCTTCGACACCGTACCGTCGCCATCCGTGTCGATCTTGTGCATCTCGGCCATGGTTCGAAGGCCCCGCGCATATCCGCCGGTGGCGAACGACGCCATGTCGTCGGCGTGCGCAAACGCGGCGCACAAGAGGGCGGCGGAGAAGGCGGTGAGTGGGCGCACGCGGAGAATCCGCTGCGGCTGCGGCATTTCAATGTTCCTTTGCGGCATCGTGATGTTCCTTCTAATGCGGTTGACGGCTCGGTCCAAGCCGCAGATTCTGCGGCAACTCCGACAAGGAGACCTTGGATTCGGTGAATTTATTGCGCCGTGGGCTCTCGCGCGACGAGGACCGCGCCCACCCCGAGGCGAATCGATGGGGCCGCATCGTCATGTACGCCCGATGCGAAGACGATTTCACCCGGCGGTGATGCGCGAACGACGGCGGAATCGCCTCCGAAATAGGCGAGCACGCTCCAGCGGCCGCCCGCGTGCAAGTCCCATTCGAGGTGCAGCAGAGGTCCCTCGATCCGGAAACGGCCGTGGCGGACGTGCTCGAGCTGCGGCGTGAGGTAGCGGCGGCGCAAGGCGAGCAGCTCGCGCACCAGCGCCAGACGTTCCCCATGGGATCCCTCCACGCGCTCCTCCCAGCGCAGCTTCGAAGCCTCGAACGCCTGAGCGGAGCTCGGATCGGGAATGGCCGCAACCGCCGCGTCGCCTGCAAATGCCGCGAAACGTTTGAACTCGCGGCGCCGCCCGTCGGCCACCGCCCGGCCCAATTCTGCGCCGAAGTCGCAAAAGAACAGAAAGGGTGTGGAGGCGGCGAATTCCTCCCCCATGAACAACATGGGCACTTGCGGCGTGAGCAGCAGGCAGGCATACGCGGCCGTAAGCAGCCGCGGGTCTGCGAAACTTTCGATACGATCGCCGAAGGCGCGATTCCCGACCATATCGTGATTCTGCAGAAACCCGACGAAAGCGCTGGGCGGCAGATGCGTGCTCGGCTCGCCGCGTACCCGGTCACGAAACGCGGAGTGCTCGCCCTGGTAGGCGAAGCCCTCGGTCAGCGCGCGGCCCAGGTGCCGGAGCGGGGTTGCGGCGTAATCCGCGTAATAACCGTCGGCCTCCCCCGTGATCACGGCATGAAGCGCGTGATGCACGTCGTCGTCCCACTGCGCGCTCGCGCAGATGGGCCGGCCCAGGGTGTCGCGCTCGAGGTAGCGCGACTCGTTCCGGTTGTTCTCGAGCGCGATGTGCACATGGCGCTCGCCCCCGGGACCTTCGCGCACCGCGCGCGCAATCTCGCACACGATATCGGGCTTCGTGGCGTCTCGAATCGCGTGAACCGCGTCCAATCGCAAGCCGTCGAAGCGGTACTCTTCCAGCCAGTAGAGCGCATTGTGTACGAAAAAGTCGCGCACCGGGCGGCTCGACTCGCCGTCGAAGTTGATCGCGGCGCCCCACGGAGTGCGATGCGCCGCGTTGAAGAACTCCGGACAATAAACGTGCAGGTAGTTTCCATCCGGGCCGAAGTGGTTGTAGACGACGTCGAGCAGCACCATGAGTCCGTGTGAATGCGCGGCGTCGATGAAGGCTTTCAATTCGTCCGGCGTGCCATAGCACGGTGCCGGAGCGAATGCCAGCACGCCGTCATAACCCCAATTGCGTTCGCCCGGGAACGCCGCCAGCGGCATCAACTGCAGGGCGGTGACGCCGAGCGCTGCGAGCTCGGACAACGCTTTGGCCGCCGCGGCGAAGGTTCCACTGCGGCTGAAGGTACCGACGTGCAGCTCGTAGATGACCGCCGCCTCCCACGGCAGGCCGCGCCAGGCGGATTCGCGCCAGGCGTAGGAATGCGGATCGACCACCGCGCTCGGTCCGTGCACCCCCTCGGGATTGCTGCGCGATGCGGGATCGGGAACCTTCGTTTTCCCGCCGTCACGCGAGTGGACCAGGAATTCGTAGCGCGCGCCGGCGTGTGCCTCGCGCACCACGGCCTCGTGCCAGCCGTCCGGCATCGCTTGCAGCGCGTGCACGCTCGTGCTCGAGCGCGCGCCGATACCGGCTCCGCTCGCGCCCTGCAGCTGCAACTCGGCGCGCGGCGCGCTGGGCGCCCACAATCGAAATCGGGTGCCGCCGCCGTCCGGCAAGAGCTCGGCGCCGAACGGCATCCGATGAGCGAAGCGCGGCGCATCGGAGCTTCGCCCGCCGCTGCTCGTGCTCAACGGCCGTCTTTGTCGCGTTGCCGCGGCCACCAGCGCTCGAGCAGCGCGGCCGCCCAATCCTTGCCGCCGATCCCGAATGCCAAGGCCAAGGCGAGCACGATGCCGCCGAGTATGACGAGAAAGGTGCGCTGCACGATGTCTCCCCCGACCTCGACCTGGCTGAGCGCGATCATGATGACGAACGCCATGATGAGATACTGGGCGATCTTGCCGAGCAGATCCGCGTCGGGAATGCGCCCTTCGAGGCAGTACGTCGAGACGGCGGCGCCGACGAAGCGTGCGAAGTAGGATCCGAGGATGGCGATGAGCATCGCCACCAGCACCTTGGGCGAATACAACACGACGCGATGCAGAAGATCCGTGAGGTAGATGAGCCCGATCTTGTCGAACGCGCTGATGAGCGCCGCCAGGATCACCAGCCAATAGGCGAAAAGCCCGAACAACGTGGTCGTGTCGCCGCGTAAGCCGCCTTGCTGCAGAAAATGATCGGTCCCGGCACGCTCGGTGAGCACGTTGAAATTGACCGCGCGCAGGCCTCGCTCGACCGCGAATCGGACGGCCTTGGCAATGAGCCAGCCGATCAGAATGATGCCGAGCGCGAGCGCGAGCTTGGGCAGCAGCTCAGCCCCCTGCTCGAGGAAATGGCGGGTGGTTTCCGGCAGGAAATCAAGACTCTGCATAGAGGCCTCCGAGCCGACCGCGACCTCGCGGCCGGTGATTCATATGGCGCCCGATTCGAGGATCCCTTGCAGAGGGATACCCACCCAGCCGGGACGGTTGCCGAGCTCGTAACGCAGCTCGTACAGAACCTTTTCCAATTCGAACAAGCCGAGCAGACCGCTGCCCGGCGTGAGCGCTCCGTAAAGTGACACCCCGCGCGCTGCTGCATCATAAGCCGAGAGAAAGGTGCTGCGCACTGCGGTTTCCCAGGATCTCGCCAAGGGAGCCAGCCGCGCGTATGCGACCTCGTCGTGCGCGACGCTCCTCTGCGCGCTGTGCCGAACGTAGCTGAAGGAGCGCAGCATGCCGGCCACATCGCGGAGCGGCGATTGCTTCGCACACCGCTCTTCGAGGCTGTGCCCGGGCTCGCCTTCGAAGTCGATGATGACGAAATCGTTCCGGGTCAGCAGCACCTGGCCCAGGTGATAGTCGCCATGAATGCGGATCTTCGTGCCCTTCGGCTCTGGAGAGGCGTAGGCGTCGATGCGCTTCAGCAGGCGATCCGACGCAGCCAGAATGGTGTTGGCCTGGTCACGCTCCGGCGCACCCAGCTCGCTCAAGTGCGCCTTGAGGAGTGCGAGCGCCGACTTCGCTTCCTCAGTCGCATGCTGGCGCCAGCCGTCGAGATCGGCGCGCGTCAGCGGCTCGGGGTCGAACGCCGCGTCCTTGGTGCGGGTCGCGAGTGCACGATGCAGCTCCGCGGTGCGTACCGCCAGCACCCGCATGAGCGCAAGATACGCCTCGTGGGCCGCCGGCAGCGGGTCACCCGCGGGCGCGGTAAGCTGCTCCTCGAGATGGCGCCGCAGGTACTCGAGAGAGTAGCTCCAGCCGTCGCCTTGATTCGCGACGTAGGCCTGCAGCAGGGCGAGCAGCCGCGGCTCGCCGTCCTTGTCGAGGTACTCGAGTGAGCCCGCGAGCGGTGCGCAGTTGGCGTAATGGACGACATCGGTGAGATATAGACCCATCTCGAGCTCGGGGCTCTTTCCAGCACGCAATCGGCGGTAGCCTTTCAAGATCAGCCGGTCGCCCATCACCACCACGGTGTTCGAGCTCGAGCCTTGCGGGCGGCCCGCGGGGAGGGATTCGACGTCGCTTCCCGCCAGGCGGCCGAACGCAGCGGTCGGCCTGAATTGCAGCTTACCCTGTCCAGTTGCGATCTCCCGCCGCTCCGCCATCGCCTTGACCAGCGCGCGGCAAAACGCCTCGTCGGCGAATGCATCGCCCATGACGCCGACACTCGCCTGCTGGCGGATCTTGGCAACGGCGGCGGTCGATAAATTACGCAGTCGCTCCTCGTCGCGCTCTTCCCAGGCGAGCGCAAGCGGCATGAAATAGGAGCCGACCTCGGTGCCGGCCGCGACCTCGAGCAGCGCGACCACCCAGCTGATCTTGCCCTCCTGCCAGAGCACGTGGTCGACGATACGCGCACGCTCAATGGCCGTGCCCTTGGCCGCATACCAGCGCTGCGTTTCGATGAAGCGCGGCAGCGTATCGGTTTCGAACTGAGTGCGCGTCTTCTCGGCCATGCCGATCCGCCATGGAACGACCCGATCGCGGAACAGACTGCTCCATCCGTCGAACAGCACCAGCACCGGACGCTCGTCCACGGCCCTGATCTGCTCGTGCCAGGACGGCGCCTCCGCGTCGGTCGTCAATCTGAACCAGTAGAAGCCGTAGGCCGAGAGCGTGAGCAGGTACGGCAAGTCGCCGATCGGCGGAAAGGTCGTGCGCCCGAGCATCTCGACCGGCACGCGCCCCTTGAATTCCGATAGGTTCAGCTCGACGGGCTGCGCCGAGCGGGACAGATTCGCGACGCACAGAATCGAGTCCTCGCCGTATTCGCGCAGGTACGCGAGAATCTTGCGGTTGCCCGGCCGGAGGAACCGGCGCGCGCCGCGCCCGAATGCACGGCTGGTCTTGCGCACGGCGAGCATGCGCTTGGTCCAGCTCAGAAGCGAGCTCGGGTCCCGTCCCTGCGCCTCGACGTTGACTGACGCGTAGCCGTAGATCGGGTCCATGATCGGAGGCAGATAAACCCGCTGCGGATCGGCGCGCGAGAAGCCCGCGTTCCGATCCGGGCTCCACTGCATCGGCGTGCGCACGCCGTTGCGGTCGCCGATGAACACGTTGTCACCCATGCCGATCTCGTCGCCGTAATACAGGATCGGCGAGCCCGGCATGGACAGGAGCAGGCTGTTCATGAGCTTGATGCGGTCGCGGTCGTTCTCCATGAGCGGCGCGAGGCGCCGGCGAATGCCGAGATTGATGCGCGCCCGCACGTCCGCGGCATAGGTCAAGTACATGTAGTCGCGCTCCTTGCTGGTCACCATCTCGAGCGTGAGCTCATCGTGGTTGCGCAGGAAGATCGCCCACTGGCAGCTGTCGGGAATGTCGGGCGTCTGCCCCATGATCTCCGTGATCGGGTAACGGTCCTCCTGGGCGATCGACATGTAGATGCGCGGCATCAACGGGAAGTGATACGCCATGTGGCACTCGTCGCCATCGCCGAAGTATTCGCGCACGTCTTCCGGCCATTGATTCGCTTCCGCCAGCAGGAAGCGATTCTTGTAGTGCGCGTCGACCGCCGCGCGCAGCTTCTTGATGACTTCGTGGGTCTCGGGCAGATTCTCGTTGTGGGTGCCTTCGCGCTCGACGAGGTAAGGGATTGCGTCGAGGCGAAAGCCGTCGACGCCGATGTCGAGCCAGAAGCGCATGATCCTGAGCACGGCGCTCATCACCTGCGGATTGTCGAAGTTGAGATCCGGCTGGTGGCTGAAGAAACGGTGCCAGTAGTACTGTTTGGCGACGGGATCGAACGCCCAGTTCGAGCTCTCGGTATCGAGAAAGATGATGCGGGTGCCGAGGTATTTCTGATCGGTATCGCTCCACACGTAAAAATCCCGCTGCGCAGAGCCGGGCGGCGCGCGGCGCGCGGCCTGGAACCAGGGATGCTGGTCGGAGGTATGGTTGATCACGAGCTCGGTAACCACCTTGAGACCGAGGCGGTGCGCCTCACGCAGCATCGTGCGGAAATCGTCGAGCGTCCCGTACTGGGGGTGGATGTTCTCGTAGTCGGCGATATCGTAGCCGTCGTCCTTGAGCGGCGAGGGATAGAACGGCATCAGCCAGATGGTGTTGACGCCGAGATCCCGGATATAGCCGAGCTTCGAGGTGAGGCCGGGGAAGTCGCCGATGCCGTCGTCGTTCGAATCCAAGAACGACTTCACGTTCAGCTGATAGATGACGGCGTCTTTGTACCAAAGCGCGTCGTCCGTGTCGGCCGCGGGAACTGCGGCGACGTCCGCGGCAACGGTCTCTGCGTCGTTCATCGTGACCCTGCGCTACATGTAGTAATCGAAATCATGCTCGGAGCGCAGGTGCCGGCGCAACTTGAGGACGTGAGCCGGCAGTCGCTCGGGATCGAGCTTCACGTAGTTGTGCGCGCCGCGCCACTGGTATCGCTGGTCGCTCAAGAGGTCGTGAACTTGGTACGGCTCTTCGGGATCGACTCGCAGCGCGTCGAGATCGAGATCGAGCCACCCGGATTGCACGTTGTGCGGGTCGAGATTCACGATCACGAGGATGACGTCGCCGGACGGCTCATCGCTCTTCGAGTACGCGATGAGCTGCTCGTTGTCGACCGTGCAGAACTTGAGGGATCCATCGGATTGCAGCGCCGGCTGCTCGCGGCGCACGCGGTTCATCCGCCCGATCAGTGAACGCAGGCTGTCCGGCCGGTCGAGCGACCAGTGCCGCAGCTCATATTTCTCCGAGTCGCGGTATTCCTCGCTGCCGGGCTCACGCGGCGCGCTCTCCATCAGCTCGAATGCCGGTCCGTAGATGCCGTAGTTGGCCGACAACGTCGCGGCGAGCACGAGCCGCGCCGCGAACACCGCGCGGACGCCCGACTGGAGGGCTTCGTGCAGGATGTCGGGCGTGTTCGGCCAGACGTTCGGCCGGAAGTACTGCCGGCCCGGGCCGCGCGAGAGCTCGGTGAAATATTCGATGAGTTCGCGCTTGCGGTTGCGCCACGTGAAATAAGTGTACGACTGGGTGAACCCGAGCTTCGCGAGCCGATGCATGATCTTCGGCCGCGTGAATGCCTCGGCGAGAAAGATGACGTCCGGATCGGTGCGCTGGATCTCCTCGATGAGCCATTCCCAGAAGGGGAACGGCTTGGTATGCGGATTGTCGACGCGGAATATGCGCACGCCCTGCTCGATCCAGAAATCGACCACGCTCTTGAGCTCGTCCCACAGAGCGCGCCAGTCGTCGGTTTCGAAATCGAAGGGATAGATGTCCTGGTATTTCTTCGGCGGATTCTCGGCGTACTGCACGCTTCCGTCCGGCCGGTGCTTGAACCACTGCGGATGCGCGCTTACATAGGGGTGATCCGGGGCGCACTGGAACGCAATGTCGAGCGCGATCTCGATCCCCGATTCGCGCGCCTTCGAGACCAGTCGCTTGAAATCGCCGAGGGACCCGAGCTGCGGCAGCACTTCCTTGTGGCCTCCCTCTGCGGATCCGATCGCCCAGGGGCTCCCGACGTCTCCGGGTTTCGCCGAGAGCGTATTGTTCCGGCCCTTGCGGTTCACCCGTCCGATGGGCTGTATGGGAGGGAAATACAAGACATCGAAGCCCATCTCGGCGATATACGGCAATCGCGCCTCGACGTCCGCGAAGTCGCCGTGGCGTGCAGGCTCGGCCGCCGCAGAACGCGGGAACAGCTCGTACCAAGTGCTGAAGCCCGCTCGCTTGCGATCCACCTGTATCTCGAGCGCGGCGGTGTTCGCGAGGCTGCGGTCGGCGTAGCGCGCGACGAGCTTTGCGCGCGCCGGATCGAGGGCGAGCGCCTTGAGGGACGCCGCGTCGGCGCCGGCCGGGTCTCCGGCACTGCGCCGCAAGAGCGCGGACCACTCGGCGAGCCTCGAGGCATCGCTCGCCCGGGCGCGCTCGGCGGCCTTTGCCACGAGCGCTGCACCCACCTCGAGCGCAACCCGGATATCGGCCGGATCGTCGCGCCGCTCGAGCTCCTTGCGCCACGACTCGAAGTGATCCACCCAGGCGATCACCGTGCAGCCGTAGCGGCCGGGCGCGGGCGGCGTGAATTCCGCGGTCCAGACGTCGTTCCCCTGCGCCTGCATCTCGACTTCGTTTTCCGTAGCGTCCAGCGGCCGATACTGCAAGACCACGCGCAGCTGGTCGTGGCCGTCCGTCAAGCAATGCGCCTCTATGCACACCGGCTCGCCGGCCAGCCGCTTGGCGCGGAAGCGCCCTCCATCGACGACGGGCGAGAGCGCATCGATCACCGCGCGCCTCCGGCCGTCGGCCGCCGGCGCGGGCACCGGCGCGGGCGCCTTCACCCGCATGCGCGGCTCCTTGATCGAGCTCGCGCCGGGCGCCGCTTTGCTCCGGTCCTCAGCCATGAGGCTCGAAGCGCAACATGAGGGTCGCCAGCGGTGGCAACGTGAGGTTGATCGACTCGACGCGCCCGTGCGTGCTTACCGGCACCGATTCCACGGCGCCGAGATTTCCCCAGCCTGCGCCGCCGTACTCGCGCGCGTCGCTGTTCAGAATCTCGCGCCATACCCCGCGTTTCGGCACTCCGACCAGGAAATTGGTCCGCGGGACCGGGGTGAAGTTGCATGCCACGAGCACCGGCGGGGCATCCTCGCCGGACTTGCGCAGGAACGCGATGACGCTGGCTTCGGCATTATCGACATCGAGCCACTCGAATCCGTCCGGGCTGAAGTCGATGCGGTGCAGCGCGGGCTCGCTGCGGTACACGCGATTCAGATCGCGCACCAGCCGCTGCACGCCTGCGTGCTCGGGCATCGCGGTCACCCACCATTCCAGCTCGCCCTCGTGAGTCCATTCGCGGCGTTGGCCGAACTCGCCGCCCATGAACAGAAGCTTTTTCCCGGGATGCCCCCACATATAGCCGAACAGCGCACGCAGATTGGCGAATTGCTGCCAGTCGTCGCCCGGCATCTTGCCGATCAGCGAGCCCTTGCCGTAAACGACCTCGTCGTGCGAGAGCGGCAGCACGAAATTCTCGTTGAACGCGTAGATCAACGAGAAGGTGAGCCGCCCGTGATGGTGGCGCCGGTAGATGGGATCCCGGCTCATGTAATCCAGCGTGTCGTGCATCCAACCCATGTTCCACTTGAGGCCGAATCCGAGGCCGCCCATGTCGGTCGGGCGCGAGACCATCGGCCAGGCAGTCGACTCCTCCGCGATCATGGTGGCGTCGGGATGGGCGCGGTACACCGCGCGGTTCAGGTCGCGCAGAAACTCGGTCGCCTCGAGATTCTCCCGCCCGCCGAAGCGATTCGGAATCCATTCTCCTTCCTTGCGCGCGTAGTCCAGATACAGCATGGAGGCGACACCGTCCACGCGCAGTCCGTCGATGTGATAGTGCTCGAGCCAGAAGAGCGCAGAGGAGATGAGGAAGCTTCTGACCTCGTTGCGCCCGTAGTTGAAGATGGCGGAGTTCCATTCCGGGTGGAAGCCTTGGCGCGCATCGGCGTGCTCATAGGCATGCGTGCCGTCGAAGTAGACCAAGCCATGCGCGTCGGTCGGGAAGTGCGACGGTACCCAGTCGAGTATCACCCCGATTCCCCGCTGATGCAGATGATCGACGAAGTACATGAGGTCCTGCGGCGTCCCGTAGCGCGCGGTCGGGGAGAAATAGCCCGTCGTCTGATATCCCCAAGATCCGTAGAACGGATGCTCGGTGATCGGCATCAACTCGACATGCGTGAAGCCGAGACCGCCCGCGTAGTCGGCGAGCTCGTGCGCGAGATCGCGATAGTTGGGCAAATGACCATCCTTGCGCCGCCATGAGCCGACGTGCATCTCGTAGATCGAGATCGGCGCATCGAGTCCGTTTCGCGCGGCCCGCGTACTCATCCATCCGCCGTCCTGCCACTGCCACTCGAGCGACCATATGCGCGAGCCGGTTGCCGGCGGCAGCTCCGAATAAAATCCGATCGGGTCGGCTTTCTCCACGGTGAAATCGTTGACCCGCGAGGTGATCCGGTATTTGTAGGCCTGGCCGCGTTGCGCGTGCGGCACGACGCATTCCCAGATTCCCGATCCATCCCAGCGGGGAGCGAGGGCATCTCCGGCGCCCCAGCCGTTCCAGTCGCCGATGACCGATACGCGCGCCGCGTTCGGGGCCCACACGCCAAACGACGCACCGCCGCCTTCCAAGACGTGGCACCCGAGCTTTTGGTACAACTCGCCATGCGTCCCCTCGCGGAACAGATAGATATCGTGTTCGGTCAACAAGGCGACGGGCCTTCAGTCATGAGTTATTTCTCCTGGGCAGTATCGAGCGGGACGAGTTCGCGAGCGGACAGGCAGCATAGAGTGGTATTCCACCGCCGGCTGTCGCCCCCGGGCGGCACCGTATGTAGGACTGGACCGGCCCGCGCCGCCACCGGTTGCGGCACGCGATTCGGCCGCGGGCCTACAGACTCCCACGACTCGCGAAGTAAGGGTGGTGCGTCGCCCTCGAGAAATATAGCAGAGCGGCACGGGCGCCGTGCTGCGAGCCGGCGCACGCCCGCGGTCACGGGTCAGGCTCCAAGGCTCGCGAGGATCGCGGCAGCCGCACGCGATCCCGCCGCGAGCGCTGCGTGCACGGTTCCCCAATGTCCGGTCACATCGGTGTGCTCACCCGCAAAATACAAAGTGTCCTCGAGCGGACGCGTCATCCGCTCGGGAGCATCGAGCGCACCCGCCGGGACGTAGCTGTAGGCGCCGCGTGCATAGGCATCGGCGCACCAGTCATGGAAGTGCCAGCTCTCCAAGAGCGCATCGAGCTCCGGGCGCGGCAGGCCGAATACCTTCGACAGCGTGGTGAGGCACTGCGCGAGCGCCGCCGATCGAGTCGCCGCGCCGCGAAGCGCGGCGGCCTTGGGGCCTCCCGCCCATCCGGTGATCGCCGGAGCGCGATCGGGCATCGGAGTCCACCACGTCGCCGGCAGCTCGGACGGGGCGAACAAAAAGCCGAGCTCGTCCGCGCACCAGGGCGGCTCGCGCCAGAATCGATCGCGGAAGATCAGTACGATCCGCGCCGCCTCGCCCATCGCAAGGCGTGCGGCTTGTTCGAGGATTTCCTCAGGCGGCGGTGCGAATTCGATGGCACGTGCCTGCAGCACTCCGAGCGGCGCCGTGATGAGCGCGCGACTCGCGCGGAGCTCGCGGCTCGCTGCGCCGGCGCCTACCGAGAGCGCGACAGATCCGCGCCCCCACACGACTCGATGCACGGGAGCACCGAGTACGAGTTCGCCTCCGCAGCGTACGAACTGATCGGCCAAGAACCGTGGAAGCGCGTCGTAGCCCGCGCGAACGCGGAACAGGCGGTCGGTGTCGATGAGATCCTCCGCGCCCTGCTGCTTGGCGAGCGCGGCAATGCCGATCCGATGACGGTCGGCAGCGTTGAATCCTTCCACGAATCGCGCCGCCGGCTCCCCGATCGACTCGTCGATCGCCCTCGCCCGCAAGTAGTCGGCGAAGCTCATATCGAAGCCGGGGGGCTGTTGCGCCAACCACTCGATCATGTCTTCGAGCACCTGGTGCGTCGCGCCCTGCGCGGGTCCGGGGGCGCCGAGCCGGCCGTTCGCATAGAGGAGATCCGACCCGGCGAGCTCGTAGACTGAAAGCCCCGCTTCACCCAAGATGTCCCAGCTAGATTTCGGCAGCCCATGAATGAATTCCGCGCCCAACTCAATGGGAATCGGTCCCGCGGCGCCGGCGGTGTGCAGGGTCATGATCCGGCCCCCCACCCGGTCGCGCGCCTCGACGATCGCCGTCCGTCGCCCTGCGGCCGCGAGCGCTCGGCCGGCCGCAAGACCCGCGGCGCCCGCTCCCACGATCAGCACGTCGTATTCCGTTCTCATGGTCCGGTATCATCTTCGCATATGCGCATCGTTCGGCAGGCCTCCTTCAAGACGGTGCCTTGGAAGAACGGCGGTGGGATCACCCACGAGGCTATCCGTGTGCCCGCAAACGGCGACCCTTTCCATTGGCGTGTGAGCGTCGCGCGGATCGATGTCTCCGGACCCTTTTCCGATTTCTCGGGCTACGACCGCAAGATGATCCTGTTGAAAGGCGGCGGGGTCGCACTGCGTTTCGCCGACGGTGCGGTGCGCGCACTACGCGCAGTCGGCGACATGGCGGAATTCGACGGCGCGCTCGCCGCCCAGTGCGATCTCGTCGACGGACCTTGCGTCGACCTGAATCTCATTGCGGCCAAGGCGTTACCCGGGGTGAGCGCACGGGTTGCGCGCCTCGAATCGCTGACGCTGCCCGCCGTCGCCGGCCGGGCCACGCTTGCGTTTCCGATCGACGCCGCCGTGGAAATCTCCCGCGGCAGCGAACGGGTCGTGCTCGCAGCCTGGGACCTCGCGGTGATACCGGGGGACAGTGAGGTGACGCTTCATGCCGCGTGGGAGGAGGGTTCAGAGACCCGGCAGAGTGCCACGGTGTTCCTGGCGAATCTCCCCGCCTGAGCTCGATTACTCGGCGTAGAACCGCGGCTCAATATTTATGCGTCGACAGGAGCAGGCTCGTCTCGGTGCTGGAGATTCCGTCGATCAGGCGGATACGTCCAAGCACCCTGTCGACGGCTTCGAGGCTCTCGGTACGCAATTCCGCCACGATGTCCCAGCGGCCGTTGGTGGTATGCAAGGCGCAGACCGCGGGGTCGCCGCGCAGCGCCTTCAGTACCTCATCGGTCCGATTGCCCTCCACCGCCACGGTCATGAACGCGCGGATGCGCTCATCCTCCGCTGCGTTTCTGAGCCTCACCGTGTAGCCGAGCACGCTGCCGTCGGCTTCCAGCCGGGTCAGGCGATTTTGGACGGTGCCGCGGGATACGCCCAACGATTTGGCCATCGCGGCGATCGACATCCGCGCGTTATCGCGCAGCAGGGAAAGCAACCGGCGGTCGGTAGTATCCATCAAAATGCCAATTATAATTGACGATATGCTCAATTATAAGGTCTTTTTGAGCAACCTTCTGGCTATTATTTGGCACAGGTGCCGAGCAAACTGGCGATGAGTCCAGATCGGGTCGTTAGGGGGAGTCATGGTTCACTACATCGGTACTGCGCGCGTGCGGGAATTGGTTGCGCGTGTCGGGGTGGCCCGCTTCATGGAAGAGCTGGCCGGCGAGATCGAAACGGATTACCTGCGGTGGCGTGAGTTCGAGAAGGCGCCGCGTCACGCCAGTCACTCGGGCCAAGGCGTGATTGAGCTCATGCCGACGAGCGACGGGCGGTGGTATTCGTTCAAGTACGTGAACGGCCATCCGAAGAATACCGCCGCGGGTTTGCTCACCGTGACCGCCTTCGGAGTGCTGTCCGACGTCGCGACGGGCTATCCGCTCCTGCTCTCCGAGATGACATTCGTCACGGCGCTGCGCACCGCGGCGATCTCGGCTTTGGCCGCACGCCGGATGGCGCGCACCGGCAGCCGCGTCATGGCCTTGATCGGCAACGGCGCCCAGAGCGAATTCCAAGCGATCGCATTTCACCACATGCTCGGCGTCCGGGAATTGCGCTTGTTCGATACTGACCGCGACGCCACCGCCAAGCTCAAGCTCAATCTCGAAGCGTCGCGTCTGGCAGGTCTTCACGTGCGCTCGTGTGCCGACGCGCGCGAGGCGGTGCGCGGCGCGGACATCGTCACGACGATAACGGCCGACAAGCGCAGCGCCCTCATCCTCACACCCGACATGATCGAGCCCGGCATGCACTTGAACGCGGTCGGCGGCGACTGCCCCGGTAAGACCGAGCTGCACGCCGACATTCTGCGGAGCGCGCACGCGCGCATCGTGGTCGAGTTCGAGCCGCAGGCGCGGATCGAGGGCGAGATTCAACAACTCGACCCGTCCACGCGCGTCGCCGAGCTCGCGGACGTGGTGTCCGGCAAGGTTCCCGGCCGGGCCGTGGAGCGCGAGGTCTCGATCTTCGACTCGGTAGGATTCGCGCTGAACGATTTCTCGTCGCTGCGCTATCTGTATCGGCTCGACTGCGCGTCGGGCGATGCGCAAGCGATCGACCTCGTTCCCGAGCTCGACGACCCCAAGGATCTGTTCGGCGGGCTGAAGCTCGGCGCAGCGAGCGTCCGCCCGGCGAGGCGAGAGCTCGCATGACGGGCGCCCAGCCCGCGGTGAGCCTCATCGGTGCCCCGACCGACGTGGGCGCGAGCGATCGAGGCGCGTCCATGGGTCCCGAGGCGCTGCGCGTCGCGGGTCTTGGCGCCGGGCTCGCAAGGCTCTGCGTCAACGTCAACGATTGCGGCAATGTGAGCGGACCTCCAAATCCCGGGCAGGGCCCGGTGGCGGGCTACCGGAACCTCGACGGGGTGGCGGCGTGGAACCGCGCGGTGTACGGCGCCGTGTACGGCGAGCTCGCGGCCGGGCGCCTGCCGATCCTCTTGGGAGGCGATCACAGCCTCTCGATCGGCTCCATCGCCGCGGTCGCGCGCCGCTGCCGCGAGGCTCAGCGACGGTTGCGCGTCGTATGGCTCGACGCGCATGCCGATTTCAATACGCGCGAGCTGAGCCCCAGCGCAAGCCTGCATGGCATGCCCGTCGCCTGCCTGTGCGGGCACGGTCCAGAGGAGCTGACGCAGATCGGCGGCGAAGTTCCGGCGATCGAGCCGCAGTGGGTCCGCCAGGTCGGAATCCGCAGCGTCGACCCGGGCGAGAGACGCTTCATCTTCGACCAGGAACTCGCCGTATTCGACATGCGCTACATCGATGAGATGGGCGTGAGGAAGGCCATGCAAATCGCGCTCGGGGATCTCGAGCCGGACACGCACCTGCACGTGAGCTTCGACGTCGACTTTCTCGATCCGGAGATCGCGCCCGGCGTCGGCACGACCGTCGCCGGCGGCATGTCCTACCGGGAAGCGCAGTTGTGCATGGAGATGATCGCCGACACCGGACTTATGGGCTCGCTCGACATCATGGAGCTCAATCCGGCCCTCGACGTACGCAACAAGACGGCGGCGCTCGCAGTGGACCTGGTCGAGTCGCTGTTCGGCAAGAGCACGCTCATGCGTGCGCCTGCGGCGGCATCCGGCCGCATGCGCGCGCGCCCTTCGCCGGACGCCCGGCGCGGCGGCGCCCGGCGCAGCGGCGCCGCGATCGCATAAGTCACTTTCGGGAACGGCGGCGGCGGGCGCACAGCCCGCCGCTGGCGTTCCCACGCGTCCTTGCCGATACTAACTGTGCATCGACCGAGGAACCTCTATGGCCGCCAGCCTGAATGACCATCCCGCCAACCTTTCGCCGGAGTCGCTGCGGGCAGCGGCACGGGCGCACGCCTTATGGCCGGAAGATCAAGCGGTGAAGCGCTTACTGCACGAGTTGGAGCTCACCGGCGGGGCGCGTCACCGCGCGGTCTCGGTAGGCATAGCACTGGTGGAGGGCGCGCGAGCGCGCCGCGAGGAACGTCCGTTCCTCGACGCGTTCCTGCAGGAGTTTGGCCTGTCGAATCAGGAAGGCATCGCGCTCATGTGCATTGCCGAGGCGCTCCTGCGGATTCCCGACGACGCGACCGCGGATCGGCTGATCGCAGAGCAGCTCGCCGGCGGCGACTGGGCGGCGCATGCCGGAAAATCCGAATCTCTGTTCGTGAATGCCTCGACCTGGGGGCTGATGCTGACCGGCGGAATCCTCGATCTCGATCCGGCGATCAAATACGATGCGGCCGGGTGGATAGTTAAGCTGACCCGCAAGGCAGGCGAGCCCCTGGTGCGCCTCGCCGTACGGCGCGCGATGCGCATCATCGGCGGCGAGTTCGTGGTCGGCCGCAGCATCGAAGAGGCGCTCGCGCGCAGCGCGCGCGAGCCCGAGGTGGGCTTGTGCTCCTTCGACATGCTCGGCGAGGGCGCGCGCACCCTGAAAGACGCCGACCGGTACCTCCGATCGTACGAGCACGCGATCGATGTCATCGGCGCGAGCGGAGCCGGTCGCCGCCCTCACGAGCGTTCGAGCATTTCCATCAAGCTCTCGGCGCTCGAGCCGCGTTATTCGCCCTTGCACCGCGCGCGTGTCTTGCAGCGCCTGGTGCCGAAGTCCCTCGCGCTCGCGCGGCGTGCGGCGGCGGCGGGTATCCAGCTCACCATCGATGCCGAGGAAGCGGATCGGCTGGATCTGTCCTTGGACCTGATCGATGCGCTGGCGCGCGACGCCGCCACGCGCGAGTGGCCGGGCTTGGGGCTGGCCGTGCAGGCCTATTCCAAAGGCGCGCTCGACGTCATCGATTGGGTGGCCGCGGCGGCGCGAGCGGCCGGCAGGAAGATGACCGTGCGGTTGGTGAAGGGCGCTTATTGGGACACAGAGATCAAGCGTGCACAGGAGCGCGGCCTGGAGGGGTATCCCGTCTACACGCGCAAAGTCACGACGGATGTCTCATACCTCGCATGCGCCGGCCGCCTGTTCAGACACGCGGACGCGATCTTTCCCCAGTTCGCGACTCACAATGCCCATACCATCGCCTCCATCCTGCAGCTTGCCCCCGCGGGGGCGATGTACGAATTTCAGCGGCTGCACGGCATGGGCGGGATCTTGTATGCGGAAGCCGCGCGGCAGATCGGCGACTTCCCCCGGGTGCGGGTCTATGCCCCCGTCGGCGAACACAAGGACTTGCTCGCGTACCTGGTGAGGCGGTTGCTCGAGAACGGCGCCAATACGTCGTTCGTGAACCGCTTCATGGAGAGCCAAGTCCCAGTGGTCGATGTCGTGCGCGATCCAATCACCGAGCTCGAGCGCCTCGACAGCTATCCGCATCCGCGCTTGCCCAATCCGATCGGACTGTATTCGAACCGGCGCAATTCCATCGGGATCGACATCGGCAATCTGCCTGCGCTCGAGAGTTTGCGCGCCGACATCGCCGGCCGACGCGCCACCCTGCACGTGGCGGGTCCCATCATCAATGGATCGCTAGTGCCGGGTCGCCGGCAGGCGGTCGCCAATCCGGCCGACCGGCGCGAAAGCGTCGGGAACTCGCGCGACGCGACACCCGCCGAGATCGCCGAGGCGTTCGACGCCGGCAGCCGCGCGCAAGGCGCCTGGGACCGGCTCGGCGGCGCGGTTCGCGCGGACTGCCTCGACCGTGCGGCCGCGCTGCTGGAAAAATCGCGCCTCGATTTTTACGAGCTCTTGGTGCGCGAGGCGGGCAAAACGTATCCCGACGCCGTCTCGGAAGTGCGCGAGGCCACCGATTTTTGCCGCTACTATGCGCTGCGTGCCCGCGAGGAGTTCGCGCACCCTGCGCGGCTCGAGGGACCGACCGGCGAGCGCAACGAATTGTCTTTGCACGGACGCGGTGTGTTTGCGTGCATCAGTCCCTGGAATTTTCCGCTGGCGATATTCGCGGGACAGGTGACCGCGGCGCTGGCCGCCGGCAACAGCGTCGTCGCCAAGCCCGCCGAGCCCACCCCGCTCATCGCCGCGCGCTTCGTCAAGCTCTTGCACGAGGCCGGTGTCTCGCCCGAGGCGTTGCAATTGACGCCGGCGCCGGGGCGCGTATTCGGCGAAGTAGCGTTCGCGCACGCGGCGCTCTCTGGAGTCGCGATGACGGGTTCCACGGAGACGGCATTGACCATCAACCGGTCGCTCGCGGCGCGCGGCGGCGCGATCGTGCCGCTGATCGCCGAGACCGGCGGCTTGAACGCGATGCTGGTGGATTCGACCGCACTGCCGGAGCAGGTGGTCGACGACGTTGTGACCTCCGCTTTCGTGAGCGCGGGGCAGCGCTGCTCCGCGCTGCGCTTGCTGTTCCTGCAGGAGGAAATCGCCGATGCCGTGGTGGAGATGATCGCCGGAGCCATGGACGAGCTGGTGATCGGCGACCCGGCAAATCTCGACACCGATGTGGGACCGGTGATCAGCGCGGCGGCGCAGGAGGGATTGAACCGCCACGTCGAGCGCATGCGCCGGGAGGCTCTCGTTCTCAAGGCGTGCCGCCTCGATGTTTCGCACACCCACGGTAACTTCGTCGCGCCGCACCTCATCGAGCTCAAGCGCGCAGAGCAGCTCACGCGCGAGGAGTTTGGTCCCTTGCTGCACGTCGTGCGCTACCGATCGGCCGATGTCGACAAGGTGCTTGCCGCGATCCGCGCCACGAATTATGGGCTGACGCTCGGTGTCCAGACGCGCCTCGAGTCGTTCTGGCGTAAGGTGTACGAGGGGACTTTCACGGGCAACACCTACGTGAACCGCAACATGATCGGCGCCGTCGTCGGCGTGCAGCCGTTCGGTGGGAGCGGCCTCTCCGGCACGGGTCCCAAAGCGGGCGGTCCTCACTACGTGACGCGCTTCGCGAGTGAGCGAACCTTGACCGTCAATACCACAGCGACCGGGGGTAATGCCGCGCTGTTGAATCTCGGGGCCTAGGC
>Ga0182030_10006026_pt1 | contig 25638 bp, 14 predicted proteins | sample 812S3MmetaG_FD_121299 | JGI IMG/M metagenome (GOLD analysis project Ga0182030, IMG submission 121299) | Permafrost microbial communities from Stordalen Mire, Sweden - 812S3M metaG (Illumina Assembly) | ecosystem: Environmental > Terrestrial > Soil > Wetlands > Permafrost | place: Sweden...
CTCTCGCCCTCGTCGTAGGCGGCCAGAATCCGTTCCCGCAAATCCAAGGAGATGGTCTTTTTCATGCCCCAAGTCTGCCACACCCCAAACCAAATGGCTATAGTTTTATTTAATCTGCTCTAGGTGGGGTTTGTGGTTGTTAAGAGACCTGCTCGAGTCCCACCACCGGCACCAAAACTAAGACGCTTGAGCGTCAGGGTTTTACCACGGCAGGATGCCACCGATGGGCATCAAATTGGGCATACTCGGGCCAACACGGGCCAACACGCCCATTGCACCGTCACACCTTGGAAAACTTTTCTTGTAACCTGCACATTGCTTATGAAAAAAAGTTTCCGTTTGGTTGATCGGAAAGGACGCGGGTTCTATTGTCTCGACACCGAAACCGGCAAGCGCTTCAGCCTGCAAACCAAAAACCGCGACGACGCCGAGCAAATCATCTTCGCCAAAAATCAGGCGATCCGCCAGCCCTCGCTAAACCGTCAAATCGCAAAGGCCTATTTATCCGGCACTGACCCCGGCATGTCCACCCGTACCTGGCAGAATGCCTTGGAGGCGATCCGCCTCCCGCAGTATGCGAATCTTGTCTTCCGTCGTATACCGTTTGCCTTTCATCGTCTGGTCCTTTCTTATGGCCCAGACTAACACATCAGCTGGCCCGAAAAAGTGAAGTCACGTCACATCCGCTGGTTTAAAGCAAACCAGACCCTAAAATCCATTCCGTTCTACTGATGTACCAGCGGTAAAAGATGGAAGGCGATGTAATTGCATAACAATTTACGTGCAGTTTCTGCGCTTGAGTCGGGCGAATTTAGCTGACTGGCGATGTCGAGTGTCGACACGATGATTATTCCCTTGCCGCACGGAATGATTCCAACAGCCGTGCCGAGATTCATCGGATAGCTGTGCCACGCACCGGCCACCAGTTCCTCGCCTTCGAGCAGCAAACCGGAGCGCGTCTTGCCGTTGCGCACGACGGCCTGATACGGCCAGTTCATTGCGCAATTCACCGGCAAATCCTTGAACAACGGATGTTCGCGCACAAAATGCAGTCCTCCGAGCCAGGTTGTTCCGATGGTGAACGAGCCGTTGTATTTTGCCGCCGTGTTGTTCGTGATGAGTTTCATCCACGAATCAGCACGGTCGAGAATGATCAGTGCCGTGCCATCGTTGCGCACGCGTTCAATCAGTTTCAGCGAATCTGGCGCGCCGGCTTCGGGTGGTGCCCACGTCAGGAGGCATTCCGCGTTCCCTCTGCGATGAAACAAATCCAGCCGGATCGCGACCGGCTTTCCGGCTTCCAGCGCGATGCGCCCGCGATTGATCATATTGCTGCGCGTATAGAGGTCGTCGAAAAGCAGTTTGCCATCCACCCATAATTTAGCACCGTCATTGCTATCGGTCGCGAAAGTGTAACTGCCGGTGACGGGCGGAACGATTTTTCCCTCCCAGCGCACCCCATAATTTTCCACCACGTTTAGTTTGGGATCGGGCGCAGCACCGTCAGGGACGAAATAATCCACCGTCTTGTCGGTACGCTGATAAATTTTCTTTTGAAAACTGTCGTCACTATAAAAAGTCGCGGTCAACCCGGACTCAAATCGTTCGGCGGGAATTTCCACCGGTTCGCCGTCGCCCGGCGGGCGTGTGACGACGACCCAGTCCAGTTTGTCCAAGCCATCACGATACGCCTCGGCCTTCACGCCCTTTTCGCTGGCCAGAAAATCCCGCACCAGCGGCGAACTTTCCCATGTTGCTCCGTTGCCGCTTAATTTTTCACTCTTCCAATCCACGGCCAGCATATCGTCGTGGCCGGTGGCGACTTCCTTGCCAGCGGCGTCGCGCAGACTGGCTTCGACGCGGAACATTCCGGTCGCGTCCGTGATGGGAATCTTGATTCCGTCCTCCAGCAATTCTCCATAAACGTCACCGCCTGTGAGTTGCACAGAAACGACCTTCGCGAAGACTTCACGACCGGCCGGATCCTTGGCGGATATTTTTAACATGTGCGCACCGTGCAAATCCTTTTCATTGATGCCGTAAAAATCCACCGTCACTTCGCCGGGAATTTGCGCAAACTGGCTGCGCGTTTTCACCGCGACGTAAAGCGGCTGATTGTAATAGGCCAGAATCGCCGGATCGCCCTTCGGATTGCGCCAGCAGTCCACGATGCCAGAATGATTCTCAACGCTCTCGGCCTCCCAGCCATTGATCGCGTAACCATCAGCCACATCCGTCGCCCGCATCATTTCAGTTTTCCTGCCTTGATGATAAAGCGACACGTCGCCCATCGCCGTCGTCAACGCGTCCACGGTGGAAAATGCGGCGCGCAGATTCTTGCGTGTGAGAAAATTATCGAACCGTCGATACCAGTCCAGATAAGTTTGGCCGTCCCAACCTTTGACTGGCGAGGCGTCGAGCGCGGCCTTGATTAATTCCAAACGCGGCGGCGATGAAATCGCGCCTTCCTCGCCCCAATAAACGATTTCGTTCCGGTTCGTCGTGCGGTTGTAATATTTGTCCGGTGAGAGATAAAGATTTTGCCGCCAGACTTCCGGGCCACCCGCATGATGGATGTCGAACCAGCCAGTGAAATGGATTTCGCCATCAAAAGGACGCATCTGCGCCTTGATGTCCTCCGGTTCATCGGGAATTCTCGCCCACGAGGACGAAAGCGTCAGCGTGCGGCTCGGGTCGAGCGCGTGTGCGGCGAGCATGTCCGCGCGCTCGCGCGATTGCAGCGGCTGCATGGCGGCGCGTTCGTTGATGAAGCTGTAAATCACGAGGCTCGGATGGCTGCGGTCGCGCCTGACCATGCGGAAAACTTTTTCGCGCATCAGCGCCTCGGCAAAATCGCCGCTCGCCGATTTGTAACCGCCCGGCTCTTGATAATAAAGCAGGCCCAGTTCGTCCGCCGTGTCCAACACTACCGGCTGGCCGATGCAGCGGTGAAAATTGAGCATGTTCATCCCATAATTTTTCGCATCGCGGATTTGTTTCTCCGCCAGTTCCGGCGTTGGGAAAATTCCATTGATCGGCCAGAACCCCCAACTAATAGCCGTGCGCAGAACAATGCGTTTGCCATTCAGCCGGAACATCGCATTCGTGCCAATACCTTCCGGCGCAAGCCAACGAAAACCAAATGTTTGCTGCGCACTGTCCATTTGCATATGCCCTTCGTTGAGATTGATTTTGCAAACATAAAGATTTGGATGCTCTAAATCCCAAAGCTTGGCTTTGGGTGCGGCAACCTGAAACGCTACTGTATTATCGCCCGGCTTGAGTTGTACGTTTTTTAGTTCCGATCGAAACGTCAGCGGCATGAGTTGATCAATGACTTCGGGCTTTTGTTCTTTTAGGCGGTCAATGTCAGCTTTATCCGAGACAGTTATTTCAACGTCACGCTGGACGGTTTGGTCTGTGGTATTTTTCACCGTGGCAATAACATTTACGTTCGTGATGGCCGGGGTGTTTTGCACATAAATGTCATCCACAAAAATCGGGTCGCTGGACACCAGCCGCACGCGCCCGGTGACACCTCCGAAACCGTGGCTCATGGGGATCGTGTTCGTGCCCCACATGAATGGCGAGCTGTCGCGCCAATCAAAATTCCCTCCGGGATCGGTGACGCGCACGGCCAGTTCGCATTCTTCGCCCGGCTTTATTGCATCAGTAATATCTATATCGAACGGTGTGCTGCCGATTGTGTCGTAGCCAACGAGTTTGTGATTTACGAAAACCTCGGCGCGCAATCGCACAGCATCAAAATGTAAAACTATATGACGCAACGAACCGGATTCAGGTATTTTGAATTTACGCGTCCACCAACTCACACCTTTGATGTCGCCTGCCGGGCCATTGCCGGGATGCAGATATTCCTCAACTGTGCCTGGCACTGAAACTGCCAACGCGTTGGAGTTCAATAAGTCCCAGCCTCCAGTCGGAAGATTCAAGGGAAGTTTGGCTATGTCAATCGGTGGAGAGAATAATTCATCATTTTCCCATTCTGCCCCTTTGTCCTGCCACAACTTCCAGTCCGGACCCGACAAATCCATTTCGACGCGCGGCTGACTGGCACTGGCCGAAATGGCGACGAATATTGAGCCAGCCAGAACCACGGCAAAAAACTTTGGTGAGATCAGCACAGGAGAAATTTTTTACTGAAAAGTGATCGTGATCTGCGCGTTCGTGGCGGATAGTTGGTTCACGCCATTGGGCGTAATGATATTGGAATCCACCAGCCTTACGTTCTGCGCGTCATAAATGCCGAACGGTTTGTCGGCGGTGATATTGACTCGTTGCAACAATACATTCGTGACCGCCATTTCCGGCAAGCCCCAGATCAATCCCGCCCTGCGTCCGGGTTGCACCGTGGCGGTGATGTTGCTGAAAGTAATGTCGCGATAAATCGGAGTCCGGCTCACAATCTCGTTGGTCGGATAACTGGCGGCGATCACTGTTGTGAGATCGTTCAGCGCACGGTAGTCGCGGTTGGTGGCATTGTAGGAACAATAAATCAAAATGGGACATTCAACATTGGTCATGCGAAGGTTCAAATAAGAAAGATTGTGTACGAAGCCGCCCCGGTCGCGGTCAGACTTGATGCGAATGCCCTGCTCGGTATTGTTGAAAGAACAATTGATGACGGTGAAGTTGGATACTCCGCCGGAAGTTCCGCTGCCAATGGAAACGCCGTGGCCGTAACCATAAGTGCAATTGGTGATAAGCACGTCAGAAGTACCGCCACCGCAAGTGAAGTCATCGTCACCCACGCTGACATCGCAGTCTTGAATTAAAATATGCTTCCCGCTCACATCGCACGCATCCGTATTGTGTCCGGGATTGATTGGATCGGTTGAGGGGTTCGCCCGGATCTTGACGCCACGAACAGTGACATCCGCCGCTCTGCCGATGGCGATATGAAACATCGGGGAATTGGACAACGTGACATTCTCAATCAGGACGCGGTTGCAGGATGAAAGCGCAATCATGCGCGGGCGGTGTGCTCCTCGTTCGCGGGCATAAGGCCACCATGCAACTCCCTGACCGTCAATCACGCCCGTACCACTAATGGCAATGTCGCTTAGTCCTGGACCGTCGATGAAATTCGCCGGATTGGTTGTGCCGCCAGGGTATTTGCTCAGTGGCAACATCCGCAGAGTTCCGTTTACGCGCAGATTGATGTGGCTGACCATTTGAATGGGGCCGCACAGAAAAATTCCCGCCGGCACTTCAACCGTTCCACCGACTGTGCTATTCGCAGTGTCAATGGCAGCTTGGATGGATGCCGTATTCGTCGCCACGCCGTCGCCGATCGCCCCATAATTTGTGATGTTGTAAAATCCAGATGGAATCACCGGCAACGAGGGCGAAACCGAAGATTGGGCTTGGGCCGATGAACCAAGCATCATCAGACCAGCTAAAATTATGAGGCATAGACTTTGCATAATCATTTGGAAATCATCCTCAGCGGTAAAGTTGAAGGTACATAAACCGCCATCTTTCAACGCGGCGCGCCGCAGGCGGAAGCCCGCCCATTCAATATTGTTGTATTCAGATGAATTCATTGATGAGATTTTCCAAGAATTCCTGACGACCGCTGACATTGGACGCAGGCTGATCTTTTTTGAGCATGTAGCTCTCAAGCTCGGTTAAATTCGCATGGCCAGCTTCAATTTTCGCACCAATGCCATAATTCCACGAGGCATAGCGGTCTCTTATAAATTCAGCAAGCCGTCCATCTTTGCGGATCGCGGCGGCAATTTTCAACCCGCGGGCAAAGGCGTCCATCCCACCGACGTGAGCATGGAACAAATCAATCGGCTCAAAACTCTCGCGCCGAACCTTGGCGTCAAAGTTCACACCGCCAGTGGTCAGGCCGCCGTATTTCAAGATGACGAGCACGACCTGCGTGGCCAGATAGAGGTTGGTAGGGAATTGGTCGGTGTCCCAGCCCAGCAGTTCGTCGCCGGTATTGGCGTCAATTGAGCCCAGCGCGTCCGCGGCGCCCGCCACTTCCAGTTCATGCTGCATGGTGTGGCCGGCGAGCGTGGCATGGTTGGTTTCGATGTTAAGCTTAAAATGTGGTAGCAGATCATATTCACGCAGAAAATTCAAGCACGCCGCGGCGTCCGAATCATATTGGTGCTTGGTCGGCTCCTTCGGTTTGGGCTCGATGTAGAACTGGCCTTTGAAACCGATCTGCTTCTTGTAATCCACGGCCAGATGCAGGAACTGGGCGAGGTGATCCAGTTCGCGTTTCATGTCTGTGTTCAGGAGGGTGGAATAACCTTCGCGTCCGCCCCAGAAGGTGTAGCCCGCACCACCGAGTTCGTGGGTCACTTCGAGCGCCTTCTTGACCTGTGCCGCAGCAAAGGCAAACACATCGGCGTTGCAACTGGTGGCCGCGCCGTGCACAAATCTCGGGTTGGTAAACAGGTTAGCCGTGCCCCAGAGCAATTTGATTCCGGTGCGCTTTTGTTCCTCCTTGAGGACTTTCACAACAGCATCGAGATTCCTGTTGGTTTCGCGCAGCGTCTTGCCTTCCGGCGCAATATCACGGTCATGGAATGCATAGAAAGGCGCGCCGAGTTTTTCAATGAACTCAAAGGCCACCCGCGCGCGCCGCTGGGCATTGGGCACCGAATTTGATCCGTCGTTCCACGGACGAATGGCCGTGCCAACGCCGAAAGGGTCGGAGCCGGTGCCGCGAAAGGTGTGCCAGTAAACAACCGAGAAGCGCAAATGATCACGCATCGTCCTGCCTTCGACAACTTCGGCAGCGTTGTAATGTTTGAAAGCAAGCGAGTTTCTAAATCGAGGTCCTTCATACGGGATTTGACCAATTTTTTGGAATGCAGATTTCATTTGTGTATGCTTGTCTATTGTTTTACGAATTAATGTCAGAAAAAAATTTGAGCATTTATCAATGGTTGGAAACTTTGATCTACATAAATCGGAAATAATCAACATCTACATATCCCGCCGCGGCGTTTTTAATATGCTTCAAGCTATACAACCCCAGCTTTGCGCCGATCCAAACACCCTTTCGCGCAGTAAAAGTTTGAGAAATAGTCACAAAATCTTCGGCAAAGGCAAAACTGAAGATACATAAACCACCATCCCTTATTGCGACGCGAAGCTTGACGGCACTGAACGCATAGTCGTGAACGAATTTTTGGACGCCGTTTATGCGCATAACGATCTGGTTGCTGGACTCTTTCTTCTGGAGCGCCAGCGTCGCTAAAGATTCGCCGGCCACGATCAATCCGGCCTCTTCATCAGCTTGTATGGGCGCAAATTCCAGCAAGGTTTCGACTGTAAAAGCTCGCGCCGGAAACTTCTGCAACAGCAAGTTTGGCAATTGGGCCAGATTTTCATGCGGAGCTGGCTGTGGATACAACCGCAGCCTGCTTTTTTGTTCTCCGAGTTTGTACCAATCTTCAGAGTGGTTAGCCTGCCATTGCCACTGCAATCCCAATTTTGACGAATCGAATTCATCGGTAGTTTGAGGGATGACTGGATAGGTGTCTGCCATACCGCAAGGTTTGGCATGATGCAAAACCGGTTCACCGATACTTTCGTGATTTTGAACTGAACCCATCATCGGCCAGCCGTTCTGCCATTTGACCGGCTGCAAATGCGTGATTCTGCCGTAAACATCCGCATCTTGGAAGTGTACAAACCACCAATCACCATTCGCTGCTTCTACCAGAGCACCTTGATGTGGACCGTTTACCGGCGTGTTGCCTTGTTCCAACACAGTTTTATCTTCGTATGGGCCGTAAATGTGTCGCGAGCGAAGGACAACCTGCCAGCCAGTCTCCACACCGCCGGCCGGCGCAAGAATGTAATACCAGCCGTCCTTCTTTAAAAATTTCGGTCCTTCGATCGTCGGGTGTTTTTCCGGTTCGTGGAATACTATTTTGCCATCGCCCAACAACTGCGAGCCGTCCATCGCCATGGGCCTGACGCGCAGCATGTGTTTGATGCCTGAACGCGACCGCGCATAGGCATGGACGAGATATGCGTTGCCGTCGTCGTCCCACAGCGGACAAGGGTCTATCAAGCCTTTGCCTTCCTGCACCATGTGCGGTTTGGACCATTTGTCGGCGGGATGCTTTGCCGTCGTGACATAAATGCCTTCGTCCGGCATCGGGAAAAAAATCCAGAATTTGCCGGCGTGAAAACGCAGGCTCGGTGCCCAGATACCACAACCGGGCTGGACTTCGGCATAACGCGAATGGGGCAGGTTTTTGACTGCATGATCAATGATCATCCAGTTTACCAAATCTTTTGAATGAAGAATCGGCAGGCCCGGCGTGCAACCGAAACTGGACGCCGTCAGGTAAAAATCTCCGCCCACGCGGATTACATCCGGATCGGAATAATCGGCATGGATAATCGGATTCCGAAAAGTTCCATCTTCCTGGTCAGGCATCCACGGATAATCGTAATTCAAGGAGACACCAACAGATTTGTTTGAATTGAGTAGAATCGAACGCATATTGGATTAATAGATTTTAGCTGGTTTAATGCACGGCACACCAGCTTGAAAAATCAACCAGGCCACGACATAGGCACTGCCGCACAACAGCATGATCGTACTGTAAGTCCCCCGATCCTGCAGGATGGTGCTAACCATCCAGAAAAACCCCATGGACATAAGCGACGCCAATGTGCCGCCAAAACCAACCACTGATGCCACTGCGGGCTTGGGGAAAATATCGGAGACAACGGTATACATCGTCGCTGACCAGCCTTGATGTGCGGCGGCGGCCAGTGCGAAAAACCCTGCGGCAAGCCACACACTATTCACGCGCGTCGAAAAAATTACCGGCAGCGTGCAACATGCACAGAGCAGCGTGGCGGTTTTCCGCGCACGATTCAACGACCAGCCGGACCTCAAAAACCATGCTGACAAACCACCGCCGCCCACGCTGCCCAAAGCGGTGACGGTGTAAATCATAACCAGCGGCAGACCGAATTGTCTTAGGTTCAAATGGAATTGTTTGCTAAAAAAGTCGGGCAGCCAAAAACCATAAAACCACCATACCGGCCCGACGAGCACGCACGTTCCATAATAGGCCCATGCTTCACGATAACCCAGCAGCTTCACCCATGGAATTTTTTGTTCCGCAGTCGCCATCACGCCGCTCCTGATGTGCGCCAATTCTACCGGACTGACATGTCCTGATTTTTCCGGCGCCATGTAGAGGCTCAACCAAAAACCCAGCCAAACCAAATCCGTTACGCCCAGCAGAATGAACGCAGCCTGCCAATTGAAATTTAATACAATCAATGGCACCAACATCGGCGCAAAGATGGCTCCCATATTCGAGCCGGTGTTGAAAATACCTGTGGCCAACGAACGCTCTTTCGGCGGAAACCATTCCGTTACCGTGCGAATGGCTGTCGGGAAATTTCCCGATTCTCCCAGCCCCAATGCAAAACGCGCCAGGGAAAAACCCGTCACCGAACGGCAGAGCGCGTGCGACATGGCCGCGAAACTCCAAAATAATACCGAGAACGCATACGCGCTTTTCGTGCCAACCCAGTTGATAAACGGGCCGAACAACGTCTGGCCGATGGCATAGGCGAACTGAAAGGCAATCGCCATCCGACCATAATCCGTTTCCGTCCATTTGAACATTTCCGACAATTGCGGCTTGAGCAGGCCCAGAACCTGCCGGTCCATGTAATTCACCAGGCAGGCGGAAAACAGCAACGCGCAGATCACCCAGCGGAATTTCCCGGTTTTGTTCATCGGAGCAGATTCAACGACGAGTTTTTCACGCGGTTTTGATTCAGTGCGGGGCCGGATTTGTTTTCGATGTGGACATTTTTAAAATTGATTCCGTCGGCATCCGATAAAAACGCGCCAGTTTGCGCGGTGATGGAAATATTTTTCAAATAGATGTCGCGGATGGGCATCTCTGGCAATCCTTCCAGCACAACTGCCCTTTGAGCGCCGCGACAAATGACCTCTTCAACATGAATGTCCCGAAACTGCGGCGTTCCTTCGTTCACTGGTGGAAGATTTGTTTCCCCTGTTCCGGCGATTTCTTCCAATGGCGATCTGCCGCTATAATACATGTTGAAATTGATTGCGTCGCCGGTGACGTCAGCCATGCGCACGTTGGAAATGAAAATCTTTTCCACGATGCCGCCCCGCCCGCGCGCGGTTTTGAACCGCAATCCGACGTCCGTGCCGATGAACGTGCAATTTTCCACGTGCACGTTGCGCACGCCGCCGGACATTTCGCTACCGATGGTAAATCCACCGTGCGCATGATAAACCGTGCAGCCTTCAATCAAAACATCTTCGGTGGGAACGCCGATGCGACGACCGGCGGCGTCCTTGCCGGACTTGATGCAAATACCATCGTCGCCCGCGTCGAAAATGCAGTCGCGGATGACAGCCCGACGACAGGATTCCAAATCCAAGGCGTCGCTGTTTTGCGCGGTGTACGAATTATGAACCTTCACATTCAGAATCGAAACGTCTTCGCATAACGCGGGATTCAAAGTCCAGTTCGGCGGGTTTTGAAAAGTCACACCATCGAGCAAAACTTTTTTGCAGCCGATGAGTCGAACCATTTTAGGCCGCAGGTATTGGTGATAAGGTTCATAGTCTTCCAGGTTGATGGAATTTGTCTTTTGCAATTGTTCAACAACCTTTTCTCCAGACATCGCTTCACGGCTTGGCCACCATGTATCACCCCGCTCATTCAACATGCCACCGGATTTGATCAGCGCGCGCCAGTCGATTTCAGTTAGCTTATCTCTTTTTACCTGTCGCCATGCGTCCCCACCGCCGTCAATGATTCCCTCACCGGTGACGGCCACGTTTTCCAGGTTTTCACCGGAGATGGGCGAAGCGGAATCAACTTCCTTTTCACCTTTCATGTCAATCACCGTGAGCGGATACAACTTGAAGTCGCCGGAAAATTTCAACAACGTGCCGCGTTCCAGATGCAGGTTGATGTTGCTGCGAAGCCTGATCGGCCCGGTCAGCCAGATGCCGGGCGGAATGGTCAGTTCGCCGCCGCCCTTTTCTGCGAGGAAATCAATGGCTTTGGCAACCGGTTCGGTGTTGAGCGTCACGCCGTCGCCTGAACCGCCAAAATCGGCGAGACTTATCACTCTTTCCGGAATCGCAGGAGAAGCAACCGCTTTGGAATTTTCACTCCCGTTTGCCGGAAAAAACGAGCAAAGCACCACAGCCAAAACAACCGCCCGCCATTGGGTTAAAACCATGACATTCATTCGTTTAATTCCCTGCACCATTTGTTTAATCTGCGATGATGCACCATTCTATAAGTTGAAGCGGATAAGTTAAATTGCGATTTTCGGCATAAATCATTGAAAAATGTGAGAAGATAAAGATATCAGATCAGGCAAAGCGAGTGCGATCGTTCTTGATTTATTGATTGCTCCAAAAAAAACAGGTGCCGGATTTCTCCGTCACCTGGATTGTAAACTTTGCAACTTGTTAGCGACGAAGACGACGATTCATCCATCCAAAACCAAGTATTCCTAGCCCGGCCAAGGCAAACGTTGAAGGTTCCGGAACAGAAACAATGGGTTGAAGTTGAATCGCGCTGATATAGTCCTGTCCACCACTTTCTTTGCTTTCAGTGAAAGATAAATTACCAGATGAATCAGCTACGGCATTTAATTCAATCCACGCAATGCCATAGTCGACGCTGCTAATGTTTGCGAGTAGGGGATCGGTACCAGGTCCGTTGATGACATTCCCACTGCCGTCCCAATAGGTGTCGTCGGTTGCTGCCACAAAACTTGAACTTTGGCTATCATCCGTCACCTCTCCACTATTAAATCCCGAACCATCATTGGCGCCTGCCAGAGTATAGGTAGCTCCATAACCGGATGAGCCTCCAACTCCAATTAGATACAAGTTGTACTGAGCACCGGCAGTAAGTCCGCTAAAAGTCCAAGTGGCAGTATCACTACCACTGTAAAGGCGGGCCGCCTGCGCCAACAAACCAGCTCCGCTGGCAGGAGATTGATTATTATATTCATTATGGCTATCAGACGAGCCGAAAGTCATAGACGCTGACAAGCTTACTCCTGAGGCGGCCCCCGCTGAATTTTCAAGGCTGACACCATAATAAAACTGGTAAGTTCCAGCCGCTGTTCCGGCGGGAAAATATGTGGTCAAAGAAGAGCTTTGACCGACACCAGCTTTAGTATATACATTATTCCAAGTTGTTCCACTATCCGCAGTGTCTACCGCATCATAATTCTGAGCGCTGGTGGCAATCGTAAGCGGGCCGGATGCGGCATTGCGATCCAAAGCCACGTTTATGGATTGTGCCTCGACCAAAGACGTGCAAAGAGACAAAGATGATCCAATGACCGCAACAAGTTTAAATTTAAGATTATTCATGTGATCGAGATGGTTGTTTTAGGTTTCAATTAAAAAATAAATCATGGTCCAAATTCTGTCCATTGTGTTTGGTGTTACTTTCCTGCGAAACACATTGAAAATTATGCGGAGACATTTGGTAATGAATCCCTGGTATTTGCTTCTAGGATCAACTATTGAGGCTGCCCCGTTGGATTCCAGGCGTCGCTCCCGTCCAAAACTGATTTGACCGTGATGTTTTTTGCTTCTTGTTTCGTCAATTGTTTCGCCCATTTGACACGCTGGTCGGGATTTGCGCCCGGCCCGGTGCTATTATATTCGGCAAAACGTGCGGTCAATTCGTTCGTGGGGTTGCGCCAGTTGTTCCAACCTTCAGGCTTGATGTGACCGCCCATTTCACAGTTTAAATAAGTCACGCTGGCATACGACCGCCAGGGGCGGCCCAAATCGGCATACGCATTATTTGTCGTCGCGTTGGTGGTGGCGGCAGAATTGGTCGGATTGACCCACGGTTGCGAATCGCCGGTGAGTCTGCAGTTCAAAAACACGAGGCCGAAAGGTTGATCCTTGGGTGTGTTCGCCGCCGTGACGTGGCCGCCATTTTTGCTGTGAATTTCACAGTGGTCGAATAGCGCCGTGGCCGAGCCGTAAATGAAATCCACGCGGCCTGCCACGTAGCAGTTGGTGAAATAGTCCCGCCCCAGGTTGAGCATCAGCGTGTCCTGCCAGCCAAGCATCCGGCAGTTCGTGAATTTTTCACGGTCACCATCCGCACGCAACGCCAATGCCTGGCCGTGATCGCCCGACGTGTTTTGAAACGTGATGCGGTCGGCGGAAAAATCGTCGCCCAAAACAACGACTCCCGTGCCTTTGAATTGCGGGATGGTGCTCGCATCCGTTTCCCGCACATTCAACGCATAAGTGAGAAACGTGTTCGTCGCATTTTCGCCGATCAATTCAATGTGACGCTTGTTCTTCGACACGATGAACTGCCCTTCGTAGGTACCGCTTTTCACAAGGATACGAAAGGCATTTGTGCCGCTATCAGGCGCGGCGTTGATGGCGTCCTGTAAATTTGTCTTTATGCCGGAGCCGTTGGCGGAAACCACAGCGTCGAATTTTGTTTCCTCCATTGTGAGACTTGCACTGGCTGACGCAGCACTGATCATCAGCAAGGCGGCAACAATGTTGATTTTACCAAGCAGATTATTTCGCATAAATCACGGATAAACCAGCCGCAGAAAAACCGAGCCGTTGGCGGAATCAATAAAAATATTTTTCTGAAAAATATTGGTGGAATCCGGCCAGTCAACCCAATTTGTGCCCAAGCCGGTGTTTAGATCATTGGTTTGAATTTGCAGCCGCCAACCGAGATGATCTGTTGGCCATGAAAGGTGCAACTGATCTCCGTTCACCTGAAAATTCAGATTGGTTGAAACAAGCGACGGCAGCGGAATCGCACTGGCTTGAATTGAATTTGCACTTTCAGCGGCAGCGTTGGTTGCGGAGACGACGTAATAATAAGTCATGCTGGGATTCACCTCCGCATCGGAATAATTCGTAGCAGCTAGGTTCACGATGATTGTATAACTTCCGCCGTTAATTGTGGAGCGTTTGAGGTTGTAGCTATCGGCATTGGACGATGCAGACCATTGCAAGTTGATCAAAAGATTTGTTCCCTGCGCGGTCAGATTTGCTGGAATACCCGGTGGCGGTGGAATCACAATCAAATTCACTTGACCGGCAGTGTTGGTATTGAACGTACAGACAAAACCCATCGGTGTCGCGCCAAGTGTCGGGAAATTACCGCTCAGGACGCCGGTGTAGGTCATTAGTGTATAAGTGCCGTTGGTGAATCCGGCCCCGGCGAAAATGTTGTTCGTGCCACCAAGCGCGAGATTGCCTTTCACTCCGACCGTGGTGGTATTTTGGCCAAGTGCATAGCTGAAAACACTTGAGGGAAAAAGCGTCAGATTATTACTGACAGTGAATGTGCTGCCGCCAAGAGTGAGCGGCCCATCATCGAGGGCATTCGTGTTTTTCAACGAACTTTGGGCGTTGTAAAATGCAAAACTGTTGCCAATGCCATTGGTCGTCAAACCATCCAGCGTGATGAGGCTGGCTGCAGGCACGCTGTTGGTAAAAGTGAGTTGGGCGTTGTAGGATTCAAAAGTAGTAATGCCGGCGGGCATGGTGACTTTGCAATCAATAAGCTGAATGCCTTTGGCGTTGTAAATTTGGCAAATCTTTGCCCCGCTTGAAGCGCTGATATTTAAGGCACGTAAAGCAACATTGGAAATGAGCATTTCCGGCAGACCCCAGATCATGATTGGGGGATATGTGCCGGAAGCGGTTGCCGTCACGTTGCTGACAACGATATTGCGATAAATGGGCGTGGTGCTATTCACGATTTGGGCCGGATCCGAGGCCGCCAACGCAGGTGTGGCGGATTCCAGCGTGCCTTCGCCGTAGTTGTAGTAGCTGTAAAAGAGGACCGGCCATGTTACATTGGTCATGCTCAAATTTAGATAGGTCAGGTGTTGAACCAAACCACCGCGTCCGCGTTCGCTTTTGACTTTGATTCCGTTTCCGCCACTGAAAGTACAATTCACAACCAGAAGATTGCTTAAGCCACCTCCTGTGAAACTGCCGATGGACACACCATGTCCGGTTCCAAAGAAGCAATTAGTGATGACGATATCCTTGTTGAACACGCTGCTGTCACCCATGGCGATATGATCGTCACCGTCGCTGATGCGACTGTTCACAACGAGAACGTTAGTTGCAGACATATCCATGCCATCCGTGTTGGGTGTACCGTCAGAAGTATTGATGGTGATGTTTGTCACGGTGACATTACCGCAGGGAATTCCGCTGGTCGAACGAAAGGAAATGTGCGTGTTTGGCGGATTTTGAAGAGTGACATCTCTAATAAGCACTGGATTGCAGCCCGTTGGTGCGAACATCGCCTTGGGACGATTGATTCCACCGGAGGTGGCATTGTTCGTCGCCCACCATACTGCTCCCTGACCATCAATCGTTCCATTGCCGCTGATTTCAATGTCGTGAAGTTTTGATGCGCCAATAAAATCAGTTGGCGAAGTGCCGCCGGGATAACTGCCATAAGGCAGCATTTTCAACGTCGCACCGCTATCAATCTGGAGGTTGACGGAATTTTTCAGCGTCAATGGCCCGCACATGTAAGTTCCAGATGGAATCTCCACCGTGCCACCGCTCAATTCATTGGTCACGCCGCCCAAAGTCGCCGCATTGATGGCATTCTGGATGGCCGTGGTGTTTGTGAAAACGCCGTCACCCACTGCACCGTAAGCGGCATTGGTCACAACAACTATGTTGTTCGTGTTGATGGTAGGCAACGCAACACTTCCGTGAACATTCCCTAAATCCAGCAGTGTTGCAAAGCAGACTAGCAAAATCCGGCAACAAAGTTTTTGGTAATGCATCATGGCGACAATCCCACGCGATAAAATTTGGCCTGCACGTTGGAAACGATTGCGTCCGTGAAAGTGAACGGCTGTGGTGGCGAGTTGGTCGTCAGCAAGGTTTGCCAATCGATCAAATTGGTGGAGAATTCAACCACATAATCCGGCCCTGCTGTCCCGCCATTTACCGTGACGCTCAACTGCGTGGCATTAAACGAAATGGTTCCCAAAGACGGCTTCGACACGGGATTCACGATGACATTAAAATTATTGGTCGCACTCAAATTGGGCGTGCCGTTGTCCGTGACTTTCACGCTCACGGGATTCGTCGTGCCGGCCTGGCTAACGGAAGGACGCCAGTTGAAAACCCCAGTGGCGTTTAATGTCGAGTTCAACGGATTCGTCAGCAAACTGAACGTCAGCGCCTGTGGCGGCGCGTCAAGATCGGTCGCGACGTTGGTGACGTTCAAAGTCACGCCCGCATTGATGGTCTGGTCGGGAATCGGAGTGAAACTCGGGGCGGTATTGGCGATGGTGAGTGTCGCATTGCTGCTCGTCATTGAACCGGCGCTATTCGTAACGATGACAGCATAAGTGTCCGCGTCGCCTGCCTGTACGTTGGTAATGGTCAATGTTGCATTTGTTGCGCCAATGAAACTCGTGCTGTTTTTCAACCATTGATAACTCGGGAAGGGGTATCCTGAAACCGCGACGGAAAAGCTGGCTGTGCCACCGGCGTTGACCAACTGATTCGTCGGAGATTGCACGATGATCGGGATTGTCGCCGGCGTCCAACCGGCGAGAGCGGTGAAATAACTATTGCCAAATATATTTGAAACCGTGTAGTTGGCTGGATTGACCGTCACCACCACGCGGTTGTTCGTGCCGGTTGGCACAGCGAGCAATGTGTTGGTGGGATTCAACGACGGATTGTTTGTGTAATCTGGATCAAACGTGTTCAACCAGTAGGTCCCGGCATTCCAGCGCATCTGCGGAACATTGATCGAACTGCCCCCGATCAGCGTTGTTCCGTATTCCCGGGCCCGACAGGTCGTTTCTCCGCCGTAGCCAAAACTAGTCCATCCCGCCGCAGATATCTGGTTACCGACAGTGCAGGTGATGACTGCAGTCATTCCGTCCTGTCCCCACGCACGCTGGAAGGAGGTATTAGCTGCTCCGACATCATAAGGGTAGCCGTTGGCGACGAGCGCCTGCGGGAAGGTGCAGTTTAGAAAATTGATGCCATACGGTTGTGCATAGGCGGTATTCGGCGCGGAGCAAACCCCGCCCGTATTGCGGATTTCCACGATGTTGCAGGTGTCGAAAATTAATACGGCGCTGCCGTAAATGAAGTCCACGCTGCCCCACACTTCACAATTATGAAAATAGCCAGACCCGGTTGCATAATAGGTATCCTGCCCGCCCTTGATAAGCACGTTGTCAAAAACCATGCGATCGCACGTGGTGATGAGCACCAGCAGGCGGCCGGCAAACGAGTCCGAGTAGTTGTTGAGATTGTTGGCGTTGGAGTTGGCGAGATAAACCTGGTTGTCCAGGGTGAAGTTACGGAAATCGTCGTCGTTGCTTCCTATGATTAACGTGGCACCGTTCCCCGTGGATGGCGAAGCATAATCGGCACTGGGGCACATGAGTTGCACATCATTACGATTCGTGGTTGCGCCGGTAACCGTCACAAAACTGCGGCCTTGAAGGAAACAAGTATTGTCGTGATACGTCCCCGGCTGAATCGTGATGATGCGATGGCGGGTGTTGTTCTGCGGAATCCAGTCCGATGCGCCCTGCAAGGTCGCAAAATCACCCGCGCCGTCCAACCCAACGGTGATGTTGGTCGGTCCGGTGGAGGCCGTTGGTGGCACTGGCCCGGCAGCTTTCGTCGTGATTTTCCAAGTGTTGGTGTCGGTGATGCCCGGGAACGAAGCGCCAGCCGAATCAAGAAACAGGCCAGTATCACAAGTGACGTAGTAGCTATGATCATAGGCGAAGCGGTTGGTCAATGTAATCCACGCCTGATTGCCATAAATGGCAATCGGCATATAGTAGAAATAACTCCCCTGCTCCACGCGGACGAGGGCATTGCTGACGGTGGCGCTGTCCACCGTATAAGTCTGGAACTGGCTGGTGTCAATCGTGGTGAAGAGCGAATTGTTCGAAGCATCATAAACATAAAGTTTCTTGCCGGTGTAAGCAAGCTTGGGAGCCCCGATGGAGAACGTGATACGCAACTGCTGGTCGGGGCTGATGTTTACCGCGCCATTCGTTGGCTGGAAAGTTGCGGTCATGGTCGAAAGCACCGTCAGCACCGCATTGCTACTGTTCACGCTACCGACACTGTTGCTGATAATTACGGAAAATACCGCGCCGTTATCACCGCCTTGGGTGCTGGCGATGCCGTAAGAGGCGTTGGTTGCGTTCGCAATCGGACTGCCATTCCGGTTCCATTGATAAGAAACCACAGGCACACCACTGGCCGTAACACTAAAGGTTGCCGAATTGCCAACGGTCACCGTGAGATTCGTCGGCGATTGCGAAATGCTTGGCGGCACCAGCACATACAAGGTGGCACTGTTCGTCGCCAGACCTGCGACGTTGCTGGCAACAACCGAGTAAACATAGCCGTTCTGCGAATATTGAACATTGGTAACGGTCAGCGAACCGTTGGTCTGTCCCACAATGGCAACGCCGTTGACCCACCATTGCAAAGTCGGCAAAGGCAGGCCGGAGACGGACGCGCTGAACGTGGCATTGCTGTTTTGCACGACGGTCTGATTCACCGGCCCCACGATGCCTGGCGTGACGTTGCCGGAAGAAACCGTGAGTGTCATGCTGTTCGTCACCATGCCGGCGGTATTGGTGGCGATCAAATGGTAAGTTCCCGAGTCCGCCGCTTGCGCGTTGTTGATGATCAACGTGCTGGTTGCACCGCCGGAAATCGTCGAGCCGTTGCCGGTCGCGCCGTCGTTCAAATAATTCCCCCCAACCTGCCAGCGCGTCGCCGGGGCGGGCACACCTGAAACCGTCGGAGCAATGGTCACGGTTGTGCCGCTTGTAGCAGCCTGATTGTTCAGTCCCGTAATGGCCGGGGTCACAATGACCGAAAGCGTCATGCTATTGGTTGCCTTGCCGACATAATTGCTGGCGACCAGCGAATAGGCGGTGTTGTTCTGCGCATATTGAACATTGTTCAGCACCAGCGAGTCATTGGTCTGACCCGCGATGGCAACACTATTCGAGCGCCATTGCAGATTAGGCGGCGGCGCGCCCGTGAGAGTCGGGTTCAAAACCGCCGTCGTTCCTGCAATGACCGTCTGATTGGTCAACCCGGTTATGGCGGGAGCGACGAGACGTTGCAACTGAAAGCCGTTAAGATAATTCACCACCGTGAAGGTGAAGGTTCCGGAGCTGTCCGCCGTTCCGTTGAGCACAACATAGTCGTAACCCAAACCATACATGTAGATATTGCGGAAATTGCTGGAATCACCCGTTTGACTGGTTGAGGCTGAACTGCCTCCGTTGGCGGCTGCCAATGTGATCGTGCCGGTCTGATTGTCAACGTTGCCGTGGGAGTAGGCGTAGAGTCCATACGGCTGGTTCGCGACCAAGCCCGTCACTGTCAGCGTATAGGTGGCACCATAGGTGTAGCCGCTCATCAAAGCTGACGGATTGGGATTTCCGGTGGAAGTGTCGTTATAAATGTGAACAGTCCCGCTGGAGGCAAACACAATGGCGACGCCGGATATCTCATTGGTTTGCGAGTCATATACCGGGCTCAATGTGCCGGCGGCTGAAATCGAGTTCCATTTCGTACCGGAATCTGGTGCAGCCGCAGTGCCGCTGTAAACCGTACTACTGCTCATCATGTCCACATTGATGGTTTGGACGCCTTGGGTAGTGGCTGGAAAAGCCATCAAAAAAATCACCGCGCCAGCAACTGAGCAAACAATGTTATAATTAAGCGATCTCATACTAATCCATAATGTCCTGGCAGGTTTACCAAGAAAAAGCAGGGTGCCAGATGGCACCCTGCTTCGTTTTCTACTTACCACTACCCCAGTAACTTAGAATGCGAATTGACCAGTCAAGCGGTAGAATACTGCCCCGTTTGTCTTAATCATCGGGATAAACACTACGTTGGTCAATGTACTGTTGGGCACATTCGCCCAATTGGTGCTCAAGCCAATGGCGAGGGAGTTGGTTTGCGCCTGCAACATCCAACCCTTGTGATCCAGCGGCCAGCTTAAGGCCACGTTAGTCCCAGATACACTGACTGTAATGTTGGTCGGGAAGGGACTTACAAGATAGGAAACGTTTGTCAGCGTAATTTTTCCATCCGCTGCAACCGAATTGCTCCAAACATAAACTGCATTATTCGGAACATCGTTGGTCTGCAGAGCGTATCCGGTGAAGCCAGCGTTAGCACCGGTGAACAATTGGAACACGTCGCCCACTTGAAGTTTCGGTCCGACATTGGTTACACCCAATGTTCCACCGTAGGTAATTGAGCCAGAGGACGCCAGCTTGCTGCAATTACTCGGTGTATTGGTCCGGTTAAGGTTTGGAACCAGCGTACCACCTAACGTAACATTGCCGGAAACTGTAAGCGTGCCCATGGGGAAACCTGGGTTGACCCTTGTGCCAAGGGGAGCAACGAGGATGCCGTTGACTGAGCCGTTGCCTGCAAGCGTTTGGGCATTGCTCAGTGTCAAAGTGCCATCCGAACGTCCGCTGACATTCAACGTGGCACCGCTTCCAACTGAAATCGGCGAGGCTTTGCCGAAGGACGCACTTCCATTGAGCTTTATGCTGCCGCCGAGCACAGTCACCGGACCCGTGTTCGAATTGAGAAGCGTCAGTGTCAAAGTGCCGGCACCGACTTTGGTCAACCCGAACCATCCATTCGTCGTGCCGCCGTCCGAGAAGGTACCATCAAACTCGGTGCTGGTGCCATCCGTTCCAACCGTCAGCGTTGCGTTGGTGGTACCTGTATTCAGATTGCGAACCCTTGGGCCTTCTATCAGTGTATTGGCACCAGAATTGGCACTGGATAAATTCGACACGGTAATATTGTACCCATTCAGACGCATATCCCCGCCCGCGTCCACCGTCAAAGGACCGCTGCTAATCGCATTGGTGCCGGCCGCGCTGATTGCGCCGGAAGTTATCAGCGTTGAAGCATACGCCTGCGAAGCGCCGTTGGTTGGCCCCATCACCAGGATATAAGAATTCGTAGTGCCAAAAACTTCCATCTGGTAGGGTCCCGAAATAACACCCTGAAGTGTTGCGCCATTGATGGTTCCACCAATCCGGGCATTATCCAAAAGATGGATATTACCATTGACAATGTTACCGTAAACCCGCAGAGCGCCGGTTTGGGGCGCTGGGGGTATTACGCCTATCCAACCTGTTCCACCAATGTTGAATGTGCTGTTGTAGGCGGTGGCCGAACGATCCAGCCAGATCTGGCTACCGTCTGGAGCATTAATCGTGCTACCGTTGCCCACCGCATAGCCGGCATTTCCATCGCTGGCGTGCAAACTCGTACTTCCTTGTACATTTATGGTGCCATTGAAATTACTGCTGACAGCATTAAGTGGCGTAGCCAAAATGCTACCGTTCTGATCCATATAGTTAACGGTTCCGCTGCCGGCAAGGGCTTCATTGAGATTTACTGGACCATTTGCGGTTCCCGAGCCTGCATAATTATACTGAAGCGTTCCACCCGTGTTTACAGTAACCGTGCCACCAACAGAACCTATAACCCCACCTCCGTTGCCAAGAGACAATGTCGCTCCATTGCTAACAATGGTTCCACCCGTATAGGTGTTCGCATTGGCAATTGTCAACGTGCCAGAACCGCCAACCACGAGTTGTCCGAATCCCGTCAATTGCCCGCTTCCGCCAAAGTTATAGCTTTGGCTCGCAACTACTCGGGTCAATGTCGGAATTACACTGTTGCTAATGGTCACCGAGGTATTGCCGGAATCATTGAAAGTGACAATGTCCCCGTTGGTGAATTCTTCACTAGCACCGAAAAGGTTGGTGAAGTTCAAAGTATTGGTCAGATCCCAAGTGCCATTGTTGTTGTTACCCTGCCACACCAGATTGTTCGGCGGCACCAATGTCAAAGAGGCGTTGGGAGCCGAAGTGGTGCTGTTGCCGCATGCATCTCTAGCCACAATATAATAGCCACTGGCCGTTGCGGCAGCGTCGGCAGCTTGTGTCGGAGAAATAACAAGATTCGTTGAATTCGCTCCGGAAATGTCACCGCCATTTGTTAGAGCGATTCCATTTTTATACCATTGAAAAGTCAACGAATTTCCAGAAACCTTTACCGAAAAAGTGGCGGGAACGTTGGTTGCACAAACAACCGACGCCGGCTCACTGTTAATTACCGGCACCCCCACAAATACGCCCGCAGTTCCATACATCGGCCCCATGATTCCGGTGACCGTGTTGCTGGCGATAACCGTGTAAATCGCTTGGATAGTTTGAAATCCAAAAGTAATGGTCGATCCGGTGCCCAAAACGGACTGACCGCTATTCACATTGTTGGTGTAAAGGAAATACACGTTGGTCGTCACCGATCCGTTCAAGCCAATCGTATTGCCACCACCACAGCCATTGCCACTGGTGGTTATAGAGAAATAAGGCCCTGGTTGGTTTGCGAGACCCGCAACAACCGTGATCGAGTTGATGTCGTTCGTCCATCCAGGTTTGCTTGTGCCGTCGGTCGCGCGATAGCCGATCGCCAGCGAGTCGTAATTAGTACCCATGTAGCTCGTACCCGCAGCTATGGTCCACACATTGGTGTAAAAGCACGGGCTGGCTGTGCTGGCACCCAAATAGAAGGCATTTGAAATAACGAGCGCGTCGGCATTCGCCAGGGTATTCGACAGGGTGATTCTCAATTGACAAGTGTATTGACTACCAATGATACAACCCGGAGAACCTGCGGTTCCTCCGCCATGCGTGATGCCACTTGCATAATTGTATACTAGACCTTGGTTCATATTATTAGCCACAGTGCTTTGCGCCGGCCTTGTGAGAAGAGTCCAACCGGTACCGTCATACATTTGTGCGGCGTAACCAACCCAATTCACAACACCGCCGACGTCAGCGTTAACCAAACTGCTGCTGTACCCGCTGTTAGCCAGGTTGGTTCCAGACTGGGGCGGAACCCCGCCTGAATTGTATAAACCCATAAAGAGTGCGTCCGAAGTTCCACTGATGCTTTGCATCACGTCGGTAGTGCACGTAAAAGTGTATGTCAATTCAACATAGTCGCCATTCGTGAGGAGCGTGACTGGGTGTTGTGTAAACACAGCCTGAGCCTCGTTGTTTCCGGAACCTGACGCCGACATGTTCAAATCGAAATGCCCGGAACCGATGGTCGTGGTAAGCGCGCTTTTGGCCGAACTAATTGTATAGCTCGTCTGGCTTGCCGTTGGGATGCCACCCGGGATGCCCCCAGCAATGGGCGTCTGGTTCAACGAGCTTGTCCCGAAGGTGTCGTTAAACACCGTTTGCTGCGCCATCACAGCCAGCGGCGCAGCCAGCGCCAGCAAAACGCACATTAACATGCGATTTATAAACAACAATTGTGCTCTGTGTCTGGTGGATGAGTTTTTCATATTTTTCTTATGTATTGGGTTTGTTTGAACTGAAGTTTATCAAGGGTCATTACATCTAAGTTTGTCGTGCTATTTCAGTTGCGTTTCATGGCCATTGAGCCATGAAATGTCTCCGTTTCCATTTACAGTCTTGCCGCCTGGTTGGGTAACAATCGTAGCAAAGATACCAGTCATCCAAAGTTTGGTTTGGACATGACCATCTCCGAACGAGAACACTGATAGTTTACCGCCATGCGCAATCTGCGGCACATCGCGGACCGTATAACTGGGCCCTTGAGACCAAAAAAATCCGTCATTCAGGCTATCTGACCGCTCTTCAACAAAAACAAAACAATCTACTGAGCTGAGTTTATGAAAGCTGCTATCTTTTGGATATATCTCATCGTTGCCGGTCGCCAATGCATAACTGATACCGCTGAACCCGTCGTTGACCGTGTGCGGCGCCACAAATCCATTCATCGAATATGAACGTACCCGCAAATCTGTTTGCCCAATACCAATGGAGAAATCCGCCGGGCAACGATAAACACCAGCACTTTTAGTATAAGGGCCCAAGGATCCACAACTCGCATATTGGTCACCGATCAGTAATGAGATATTAGTGTTGTCCGACGAACTTGGGGGTGTTGGAGTTGGGTTATTCGGACCCGCCACACCATTCATATTATGCCCTGCAACCCAATCCGGTCTCGAGGGATCCTCACCAACGTTCGGAGGCCCCCCTTCGCCGGAGGGGTTCGCAGCAAAATAGTTGTTGTTATCACCCAGATAAATTAGGTCCGCCATCATAAGTTGTTTCATATTATTTATGCAGCCCGTGGTTTGGGCCTTTATTTTGGCCTTCGCCAGAGCAGGCAGCAACACCGACGCCAAAATGGCAATGATCGCAATCACCACCAAAAGCTCAATGAGCGTAAAGGCGCCGGGACGATCAGTTTGAATTGCAGTTTTGGAGTTCCGTAGATAAATTTGGCCACGCACAAAAATTCCAGATTTCTTCGGGTTCATGGTTGTAAGTATTGAACAGCTTACATTAAACATTGAATAATGTACTACTCAGTTTAGGCGAAAAACTATGAATTTTCTGCGAAGCCGTGAGCGTTAAGACAAAACAAACGAATTTTTATCCCCGTGGGTTAAACCCAGTAAACCGGTGCTTGTCGGAAACCGGGATGAAGGAAAATGAGGCCTTACAAAACTATTTTAGCTTAGCCGCAGCTTGCATGTCAGGGGAAGATGCGAACGCCTGAACTGCCAAGACGCAAGCGAAATTGTGGGGCAGGTTCCCCACCGATCTGGCAGATCAAGTTTGATGCGGAAAATAACGCCAAGTTGTCACAACACGAAACTTACCGCCGTGAGCCAATATCTTGTTCGATTTTAAAGCTTTGCCTTATAGCCCGTCAAAGCCAACAAAGCAGCATTCATTTTACATCTTAATCCTCAACCCTGCGGGACGACAATAATGTATTTTTCAGAATTCTGCAGCATTCTTTGCGAACAACAACTTGAGTTTAATGTCCATAAGTACTGCCGTCCCAGATCGAATTGCCAGTCCTGCTCTATCGCAAACCAGCGAAGTATCACCCGATTCTGCAATTACCAGTGGCATTATTTTAAAACATATTCTAACAGAAAAACGTCGCGTTTTTCGAACCCCTAGGAGAAGTAAATAATTCATCACAACCAGAACAACATTTAATCCATTTGCTGCGTTCCTTTATTTCGACCTCTCGGGTCAGTTTATTCATTCTGGCTTTGGTTTGACCCGTCATTCCGTAATGCGTCCAGCCATATTCCCATGAATCTTCAATGGGAATGTCCACCCCCTTTTCATTCTCGGGATTGGAGGTTGCATCCAAGCTTCGGTATTTTTTCATAAGCTTGAAATAATGTAATCGATTTGAATCGTGAATCGTTACCGAGTTTCGGAAAAAAACTGTGAAATTCCTGCAAACAAATTAAGCCAAATAGTCTTGAATTAAAATTTCGACAACCTTCAAAAACTGCCTTTTGACAATTTTATCAAAACTTTTGGGATTATGCACTTGACGGAAGTGAATAGTTCTGGCATCATGCGGACATGAAAACGAAGCCAGCCCCAAAAGACCTTACGCTGATTCAACTTTTTGACCGTTTCGGCACAGATGATAAA
>Ga0182030_10006027_pt1 | contig 25638 bp, 18 predicted proteins | sample 812S3MmetaG_FD_121299 | JGI IMG/M metagenome (GOLD analysis project Ga0182030, IMG submission 121299) | Permafrost microbial communities from Stordalen Mire, Sweden - 812S3M metaG (Illumina Assembly) | ecosystem: Environmental > Terrestrial > Soil > Wetlands > Permafrost | place: Sweden...
CCGCCCGCTTCAGTTCCCGTTCACTCATCCCTGTCCTCTTCAATTCGGCCTCCTTCGGAGACCGTCAGTTTAGGGGACATTTCTACCCGGGCCAGATGGGGACATTATCATCCGGGCGCAACAGCCGGTCGTAATGCACTGAGCCAGTCGACTGCTCCGAGAGGGATCTTAACAAACCCTCGGAGCATTGAACTTAACTGTGAATCCTCTTGCCCGACAGAGACCCTACCAATAGTTTTCGCGCATAGGAGACTCAAGCAAGGATTTGTCCCTCCGTGGTGTCCACTTGGTGTCCATTTCTATAGGGTACGACAAAGACTTAAGAGACTCCAGGAGAAAGGAAAGAACAACTCCATGACCACGCTTGTCGCTTTTGTTTATGCGGTTAAAATGCTAAGTTGCAGTTTTGGTAGCGCTACCGGGAATCGAACCCGGGTTTTCAGATTGAGAATCTGACGTCCTAACCCCTAGACGATAGCGCCACAGAGGCAATTCATTCTTCTAACATCCGCTCGCCAAGATTGTCAAGGCGTGCCAAGACAGGGTGCTGCCCTAATTTCAGAGGTAGCGCTGGCTTCCAGCCGGCATTGGGCCGCCAAGATGGCGGCCTCACGTTCAAATTAGGACAGCACCCAAGACTGGCCATGGGCAAGTTTGAATTTCTTGTCGCCGCGGTCTACCTACCTGTCTCGGCGTGCCAGGGATGACCGCCACTCCCAGATTCCCCGCAGGGGAACAACACCATTAGCCGTGGGTTTCACCCCCGGCTAGGAACCCCCATATGCCCCTCCACCTCGAAGGGGTCGCACCCCCTTGCAAGACCAACTCGGCGCCAAACCCAGTTCAACCCCGAGGGGGTTGGTGAATCCCAAATCGTTTTCGTGGGTTTCACCCGCGGCTGATGACCTTGGATCTTTTCGAGGTCCCCCCCCTCTCAGTACTTGGTGGTGGAAGCAAAATTGAATTCACGGATTTTGGCTGCGGGTACGACCATCTCAAAGGACTCTTCCCCGGCGGTACGTTGTGGCGGGCTCATCATTTCCACCTGGCCCAGCATGTCCACCAGGCTCTGATTGAAGCGCAGGTTTCTGACGCCCTGCCTCACCTGACCGTCTTCAATCCAGAACGTCCCGTCGCGCGTCATGCCGGTCAGGATTTTCTTGTAAGGGTCCACTTCCCGAATGTACCAAAAGCGAGTCACCAGCAAGCCGCGCTCCGTAGATCGAATCATGTCGTCCACACTCGAGCGGTCGCCATCCATGACGATATTCAGTGGAGCTTCGGCGTACTCATTGGGCAACGGGAATCCGTGGCCGGTGGGCTGCGCGCCCAATTTGTGCGCCGTCTGGCGCGAATAGACCAGGTTTTTCACATTCCCCTTCTCAACAATGGGCACGCGCTGGTGGGGAATTCCCTCGCCGTCGAAGGGAGCGCCGGTCTGCAAAGGATGGAAAACGTCGTCGCGGAGGTTGATGTTTTCGCCGAACACTTTTTGCCCCACGCGGCCTGTCAAGCAACTGCGCTGCTCGTGCACGGCCAATCCGCTGAAGTCAAGGATCATGAAACCCAAGAGGTCAAGCATCGCGGAGGGTTCCAGGATCACCGTATAGCGTCCCGGCGCAACCTCTCGCGGCTCGCGGCTGGCGAGGGCCTTTTGCGCGGCGCGCTCCGCCAACTCCGGCGGCTCCAGTTCCATCCAGTAGGGCGCTGTTCTCTTGGCCCAGCCGGAACTGGAATCGCTCATCATGGTCACGGAAAACTCCGACGTGGTTTCTTCATGATAGGCTTTCATGCCGCGTGAGTTGAAAAGACCAAACGCAGAGGCGCCGCTCGAAAACACTCCTGCTGCTGTCAGGCTATCCTTTTCAGCGCGTTCCACCACCTTGGCCACCATCTCCGCCCGCGTCAGCGGCGTTAGCTGTGCGGTCTCGATGAAAAAGCGATCGAGCGCGCGATAAGTCTGCGGCCCTGGCATCGGCAGCAAATCGGGGTCGGACGGCTGTAGTCGCGCCAGCACGAGAGCATCTTCGCAGAGCCGGCGAATTGATGTTTCGTCAAATTTGTTGGTGCTGGCCCGCGCCATGCGCCCGTCGCTGACCACCCGGACCGAAAGCGAGGCGCTCTCCTCCGCCACGTTTTGGTGAATTGTATTGTTGGCGAAGCGAGTGAGGGCGTAGGAGGTGGATGAAACCGTTGCCTCGGTTTCATCAGCCGTGGAATACTTCAGAACTTTGTCGAAAACTTCTTCCGCTCGTTGTCGTGTCAGGTTCATGGGTGATTGGTGATTGGTGATTGGCGATTGAGTGATTGCCGGATTCAACTTTGGGGCTACAACTGATTTATCAACCCGAATCCTAAAATCACTCAATAACAAAACGCTAAATCGCCAATGTCTTCAGCCGGGGTATGCCACTCCCACCTGCACTTGGCGGAAGCGCGCTGGTGATGCTCCGTGCCCCGTGCCCATGGTCTGCATCGGCTGCCCCTTGCCGCAATTGGGCGTTCCCCACAACGTCCAGTACTCGGGGCCGCAAATGGCATCACAAGAATTCCAAAAATCGGTGGTGATGCCCCCGTAGCTGGGGTTTTTCAGCATCCGGGTTTTCTTTCCGCCGCGAATCTCCCATCCGATTTCGGTGCCAAATTGGAAGTTGTACCGCCGGTCGTCGATCGACCAACTCCGGTTCGTCTCCATATAAATGCCGTCGTCGGTGGCGGCGATCAGGTCTTCCGGTTTCCAGGTTCCGGGGAGGATACTCACGTTTGTCATGCGGATCAGTGGAATCCGATTCCAGCCTTCCGCCCGCATTGCTCCGCTCGAGCGTTGCAGGCCGACGGCCGATGCGGTCTCACGCGAGCTGAGGTAACCCACAAACTGGCCGTCTTTGATGATGGGCGTGCACTGGGCGGGGACACCTTCATCGTCATAGGCAAATGTGCCCAGACCTGGGCCGTGCGCGGGCGTGGCGTCCGCGACGACGTTGACGATGTCGGAAGCATATTTGAGCGCACCCAGTTTTTCGATGGTCAGGAAACTCATTCCGGCGAAGTTCGCCTCCGTGCCCAACACGCGATCCAGTTCGATGGGGTGGCCGATGGATTCGTGAATCTGTAATCCCAATTGCGAACTGTCGAGAATGATGTCCTTCACGCCGGCGGGGCATTGATCGGCCTTGAGTAACGCCACAGACTCCTCGGCAACGCGGGGCGCATTCTCCAGCAGTTTAAGTTCCTCCACCAGCTCATAACCTTTGGTTTGATATTGTCCCCCGAAAGAATTCGGATAGGAACGGCGCTGTATCTCATTCCCGGCAAAGGAAGTGGCCACATACCCGGCACCCGTCTGGGTCTTCAACTGATAGATTTCAGAGCCCAGGCTGGAAAGGAAGAGTTGTTCGACGCGGCGAAAATCCATGGCCGCTTCGGCCAGGGTCACTCCCGGCACCCGGCGCAGTTCCGCGTCGATCTTGAGCATGAGTTCCAAAGAGGAAGACACGGGAATGGAAAACGGATCGATCCGGCAGGGCGCCGCCCAGTGGTCCAAGAACTTTTTTTCTGGAACCAGGTGAACGTCGTGCTTTTTAGTCAGGGCGCTGGCGCGTGCAATCTCCACGGCCAAAGCCGCGGTCCGGTCCACATCCGCATGGGTCAAAGTATCGGTGGAAGCAAAACCCCACCCCCCCTCAGCGATCACGCGGATGCCCAGTCCCAAGGACTGCGATTCCCTAACCTGGGAAATCTGTCCGTTTTTGGTGGAGAGATAGCGCTGGCGGGTGTCAAGCACCCTCACCTCGGCGTATGTAGCCCCACGCGCAACTGCGGTGTCGAGCGCCCAAGTAGCGAATTCTTTCATAGGTAGCTGATAGCGTACAGCCGACAGCATATTTAAGCTGTCGGCTGTGCGCTGTTGACTGCTTTTCTACGTGCCTTCTGACCAGGAGGCAAGATACTTCGCCTGCTCGCGCGTCAGAGTATCGATATTGACGCCCAAAGATTGCAACTTGAGCTTCGCCACATTTTGATCAATGTCGGCGGGCACAGGATAAACCTTAGGTTCCAGCTTCTTGGCATTCTTCACCACGTACTCGGCGGAGAGGGCTTGGTCGGCGAAGCTCATGTCCATCACCACCGCGGGATGGCCTTCCGCGGCCGCCAGATTGATCAGGCGGCCTTCGCCCAACAAGTAAATCTTCTTTCCGCCTCGCAACGTGTATTCATCGACGAATTCACGTGTCTGGCGCTTGCTCACCGCGAGCTTTTCCAGGGCCGGAATGTCAATTTCCACGTTGAAGTGGCCGGAGTTCGCTACTACCGCCCCATTCTTCATCAAGCGGAAATGCTGGCCTGCCACGACGGATTTGTTTCCCGTGACGGTGATGAAGACATCACCGATCTTCGCAGCTTCATTAAGGGGCATGACGCGGAAGCCATCCATTACCGCTTCCAGCGCCTTGGTGGGATTGATCTCGGTAATGATCACATCGGAACCCAACCCTTTGGCACGCATCGCGATGCCGCGCCCGCACCAGCCGTATCCAACGATTACCACGCGGAGTCCGGCGAAGAGCAGGTTGGTGGCGCGAAGAATTCCGTCAAGGGTGGATTGACCCGTGCCGTAGCGGTTGTCGAAGAAATGCTTTGTATCCGCGTCGTTCACGGCAACGATGGGGAACCTTAGCACGCCGTCGTTCGCCATGCTGCGCAAGCGAATGACGCCGGTGGTGGTCTCTTCCGTTCCGCCTAAAACTCCCGGCACCAAATCCTGGCGCTTGCTCAGGATCATGGTGACGAGGTCGGCGCCGTCATCCATGGTGATCTGAGGTTTGTGATCGAGCGCTGAAACGATGTGGGAATAGTACGTTTCTTTGTCTTCGCCCTTGATGGCGTAAGTCGGGATGCCGTAATCCTTAACCAGCGATGCCGCCACATCATCCTGCGTACTCAGGGGGTTGGAAGCACACAGCACAACATCCGCGCCGCCATCACGCAAAGTGATGGCCAGGTTCGCGGTCTCGGTGGTTACGTGCAAACAGGCGGAAATCCGCACGCCCTTCAGCGGTTGCTCCTTGAGGAAACGCTTGCGGATGATCTGTAATACGGGCATCCATTGATTGGCCCACTCGATCCGCAATTTGCCTTTGGCGGCAAGGTTCAAATCTTTTACATCACCAGCTAATTTTTTCTTGGCGGCAGCCATCATAGTCCAGCCTCTTTCTTCAGGATTGCGGCCTTGTCAGTCTTTTCCCACGTGAAATCGGGGTCAGGGCGGCCAAAGTGGCCATAGGCAGCGGTTTTCTTGTAAATGGGACGCAGCAAGTCGAGGGACTCAATAATTCCCTGGGGGGTCAGCTTGAAATGCTTGCGAATGAGATTCTCGAGTTGGGTTTGGTCGATGCGCCCGGTGCCGAAGGTATCGACCATAACGGAAACAGGGTCGGCAACCCCAATGGCGTAAGCAAGCTGCACTTCCGCGTGATCGGCGATGCCTGCCGCCACGATGTTCTTGGCGATGTAGCGCGCCATGTAGGCTGCGGAGCGATCGACCTTGGTCGGGTCCTTCCCGGAAAAGGCTCCGCCGCCATGATGGGCGGTGCCGCCGTAAGAGTCCACGATGATCTTGCGCCCGGTGAGGCCAGAGTCACCGACCGGGCCGCCCGTTACAAAGCGTCCGGTGGGATTGATATGGTACTTGGTATTAGCGTCAAGCAAGTGCGCCGGTATAACCGGCTTGATGACGCACTCGAGCACCCCGGCGCGCAGCGTTTCGGTGCTGACGCTGTCCGCGTGCTGAGTGGAAACGACAACGGCATCCACGCGCACGGGCTGCGTGCCTTCGTACTCAACCGTAACTTGCGCTTTGCCGTCCGGCCGGACGAAATCGAGAATTCCTTTGCGCCGCACTTCCGCCAGGCGCAAGCAGAGCTTGTGTGCCGTCATGATCGGAAACGGCATCAGTTCTTTCGTTTCGTTACACGCGTATCCAAACATCAGCCCCTGGTCGCCGGCCCCACCTGGGGTCACGCCCTGGCTGATATCAGGGCTTTGGCGGGTCAATTTGACGGTCAATTCGCAATTCTCGGACGTGAAGCCCCCGGCGGGATCGGTGTAACCGATTCCCAGCACGGTCTCGCGAACAATCTTCTCAATGTCGGGCTTGGCCGTGGTTGTAATCTCGCCCGCGACGAAAACGAATTGGTCCTTTACCATGGACTCGCAAGCCACACGGCCGCGAGGGTCGGCGGTAAGGACGGCGTCAAGAACGGCGTCGGAGATCTGATCGCAAATTTTGTCAGGATGTCCTTCGGTCACAGATTCGGAGGTAAACAAATAGCGGTGCTTCGGCTCGCTCAATCAGAGCCTCCTTCTTATTAGTTGAATATGGCAAGGTGATCACAGGCATCTACCTTACCATACGTTAAACGGAAATGTCAATCCATTCGAGCCCTTGAGCCCTTGAGGTCTTCCATGAGCCGATCTGTCGGAAACAAGGGGCGGATGGGTTCAGGGGGCAGTCGAACCGCTTGGACAGAAATATATGGAATTGTCTGCGCTGCCAAGAATGCGCCTAAAAGTCTGATATTTCTGCACTTAAGAACCGGGTTTTGCCACCCCCCGCTGCGAGAGCAGGTAGGATTTGATAAAAGGATCCAAACCGCCATCGAGGACGCGGTCGGCATCGCCAACTTCAAATTTGGTCCGATGGTCCTTCACCAACCGGTACGGGTGCAGGACGTAGGAGCGGATCTGGCTGCCAAAATCAATGTCAGCCTTGGAAGCCTCGAGCTTGTCGGAGACCTGTCGGCGCCGGCGCAGTTCCAGCTCGTAAAGGCGCGAGCGCAGCATCTTCATCGCCATTTCGCGATTGCGGTGTTGCGAGCGCTCGTTCTGGCACTGCGCCACGGCCCCGGTAGGAATGTGCGTGATGCGCACGGCCGAATCCGTGGTATTGACGTGCTGGCCGCCCTTTCCGGAAGAGCGGTAAGTATCCGTCCGGAGGTCCTCCGGCTTAATCTCGATAGTGATGGAGTCGTCGATTTCGGGACTGACAAAGACCGACGCGAAAGAGGTGTGCCGCCGCTGGGCAGCGTCGAAGGGCGAAATGCGGACCAAGCGATGCACGCCGCTTTCTCCGTGCAACAGGCCGTAAGCATAGTCTCCCGCCACAGTGAAGGTGGCGGATTTCAACCCTGCTTCGTCACCCGGTTGATAATCATTTAAAGTGCATTTGAATCCGCGCGCCTCCGCCCAACGCTGGTACATGCGCAGCAGCATATCGCCCCAGTCCTGCGATTCCGTGCCACCGGCGCCGGGATGGATAGTGACGATGGCGTTCAGGTGATCGTTGTCGCCCCCTAGCAACGTTTCCGTTTCCAGCAGGTCCACCTCGTGGTGGAGCTTGTCGAGTTCGGTGCGCAGTTCGGAATCGATGTTCTCTCCTTCGCGCGAGAGTTCGAAATACGCTTCCATGTCGGCGAGATGGCGGCCCAAGTTCCCGTCTGTCTCCAGGGTTTCCATCAGCCGCTTCCGGGCGGTCAGAATTCTCTGCGATGCTTCCTGGTCCTGCCAGAATTGGGGTTGGGCTATTTGAGCTTCGAGGGATTCCAGTTCCTTGCGGCGATGGGGAGCGTCAAAGAAAACTCCGGATGTCAGCGGATTGCTTCTTGAGCTGGTCAAATTCACGTTGTAGTTCTTCGGTCACGAGTGCTCCTTATGTAGCGCCGGGCTTCAGCCCGGCATGCCACCCTAATGGGCGGCGCTACTTCTAGCTTCTAGTTTCTTACTCATGCTTCCTAACGTCAGCATCAGCGCCGCTATGGCCACGCACAGCCAAGCGAAAACGTCCCCATGCGCCGAGTAGAACGTCTGCCGCGTCTCAAAGTCGAAATGCGCGGGCATCGCCAATCGCTGATAGCGCGGGATTTCCTCCAGCACCCGGCCATAGGGGTCGATGAGAGTTGTAAGACCGTTATTGGTAGCCCGCAGCAAGTAACGGTGATTCTCAATGGCGCGCAGCCGGGCCATCTCCAGGTGCTGATAGGCGGCAGCGGAATCACCGTACCAGGCGTCGTTGGAAATATTCACCAGCACGCCCGCGCCGCCCGCCACGAGCTGGCGCGCGAGTTGGGGAATAATCGCCTCATAGCAAATGAACACGCCAATGCCCCCACCGGGCGACTTGGCCACCGAGTAGCTGGAGCCGGGAACGAAGTTCCCCACGTCGGATGTAATCTTGTGGACCAATCCGGGCAGCGCCCAACCCGGCACATACTCACCGAAAGGCACCAAATGAATTTTATCATAGCGGGAAACTTCGCGGCCTTCAGGATCCAGGGTGAAGGCGCTGTTGGTGATCGTGTCTCCCTTTGCATCCAGCGGAATAATCGTATTCGCAATCACGAAGGCGTGGGTCTGACGCGCCATATTTTCCATGGCATTGCGAAAAATCGGGTCGCGGGTGAAGAAGAATGGCGCGGGGTTTTCCGCCCAGATCAGCAGTGGAGGATTGTCGATTGTCGATTGCCGCTTGTCGATTGGTGCAGCGGGACGCCCGGAGGCCGGCGCTACGTTATCGGGCGAGAATTGTTCCACCGCCCTGACGCTGAACTGAACGAGTTGCTGAAGTTGAGTGGGGTCACGCCAAGGAATCCAGGCTTCCATCTCTGTATCGTTCAAGGGCACATTGGGTTGGACGAGAATCGCCAACTCCTTGCCCGTAACCGCGGGAGGCGGAGCGAGCCTCCATTGCGCAACCAGTAACAGCCCAAGCCAGACTGCCAGCGCCAACCCGGCGCGGGCGCGCCTTGGGGAAAGCAACACCCATGCTGCCAGGGCGCTGGTGGCCACGGCGAGGAACGAAAGGCCATACACGCCGGTGGCCGAGGCAATCTGCCGCACGCCGGAGGATTGTACGGCGTACCCCAATAGGTTCCATGGAAACCCCGTGAGCAGATAAGTTCGTGCCAATTCCATCGCCACCCAAAGAAACGGGCTGAGAGCCAACGCCCACCCCGAGGAGCGGCGCGCCGCCCATCCCATCGCTAGGCCGAACCCGCCAAAGAACGTCGAGTCAACGATGACGAAGAGAATCAATACCACCACGGCCAGCGCCGGCGCCAGGTGACCGTAAAATTCCGTTACGATCACGAACCAATAGCAGCTTCCGGCAAAGAATCCGGCGCCACACACATACCCCAGCAGAAATGCGCGTTTCAGCCGCTTTTCACCTGCCAATGCCATAAGCAACGGCACGCATGCAAACCACACTAAGCCGGGCAAATGGATTTTGGGAAAGCAAGCCACCAGCAGGAGCCCGCTCAGCGCGCATGCCGCCAAACGCGCGGAAGTTTTCTCGAGCAGATTGCCCATCGATTTCAGGCGAGGCTGGCGCGATTCGCGAGGCGGCATTCGGCTGTTATTGGTCCCTGATATAAAGATAAAGGATTCAATCCGAGAGCCCGCCTTGGCGGGCGGCCCCAAATAGCCAATGACTTTGGCGGCTGGTCGGTGCCGTGGGTGTGACGGCTAAGGGCCATCAGCCCTGAGTTGACCATTGGAAGCAAAGTTCGTATCCGTCCGGATCATGCAGGTACATTTGCTTCATGCCATAGGGGGCCACCACTGGCTCCCGCACGGCCACGCTCTTGCTGCGCAACTCCTCATAGGCTCCGTCCACATCAGGGCACCCCAAAAACAGTCCGGTATCGCCATGAGCAGCCACGCGCGCGCCGTCGGGGGGAACCGGACGATCACCATCGGATTCATATGCCGTATTTAGCATCAACTCCGCCTCACCCAATCGAAGCAATGCCCAGTGAAAACAATCCGCTGTGCCCAACGCGGGAGATGTGCTAACTAGCCGAAAACCCAGCATGTCGCGATAGAACCGCACCGAGGTCGGCATGTCATAGACCTGTAGCAGGGGAGTGAGCCCCCGCACATCGATCGGCATGGTTGTCACCTCCAGGTGAAGCGAGCAGGGTTATCCCTTGTAAATTAGCGTTGCTCGACCCTAAACCCCACACGTCCCTCTGTATGGCTAAGCCCTCACCTCGCGTATCTGATCCAAAGTCCAAAATCTAAAACCCAAAATAGTCAGTGCCGGATAAAGGGCTTGAATCCTTCCTGTGAAAGTTTGTTGCGCACCTTATCGGCGTCGTCGCGCGTCCTGAAGGGGCCCACAAGCACGCGGAAAAGGTTATCGTCCGCGTGGGCATATTCCGGTGTCGCCAGGAAAACCGGGTAGCCCTTTTCTTTCAGAATATTAACCACATGCTCAGCATCGTGTTTGTTGCCTAATGCCACCACCTGAAGAGTCACACCCATCCCTACCGCGCCTGCGGCGGGGGTGGATGGGGAGGGAGGACTCGAGACATGCTTGGCAGTCGCCTGGGGTTGCTCTGCCGGAGGCGCGACAGCCGAGGGCTTCGCCGCGGGGGCAGCGGGATTAGCTCCGCCCCCCCCGGGAGGAATTACCACAGTTTCCGGCGCGGAGTTCGGAGGAACTTGGCCGGGGACTGATTCCTGGGGCGTAACTGGGGCGCTCTCCGGTGGCGGGTTTATCGTAGGTGGAATGACGGGCGGGGAAGTAACAACCTCTGTGGTGGGAGCCGAGTGGGAGGCGCGTTCGTTGTACCCTACCAGGAATCCCAGTGAGAAAAAAACACCACAGGTTGCAACACACACGAGAAAAATGAGAATTAAGGACCGTGCGGAATAGCTTTTTTCCTCATGTCCCCTTACCTCCGTTGCCACGATGGTCCTCCCCGCCCTCGACGTTTCGCGGAAAATTCCGCCGGCAACCACCCCGCCCTTCGGGCACCCATCCTGGACCTAGAGGGGAATTAGGGCTCACCTCTTTAGTAGGGAGGGGTGCCCGAAGGGCGGGGTGGTCCTAAATGAAATTCGGCCCGATTCCGTTACTTCTTCTCTCCACCCACCACCGGCGGGAGGAGTCCCTTGCCCATCAGAGCACTAAACAACTCCACCGGAACCGGAAAGACCACCGTGGTATTCTTTTCCGTCCCGATCTCCACGAGCGTCTGGAGATACCGCAGGGTGATGGCGACGGGTTCCTTGGCAATGACCCCGGCGGCTTCCGCGAGTTTCGCGGACGCCTGGTATTCGGCGTCAGCGTGGATGATCTTCGCCCGGCGCTCGCGTTCGGCTTCCGCCTGCGCGGCGATGGCGCGCTGCATTTCCTGCGGCAAGTCCACCTGCCGCACTTCCACCTTGGTCACCTTGATGCCCCAGGGCTCGGTGTGCTCATCCAGGATGGATTGCAAACGGCTGTTGAGCTTCTCGCGCTGAGAGAGTAAATCGTCCAGCTCGACTTCACCCAAAACCGAGCGCAAGGTGGTTTGCGCCAATTGCTCGACGGCGTATCGGTAATTCTCGAGCTCAACGAACGCCTGCTGCGCGCTGATCACGCGGAAATAAACCACGGCGTTGACCTTCAGTGAAACGTTATCCCGGGTGATGATGTCTTGTGGGGGCATATCCCACGCTACAACACGGAGGGAAACCCGCACCAGCTTATCAATCGGCCAGAGGATGAAGATCAGCCCCGGCCCCTTGTCCGGCTTCTGGAGCCGCCCCAGGCGGAACACAACCGCCCGCTCATACTCCCTCAACACGTTCAAACAAGCTGATACCCAGAAGAAAATGATAACCACCGCGACGATCCAACCCATAACGCACCCCCTCTCCGCATTCCTGCGGGCCCGACAACTCACTTATCAATTCGAGAACTACCACGGCAGCTTGGGCCGTTGTACTCCTGTCACGCGCCTCACGGCGGAAGACTGATCGAGGGCATCCAAACGCTGCCCTCCCCCCTACTCCAAGCCGATCAGGAAGTCTACCGGGTTCCTGGCGCCGACTCAACCACCAAAGTCAGACCCTCAATCTCCCGCACGCGAACTCGCCCGCCCTGGGGAATTCGCTCGGCCGCGCGTGCCCTCCACAATTCACCCCTCACCAAAACTTCCCCCGCCGGGTCAAGGTCGGTATGCGCCACGCCCACCAAACCGACCATTCCCGCCTCGCCGGTAACCGCTTTGCGCCGTTTGGCCGCAAGGGCAAAACGCAACAGGATGATGGTGACGAACGCCATGGGTAGCGCCACGCTCAGAGCCGTGGGAAGGTGAATGCGCGCTTCCGGCCAGGGCGATTTAATCAGGATCATTGCCCCTAACACCATCGCCAGAATCCCGCCCGCCGCCAGCACGCCGTGCGAAGTCACTTTGGCCTCGAGCGCGAACAGCGCCAACGCGGTAAGGATCAGCAAGACCCCGGCGTAATTAATGGGCAAGAAATTAAAGGCATACAGCGCCAGGACCAGCGAGATCGCCCCAACCACTCCGGGCACCACCATGCCGGGGTGAGTGAATTCAATGTACAAGCAAACCAACCCGATCGCGCCCAGAAGGAAGGCGATGTTGGGATCCGCCACCCAGACCAGCAGCGATTCAATGCGCGTCATCGGGTAGGTCTCGACGTCAGCATCGGCCAGATGCAGGGTGGTGGTGGTGCCATTGAAGCGTTGGACCGGCTTGCCATCGTACCGTGCGAAAATATCGCGGGGCGAACTCGCCACGGCGTCAATCAGCTTGCCGTCAAGCGCTTCCTTGTCCGTGAAGGATGCGCTCTTGCGGACTGCGTCGTCCGCTAAAGTCACATTGCGCCCGCGTTTCTGGGCGATCGAGCGAATGTAGGAAGCCAAGTCGTTCTCGATCTTCTCGCTCATCGTCTTGTCCGTTTGCGCGCCCAGCAGGTCTACAGGATGGGAGGCGCCGGTGTTGGTGCCCGGGGCCATCACCGCCAGATCGCCGGCCAGCAAAACGAAGAAGCCCCCGGACGCCGCGCTGGCGCCACTTGGTGCGACATAGGTAATTACGGGAGCGCGTGACGCATAGATCGCCTGGACAACCTCCTGCGTGGAGGTTACCAGCCCGCCGGGGGTGTTCAACTCCAAAAGGATGGCGTCGGCATTCTGCTCATTGCCGTAACGGATTCCCCGCTCGACGTATTCCGCGCTCACCTGATGGATCATCATGTTGAGTTTAATCTCCACCACCCTCGGCTGGGGCTGGGCGGCGCGGAGGGGATTGAAGGGCATTGGAACGCTGAGAAGGACCATCAACAAGACTACAGGACGCAGGATTTTGGCACTCAAGGCGTCTTCCTTGCAGCCGGGGCACCGGCCTGGATTTGCTGCATGAATTGTTCCACCTGCTGGTTGCCGGGATCGAGATTTAACGCTGCCTGACCCTGCGAGCGAGCCAGTTCCGGTTGATTCAGGGAAAGATAAACGTGCGCCAGGGAAAGATGTGCTTCCGGCGTGTCTTTCAATTTGAGTGAAGTCTGAAGTTCCCCTGCGGCTTCATGGTGTTTACCTTCGGCCTGGAGCGCCTGGGCGAGCAGAATGTGCACCTGGGCGTCATCCGGAGACAAGGAGACAACCTCTGCCAATTCGCGCTCCGCTTCCCCAAATCGGCTGTCCGCAAGAAATTTCTTTCCTAGGGCGAGGTGCGCGTCAATGTGCTCCTGGGGAGGAGCATTCGCCAAGTGCGCTTCCAGGACGTTATGCAATGTCAACTCCAGCAGGCGGAAAGCGCGGCCATCATAATTCTTTTTAAGACGCGGCATGGGCAGCACGTCTCCCGGCTGGCCGGCAGCCGTCCCCACTTCGTGTTCCGCTAGCCAGTCCAATTCTTTTTGCTCCGCTGCCTCATTTCCCTGCTTGCCGAAGACCACCGCCAGCAATGTATGGGCTTCGGTATCATCGGGGTTGGCTTGGATCGCTGCCTGGAGAGATTCTGCCGCATCGGGATAGCGCTTCTCATACCAGAGAGCCACACCCCGGTTAAAGCAGAAGTCCGCATCTGAGGGATTGCTGAGGTAGGCGCGCTCGAAATTCGCCAAGGCTTCGGCGTAGCGGCCCCGACGGGCCTCCAATACTCCTAGGTTATTGGAGACTTCATCCAGGGGCAGAACCTTTGCCAGAGTTTCAAAATCCTTTTCCGCCACCTGCTCTCGCCCCAGGAAAAACTCATCGACAGCGCGCAGGAACAGGGACTCGCTATAATCCGAATCGGACTCCTCGATCTTCCCTAACCACTTGGCAGAGTTGGCATAGTCCTTCTGCTTAAAATAAAACCTTCCCAGGGCAAAGGCAGCCCGGTGATCGGATGGGTCAAGGCGCTCAGACTCCGTAAAAAAATGCAGATGGCTGGCGTCGTCGGTGGCTACCAGGCCGCGGATATAATTTTCGAAGGCGTCGAGACGGATATCGTGAAAACGCCGCAGGAAGTCTTCCTCATTACCCACAGTGAAGCCGGGGTCGTGCGTCGCCAGCAGCCGCCACGCCAACCGCGTCTGGAGATCCACCAACTCCGTCAAGTCTCCGGAAGCTTCCAGGGGTTGCGAAAGCCTCAGGAGTTTGACGTTGAGCAGTTGGGCGTGCGCGACCAGGCGATTGTCCGTAACATTGAAATTACCCAGAATGGCCCAATCCACGCCCAAGGTTTGCGCCACCTTGAATTCACTCGCCAGGGTCAGGGGCGCATCCACGGGCATTCCTAGTTGTGTATAGGCGGCGTTGCGTTCGTCACGGTCAAGAACATAGTTATCCGGTTGGGGCAGCCGCGAGGATAAGACTTGAGCGAAACTTTCCGAGATCCAATTCAAATCTCCACGGGGGCTCAGATTCTCAAAGGGAAAAACCAGTAGGGATCGCACCTCAGACGAGCCCAAAAGCTGCCAAGGGAAAGACAACAGAAGCAATAGAAGTCCGACCGTTCTTCGCATGAGAACTAAACCCGACCGATCCATTATAGCACTGCGCGGAATTCGGCCCGCCGCCACCCACACCACGCCCCACTGTCAATTCTTGATAGCGACCGGGGGGTTCCGCATGAGTTCGACAAAAGCCGGGTATTGGCTGATCTTCTTGAAGTCGGGATCCTCTTCAATACGCTTCGGGTCATGGAAACCATCCTCGAGAGCACGCCGGAGGTAGCGCACGGCTTCCTCCGCTTTCCCGACGGAAGCGAAGGCTTTGGCCATGTAGAAATAGAACTCCACCCCGGCCCCGCCGGCGTGAACAATTGTCCCCACGGGGGACTCCTGGGTCACAACGTTCGGATCAATGCCGAGAGCGGTGCGATACTCTTCCACGGCCTGGGGAAACTTTTTCAAGTGATAGTAGGATGTACCCAGATTCATGTGGAAAGGGGCATTGTTGCCCTCCAACTCGATCGCCCGCTGATAATACTTCACCGATCTTCCAAACTTCTTCTGCATGAAGAATACAGTGCCCAGGTTGTTCCAGGCCTCGGCGAAATTCTTGTTGAGGCGAGTTGCATCGGTGTAGGCTTTGCTGGCGCTGTGGAAATTGCTCTGCTGTTGAAATGCGATCCCCAGTTTGTTCCAGAGCACAGGGTCCTTTAATGAGGACTGCTTGAGCGCCTGGTAGTAATAATCAGCCGCTTCGGCATAATTCTTCCTCGCCATGAAAACGTCCGCCCGCTGTTCCAGGGTGATCTCCTTGGGCTGGGTCGTGCGGGCCGGCAATGATCCTGCCGCAGGGCCCGCTTGTTCAGGACTGATACCCGCCACCATCGCCGGTGTCGCCCGCCAAAAGGCCGCAGCCACCATCATCAGAGCGGCAGCCAATATTCCCACACGTCGCATCGAGGGTTTCATGGGTGGACCTCGGACTTTCGGGGCTGGGGATCAGAGAGTTGGCAGAATTCCGATTTCTAGAGCCCGTGGTCCGATCCCACGGAAGCATCGCAGGTCGGACCCAGATCCCGAGTCCCGGATGCCGGATTTCATCCCTCCGGCGGCGTTTTTTTCGAGGCATCCGGAGGGTTGACCGGCTTGGAGTTCTTTCCCCTGAAGATCGAAAGGAATTTCCTCAGCACACCGCCTTTCTTCTCCTGGGGTTGCCGAGAGGCATCGGAGCTGGGGGCCGCGTCACCCGTATAATCATTCCCCGGGGGGGAGGTGGTCGCCGCCACCGGCACGGTTGTGGCATTGCCCGAGTGGAACAATCGGCTCAGAATCCCACCGCTGCCCTGCCGGGGGATTGGCCCCTGAGGTTCCGTTCCTTCGATAAAGTACTCGTTGTGGACCACTATCGCGTCATTACCGCTGGGAAGGGTGGACGCTATCTGCACGGGAACCGCCACGATGCCCGGTGGTGCGTCGAAGGGCTTGGCGTCACGATAGGCGGGGTACTGGGTGGCCTGCTTCATGAACTCCGTCCAGATGGGGAGGCCGGAATCCGCTCCGGGGAGTTTCAATTCACGATCATCGTCGTATCCCATCCAGGCAACCGCCAGCAGATTGGAAGTGAAACCGGCAAACCATCCATCGTGCGAGGTCCCGGTCTTGCCGGCGGCGGGCAAGGTGAACCCACGCGACCGTGCACCCGCTCCCGTGCCATTGTTGATGACACTTTCCATCAAGTTGACCATCAGGTAGGCAACCCGCGGGTCCAGCACCTGGCGGGTGACTTCCGAACTTTGCCACAGCAGGCGTCCGGAAGCATCATTGACCGCCAGAATAAACCGCGGCTCCACATAGGTTCCGCCATTGGAAAAGATCGTATAAGCGCCGGCAACTTCCAGCGGCGTCGCCACATACGAGCCCAGCGCAATGGCGGGCGTGGCCAGCAAACCCTTGTTGAACCCGGCAGCCACCGCCAGATTGCGCACTTTTTCATATCCTACCATCTCGGCCAGGCTCACGGTGGCCACGTTCAGCGAATACATCAAGGCTTGCCGCAGCGTCACCACCCCGAAGTACTCCTGCTTGTAGTTTTCCGGTTCGTAAGTCAGGTCGCCAAACTGGAAAGTGGTGGGCTCATCGTTGAGCACGGTGGCAGGCGTAATGAGGGGTTGGGATCCGTCCACGCCGGAGTTCAGCGCCGCCGCATACACGAAAGGCTTGAACGAGGACCCCGGCTGGCGTTTTGCCAGCGCATGGTTGAGCTGGCTGCGGCCGTAATCGCGTCCCCCCACCAGGGCCTTCAGCCATCCGGTGTGAGGATCGAGCACCACCAGAGCCAATTGCGGCTGCAAAGGATCAGGCGGCGGGGCGTCTTTGGCAGGCTTGGACTTTTTCAATCGCTTGTCAACTTCGCTGGCCCCGGCAGTGCTGGCCGCTGAAGCCGCCTCTTGCACATCCAGGTCGAGGGTGGTGTAGATCCGGTAACTCTGCGAGAGCAGTTCGTGGTCCGAGAATTGGGAGAGCAACTGATCCTTCACCATGTCGACGAAGTAAGGGGCCTGCGTCCCCTCCACGTTGCGCAACACCACGCCCAAGGGCGCGCCGGAGGCCTTTTCTGTCTCCGGCGGCGTGAGCATGCCCTGATCCATCATGCTCCTTAACACAAAGTTGCGCCGATCCAATGCCCGTGAGGGGTACTTGTAAGGTGAATAGATGTTGGGCCCGCGAATGACCCCGGCCAGCAAAGCAGCTTCCGCTGCGGTCAGGCTGCCCACATCCTTGTTGAAATAGGCACTGGCCGCTTCCCCGAATCCATAAATGGAAAAACTTCCCCGCTGGCCCAGATAAATCTGATTCGCATACAACTCAAAAATCTGTTCCTTATTCAGGCGTTGTTCCAGCAAGAGAGCCAGGAAAATCTCGGTTATTTTGCGGCCAAATTTGCGTTGGGGGGTGAGCCCGAAGATGTTGCGGGCCAACTGCATGGTCAGCGTGCTGCCGCCCTGCATAATTTCGTCCGTCCGGAAGAAATCGTGCAAACCGGAAGCGAAAATGCGGTAAAAATTCACGCCGTGGTGAGAAAAGAAACTATGATCTTCCGCCGCCACTACGGCGTCGATGACGGTTTTGGGAAGATCCTGATAGCGCACCAGCCGCCGCTTGCTGCGGGAATTGTCAAACAGCGTGGTAATGACTTCCGGTTCAAGCTTGTAGCTCGCGAGCGGCGCCGTGTCGGAAAGCGAGGTGATAGAAGCAATGCGTCCGTTGGTAAACTCCAACGCCGCCGAGCCCTCCTGGAAAGAGTCGCTCTGAAAGAAGGACGCGGAACCGGGCCGGATCTCCAAGCGATTGCCGACCCGGCGGTAGGTACCGACATTTGACCCGCCCTCGTATTCGGCATAAAGGCCTTTGCGCAGGCGGGCGGCCACATCCTCCGGCGTTATCGCCTCACCGACGAACACCGGCGTGGGTGCGGCAAATACCAGGGAGGCGCTGTCAAAGACGTCGCCGCTGAGCCGGGCGTCGATGACCCGCGAGAAGCGCACATAATTATAGACGACAGCCCCCACCGCCGCCAGAAATACCAACAGGCCGGCGCCGAGCAGAAACTTCCTCCCCTTTCCCCAAGGGGATTTTCCCGGCCCCTTAAAGTTCCGACGGCCCCCTGCCCCGTGCGAGCCTCGCGATCCCGAAGATGGACGGACAGCCACGTTATTGTATCGCCGTGTTTGCAGAGGAGTGGGTAAAGTGGAGCGGCAGCGTATATACCTTCAAATCTACGGGGACATGGTAATCAATGTTGACAGTCACGCGGTTCGTGTTGGCATCCACCGTCACCTCCTCCGGCGCTAAGGGGAGACTCAGGTCTTGGGCCTTGGCCACGACGTTTTTTCGAATCCCGTCCGCCGAGGCATGCTCTGTCAGCCAGAAAGGTGTCTGGTTTTGAACGTAGTCGTCGAGTTGGTAGTCCTTCACGTAAACAGGAATGATTTTGTAACTGGCAAAGATCACCGCTGCGAGAAAAGCGAGAGAGAGGATGGCATTAAAAGTTATCCTCCCGGAATCAGATAACCGCATCGTGTCCCCCGTGGCAGGCAGTTCCCCCTTTTGTTATCCCCGGTGCTTCTCCCATAAGCTCGAGACAACCATCTCCAGTTTAACATCCTGTATTTGCTTTGTCGAGCGTTGGAAAATCTCCGCCAGCCCTTGCTCAAATTTGCGTTTGCCCAGGGTTACACGATAGGGCACCCCGATCAAATCGGCATCCTTGAACTTGACCCCCGGCCTTTCGGCGCGGTCGTCAAACAGCACGTCCAGGGAGCGCGCTTGCATCTCCTCATAAAGCTTTTCTGCGGCCGAGCGCAACCGCGCGTCATCCATGTTGGCCGCCGTCAGGACGACGTCGAAGGGCGCGATGGAGGCGGGCAGGAACATGCCATCATGGTCGTTGTTCTGTTCCACCGCCGCGCTCAGGATGCGCTCCACGCCAATGCCGTAAGAACCCATCACCAGCGGAACCTCCCGGCCGTTTTCGTCGAGCACGCTGGCATGCATCGCCTGGGAATAGCGGCGCCCCAGCTTGAAAATGTGGCCCAACTCCACCGCCACGCTGATCCGTAGCGGGCGGCCGCACTTCGGGCAGAGATCACCGGCGGAAATCACTCGCAGATCGCGGTACTCGGCGGTGAAATCGCGCCCTGGCGATACGCCGCGCAAGTGGGTATCATCCTGGTTGGCGCCCGTGATCATCCCCCTGCGTCCTTCCAGCGCCTTGTCCGCGACAATCCTGACCCCTTTCAATCCCACCGGGCCCAGCGAACCCAGGTGCGCCCCGAGCAACGCCCGGGCTTCTTCCGGCGTGGACGGGCGGAACGCGTCCGTACCCAGCGTCGCGGCCAGTTTGGTTTCGCTAAGGGAGTGGTCCCCGCGCAGCAAGATCAGGATCGCTTGGCCCTCCACGACGAACACCAGCGTCTTGATCATCCGGTTGCCGCTCTCGCCCGTGAATTTCACCAAATTTTCGATGGTCTTCTGCCCCGGCGTCGAGAAGGGTTCCGGTGCGGCATCGCCCGGAGGGTCCTCGACGGGTGGCGCGTTCCCCTCCGCCTTTTCCAGATTCGCCGCGTAGCCGCAATCGCATAACGCGATCAAATCCTCGCCCGCATCCGTGGGCGCAGTGAACTCATGCGAGTGGGTACCGCCCATCGTCCCCGAGTATGCTTCCACAATCACGTACTTCAGCCCACAGCGGTCAAAGATGCGGCGATACGCGTCATAATGTTTGCGGTAGCTCACATCCAAGCCGGCTTCGTCGAGGTCGAACGAATAGCAGTCCTTCATCCAGAATTCCCGCAAGCGCAGTAGCCCCGACTTGGGGCGGGGCTCATCGCGAAACTTTTCCTGAATCTGGTACCACATTTGCGGAAGTTGCTTGTACGAGCGCAGTTCCCCACGCGCGATATTGGTCATTTCCTCTTCGTGGGTTACGCCCAGCACCATTTCATGGTCGTTCCGGTCCTTGAACTTGAAGAGAGTCTGGCCGTAGGCGGTGTAGCGGCCGGATTCCTTCCAAAGTTCCGCCGGGTTCAGCGCCGGCAGGTAGAATTCCTGCGCCCCAATGGCATTCATTTCCTCGCGAATAATCTGCATGATCTTTAAAAGCGATCTTTGCCCCAGCAGGAGATGAGCATAGACCCCCGCCGCAACCTGGCGGATGTATCCTGCCCGAAGTAACAGGCGGTGGCTGGGAACTTCTGCTTCCGCGGGATCTTCCCGCAAAGTGGGAATGAAAACCTGGCTCCAACGCATGAGTTCGACCTTTCGTTTTTTATGCCGGATCTGTCATCGCGGGTTTGGCAGGGCGGGGCTTTACAGGCTGCGAAAAACCCTGCAATGCTGTCATCCTGAGCCCGTTCGCTGTCATTCTGAGCGCAGCGAAGAATCTCGCTCTGCCCGCTCAGGGTAAACTACGCGAAGGATCCCGCTCTGAGCATTTTCAAGGCAATGCGAGATTCTTCTTCGCCGCTGCTCCTCAGAATGACAGCGCTTTCGAGTTTATCCGCAGCCTGTTTAGCCCCGCCCTTCCGTCCACCTTCACGCTCCCGGCTGATTACGGACGGCTGACTGCCCGCTCTTAGAACCCGCCATTGTTGAAGATGTTCCCACACATTGTCAAGGAATCCCCGTCGCTCCTCAGTGCCCCGTCATTGTCCGGGGTGCCGCGCACGTCCAGAGCTACGAATGCATCATCTGCGAATAGCCCCCTCACCCCCACTTCCTGCTAAGCGTGGGGCCCCACGCTTAGCAGGAAGTGGGGGTGAGGGGGGCCGGGGTCGAATTGGGAACAGGCTCCTGCACAAATCCTTAGGTGAATAGCATTGGGGCTAGCCCGCATTTCCCACCAAGACTCTGGAAGGGCGGGGCTTTAGCCCCGCCGTTACAAGGCCGTCCTGATTATTTCCAAGTCTCTCACCCCGCGCAGCTTGCAGCCGCAAGCTGCGCGGGGTGCGAGAAGGCTAGAGGGCGGGAGCCGCGATTTCGGCGGGGCTGAAGCCCCGCCCTTCCAGCATCGTCCAAACGTGGTGAGAAGTCCGGGCAAGACCAGGCGACCTTTTGCGGGCGTTTGCATCCAACTGACGAAGAAGGCCCAGGCGACCAGACCCCAGTTTTCCATTTCAGCCCCTGCCACACCACCCCGAAACCTCATATCTAAATAAGCTATAGCACACGGAAGTAAAACCTACTTAACACATGAAACTCTTCATACAACAGGTGCGTCTAATGGACCGTGAAGGGAAATGCAAGAAGCGGCGGAAGCTAGCATGGGCAGCGACCAGGGAATTGCCGGGAAGCAGCGGAAGCCGCATTGAAGACTCAGGGCAGATCATTTAGGAGGAGGACCATGCGAAACAAATTACCACTTTTGGCTCTATCCCTCGTGCTGGGGGCTGGATGGGTTTGGGCAGGACCGCCTACCACCGACTCGCAGGCGATCGGGAACATTCAATTGCGCCTTGACAAGGCGAAGGTGGATCAGCACGGCGATGTGCAGGTGACCTACGCTGGAGGCGTCGCGACGCTCACGGGAACAATGGATAATCTGGGGAGCAAACTCGACGCCGAGAAAGCCGCCCAGAAGGTCCGGGGAGTAACTCAGGTTGTTGACAATATTCAAGTGCGCGCCGAGGGCGTCGAGGACCAACAGATTCTGGAGCGGGCGCGCCACGAGATTGTGATGTACTACGCTTACGGGATATTCGATAACGTGGAACTTGCGGCCCATAACGGCACGCTGGCGGTCAGCGGGCAAGTCACCCAGCCCTTCAAAAAGACGGACATGGGGAATATCCTTGAGCGCGTGAAAGGAGTGGCGGCGCTCCAGAACGATCTGGAAGTTTTGCCCGTCTCGAACTTTGATGACCGCCTGCGGCAGCAAGTGGCGCGGGCCATCTACGGCGATCCGTTCTTCATCCGCTACGCCAATCAGGCGCTTCCCCCGATTCACATTATTGTGAAGAACGGGAATGTAACCCTGGAGGGCGTCGTGGCCTCCACTATGGATCGGACCAAGGCCGAGATGGCAGCCCTCCACGCCGGGCTCTCCTTCGCTGTCGTGGACAATCTTCAGATCGAGAAATCCTAACGGGTAGTTTGAACCATTCCCCGATGCCTGCGCTGCGAAAGGTCAGCGCAGGCATTTTTTTGCCGGAGCCTCGATTGCTCACCACGAGGATGGAAGGGCGGGGCTTTAGCCCCGCCGCTGCAAGGCCGTCCTGATTATTTCTAAGTCACGCGCAGCTTGCAGCCGCAAGCTGCGCGGGGTGCGGGACGAATAGAAGGCGGGAGGCGCGATTTCGGCGGGGCTGAAGCCCCGCCCTTCCAGCATTGTCCAAATGTGGGGAGAAGTCCGGGTTAGCCCTACCGGCTAAGTTCCGCATAACGAAAGCAGTTCACCAGGTGGTCGTTGACCATGCCTACCGCCTGCATGAAGGCGTAACAAATGGTGGAGCCCACAAATTTGAACCCTCGCCGCTTCAAGTCTTTGCTCATGGCGTCGGACTGCGGTGTATGCGCAGGTACCTGTCGCGGCGCACGCCAGGCGTTTTGCATGGGCTGCCCGCCCACAAACTGCCAGATGTAGGCATCGAAATTACCGAACTCCTTTTGCACCTGAAGAAAGGCCTGGGCGTTCAGGACGGCGGAACCAACCTTGAGCCGATTACGGACGATGCCGGAATTCCCAAGAAGTTCACGGATTTTCTCCCGGCCATAGCGGGAAACGACGAGCGGGTCAAAGTTATCAAACGCGGAGCGGTAATTCGTGCGCTTCTTCAGGATGGTGTCCCAACTCAGGCCCGCCTGGGCGCCTTCCAGAATGAGAAACTCGAAGAGCCGCCGGTCATCGTGCAGAGGCACCCCCCACTCCTCGTCATGGTAACGAATGGTGAGGTCGTTCGAGGCCCAGTGGCAGCGCCGGGCGGTATCGGTGGGAGACTTTCGAGTTGTCATCTCTTCTCACCCTTGCATATAAAGAGTTATTCCGCTGGCAAACCCCCGAGGGCGCAGCCTACTGCGCTTGCGACGCGTGTGTCAAGCGCTGGCCGGAAAGAATGTTTTACGGGTTTGAACGGAGTTCCGAGGACAGAACTAATTGGGGCAACCAGGCGCTAACAGGCAACAGGGGTAGGGGTTGCCGCTGTTTGCGCATCGTTACTGCGGGCATACAAGAATCCATGCGCACCCGACCGCATGGACTTAAAGATTGTCGTCCCGTCACCGCCCGCCTTCCGCCAGACGCTGCCCTGTCCTGCCGCCTCAATAAGCCCTGAGAACCTGGAAGTTTTGCCTAACATCCAACTGACACTGGGAAGATAGATGGCCTTCCCCTAATGTACAATATTTCCGCATATTAGCACCGGCGGCTGCGGGATCAAGGCCAGTTTTCCCGCCGGCCATTTGTCAAATGGATGGGGCAACTACACACATTTCGGACACCACCTCCGGCGAAATTGTTTTGCGCTTACCGATCCCTCCTAAGCAGTTGGTCTGAAGCATAGTTTCGTGGATCGTCCCTTCCGGGCTCGGCCGCGTAACAATCTGGAAACCCAGGCCGTTGGCCGGGGCTAAGTTGTCACGCCCCTTTGGGGCTTGAAAGCCCCACCGCCCAACGAGAACCGCCGAAACTAGTGAGAAATGCGGGTTAGGGGCTGCCGGAAGGGCGGGGCCTTACAGGCTGCGGAAAAACCCTGCAATGCTGTCATCCTGAGCCCAGCGAAGGATCTCGCTCTGAGTATTTTCAAGGCAATGCGAGATTCTTCGTTGCCGCTGCTCCTCTGCAGAAACTCGACGCGTAAGTCCTTGGAATTCAGCAGGCGTAGCGCGGACCTGTTTTTTAGGTCTCGGGCACGTCCCCGATGGACAAGGAAAAGCCGCGGACCTAAAAAACAGGTCCGCGCTACCCTTCCTCGGCCCGAGTTTCTGCCCATCCTGGGCAGCCGCAAGGCTGTCGATGCTCAGTATGACAGCGCTTTTGGGTTTTTCCGCAGCCTGTAAAACCCCGCCCTTCCCATCCTGCGGTGAGAAATCCGCGTTAGCCTTGTCCGGCGTGTTTGGCGCTCTGGCTGATTGCTGAGAGCTGGGGCCAGACAGCTCTACCTCTTCGTGCTTTTGTAACACCCCAGCACACGCTGGAAGTTGGTCACCTCGCTCAAGTGTGCTAGGGCCTTTTTGCAATGGTCCTCCTTCACGTTGCCGACAAAATCGACGTAGAAGAAGTATTCCCAAGGACGGCCGACCAGGGGCCGCGATTCCATTTTGGTCAAATCAATGTCGCGCAGGGCGAAAACGCTCAGGCACTTGTAGAGGGCGCCCGGCAGGTTGCGCGTGGAAAATACGATGGAGGTTTTATTGGCCTGGGGGGAGACGCGGACGGTCTGGGAGAGCAGAAGAAAGCGCGTGTAGTTTTCCCGGTGATCCTCCAAATGCGTTGCCAGGATGCGGGCGTGGTAGACCTCCGCCGCGATGCGGCTGGCGATGGCCGCCGCCCCGGGCGGACGACGCTCCGCCAGCATTTTGACGGAGCCCGCCGTGTCATAGAAGGTGATCCGTTCCACCTTCGGGTTCTTGGCGAAGAATCGGCTGCACTGGGCCAGCGCCACGGGATGGGAATAGACCTGGCGCACATCTTGGCGCTTCGTGCCGGGAAGCGCGATGAGGTTGTGGACAATGCGCAAGCGCACCTCACCCACAATGTGCAGGTGGTTGGAAAGCAACAGATCGAAGTTTTCGTAAATGGATCCGGCCAGGGTATTCTCAATCGGAACCAGGCAGTACTTCGCGCGCCCGTGGGTGACGCTTTCAAAGGTAGCAGTAAAAGTCTCGCAAGGCAGCACGCGAATCCCACGTCCCAATAGCTTGTACGCGGCTTCCTCGCTGAACGAGCCTCTTTCACCCTGAAAAGCGACCAATGATTTGGCCATGAATTGGGTTTCCCCCCATGGGAAGATGAATGGAGGATGCTACCACAAGAGAAGCCAGGAGTCAGGAGACAGGAGCCAGAAAAGAAATTTCATTTCTCCTGAATCCTGTCTCCTGGCTCCGCTATTAAGTTGTTCCGAGGAGTCCGCGAAAGAAGAAGTCGGTGTAGACTTGGGCGAGTTCATCCTGCTTGAAAGGGCCCTCAGGGCTGTACCATTGGTAGAGCCAATTAATCATTCCCAGCAGGGCAAAGGCGGCCAGCCGGGGCGGGACCTTTGGCTGTCTGCCGCTCTGCTCCTGGACGCGCCCGATCAGGTCGATAAGGTAATCGATATAGCCGCGTTTCCGGGCGTTGAGTTTTTTGCGCAAGGGGCCGCTCAGCGAGCGGTTTTCGTGCAGAATCACGGTGATTTCCTGGTCGCGCGC
>Ga0182030_10006028_pt1 | contig 25638 bp, 14 predicted proteins | sample 812S3MmetaG_FD_121299 | JGI IMG/M metagenome (GOLD analysis project Ga0182030, IMG submission 121299) | Permafrost microbial communities from Stordalen Mire, Sweden - 812S3M metaG (Illumina Assembly) | ecosystem: Environmental > Terrestrial > Soil > Wetlands > Permafrost | place: Sweden...
ACCAGCCCATCATATTGGTCGTGATCTTCTGCCGGGGATCGGCGTGGGCACGAATTGCGTCCATCTGATTGCGCTGGTAACTGCGCCATGCGTCGCTGACAAACTCCTTCCAGTTCAGCAGCAAGCCAGGATTTCCGTAGCCCTCCTGGATCGGTATCTGCGACCAATCCTGATAGCTCTCGCTCCAATACGTCGTCGTCCACCGCGCATTCAGGTTTTCAAGAGTCTTGTATTTCGCGCGCAGCCATTCCTGAAACTGTGCCTTGGTCTCCGGGTCAAAACTCTCGTTGCCGTACTCATTATCGATCTGCCAGCCAACCACGTTGGGATCGTGCCCGTAGCGCTCGGCCAACTTGGTTGCGATCTGGGCGCCTAGTTCGCGGTACTTGGGATTGGTCCAGTCGAATTGCGTGCGGTTGCCATGTTGATCCTTGCGTCCGTCGGCCAGGGTGCGCAGAGTCTCGGGATACTTCGCGGTCAGCCATGCGGGCGGCGCAGCGGTGGGCGTGCCGATGACGACGGCGATGTGATGGCGTTCAGCCGCGCGCACGGCATGATCGAGCCAATCAAATTCATAGTCGCCCTCGTTCGGTTCCAGACTGCTCCAGGCGAACTCGCCAACGCGCACTAAATGAATATGCGCCGCCTCCATCAGCGACAGGTCCGCCTCCCAACGCGACTCCGGCCACTGCTCCGGATACCAGGCCGCCCCAAGCATCAGCGAGGGAGAATACGGCGTCGAGGGAACCTGTGCAGCGATCGGCGCAGACAGAGAGATCATCAAGGCAACGCAAGTTAACACTTTTCCGAACATGACTGTGTTCTCCGTTTTTTCCTGCAAGATCATTTTCTTCGTTTCAATTGTCGAATACAACGCCGCAACCATCCGAGCGGCGTGCAGGCCGCGACAAGCTTCAGCGGCCCGCATCCTATTCGGCAGGCAGGACGGAAATTTCCGCCGCGCTTGTCGAGCCATTTGTACCGATTTCTTTCAAGGCCGTGAAGCGAAAGAACCTTGCGCTGACCGGCGCAAATGGTACTTCCTGAAGATCGGGGTTATTGCGAATGTTCCCAAAGCGACCCGAGTCAACAGCTATTGTCCAGTCGTGTCCTTCCGCGCTTGTTTCAAAACGATAGTTATCGACGACACCATCGTGACTTCTGTCCTGGCGGGGTAGATAGGTGAACCCTGCAATCCGCTGAACTCTTCCCATATCCACGGTGATCTGGTGCGGCAACAACCGACCCGCATCAAGGCGGGTTTGCCAGATTGTAGCCGGGTTGCCGTCAATCGCATTCGATGCGGGACTGTCGGCTTCCTCGCTGTCCGCGCTCACAACCTTCCAGCCAATCGGCGCCATGCCGGCAAAGTACATCGAGGTCACCATGCCGAGCCGCCCATCCGGAGCCACGCAGGCAGCGTAGACCTCACCGCCGCGAGGGAGTGCCACAGCCGAACGATAGACGGCGGACTTGGGACTGGGCACTGTGCCATCCAGCGTGTAAACAACGGGCAGGCCATTCGAGCTTGCGATGGTGACTGAGCCGCTGGCGTCGCGCTCGGATATGACGGGCGCTTGAACGAGCTCGGCCTGCTTGAAGAGTCCCATTTCGGCCAGTGTCGGCTCCAGCCGCGAACCAGTAATTCGAATACGAACCTGGTCGGTGGTCACCGGAGAACTCCACCGCAACAGCCTCTTGTGGCCAATAGTCGTCTGCTCATCCAAAGTCTTCCACGTTGAGCCATCCCAGAAGTCCACGCCGAAAGACTCAATACGCTGTCCGCGGTGGTCCACAGCTTCCTGCAGCGAAACCACGTCAAAGGTCACAGCCTTCGGCAGCTTCAGCGTCAGCGTGGCTGTCTTCTGTCCAGGAGCGGCTTCCCACCATGTGTCCAGGTTCCCATCCAGAGCCAGCGACGCGTTGTTTGCCTTGTTCGAATTGTCCGCGGTTAGTTTGCCGCCAACGGCAAGGTCATGAGCGGAGGTCTCATCCACTACCTGTGCCATCAGATGCAATTGTGCGAGCTCGCTGTCCGGTATCAACCCGCGTGTGTCCGGCGCCAGGTTCAACAGCATATTGCCATTGCGGCCGACGGATGTGTAGTAAATGTCAATCAGATTCGCGGCACTGCGCACATGCTTTTTCGGGTTCCAGAACCAGCCGTAGAGGATTGACTCATTCACTTCCGCCGGATACCACCAGAGATAGGAACCCGGTGTGAGCTTGGAAAGGCTGCCGAGATCCTGCGCCGTCATGTCCGGCCACCTGAAAGTATCGGGCGACGAGGGCAACGGAACGACGCTCCACTCCGTGGTCCGGCCAATTCCGCTTTCGTTGCCAACCCAGCGCGCGTCCGGCCCTTTGCCAAAGATCATCGCCTGGGGTTGCAGCTTGCGGATCAAGTCGTACCATGCGGCATAGTCATATTCTTCATGAACGCTGGGGTCCGGATTTGCGCCATCGAACCAGACTTCGCGAATCGGTCCGTATTCAGTCAGCAATTCGTAAAGCTCATTCAGGAAGTAGCGGTTGTAGTCATCCACCTGGTATGTGGAACTCTTGAATCCCGGGGCCGGTTCGCGTCCATGGGAAGGATCTGTCTTGAAACTAACGGGATCGGTGGGAATCACAGAGGGAAGCTTTTCACTTTCGTTTCCATAGTAGCCGTTAGGATTCGTAGGGTTCGTCCGCAACTGGTAAAGGTCGGCCGGAGAAAGATAAACACCCAGCTCGACGCCGTACTTTCTGGCCGCCTCGGCAACATCGCGAACCTCGTTCCCGTTGCCCCCGCGCCACGGGCTGGCGGCAACCGAATGATTGGAGTAGCGGGTAGGCCACAGATTAAATCCGTCATGATGTTTGCAAACCAGCACCACCATCTTGCCGCCCGACTCTTTAATGGCGCGCACCCATTGGTCCGCATCGAGTTCCGTCGGGTTGAAGACCGACGGATCTTCGCGGCCAGTGCCCCATTCAACCCCTCTGAAAGTATTCGGGCCAAAGTGGACAAAGAACGTCCGCTCCAGCCGCATCCAGGCTGTCTGGTTGGCGCGAGGCAAAACCTTCGCCGCTTTCTCCGCAATCACCGCGCTGGAATCATCGATGGCAATGAATTGGATCGTCGAGTACTCAATCGGAGCGGTCTCGGTCCCCTTGGCGTTTGCGGGCGATTGTCCGTGAGCAAGAGTGAGGATCATCAACAACCCGGCCGAAGCCGATCTTCCAGCTCTTGTGCTCAGTGTCCTTCTCGATTTCATCGCCTTTTGTTCCAGCCGGATTTCCAGTGCCGTGTCGCAGGCTGTCCAAGGCCAGAATCCACGCCGGCTTCTGATATTACGCGCAAACTTCATTCCTATCCTCCAGCATAAGTTCCAGAATCAGTATTTGTTCCATCAAAGACGCTCAACCGCGCTACGGCTTGTATTCTCCGGCAGTCTTGATCTCAAGTGTCGCCTGCACGGGTAACTTATCGCTTGTTCCACCCGCAAACACCCGCACCTGCTCCTTCTCGATACGCCATGCATGCCGCGCTGCATCCCAAAAGGCCAGGTCATGCGGCTTCAGTTCGAAGGCAACGTCCTTTTCTTCGCCCGGATCGATATGAACACGTTCAAAGCCCTTGAGCTCGAGTTGCGGGCGTTCGACGGCGGAGCCAAGATGCTGCACATACACCTGCACCACTTCGTCACTGGCACGCGCGCCCGTGTTCTTCACCTTTACAATCACTCCGACCTTCCCGTCCGCTTCAATACTTGGCGTGTTCAGCCGCAGGCCTTCATATGCGAAAGTCGTGTAGCTGAGCCCGTACCCAAAGGCGTAGAGCGGCTTTTCCCTTGCGTACATGTAAGTGCGGCCGTTGCGGATGTTGTAATCCATCATGGGCGGCAACTGCGCGTCGCCCATGGGCCAGGTCTGGTTCAAGCGGCCGGCAGGTGAGTAGTCGCCGAAGAGCACATCGGCAAGCCCGTGGCCCTCTTCTTCGCTGTTGTGGGTCATGTGCACAATGGCGGGCAGGTTCTGCTGGCTCCAGCCAATCGCATACGGAAAGCTTGAGCGAAGCACCTCGACAGTATGTGGATTCACGGCAAACACTTGCTTCACCAGTTCCTCCTGCTCGAGGACAATGGTCTTGCGGTCAACGTCTTCTTTGCCATTCGACGCTACTGGGCACTGGTCCCATCCGGCGTTGCAGGTGGGATGGTTTCCGACCACGACCAGAACTACATCCGCCTTGCGCGCGAGCAACTGCGCCTCGGCGACATTGGACCCATCACTTACGAAAACCTTTACATCCTTAGCCGCTTCCTTGATCCCCTGGACGATGCTCACGCTATACGGAGGCGTTCCACTGTACCAATCGAGCAAGACCTCATTTGTCCACGGACCAATCACGGCGATGCTCTTAACCTTCTCGCGATCCAGCGGAAGCATTTTGTTCTCGTTCTTCAGCAGGACGATCGACTCGTCCGACGCCTGACGCGCGAGTTGTCTGCTCGATGGCCGCTCCCACGGAGGCAACTCGCCACTTGTCTCGCGTCCGATCTTCGCATAGGGGCCCACTCCGGAGGGATCCAGTTCGCCGAGGCGGATGTGAAGACGCAGCAGGTTCTTGAGCGATGCATCCATGTCGGCCTCGTTCAGCAGGCCGTCTTTAAGTGCCTTTGTCAGATCAGGCTTGTATTCATCCAGAAATCGATTGATGCCGGCCTTCACCGCTGCCGCGGAGCCGTGTTCCTTATCGGGGAAGGTTTTGTGGTCGGTAATCAGCAGTCCCAGAGCGCCACCGTCGGTGCAGATGATGCCGTCATTGCCCCATTCCTTAACCATAACGTCTTTGAGGACGGGATGAATCATCATTGGCGTACCGTTCCAGGAGTTGTAAGAAGCCATCACCGCTCGGGAACCACCCTGCTCAAAGCCCATGCGAAAAGGAACGGAATAATACTCGCGAAATAGGCGCTCGTCGAAATCGGACGATGTGCGGGTGCGGCCATTCTCGTTTTCGTTGGCCAGGAAGTGCTTCATGAGCGAAGCCGCCAGCCAATGGTTGGGATCGGGCCCCTGCATTCCGTGGATGAATGCAACCGACATTGTTCCGACGAGGAACGGGTCCTCACCCATTGACTCTTCAGTCCGCCCCCAGCGCGGATCGCGGCTCAAGTCGGTGTTCGGAGCGCGCACCACAATTCCGCCGAAATCGAAGATTGGGTTCTGATAGTAGTAGCGAGCTTCTTCCCCTTCGAGCGCGCCAATTCTCTTCATCAGCGCTGAATCCCATGTCTCGCCCAGGCCCTTCTCTTGAGGAAACGTCGTGGTGGGCAGGGGCTGCCGGCCGCGCGGACCCCACTGCCCCGGGCCGCCCAGGGCAAGACCGTGCAGCCCTTCCGCTTCGTCGGATAATACAAGATTGAGACGTGGAATCCTGGGATGGCCGTCCATAAGCGCGACCTTCTCATCCAATGTCAAGCGGCTCAGGAAATCGGCGATGCGCGCATCGTCGTCCAGTTTAGGATCGCGAAATGGATAATCGGCCTGCGCGCCTGCTTTCAGCGCAATCGAAACTAGAACACAAAGGAATAAGAAATGCGATCCTCTACTTCTGCTTTGCTGCATACTCATCATGCCTGCTCCCGCCACCGAACGCGGTGTTTCTACTGCACAAGTTCAACATGATAAGGGCCGAGTTTTATTTCGCCATCGTACGACTGGTGCGATAGAACTCCTTGCACCTTCCTGCCGACTGAGACACTCTTCTCCTCGTCCGTCGTGTTCACATAGAGCGTACGTCCATTCACCACCCGCGCGTAGACTCCGTCCGGCGTTTTTGGGCCAGGTTCAATTCCAAGGGGCTCATAAAGGCTGCGCACGATGGGGCCGATAACCGAGGATTGCGAGGGAGCAGCCAAGTAAATAGCCTGACCCTTTCCATATCTGTTCACCGTAACTGCGGAAGGATGACCGGGAATATTCGAGAATGTTGCGAGCGTCTGTGCAGTCTGTGGTTCAAGCACTTCGTAATACCGAAGGCTCCCCTTCACCTTCTCGCCGCGCAATTCAAACTCAGGCTCTTCGTTCGGCGAATAGAACGCAGCAGTTCGTAGTCCGAAAACGTCACTTAACCTTCCCGGTAATGGCGCGTCGAACCACTGCCCATGCTCGTCGACTTTGGCAGAGAATGCGGTCATCAATACTGTTCCCCCTCCGCTCACATAGTCTCGAATCGCCTTCGCGCTGGCTGCATTCATCACATAATCGGCCGGCACGACAACCAGCTTGTAGGGGGAGAGACTATCGTGTCCGATGTTGATGATGGCCGTGTCGATGTTATCGCGGAAGAGCGGCTCGAAGGCTCCTTGCACCTGGTCTGTGTAGGAAGGCTTGAAGTATTGACGCGTCGTACTGGACGGACCATTGGGATGTGAACCGACAAAAGAATCGAAAGAATAGGCAATGGCGACTTCAGGGTGTGTGTAGCGGGGGAATCCAAGTTGAGAAAGCTGCCGGAACTCTGCGCCAATGCGCGCGAATTCATCCACCTTCCAAGAGGGAGTGCCATCGTGGTCTACCAATCCAAAGAGCGCCTGTTCCTCTCCGCCCAGATGACTATTGAAAGTCCATGCCAGGATTCCCTGCGCTCCCACCGCCAGTGCCAGGTAAGCGTACATGCGGCTGCGGCCCGGCGTTCCATAATCGCCTCCACCGCCCGCCGTAAACTCATTGAACCATATGGGCGTAGCCAGATCGCCCTTCGTCGTAAGTGCACCAAATACCCCGCTCACAGGGTCACTCGGATAGAAGCCTTCCGCGCCATAAGACACATACGACTTGTAAGTGCTGAGATAGTCGAAGCCTCTCCTCGATGCCGTATCCCATAGATTCGAAATCGATGGCATATCCGGCATATTGCGCCGCCGAATCGCATCGAGTTCATCGAGACGGGCAACTGTAACATCGGACCAATAGCGGTGCAGATCCAGATAGCGCTCCGGAGGCCCAGGCCCATCCGCAAGCGGCAAGTCGACATCCTCAAAGCTATTCAGGCGGCGTGACCATCGCTGTGTCGCCCAAACTTTGTTGAGTTCTTCTACGGTACCGTACTTTTTCTGCAACCAGGCAATGAACCTCTGTCGGTCCGCTTCAGAGTACGACATGAATCCGTTGCCGATTTCATTGTCGTAGCCGATAGCAATCACCGCGGGATGATGTGCGTAGCGCTTGGTCATTGCATCCGCCAATACTCCGGCCTCGTGCGCATAATCCGGGTCACCGATGTCTTCCATATATCGCTCCGCAGGCGGACGGCGAGCACCATTCTGGTCCACAATATCGACTCCAGGGTACTTGCGATGCAGCCAAATAGGCGCGGCCGTGCCCGGTATATCAAGAATCACGCGGATCCCATTAGCCTGCATCTTGTCCATGATCTTGTCGAACCACTCAAAATCAAACTTCCCTTGCGAAGGTTCAAAAGAATCCCACGAGAGATCTCCCATTCGCACAACATTGAAGCCCGCCTGATGCATGATGGCAATATCGCGATCGATTTGCTCAGGGGAGCGATCGATAGGCTGATAACAAGTGCCGACGAACAATTGCCCTGGGCCCGGCCAATTAGGATGCACGGCAGCAACTTGAGCCACAGATGCAGCGCACAAAACGCCCGTCATGACAGTGAACACTACAAACCTGAGGAAGGAGACATAGCAACCTTCCTGACGAAATATCTGACCATCCGCTTTGTGCATTGACCCTCTCGTTGAGTCAAGCAGTCGCACGGCCGATTCCTCAATTGGTCGACCTGTCGCGCGAAAGCTTGGTGGATACAACGTTGTTCCTCTTCATTGGAAGTGTGAGTTTAATCATAGTGGTTGGTCGGTACCGGGAATGGACGCCAGGCCGGAGAGAACATGAGGTTGAGTTTGGTCCATTGAAGAGCTTGATGAAGGAGGAACAAAGTCATTTACCACTATCAGAGTGCTCAAGAGCACACCCGCGATTCGGCATTGGCGGGCATAGAGATTCTCTCGCGAGCGTAAGTGAAACAGAGAGGGCCGGGTCCCCATTTCATCGAGACCCGGCCATTCCTGCTACCAGGTTAACTTAGCTGACAGTTGCAGATACCGCGGTTCGTTGGTTGGGCCACTGGGTCCCTTCCCAATGGTTCCAAAGTCTATGCTGGTTGGATCGTTGTTGTACCCTTCATCCCAATCCGCGTGATTGAATGCATTCAGGAGATCGACACGAATCTGCAGGTTCGCCGGATTTCCGAGGAAAACCTTTGAGGCCTCGGGGATGCCAATATTCTTCGAGAGTGCCAGGTCGAATCTGTATGCGCCTGGCTGACGAACACCAAAGTCTGTATTGGCCCTTCCCACCGCGTATGCATTGGGCGCTCGCACAAACTCAATATCGGTGCAACCGGCCGCGGTCGCCGCAGGGCTGGGAATGACAGCGCCCGTATCGGTGTCCTTGTAACCAATGCAAGGCGTTACGCCACGGATTCTGCTGTCCTTGTGGTTGCCGTCTGGGGGCAGAGTGGTGTGCTTCACTCCCATCGGTTTATTGATTGCGGTGCCAGTGGAAGCCATCTCCCAGTTGCCCGCCTGATCGTAGAAAGGTGTCCCCGATCCGCCGGAGTCCGTGGGGCGCCACGCGAAGCCGCTGTAGTACGTGTACAGTGGGCTTATCTCCCAGCCGTTCACGATTGTGTCAACCACCCGGTTTGCATTCGACAACAGAAGCTGGTTCCTGCCGAACGGCAGAATCCCGACTCCCGAAAACGTAATCGAGTGGTTTACATCGTTTGACGTGCTAAGCTCGCGCGCCGAAACGTTGTTGAGTTGATCCACCCACCCTCCGGAGCTTTCCGCCTTGGCATGCGTATACGTTGCGTGCAGCGTCAGGCTCCTGGAAACATTGTGCGACCCAACCGCCTGGAAGGAGTTGTACCAGGTCTTTCCGTTGTTCATGGCCCCGTTCTCGGTTATGTCTGAGAACTCGGGATACGGACGGGTAAAGTTGGATCCCGAAAGGGTAGTGGAGTTGTAATAGCTCGTACCGGCGAATCCGGCGATGCCTATGAATGGATTGGCGACCTGCCCGGCAGAGCCGTCGCAGAGCTGGCGATTGCCGCCGCGCTCAACGTCGCACTGCGCATTCCACGTGGGTGAGTACAGGTTGATGTTGCTGCTTTCGCCGTTGTTTGGAGCCCGATTGCCGACGTAGCTCACTGAGAATACATCGCGCTTCGTGGGGGCTATTTCGTATGCCACGCTCCAGGACCAGAACGCGGGTATCTGGTAGTGCGGGTTGTAGTACGAGAATGACTTGCCAAGATCCTGCAAATAGCCCAGGCCCGCCGCGGTTGGCAGAGGGACTACCGGGATGGGGTTGCTGAGCCCCTGGCCTGTTGTGGACGTGTAGGGCGTAACTCCGTTGTTGAGCGAGTTCGTATAACTGGCCGAGCTGCTGAAACCGTCCGATCCGTTTATCCAATTATTGCTATCGGCCAGGTAGTTTTCACCGATACCACCGCGGATCGACATTTTGTCGGAAATCGCATACGCAAAGCCGAGACGCGGTTGAATATCCAGCATGTTCATTTTGTAAGCGCCCCTCGACTGGCCGTTGACTCCGGCAAATGTCAGGCCACCCTCGAGGTTGGTGTTCGTTCCCAAAGCGGCTGTCCCGGTAGGCACCATCGCAGACACCGGATTCAATACGCTTGGATCGAACGCCCCGTTCATCTTGTTATGACGCTCCGTCTCCGGCGTGGTGAAGTCCCAGCGCAGGCCGAGATTCATGGTCAGTTTCCTGGAGATTTTCCAATCGTCCTGGACCCATGGCGCGAAGTAATGCTGCGACCAGAACTGGAATGTGTCCCAGTTCATTGTCCCGGAGTTCGGGTAGCCGAGCAGCAAGGAGGCCACGGACATGCCGCTGGTGTAACCAGGAGCATCCGGGGAATTCCAGTATTCATTGCTGAAATTCGAGGAGAAGTTAAAGCCGTTGCCATTGTTCCCCTCTGGATTGTCCCACTGGCTGAAGTTAACGTTGATTCCCGCGCGCATGGTGTGGGCGCCTTTGATATAGGTGAGCGTCGGAAGGAAATCGAGAGCGTGCCTGTCGCCGGAATAACCGAGCCAACTCGCGCCCAGTTCGGCAAAGTTCGCCGTGTTGGGAAGGCCGTTGGAGGTGATATCGAGGAAGTGGTTGTTGTTCTCGAGTTGATTGTAAAAGGCCGACGCAAACCCCAGCTTGGCCGACATGTTATAGGGCAAAATCGAACCCTCGAGTTGATTGTTATCGAAATTCAAGGCACTGACGCCAACGTTCAGCAGCAGGTTCGGAGTGAAGATGCGGGTCCATTGAGCGGAATAGGTTTGAGCTGCCGGCGCCATGCCTTGTCCGTTTCCATTGGCCGGATCCGATTGAGGAGCGCCCACGCCCCAGTTGGCAAAGATCGAGCGGCCCTGATGAGACCAGCGAAACGAAAACGAGTTGGCATCGTTCAGCTTGTAGTCAACCTTGGCCACTATATTCCGCCAGAGATCGTGCTCTACTTGCAGATTTTGATAGTTGTTGGTCCAGGGCGCATAACCCGGTCCCGGGTTGACGTTCGGTTTCAGGTAACTCAAATACGACAGGATGTTCGTTGCAACTGGATCGATCCGATTACTGGGAATCGTGTTTCCAGGGAATGGCGAGTGCGCCTGCTTCGTCTTTCCATCAATCGGATCGACGACGGTTTGGAGCGGCGTGAGCGGATCGTAAATCGTCAGCGGTTGCAGGCTCTGCGTCGTGCTGTTCCAATAGGTGGCTGTGCTGAAGTCGCCCGTGAGCCAGACTGGGTTTGGCATGGAGTACGTGTTGTACGACGGATTGGGCGTGATGTCTTTCATTTCCTCATAGCCGGCTAGAAAGAACAACTTGTTTCTTCCGTTGATCAGATGCGGAATCACAACGGGTCCGTCCGCCTCGAAGCCGTATTGGTCGCGCTTGTGCTGGGCTTTCGGGTTGGCGTTGTAATTGGATTGCCAATCCTCATCGTCGAGCCAGGTACGGCGCATGTATTCGTCCGCGGACCCATGGAGCTTGTTGCTGCCGGACTTCAAAGACAAGTCGACCGCCGACCCTCCGGAGTGTCCATAGGAAGCGTCATAGGCATTCAACACGATTTTGAATTCCTGAACGACATCCACGGAAGGCACAAACCCCGCTCTCCCCAAATCCGACGTGTCATTGCCGACACCGTCGACATTGGTTTGGCTCACTTGCGGCGAGCCATTCACGTACTGGTTCCCGGTCACGTTGTCGAACGGCCTTGGATATTGCGAACTGGAAAAATCGTGCGTGCCGGGGCTGAGTTGGAACAAGCCATAGGGGTTACGCGCATCCAGAGGCATTTGCTCAATGCGCTCATTGTCAATGACCTCACCCCTGTCGGACTTGGTGAGTTCGATCTGGGTTGCGCTCGCATTCACGGTGACTACCTGGCTTGTCGATCCGACCTGCATCTTAAAGTCGATGGTTGAGGCCTGGTCGACATTGAGCAGAATGTCGGTCTTCTCCTCGGTCGCAAACCCGTCCTTGGACACGGTTATGTTGTAGGTCCCGGGGATCAGGTACGTGACGGTATAGTCGCCGGTGCCTGTCGTGACAGTTTTAGCCTCGACACCCGTCGCCTGATTGTGCACGACCACTTGAGCTCCTGGAATGACTGCCCCGGTGGAATCAAGAACATGTCCGGTAAACTGCTGCGTTGCCTGTGACCAGGAAACTACAGCTGAGAACATGCACAACAGAGATAGGACCAAGCCCCATAGAGCTTTGGCTACCTTTCGATTCGCGAACTGCATTTTCTTGCCTCCTTGAAAGTTGTTCTGCCCGATGTTTCTACCAGTTGGGTTGTTGGCGTAGTGCGACGAGTGATAGAAATGAGTCCTCGCTGCCGTCGTGGGTACCCAAAAATAAGAACGGCGCCCTTGCCCTCCACTTCTCAAATCCATGCAATGCGCCGGTGAACCACTCGGCCGGTGCCGGCGGGCTGTACCAAGCGCCAAACACGGACTGGAAGTGTTTTGTGGTGGGCTTGCCCAGTTGCAACCAGCACGGGCATTTCCTTGTTCGAGCTGAAGTTCTGTCCATCCAAAAACTCTTTTCGCGGTTTTTCTTTGAAGCTCAAGCACGAGCCGTTTTCTCTCGGGAAAGCGCAATCCGATATGCCGCGTTTGCGCCCCGGGGACCAGCGGGCACTTGAGCCATCCTGCATAACACGTACATGCTAGTTCGGAGTCGATCCTGAACACTGGCGCCCACCGTTTCCGATCCAGCGAACTTGCCAAAACCGCTCGTTACCGGAAGTCTTGAGCCCGAATCCCCAAGTCCTTCAGGTTTTACGTGCAAGCAGATTTGTCGTTCGATCTGATGACACCGCGTTATATTCGAATCGATTAGGTCGGTCTACGTGTCGAACGGTACGTTGCCGTAATGGGAGGTGAAAGTCACCTCGTAAACTGTTGAAACAAATGAATAATTGCGGATTTGTAACACCGCAACGTAACGCCTGCGATATGAGGTGCTGGGCGTATGGATATAATCGATTTGCTTGGGACACGAATACTCAGACCCGGGGCGGAGAGTCTGATTAACCTGCCTGACTTATCAGAGCGGCAACAAGACGCTCGCCAAGAGAAGGTACGCTTCGATAAGCTTCGCCCACGTTCCGATCCTCATCAAGAAGGGTAATGAGGAATCATGAATATTGAGGCATCGCGAGCAACTTGAAGTGCAATCGCAGATAGGCGCGCACGAGGGAGGCGTTCAAAGCATGAATCACAGAGACTCTGGTCCAACAACGACGCAACCTCCTCATCTGGACGCGAATCGACGTAGCGAAATCCTGGTCGAGCTGACGCAAATCCAAAGTAGCCATGCATTTTGCAACAGCGCCCGCTCCAAAGAGTTTCTTTCTTATGTGGTCGAACAAGCCCTCGCCGGTCAAACCGAGTTCTTGAAGGAGCGTTCGATTGGAGTGAACCTGTTTCATCGCGTCCCGACCTACGACACAGGAGAAGATCCGATTGTTCGAGTTAAAGCCGGTGAGGTCAGAAGACGGTTGGCGGAATATTACGCGGCAGGAGAGCGAGTTCCCGAACTTCAAATTGAACTCCCGGTCGGCACCTATATTCCCAAATTCCGTTGGCGCACTCCGGCAGGCGCTCCAGCAAGCATTCCAGCAGACGCCCCACTCCCACCGGAGAAGAGCGTCGTTATCGAACAAACAACACTGCAGGCTAACCGTCGATCCTGGAAGATCGCGTTGGCTGCGACTGTTTTGATCGTCATCGCAATTACCGCGGCAATTGCGGTACGAAAGAACACTCAACAGAAATCCCTATTCGACGAATTCTGGTCACCAGCGGCTATGACTGGGCAGCCTATTCTGATCTGCGTCTCGTCCCCTGTCGGCTACGCTTTCAGCTCAGATCGCTATGTTCAGGCTAGCCAAGCGCATCCAGGCCTGTATGACTCACTTGCGAAGCGGAACACTACGCCTCTCCAACTGGAACCTGAAACGCCGTTGAAGTGGAAAGATGTTACGCCCCTCACCGATTTCTTTGTGAACAAGGATGACGCCTATGTAGCCGCTGGGCTCTCAGAACTGTTTGGACGGATTCACAAACCAAGTCAAACCCGGTTTGGAAGCGATTTCACTTATGAAGATCTTCGGAATTCACCCACTGTATTGATAGGGGCCTTCGACAATCCCTGGACAGTTCGAATCATCTCTGATTTCCCGATTGTTTTCCGTGAAGACGGCAACGAGCAGTGGATTGAAGATCGATTGAAGCCAAACCTCGCTTGGCGCCCGGGCGTAGACGGTCGCAGAGCCAGGAAGGATTTTGCAATCGTGGCAAGAATTCAGAACTCAAAGACTGGCCAGTTTCTGGTCATCCTGGGTGGTGTTGGCATGGTTGGGACCGAGGCTGCAGGAAGATTCGTCTCTCGCCAAGGCGATCTTGATGCGGCTCTTCGAGTTGCTCCCGCCGGTTGGCAATCAAGGAACCTTGAGATGGTTCTTGAATCCGACGTGATTGACGGTTCCGCTTCCACGCCCCAGGTCGTAGCGGTGAGAGTCTGGTAGTTCTTTGGCTTCCTGTTTGCCCTGAGAAATAGAAGTTCAAGGAACCCGATCTGTGCTTTTGCGCTGCTCGATCACTTCGAATCGATTCGATGCGCGACGTCACCTCTTTCGGCTGCTGCTCTTCCGCCGCTTGGCGCAAATCCCGACTCTGGGCGAAAGAATCGCGAATGCATGGTGCTCAGATAGGCCATTGCCAATTTGAGAGTAGCGCTCTAATTGGACGAACCCAGAAGCAGGCAGTACACTCAAGGTACCCTTATTGAATCGATTCGACATGCCTAGAGGATCGGACCAGCGGCGCGCGACAATCCGAGATGTGAGCAAGCTGGCGGAGGTTTCCGTCGCTACAGTCTCCGCCGTAATTAACGGCAAGCCGGCTGTGAGCGACGCATTGACTGTGCGCATCCGGCGGGCGATTGAGGCGCTGAACTACCAACCGGATTATCTGGCGCGAAGCCTTCGTATGCGGCAGTCGCACATCCTCGGGATCGTGATGCCTCAATTTGCGAGCCCTTATTACGCTGAGGTCCTGCGAGGAGTGGAGGATTTGGCTTCCCAACAAGGCTACTCGATCTTGATTTCCAACTCTCGAGGAGATGTAGATCAGGAAAGACGCCAGGTTTCGGCACTTATTTCACGTAGAGTCGACGGAATCCTAATCGCATCCGCCGATAGTCATTTCGCGTATCAGCGGCTATTCTCGCGACACTTCCCGCTCGTGCTCTTTGACCGAATTCCCCCAGGCTTCGAAGGCACAGCGGTGCTCACGAACAACGCCGAGGCGAGTTTCGAGGCAACAAATCACTTGATCCAGCTCGGTCACCGGCGGATCGCGATTATCGCGGGGACCCAGGGCATTTCTGCGGCAGACGAACGCGTCGAGGGCTTTCGCAGCGCCATGAACGAAGCAGGTCTGACGGTCCCACAAGAATTCTTCAAACGTGGCAATTTCAGTATGAAAGAGGGCTCGGAATGCGCGCTGCAACTCATGAGTCTGCCTATACCACCCACGGCGGTTTTTTCCCACAATTACGAAATGACACTGGGCCTGATGCGGGCCCTGGCTGACAAGGGTGTGCGCTGTCCGAAACAAGTAAGCGTACTTGGATTCGATGATTTTGTGGTCGGTATGGATGGGTTTAGCTGGGCAACCATGTTTTCTCCCCAGCTGACTTGCGTTGCGCAGCCTAGCTATGAGATTGGTCAACGAGCCGCCAGGGCCCTGTTAAGAAAAACAAAAAAGCTTGAGGGAGAGGATCACAGCGAAGAAGGGTTCATCAGGCTTCGTGCGGAGTTGTGCATTAGAGAATCCACCGCACCGCCTCCATCGCTTTAATCCACGATAGGGATTGGTAAACAGATTCCGAAAAGAGCCTCCTGGCGTTGGGTACCTTCGCTCTCAACTACGGTGTCGCCCAACACTCAGTGGAAACACTCAATCGCAGACCTTCAAATGGCCGCAATCAACTTACATTCAAGCACTAATTACAAACCTCGCCCTTGGATATTACCGTAACGTGCCGTTACATACCTGAAAAGAGCCAATAACCTGAATTACGATCAACGAATTCGCACTTGAACGATCCAGCCAACCCAGCAGGGGTGTTTGTTCGACTACACTCAAACTTTCCCTTTGAATTGGAATTCCGTGCATTGAATCAACGATAAGGGCGATTGACCTTCTTCGCATAACAAAGGCGCCCATTCACTACCGACCCTTAATCGCCAAAGAGGGCGCGTAGCGCCAATCAAAGAGGGGTAGACAATACATTGCGTCGTCGAGATTTCTGCAAAATTCTGAGCGGAGTTGCAACAGGAGTTCTCACCAGGCGAGGTTGGCCGAAGTCTTTGTCCGGAAGCGCTTACGAAAGCGAGAGTTCGGATTATGCTCAGTTTTGTGCCCTTCCAGAGTCTGAGCGGGTCTTTTCAATCGTGTCAGGTAATCGAATTATCGCCGAGAAGCTTGACCCTGCGAAATGGAAATCAAACACCTACGATGCTCCTGCGAAACTGCCTGGCATTCCCGATTCCTGGGATGGCGTCTCCATGAAGTCGCCGATAGCTGGGCTCAATGGTTCTGGCCCGTACGATCCCACCTGGGATTCTCTGTTGCAGTACGAGGCTCCCGAATGGTACCAGGATGCCAAGTTCGGAATGTGGGCTCACTGGAGCCCGCAGTGCGTTCCGGAAAATGGCGACTGGTACGCACGAAACATGTACATCGAGGGGTCGGAGCAGTACAAATACCACATCGAACACTACGGACACCCTTCACGTTTTGGCTATAAAGATCTGTGCCCACAATGGACCCTTCTTAACTGGGAGCCCGACGAGCTTATCGATCGTTACAAGAAAGCGGGCGCTCGCTTCATCTTCGCTCTTGCAAACCACCACGATGGATTCGATTGCTGGGATTCCAAACATCATCTCTGGAATGCTCAAAGGATCGGTCCCCATCGCGACGTCGTTGGTACCTGGGCGAAGGCGGCCAGAGAACGCGGACTGCGATTCGGCGTCACCGTTCACCAGGCCAGAAACTGGTGGTGGTTCGAGCCCTCGCATGGAGCAGACACGCAAGGACCACAGGCTGGTGCGCCATACGATGGACGCGTTGCCCATGGCCAAAGCCAGGATGAGTGGTGGCGGGGATTTGATCCTCAATTGCTTTACGGGCCAAAGCACCCCGCCGACGGCCTTCCAGACCCTTCTTACGTAAAGAACTTTTACGATCGGACGCGGGATCTGATTGATCAGCACGATCCGGACATTCTTTATTTTGACAATTCGATGTTCCCGCTCGGCTGGGGAGGCATGAATATTGCCGCCTATTATTACAACCGCAGTCTCTCTCACAGGGGCGGCAAAGTGGATGTTGTTGCGAACATCAAGAACGTACCGGCTCATCTGGTTAAAGGTGTTGTGGCCGATTTCGAGCGCGGTCTCAACAACCAAATCATGCCCTATGTTTGGCAGTCGGAAACGTGCATTGGAAACTGGCACTATGATCGAGGTCTTTATGACAAGCCCGGTGAATTCGGCGGCTATTTGCATCCGCGCAGCGTGATTCACTGGCTCGTCGATACCGTGAGCAAAAACGGCGTTTTTGTGCTCAACATTCCCGGCAGGCCCGACGGCACCATTGATTCCAAAGAGATCGCAGTCATCGACAAGGTTGCCGCTTGGATGAACGTCAACTCAGAGGCAATCTACGAGACTCGGCCCTGGAGGGTATTCGGCGAAGGGCCCAACAATGTCGCCCCCGGCGCATTTCATGGAGACTCTGTTGCCAGTCTTGGCGCTACAGACGTGCGATTCACGCGAACCAAAAACGGTCGCGTCATCTATGCCATCTTCCTTGGCTTTTCAAATCAGGAGACGAGCATTCAAGCGCTTGGGCTTTCGAGCGCAAGCTCTCCCGGTAGAATCGAGAAGCTTGAAGTATTGGGAGCGCGTGAGGCCCCGGCATGGAAACAAACGGGAAACGGCTTGATCGTCACAGTACCTAAAGGGATTGAAGGGATTCCCGAGTACGGAGTGGCGTTGAAAGCATATCTATCCTGACAGACGCCTAGGGTCGTGGTGCACCTTTCCAATTCCGCCATGCGTTGCGTAGGTGCCTTTTAAGCCGAATGAATTCGGAACGTATACGCGTATTTGCAAGGAGGAATATCGGGGGCGAGAATCTCCAGACCTCGCGTCCCCCGTGTCCAATGTAGATCGGATTTCGACCCAAGCAGTTCCACCTTGGCGATCTGGTGCGGGTAATTCTCGGAGCCGACTGCGAGTGAAGTGATGAGAAACTTCCCGTCAGTTGGCCAGCCGAGAGCGATTGCGTAAAGGGTGTCACCCTTGGTGGTGAATCGAATGTCTGAGTCATCGAATCGAAGGCGATCCAACTGATAGGACGCGATTTTCGGGGCATGGATGGAAGGACCTTCTCCATAGACTTTCCACGGGCGCGAGCCCTGGATGGCTTCGGAATTGATCTGCTGCCAATCGATGAGCTCGCTCAAAAATGCCATCTCATCGCTGTCCGGTTCCCCGTGACCCGGCAGTGGGATGTTGAGCAGAAGGTTCCCATTCTTGCTCACGATGTCCACGAACATAGGAATGATCGTGGAGGCTTTCTGATACTTGTGGTTCTCGAAGATTGAGCGGCTATAGTGCCACCCCCCGATACACGCGTCCGTTTGCCAGGGGGATTCCTGCAACTTATCTTCCAATGCCGCCTCGAAGTCGCGGGTCAGCGTGCCCCACACAGGCTCAGGAACAGTCTTCAGGTTTAGCACGGCTTCCAGGCGGCCACCGTGCGTCTTCATGCTCTTGTTGTAGTAATACGCCATGATTTGGGGCGCCAGGTCTGGAATCCCCAGCCAGACACCCAAATCCTGGGCCCAGGGCCCGCCAGCATCGAAGTCGAACTGCGCGTTGTCGTCAAAATACAGCAGGTCGGGATTGTAGCTGTCGATCAAATCCTGAACGCGCAGCATAAACTGCGAAGTGAACTCAGGGCACGGCGTGTTCTTCAGATGTGGCTTGCCGTTGAGCATCTGAGGGTCCATGCCATCCCACCATTTTCCTTTGCCGTCGGCAATGGTCTGCACACCATCGTAATGAACTCCGGCAAGCGGGCCTGTAGTGTCGCTCTTGTAGCGCACTGGCAGAAACTCGTCCCACACACGGCCGGGAGTCCCGTGATAACTGACGCCAAATCGCAACCCATGCGAGCGCGCCACCTTGGCCCATGTCCCCACAATGTCGCGCTTGGGACCCACGTTGACGCAGTTCCAAGGCTGATACTTCGAGTTCCAACAATCGAAGTTATCGTGATGGTTAGCCAGAGCAACAAAATACTCCGCGCCTGCGCTCTTATAAAGCTTCATAAGTGCTTCCGGATCCCATTTTTCAGCGTTCCATAAGTGACAGATGTCCTTGTATCCGAACTGCGAGGGATGGCCGTAGGTCTTTACATGAGACTCATATTGCGGCGTTCCCTGAATGTACATGTTTCGTGCATACCAGTCGCCCTGCTCCGGCACGCATTGCGGACTCCAGTGAGCCCATATTCCGAGCTTTGCATCGCGATACCAATCGGGGCACCGATAAGCCTTGAGCGACTCCCACTCTGGCTGAAACGGCCCATCGGCAACCTGCCCGCGAAATACTTGAGAATTCCCGGGGTTCGCCATCGCAGCCCATGCAACGGCTGACGCGCCACTTAGGAGAAATGCTCTGCGCTTCATGGTTTCCTATCTCCCCCGACGGAATGCCGGGTGGCTCGCCCAAAATCAATTGCAACGAAAAGGTAAAGTTCAAGCGTGGCTACTTGCTCATTGAGCAGCCATATTCATTTCGATTCCAAAATCATGTTGGCGAACTGAAGGGTATCTCCGGTGCGGATCAAGCCGATCGACTGTGGAACTCGCTTCTTGAATTCGATGTGCGACTCGAAGTGAACCTCCGCATCCACCATTGCCTCCATAAACTCATCAATCACCGCAGGCGTGTTATGCTGCCGGAACTCTTCGGCCATCGTGATCCGGCCGATGATGAAGTTGAGACGAATCGCCCGCAGTACATCCAGCACGCGAGGAATATCATCCACCAGGGACAGATCCACCGTTTCAATCATGGGCCAGTACGGAAATCCCCTGTCGGCAATCACGAGGGTGTTTGTGTGGCGAATGCGGCTGACAAGCGAGTTGATTTGAGGGTTCAGGATTCCGCTTCGAAGCACAGATCTGACCTCCCGCGGATGTTGCATCTGAATGCAGTTCACGATAACTGAAATGGTCAAATGAAGTTTACTATAGCGCCGCAATAAGGTTAAAGTAAACGATAAACATTGAGGATATGTTCCTGAATTTCGATGCCTGCGAGTGCAGCCGATCCGTCGACTCTTAGGTGCTCACCGCTGCTTTGCGAAGCGGAAGGTCAGTGCCGAAGACTTTGACTCTCGCCTGTTCTTCACTTTCCGGAGTGATGAAGCCCGAATTATGAGAGATGGCTCGAGGATGAGGCTTCTTGGCTGTGGATGGATCTTCGACTCGAGCATGCTGAACAGGACTTCGGCAGTGCGTTCGCCAATCTGTTGACTGTTTTGATCGATGCTCGACAAGGGTACGCGAAGCGAAGAATCGTAGTGAAGGTTGCCGCAACCGATGATAGCAATGTCTTCTTCACCGGCTCCCGTGCCACAGCAAGAGATATTTGTGATACATTTCCGCCATCATGCTGAAACGTCTGGCGATACTCGGATTGCTGGTTCTGGTACTGGAGCCACCTTGTGCAACCGCTGCTTGTGATAGCTGAACAGATTACCCCGCCGCCCGAGTAATCCCATGATGAAGTTTGATTGAGATGTGCAGCAGCGCGGGCTGCAACGGATGCTTAGTCGTATGGAGAAGATCCGGCATCTCTGGGCCATGCCTGGAGGAGATGATTTTTTACTTTTAGCGCAGCAGGTTTGTTAAACTGATGGCAATCCTTCTGCGCACTACTCCCGCGGTCACCCTGCAATGGCCGCAACCGTATGGAGGCCCTTCGATGGTTGAACTTGAAAAGCCCCGATTCGATGTAGCCACTTTCCTTACGAGCGCCGGCCTGGGGAGAAGAATCATCCAACTGGCACCGAAGGAAGCATTCTTTTCGCAGGGAGATCCCGCGGACTCGGTCTTCTATCTTCAGAAGGGTCGTGCGAAAGTCACGGTGGTTTCCCCAGACGGGAAAGAAGCGACCATTACGCTTCTCTCCGCAGGCGACTTTGTGGGAGAAGAGGCGCTCGCCGCAATGGCTGGGTTGCGTTTAGCCACGGCCACTGCGATCACCGCCTGCAAGACTCTCAGAATCAGCCGGGAAGAGATGATCCGAGAGATGCACGTGGAGCATAGCTTCTCAGACCTCTTTTTGAAGGTCATTCTGGAACGCAGCATGCGCATTCAGGCCGACCTGGTCGATCAGCTTTTCAACTCCAGTGAAAAGCGCCTTGCGCGGATACTTTTGATAATGGCGGAGTTTGGCAAGCCCGGCGAACCGGAACAATACATTCCGAAGATTTCGCAAGAAACCCTTGCGGAAATGGTCGGCACCACCCGCTCCCGCGTGAGCTTCTTCATGAATCGATTTCGCAAACTCGGTTTTATCGAATACAACGGACGCATCAAGGTTCACAAGTCCCTGTTGAATGCGGTCCTGCTTGATCGATTACCCGAGGTTAACCCCGAGAGACCTCCAGCTTCGTCCACTGCACGAACTCGATCAAAGCCTGCCAAGCGCGCCTAGCGCGGGCACAATTGGGCAAATTAGATCTGAGTGTTGTGGCACTCAAAGGCCAGGAATCACGCTCGCACATAACTGGCAGCAGGCTTCTCCTGTGTGTGTGCGACTTGCCAGCGAACGTGAGACCGGCAACCCACAAATGAAGCACAACCCACGCATTCGAGATCAGGGATGGTGATCAAGAGGTATACAGGCCATGAATTGTGGGCGGCAAAGTCTTATAAACGCTTTTCGCAAGGAGAAATAAAAGAGAAGTTGAGGTGGACAAAGTTCCACATTTCGTCATAAAGTTTTGAGCATGTCTCCTTCTGTAGATATCACCCGGGTGCGTCACGCGCTCGACAAGGAAGAATTCGAACCGTGCTTCCAGCCGGTAGTGGAACTACACACCGGAAGGTTGGCTGGCTTTGAAGTGTTAGCGCGCTGGCATCATCCCCAGAAAGGCTTAATCCTGCCCGCGAATTTCATCTCTCTGACGGAAGAGCACGGACTTATTGGGGACCTGATGCGGCAGATTCTGCGAAAGGCATTCTTATCGGCATCTGTTCTGCCCACCCCCCTTGCGCTCTCAGTGAACATATCGCCAACCCAGTTGCACGACCTCAGCCTCGGGAGTCAAATTCGCCATGCAGCTGAGGATGCCGGATTCCCGCTGGATCGATTGATCATTGAAATTACCGAAAGTGCGCTTGCAGAAGATCTAGAACAAGCAATGAGGTTTGCCCGCGAGTTGAAAGCGATGGGCTGCAAACTTGCCTTAGACGACTTCGGCACTGGATATTCCAGCTTGCGCCACCTCCAGTCCCTGCCGTTCGATGAGTTGAAGGTCGATGGGAGCTTTATTCGATCCATGACCACGACGCGCGAAAGTCGAAAAATCGTTGCGGCGATTGTTGGATTGGGAAATAGCCTTGGCCTGATTACGGTGGCGGAATGCGTTGAGACCGAGGAGCAGGCAGACATGCTGCTTTGTCTTGGGTGCGAGATGGGGCAGGGATGGCTTTATGGGCGGCCTGTGACGGACGATCAATTACCCGGAATCGTCGCGGCAGCGCCAAGGAAGCTGTCTCCGAGACTGTCGAGGCCAGGTGATGGCGGCATCGTATCGTGTCTGGAAGCACTCCCGGTGCAGCGCTTGGCACAGTTACATGCAATCTACGACGGCGCGCCCGTGGGATTGTGTTTTCTGGACCGCAAACTTCGCTATGTGAGCTTGAACAAGCGGCTGGCGGATATCAATGGCGCTTCGGTGGGGGCCCACTTGGGAAGAACTGTGCAGGAGATGCTCCCGGAATTCTATCCAAGAATCGAGCAATACCTTCTACGTGCAATGCAGGGCGAGGCGATTTCGGAGGTGGAGGTTACCAGGCCGCCAAGCAGTCACAACAAAACAGGCAGAACGGGTTTGGTTTCGTATCAGCCTGCTTTGGATGAAGTGGGCGAAGTGATCGGAGTTTCCGTCGCGGTGGTGGACATTACGAATCGGAAGCGGGCCGAAGAGGCGCTCCACAAAAGCGAGGACCATCTCCGCAACATGGTCGAACTTAATCCAGACATCCCATGGGCGATGGATGGCAAGGGCAACAATCTTGATGTGAGCTCCCGATGGGTTCAGACAACGGGGCTGAGCAAGGAGGAGACGCGTAACCTCGGATGGCTTGATGCAGTGCATCCGGAAGATAGGGAGCCTGCGATGAAAATGCTACTGGAGGCAATGCGTACCGGGCAGCGTATAAACGTCGAATACCGGATAAAAGCCCTGGATCGCGGATGGAGATGGATGCGGCTCCGGGGATCGCCGTATTTTGGGCCATCAGGCGAGGTTATTCGCTGGTATGGCAGCGTGGAGGACCTCGACGATCAAAAACAGATGGAGAGGGCGCTGCACAAGAGCTCCGAGTAGTCTCAGGCAACCTTCGCGATTTCCATCTTGCGCAAACAATCACGCAGGTGCAGGAGACCGGATCAAATCAGTTGGCGACTCGTGATATGCGCATGGCTTCATCCTCTCATCTCATTGGGCTGGAGGACAGTTGAGCTGCCCTTCTACGGCTCTTTAAAGGCTACAAGCAAAGCTGTTGCCACCCGATTCCGGCCTTCACGCTTCGCTCTGTACAAGGCGGTATCCGCCGCCAAAAGCAGGCTTTCGGGCATCCGCATGCTGCCACCCTGCCGTGAGAGCGCGGTAGCGACGCCAACGCTCAGAGTGACCTGGCCTCCACCCTCTGGATTGTCCTCATGAGTAAGTTGGAGGCCCTCGACGGCAGACCGGACCTTTTCAGCTACCGCGACTGCACCGGCGGTATCGGTAGAGGGAAGAATGACTGCGATCTCATCTCCACCATAACGGGCTGCGATATCCGTAGCGCGCACTGCGTCGCTCACTGCAATCGCGATAGTGCGGAGGCAGTCATCTCCCACCTGATGCCCGTACCGGTCATTGAGCGACTTAAAATTATCGACATCGAGAAGCAACAGAGAAATCTGTGAGCCCTCCCGCAAAGTACGTTTCCACTCGCGGTCGAGTGCTTCATCGAAAGCCCTGCGGTTCGCAAGCCCCGTGAGACCATCGGTGAGTGCAAGGGAGGAGAGTTTTTCTTCCAGCATCTTTCGCTCACTAATGTCGCGCATGATCACTACGGCCTCTTTCGCTTCGGCAGTGAGAGGATCGCGCACAACCCGGGCGGCGAATTCAACCCAGACAAAAGACCCATCTTTCTTTCTCATCCGAACCGAGGCACGGGAGGGCTCAACGCCCGGAGCGAGATTTCGGTTTGCAACCGCAATGAGCCCAGGGAGATCCTCGGGACATACCAGTGCAAACGCTTCCATCGCCACCATCTCCTGGGGCGTCCAACCAAGAACATCGAATGAGGAGGGAGAGACATACCGGAACCTCATGTCCAATCCAGCCCGGCAAAGAACATCGGCACTGTATTCGGCAAGGAGTTGAAAATCATTTTCGTCCTTATTAGCCATAGGCTCCTCAACAATTGGCCTATTCTAGTCGAATGCGTTCGCTCGACGTGATCACAACCGAGCGGAGGCGCACCTTTAGCCTAGACGCCATTCATCTATTCGGGTGAATTCCGCTGCTCGAATAAGAAGAAGGGCTCATTCTTAGGGCCGTGCTTCTTATTATTTCGTTGCGGCCGCCTTCTTCTGTGCCACCCAGCGCCGCTTTACGGCCTCGACGATCCGCGCACGTCCATCAGGACTGAGATTCCTCTTCTTTTTTACGGGTTTCTTTGCGGCAGATGCAACGTCTACGGCGGCCTTCTTCGGCCTGCCCGGCCTCTTCCCCAGTGCTGGTGCGGCGCGCCCTTCGAGCAACGCACGGGCCTGTTTCAACTGATTGATTTCGCGGTCGATTGCTGCCAGAATCTCTGAAGTTTCCAAGGGTTCTCCTGATGGTACTGATCGGCTGTCTGGATCGCGCGCACCTCAATCGACTTCGCAAGCCGGACGCAGACTTTGATTTTGTAACCACATTAACGGACCATTTACTCTTGTGCAAACAAAAACCACTAGAAAGCGCATGGCGCCAATTGAGAAAAGCCATGCTTCACTGGCTCAATTTAGAACCGCGACCAAGTATGCTTACCTCTGGGGTGAACGGGGTTGTCGCATCCTTCCCTAAGCAGAGGTTCTCTTTATGAATCATAATTTCGCCGTAATTATCCTCGGTGGTACCGGACAAGTCGGCGGTGCAGCCGTCGCGGAATTGTTAGCAACTTCGGAATGCCGGGAAGTGGTGATGGTCACCAGAAAGGCCATTGCGCCGCGATCACGGGTGCGCAACGTCGTTCTTGATACCGGCGCTTCCGACTTTGCCGAGCGCACTGCCGCCGTTGCCCGCGAAGTCTTAAGCCAAGGTCCCGCCAGCGCCGTGAGCTGTGTGGGTGTCGGTTCTGGATCGATGCGCTGGAGCGAAGAAGAATTGCAACGGCTTGAGGTCGGCGTCGTCGGTGCCTTTGCGCGTGGCTGCCATGACGCCGGAATCGCCCAGTTCTGTCTACTTTCTGCGGCAGGAAGCACAGCTCGCAGCCGGTTTCGCTATGTGCGCGTAATGGGCATGAAGGAAGACACCGTGCGTAATGTCGGTTTTGCCCGCCTCGCCATATTTCGCCCCGGCATCATTGTCGGCAACGCTCATACCCCGGCCTGGGTCGGTTGGTTGGGAAGCCTCGTGCCTGGGTCGTTTGGCAATA
>Ga0182030_10006029_pt1 | contig 25635 bp, 22 predicted proteins | sample 812S3MmetaG_FD_121299 | JGI IMG/M metagenome (GOLD analysis project Ga0182030, IMG submission 121299) | Permafrost microbial communities from Stordalen Mire, Sweden - 812S3M metaG (Illumina Assembly) | ecosystem: Environmental > Terrestrial > Soil > Wetlands > Permafrost | place: Sweden...
CCGGGGAGCCAACTCTATCCTGGCCCTGCGCTGTGCTTACCTCAATGGCGGTTTTGAGGATTACTGGGAGAGCCGCCGGGCGGCTATTGCCGCCTAATTCCAACTTCTATGTCGCGCACCCGTCATCTATCCAGGGTTCCGTCAAAGGCAAAGCGGCTTGAAAAGGTCCCCTCACCGACTTCGTCCGTCGGGCCCCCTCTCCCCCAGGAGAGGGCTGTGATTTTGATTTCTATCCCTCTACCTTGGGGAGAGGCGGGACCGCAAGGCGGGGGGTGAGGGGATTCTTCGCGGGTGATGGAATCATGCCTATGGAGGCATGCTACGCCCGCGACTTTGACGGAACCCGTGTAATCCATCTTGCCCTTCGCGGCTCGTTCAGGAATAATTCGGGCGGGAGAGAATTCGTATCGGGCTATAGATTTCTTGAAAGGAGTGGTCATGAAGTTAGGTTTGGGTTTATACCGTCACATGCTTACGCCGGAGAACTTCCGTTTTGCGCGCCAGTGCGGTTGCACGCACGTGATCGTTCATCTGGTGGATTACTTCCATCAGGGGGGAGGCGATCGGGAAAACCAGCCGGTGGGCAGCCAGGCGGGGTGGGGCCGCGCGGGTGACCCCAATAAGCTTTGGAGTTATGAAGAACTAGCGGAGCTGAAGGAAAAGATCAATGCTCAGGGTCTGGAGTGGTACGCCATCGAAAATCTCGACCCGGCCCATTGGCACGACGTGCTGCTGGATGGTCCCAAGAAGCCGCAACATCTGGAAAACGTCAAAACCATTATCCGCACCATGGGGCGCGTGGGGATTCCGGTATTGGGATACAACTTTTCTCTTCCCGGTGTGGCGGGGAGAATCCAAGGTCCATTCGCCCGCGGAGGCGCGGTTTCCGTGGGCATGGATGAGGCGGACCAGACCCCCATCCCCAACGGAACGATTTGGAATATGATTTACGATCCCAACGCTCCCCCGGGTACCCTTCCGCCGGCTACTTCGGAGCAATTGTGGCGGCGCCTGGCGGATTTCCTGGATGCGGTGATTCCCGTGGCGGAAGAAGCGGGCGTTACCTTGGCCGCCCATCCTGACGATCCCCCCCTGCCCGTGCTGCGCGGACAGCCCAGGCTGGTCTACCAGCCCCGACTGTACCAAAGGCTGATCGACTTGAAGCCGAGCCCGCGCAACGGGCTGGAATTCTGTGTGGGCACGCTCGCGGAAATGACGGAGGGAAATATTTACGAAGTTGTGGACCAATACAGCCGCCAGGGGAAGTTGGCTTATGTCCATCTGCGCAACGTCCACGGCAAGGCGCCGCACTATCGCGAGACGTTCATCGACGACGGCGACGTGGATGCGCTACGCGTGCTCGACATTCTGCAAAAGAACCATTTCGACGGCGTCATTATTCCCGACCACACTCCGCAAATGGACTGCGGGGCTCCCTGGCACGCCGGTATGGCGTTTGCTTTGGGTTATTTTCGCGCCGTCCTTCAAAGATTCCAGGCCGCATCATAGCGTCGCCAGAGCAAGTGGGAGCCTCCCACTGGCGGAGAGGAAGTTTGCGGGGGCAGGGAAGAGATCTCGATGGGATATCTTTTGCCGTTCTTTTTCCCCGACGCGGGTTGACTCCCTTTGTTGTCATCGTGAACTCATCGCCTCGTCCCAAGCCACTCGCTGTCATTCTGAGCATGGGAGCCTTGCGGCTGCCCATGATCGGCGGAAACTCGGGCCGAAGGGCAAGAAGGGTAGCGCGGACCTGCTTCTTAGGTCCGCGGCTTTTCCTTGTCCATCGGGGACGAGCCGCGGACCTAAAAAACAGGTCCGCGCTACACCTGCTCCGCGCTTCCAAACCCATTCCAAACCCGAGGACTTGTTTTCCTTAGTTCTTCCAGCGTATTCTCTCGGCAACGATAAAGCATTGGCCGGAACAGGGAGGTGCAAGTGGTGAGGGTTTGGTGTGCGATCATCCTTTCGTTGGCAACCAGCTTGGGCGTCGCTGCTTTGCCGCGCCCTGCCAGGAAACCGCTGAAACACGACGATATTCTCTATCTATTGAACAACTACGTACCCAGCCAGAGTGTGACGGATCTGGTCAAGGAAAACGGCGTTGATTTTGAACCTCAGGAAGATTATCTGAAGAAAGTGCAGGCAGCGGGCGGCAAAGCGGACCTGCTGGCGGTTCTGCGGGAGGTACACGGGTCGGGCCCGCGTCCCGCCGCGGTGCAACGCCCGGCCGGGGATTTGCAGGTTGAGCAGCACTTGTCCCGAGCCCTGGAACTCGAAAAGCTCGAATCCTATTCCCAAGCAGAGCAGGAATACCGCGCCGCGCTGGCCATTCAGCCCCACAACAGCACCCTGCACGTGGGTTTAGGCCGGGCCCTCAGCAAACAGGAGAAGTGGGATGACGCTTTGGCGGAATATCGCGAGGCGATACATTTGAACCCGCAATCCGCGGAAGCGCACGCCTCCCTCGGTCTGGCGCTCAGCCTGAGGGGTGATCCTGCTACGGCCCTTCCCGAATTGCGCGAGGCTATCCGGCTGAATCCTCACGACCTGCAAGCGCGCAATATTCTGGGAGCTTCGCTTTACAATGTGCACGACGTTGCCGGGGCGTTAAAGGAATTGCACCAGACTGCTGAAATGGCAACCGGCACCGCTGCCGGCCATTACGCCAGCGCCCAGGTCCTGCTGGTGGAAAAAAGGGATGCGGACGGCGCCATTGGCGAATTTCGCCAAGCCCTCAGCCTGGATCCCTACACCTGGTTTCCGCACAATGATTATGCCAACGCCATCGCCGCCAAGGGTGATTGGGACGGCGCCATCTTCGAGTATCGTCAAGCTCTGCGGTTGCAGCCCGATTCCGTGGTGGCCCATTCCAACCTGGGTTACGCGCTCGCCAATAAGGGTGACTTGGCAGGCGGGACCGCCGAGGTGCAAACGGCCATGCACATCAATCCCAACACCCCCCTGCCGCACCTGCTGAATGGCATGATCTTGGCCGTCCAGCAAAAAATGCCGGCGGCGATGGATGAATACCGCGAAACCATCCGCCTTGATCCCGGCAACTCTTACGCTCACATGCTGCTGGGAGGAGGGTTGGCGGCGAATGGGGATATCGCCGGGGGGGTAAGCGAAACTCGCCAGGCCGTTCGCCTGGAACCTTCCAACCCATACTTCCACAACCAGCTCGGGGTGTTGCTGAGCCGGCAAGGAGACAGCGCCGGGTCCGAGGCGGAGTATCGCGAAGCCATTCGCTTGGACCCCAAGTTTGCCATGGGCCACGCGAACCTGGGCGCGCTGCTTCTTGAGCAGCACAATCTAACGGAGGCGGTGAAGGAGATTTACACTGCTTACCAGCTTGACCCGAAGAATCCTGAAATCATTGCACTCTATAAGAAATACACCGGCGGCCTTTTCTAATTATCCTTGCGTGCCCCCCCGGCGGCGCGAGTCAGGCGTTCGAATACGCCGGCAAGTTCTTCCAGGGAAAGTTGCTCCGCGCGCAGGTTGACGGATTTGTGTGCTTCCTCAAGCGCCTGCACGATCCGGTCCCGTAGATAGAAGCCCACCAGGTTGTTAAGCAGGTTTTTCCGCTTTTGCGCAAAACAGCGCTTCACGAATCCCAGAAATTTGTCGCCCGTTGCCCTCGTCCATAGCTCGAACCTCGCCTTCATCTGAAATGTCACCAATGCCGACAGCACTTTCGGGGCGGGGGAGAAGGCTCCTGGGGGCACGGTGAAGGCGGTTAAGGGCTGCGAGTAAAGTTGTGCGGCTACGGTCAGATACCCGTAATCGCGAGTTCCCGGCGCGGCCGTCACGCGCTCGGCCACCTCGCTCTGCATCAAAAGACCCATGGAGCGAATCGAGTCCCGTTGTGCAAACAGGTGATGAAGGATGGGTGAGGTGATGTAGTAGGGAAGGTTGCCGAAAACGAATCCTTGCTTGATCCCTTGCTCCCGGCACAAGGCGGCGAAATCCACGCGGAGCACGTCGGCAAGGATGATCTCCACATACGGGAAATCCTCCTTAAGCCCTTGGGCGAGCGCCCTATCGATTTCGATGGCGATGACTTTGCGCGCACGTTCGGCCAAGAGTCCGGTCATGGCGCCGCGCCCCGGGCCGATTTCAAAGACCACGTCACAGGCTTCGAGGGGGAGGGCCTCCAGAATCCTGCTTCGGTACCGCTGGTCGTGCAGAAAGTGTTGGCCGAGTTTGGGGCGGCGGCTGCTGAGTTTGAATTTTAGATTTTGGATATTTGATTCTCCCCTTTTCCGCGCTGCATCATAGCACGAGCCCGAAGCCGCCGATAGCGCGCCTGTAGATGGCCCAATCCCAATCCAAAATCGAAAATCCCACATGCGGTAGTGTCCTAATTTGCGACGTAGCGCCGGGCTTTAGCCCGGCATGTGCCGCCCTAAAGGGCGGCGCTACATTCAGAGTAGGACACTACCCCAAATGTCGAGACCTTGACTTTGCTGGGGGCATCCTCTAACGTTACGAGGTTTGGTTTCTGCGCTCTGGCGAAAGGAGAGGCGGCTTGAAAGTTGCGTTCGTCGCATCGGAAGGCGTCCCGTTTTCCAAGACGGGTGGGTTGGCAGACGTGGTGGGAGCGCTGCCCAAGGCGCTTGCAGCCCTCGGACACGAAGTGAAGGTCATTCTGCCGCGCTATCGCCTTACCCCGCAGGGGGCCCCGGTGCCGGACGCACAGAGCTTGACCTTGCCGCTCGGCTCCGGGTACAAGTTCGCGTCCGTGCAGGACGGCGGCCGCGCCCACCAGGTGCAAACCTACCTGATTGATTGCCCGGAGTATTTTGATCGTGAGGGTCTTTACCAACTGAAGGGGGTAGACTACCCTGACAACGCCCATCGTTTTGCGGCATTCTCAATGGCGGCGCTGGAGTTCCTGCAACGCGGCGCCACTTCCCCTGACATCATCCATTGTCACGACTGGCAGTCCGCGCTGGTGCCCATCTATTTGCGCAATCTTTACCAGGAGGACGGCTACTTTGGCAGGACTTCCGTGGTGTTTACGATTCACAACCTGGGTTACCAGGGCCTTTTCCCGCCTCATATGCTGCCCCAGATTTCATTGCATGCGGGCCTTTTCACCGTCGACGCTCTGGAGTACTACGGAAAGGTGAATCCCCTTAAGGGGGGTATTATCTTCTCGGACTTCATCACCACTGTCAGCCGTAAGTACGCCGAGGAAATCCAAACCCCCGAATTTGGTTGTGGCCTGGAGGGAGTCCTGCGGTCGCGGGCCGGCCGCCTGCAAGGGATCGTGAACGGTGTGGACTATGAGGAGTGGGATCCCGCCACCGACAAGCTCCTGGCGGCGAATTACACGCCTTCCAACTTGAAGGGTAAGGAAGCCTGCAAGAAGTATCTGCTGGAAAGGATGGGCGCCCGGACGCCGGTGCTCCGCCGGCCGGTGATCGGCATTGTTTCGCGCTTTGCCTCGCAAAAGGGATTTGACCTGATCGCCGCCATCGCGGAGCAGTTGGCGGCGCTCGATCTTTACATCGTGGCGCTGGGCGCCGGCGAGCCTGTGCACGAGGAGTTGTTCCGCACCATGGCGGCAAAATATCCGGAAAAATTCCTGGTAAAAATCGCTTACGACAACACCTTGGCCCATCAGATCGAAGCCGGTTCCGACATGTTCCTAATGCCCTCGCTTTACGAGCCTTGTGGGCTCAATCAGATTTACAGCCTGAAGTACGGCGCCGTGCCCATCGTGCGGGCTACCGGCGGCCTGGACGACACCATCGAGCCTTTCGATGGCAAGTCCGGCACGGGTTTCAAATTCCAGGAGTATTCTCCCCAAGCTTTGCTGGCCACGATACACGCCGCCTTGGAGGCTTACCAATCGCCCGACCCATGGCACCACCTCATGCAAAACGGCATGAAGCAAGATTTCTCGTGGAACACTTCGGCCCGGGCGTACTCCCAAATTTATGAGACTCTAGCGAAGGCCAAAGCTTGATCGGATCGAAATGCATTGCGGGGGTGGAATTCTCCTTAATCTTGGAGGTTTTTGAGCATGGCAGGCAGTCAAACATTGGAATTTAGCGATCAGAATTTTGAGCAAGATGTCTTGAAATCTCCCCAGCCGGTGCTGGTGGATTTCTGGGCGACCTGGTGTGGGCCCTGCCGGATGATGGCGCCCACCGTGGACGCCATTGCGGCGGAATACGCTGGGCGCGCCAAAGTCGGCAAGCTGAACGTGGATGAAAATCTCGCGGTCGCCAGCCGTTACGGGATTCGCAGCATCCCCACGCTCCTTCTGTTCAAAGCCGGGCAGATTCAGGAGCAGGTGGTGGGGACCGCACCTAAGGACGCGATCAACAGATTACTTGATAAGTACCTTTAACCGCCGACAGCCAACAGCTACCAGCTAGCAGCTAGCAGCTAGCAGCCGACAGTGACCGTCGGCTGTGAGCTGTGATATTTCAGCTACTTACAAAGCAGGCCAGCATGTCAACGAATATCGTCGTGGTGGGAGTGCAGTGGGGTGATGAGGGCAAGGGCAAAGTAGTAGACGCCCTGGCGGAGCACTTCGATATCGTCGCCCGATACCAGGGCGGCGCCAACGCCGGCCACACGGTTTTGGTGGGAACGAAAAAGTATGTGCTTCAGCTTCTTCCCACCGGCATCATTCGCCCGGATAAGGCCGCCGCCATTGGCAACGGCGTGGTGGTGGATCCGCAGGCGTTGCAGCAGGAAATTCGCAAGCTGGAGGAGGCTGGCGTGAGCGTCGGCCACCGGCTTAAGATCAGCGACCGGGCGCACTTGATTTTGCCCTATCATCGCGCCCACGAACTGGCTGCCGAGAATGCTCGCGGCGTGGGTAAAATCGGGACCACGGCCAAGGGGATTGGACCCGCTTATGAAGATAAGGCCGGGCGGCGCGGCCTGCGCGCCTGCGATTTGCGCGACCCGGCGAAGTTCCGCGAAAAGTGCCTGGCTATCGTGGCGGAGAAAAACCGCATTGACGCCGCGCTCTTCGACGCGCCTCCCCTGAACGCGGAAGAACTGGCGGATCAGTATTTGCAACAGGGCGAAGGCCTTTTGCCGTACCTGGCGGACGTTTCGGTCTACCTGAATGCGGAAATGGACCGTGGTAAGCGCGTGCTTTTTGAAGGCGCCCAGGGAACCTTGCTGGACCTCGATCACGGCACCTACCCCTTTGTGACTTCGTCGAGTTCGGCGGCCGGGGGCGCTTGCACGGGGACCGGCGTTGGGCCCACGCGCATCAACTCGGCCATCGGGGTGTCCAAGGCTTACGCCACGCGCGTCGGAAGCGGACCCTTTCCCACCGAAGCTCTGGGGGACGAAGGGGAAAAGATTCGCGAGCGCGGGGGCGAGTACGGCGCTGTTACCGGGCGCCCCCGCCGGTGCGGATGGTTCGATGTGCCCGTCGCGCGTTATAGCGCTCGCATCAATCATCTCAACTCGATCATTATCACCAAGCTGGATATCCTTGACCCCCTGGCGGAGATTCCTGTCGCAACCGAATATGAGTACAAGGGCAAGCGGTTTAAGGATTTCCCCCCGGAAATCGAAAGCTTGGAGCAGATGAAGGTTCACTACCATACCGTTCCGGGCTGGCAAAAGCACACTTATGGCGCTCGCGAGGTGTCGCAATTGCCCTCACGCGCGCAGGATTACCTCAGCTTTCTTGCCGACCATATGGGGGTGAAAGTCGCCATGGTTTCAACGGGGCCGGAGCGCGAACAGTGCGTCTGGTTGGATGAATCCATCGTCCGAAGCTCTTGATTTTGGATTCTAGATTTTGGATTTGGATCAGAGACGGGGTGATGTAGCTATGACCTTAATCCCAAATCGAAAATCCAAAATCCAAAATTCCATGCTTTCCTTCGAGCAAGCGCTAAGCATCGTTAAAGAGAAGCTGACCGCGGCAAACCTTAGTCTGGGAACCGAGGTTGCGCCTCTGGTTGAGGCGCGCGGCCGAGTTCTGGCGGAGGACGTCGCGTCGGACCGCGATTATCCGCCGTTTCATCGCTCCATCCGCGACGGATTCGCGGTGCGCGCGGAGGATGTGGCCGCGCCGCCCGTCGAGCTGCGTTGGCGCGGTGAAATTCCCGCCGGGGGGCACTTTGCCGGCGCCTTAGGTGCGGGTGAGTGCGCCTCCATCATGACCGGCGCGCCCTTGCCCGCCGGGGCGGACGCGGTAGTCATGATTGAATATACGGAATCGCCGGGCGACAGGATAAAGATTCACCGAGCGGTCCGACCCGGGGAAAACGTTGTTCAGCAGGGAAGCGAGGTCCGCGCGGGGGCGCGCGTTTTGCCGCGAGGCCGGCGGTTGGGCGCCGCAGAACTGGGGCTGCTCGCCACGGTAGGAAAGTCGCGAGTTCCGGTTTTTGTTCGGCCCGTGGTGGCCATTCTTCCCACCGGCGATGAAGTTGTGCCGGTGGAGCAGCAGCCCGCGTGGTTTCAAATCCGCAACAGCAACGCCATCTCTCTCTCCGCCCAGGTGGCCGCGGCGGGTGGAATTCCCCACCGCCTGGAGATTGCGCCGGACCGCCCGGAAGCTTTGCGCCGCCTGGTTCAGGAAGGGTTGAAGGCGGACCTGCTGCTGCTGACCGGCGGGGTTTCCGTAGGGAAGTACGATTTTGTGGAACAAGTCCTTGCCGATTTGGGCGCGGAATTTTATTTCCAGAGCGTTGCCCTGCGGCCGGGAAAGCCGCTGGTTTTCGGGCGCGTTGCGGAAAGGTTTTTTTTCGGTTTGCCGGGAAATCCCGTCTCGACTTTCGTAACCTTTGCGCTGTTTGCGCGGCCTGCCCTGGCGGTCCTGGCGGGTGGGGATTTCGAGGCGCCGTTTTTTCTGCGGGCGCGATTGGGTAAGCCTTTCGAACCGCGAAGCGGGTTGACCGCGTTCCTGCCCGCGCGCGTGGATCGTTCGTCCGGCGATCCCGTGGTGACCCTGGTGGGCTGGCAGGGCTCGGGAGATCTGGTGGGAGTGGCCGCAGCCAATTGCTTTATCGTCGTCCACCCGGACGAAACCAGCCTTGCCGCGGGCGACTGGGTTGACGTGATGCTGAAGGGGTGGTGACGGATCGGGTGATCCGATGATCGGGTGATCGGGTGAACAAAGGATTGGCTCATCGGGTCATCGAGCCGTCGGGCTATTGCGGATCTGGCTGCCGGAACGATCGCTTGATTGAAGGGTGTGGCGGATGCGTTGCGAGTTTCGAGCTTCGGAGATGCGGTGATTTAACCGGCAGTCTTTTGTTCACCCGATCACCGGATCAGCCGATCACCCGATTCGTGGTTGGGCGCTCACCAACATGGATAAGAAACTAAGTCACTACGACCGCGCGGGCCGCATCAAGATGGTGGATGTGTCTTCGAAGCCGGACACCTTACGGGAGGCGGTGGCCGGCGTGCACGTCAAGATGAGCGCTGCCGCGCGGCGCGCCGCCCGGCACAACCCCAAGGGTAACCCTCTGGAGATTGCCCGCGTGGCGGGCATTGCGGCGGCCAAGCGGACTGCCGAGCTTATCCCTCTTTGCCATCCTCTGCTCTTGAGTCATATTGATGTTCAGGCGAATTTCTGCAAAGATGGCGTGGCAATATCATCCTCAGTTCGCACCACAGGGCCCACCGGAGTCGAAATGGAGGCCCTGACAGCCGCGGCTGTGGCGGCGTTGACGGTCTACGATATGTGCAAAGCGGCCGACCACGGCATCGAAATCTCCGAACTCCGCCTGCTCGAAAAGAGCGGAGGCCGAAGCGGCCATTATCACGCCAAAGAGAGGCGTGCGAGGTGAGGACCAGGCTTCTGGTGCTGGGTTCTGGGTGCTAGGCGCGGGGGAAATAGTGAACAGTGAAGGGTGAAAACCAACGACAATTCACTATTTAATATTCACCATTTGAAGTGCCTCCGATCTTGGCCCCCAGTACCCAGAACCCAGTACCCGGAACTCGGCGCCTGACACCTTTGGGAAGGACTCTCGCGTGTCGTCAATCATCAAGATCCTCGTCGTCGATGACAACCCGACCATTCTCAAGCTCATGTGTCAAACCTTGGAAAAGTGTGGCGAGGTCATAACCGCGACGGATGGCGCCGATGCTTTGATGAGGACGATTGACTCCAAACCGGATTTGATTATTTCCGACTACACGATGCCGGTTATGGACGGCCGCGCGCTTTTTGACAAGCTTCGGGCGCGCAAAGAAACTCAGCATATTCCCTTTGTCTTCCTCGCCTCACAGAAGGAAATTGATGAGCGTCTGCGCATGGTTTTGGAGGGCGTTGAGGATTACTTCGTCAAGCCCTTCTTCACGCGTGACCTCTTGCAGCAGACGCGCCGCATCACGGCGCGATTGCTCCAGCAGCGCATGGAAAAGCAGGGCGGCGGCGCGGGCATCAAAGGGAAGCTTAGCGAGATCAGCTTGATAGACTGGATGCAAACTCTCGACCAGGGCCGAAAAACCTGCGCCCTAACGCTGCGCTCGGGCGGCGAGGAGTGTACGATCTACTTCACCGATGGCCAGGCGAACCACGCTGTTTCCGGCAACCTGAAAGGTGACGCCGCCGTGTTCAAAGTCCTCGCCTGGACGGAGGGGGACTGGGAAGTGGATTTCCAAAAGAATTCTTCCGAGCAGACCACCACCATGTCTACCCAGGGCCTGATGATGGAGGGCCTGCGAATCATGGACGAAGCCAACCGCGACGCGGGATAAACGAGGTGTCAGGTGCCAGGTGTCGTGTGTCAGGAAAGGGCGAAACGCGAAAATCGAAATTCAGTGGCAGTTTTTCGATTTTCTGCTTTCGAGTTTCGGATCTGATACCTGACACCTGACACCCGGCACCTACGACCTACCATGCTGCGTGCTAAAATTCTCGTGCTCAGTGACGCGTCCTCGCGCGGCGAGCGCCCGGACCTGTCCGGCCCGGCGGTCCGCGAACTGCTGGAAGCGCGCGGATGGCATGTGGCCGCCATCGAAATCCTCCCCGACGATTTGGATACGATCCGGCAACGCCTGGAGGCCCTCACCGATGCGGACGACTGCGACGCCGTCGTCACCGTGGGCGGCACGGGAGTGGGCCCGCGCGATGTGACTCCGGAGGCGACGCGCGCCGTCGTGGAAAAAGAAATTCCGGGTCTCCCGGAACTGATGCGCGCGGAAGGCGTCAAGAAAACGCGCCGCGCCGCGCTGTCGCGCGGCGTGGCGGGCGTACGGAAGGGCAAACTCATTGTCAACCTGCCCGGCAGCCCGCGCGGCGCCCGCGAGTCGCTGGAAGGCCTTTTGGATTTATTGCCCCACGTCGTGGACCTGATCCAAGGCCGCACTTCCCACCAGGATTAGAGCAGTTTCGATCTAAGTGCTTACTTATCCTGTAGCACAGACCGTTAGCGCCAACACTGTTCACTTAGGAAGTTGGAGGAAACTATTGATCCATCTGTTCCGGAAAGGCCCCCTCACCCACCGCCTTGCGGTTTCCCCTCTCCCCAAGGGGTCGAGGGCTAAAATCAATTCTTAAAAGCCCTCTCCCAGGGGGGAGAGGGGGGACCGCAAGGCGGTGGGTGAGGGGGTTCGTCGCGCTACCCTTGCTGCTCCAATTTGTTATACTACACACCGTCAGATACCGGGATGGATCGCTTCGGGGATCTCATGGATAGCCTGCTCCAGCCCGTTCACCTTATTTTCATTCTGCTCATCGTTTTAATTCTCTTCGGTCCCGGCAAGCTCCCGAAATTCGGCAAGGGCTTGGGGCGCGGCATTTCCGACTTGCGTGGGGTGCGGAGCCATCTTCGCGGCGCAGTTTTCATGGCACAAGGGGTTGACCCGGAAATTGGCCGCGATGTTGGTGACATGCTTCCGGACGAAAACTGGAGTCGCACCCGGACATTGTACTTATGCCTATTCGCCATCCTGATTGGCAATACAATTTACTTCCTTCTTTCACCCATCCTTCCTGACGCTGCCCGTATGGACACAGGATCAAGCTCCGGGCTGCCCGCGCTCGTTGACCTCTGGATCTGTCTGCTGGCTTTTGGGTTCCTCAATCTGTTGGGGTTTGTGCGCAAGAAAGGCCCACGGTCAGGAAGGCGCTGACCGCGGCTACCGGCTTCGCAGCTTGCAGGGAAAAAGTCGGCACTGTCATTCTGAGCGCAGCGAAGAATCTCGCTCTGGACTTTACGGCTTTCAAATTCCTTGGGCCGCGCTCTTCGTTACCTGAAGACGTACTACGTATACATCATGGCCAGCACGTCTCGCACCCTGTACACGGGCGTGACCAACAACCTTGAGCGGAGGGTCGTGCAGCACCGCGACAAAATGCAGGAAGGATTCACCGCACTTTACAACATCAACCGCCTGGTGTATTTCGAGGTTTTCGGTGACGTGCGGGCCGCGATCAGCCGGGAGAAGCAGATCAAAGGCTGGACACGCACGAAGAAGATCGCCCTGATCGAGTCAGTGAACCATGACTGGAAGAACCTGAGCGATGGATGGTACGGGCGATCCGCGCCAAGCACTGGAAGAGCCAAAAGTCCAAGGCGAGATCCTTCGCTGCGCTCAGGATGACAGCGCCGTGGGGGCCTTCCCCAATCCGGGGTCTGGCGCAGACCTGGCATTTTAGGTCTGCGATGATCGCGCAACCGCTGCGAGATGGTGCCGGATGCAGATGCGCGATCAACAGCCGCATATAGCCATTCGCGCCTCCTCAGATCGTTGTGGCGCGCACGATGTGGCCGCCTTTTTCGGGAAGGGAACGCGAGCGGTTGGGTAAGTAGCGTGCGGCGATCTGGGGTGGGCCGAGGTCCTCGACCTCTGTGAACCCAAGATCTATCAGTATGGAACGGATTTCGCCGGCTTCAAAGTAGCTCAGCCAGGCTTCCCCCAGCTCGGCCACGTGCGCCGCGCGCTTCTCGTGGCCGGTGCGCCATTCCGGCGGCAATGAAGCCGGAGGATCGCTGTAGTCGAACACCACATGGGCGCCATTGGGCAGGTTGGCGATGAAGGCGAGGGTTGACCCTACGGCCTCCTCCGTCAGGTAGGGCACCACCCCCAGCCAGGTGAAGAACGTCTGCTCGGCCGGATCAAAGCCCGCAGCCTCCAACCCCTTGGCCAAGGTCTGGCGCTCGAAATCGATAGGGGCAAAGGTTAAGGAGGGCGGCAGAGGGATGGCAGCGTCGGCAAGGCGCTGGCGTTTCCAGGCCTGCGTAGCGGGATGGTCCACTTCAAAAATGCGCAGGCGGTCGCGGCATGCGCCGCGATACGCATAGGTGTCGAGCCCGGCGCCAAGTAGAACAAGCTGGCGGACCCCCCGCTCCACGGCGGCGGCCAGAGCATCCTCCGCGAAGCGCGTCCTGACCGCGATAAAGATTCGCATCCTTCGCCGCGAGGGGTGCCGCTCATCCTCACGGACGATGGTTTCGGCGTCAACCCCCAGGATGCGCAGGGCAAGGGGATCAGTGAAGATTCCACCCTGCTCCAACACCTGATGAGTAGCGCGGTGAAAGGCCGCGGCGAGAGCTGTCCGGCTTGGCTCTTGGGCTTGCATACTCTCGGAATTCCCTCTCTCCGTTTCCGATCAATTGATAACCTACGACCGACCGGCTCCGAACGCAAGGTCTCTCGCTGCCGGGAAGGACGGCAGTCAGGCCTCCCTAAAACGAAATTCTGTACGACCTGCAAGGGCACAAGAAAATAGCCGGGCCGTTGCCCCATAGGCGCGAACTTAACGGTAGGAGACGCCCGAAAGGCCGCGAGGCGGGCGGCATAATGTCAAGCTTGTCCAAAATGCGCAGCGTTCAGTGAGGAATGCCTGCGGCTGGGCCGCTTGCTGTGCGGAAAGGCTGGGCCTTTCCGTCGTGCGAGAACACCAACCAACCTCATCCGCGCCGCCTGGAAGGCATAGCCTTCCAGGCGGCGCGGATGAGAAATAATCATGGCCCGGGCCCGGAAAGGCGGAGCCTTTCCGCACAGCGGAGCGGCAGAGCCGCGTGAACTACTCAGGACGTTCGCTGATTTGGACAGTCTTGGTACAATGTGGCCCACGGCGACCCAGCCGTGGAAAATCGAAAGATGGAATGATTTCTTAAGCCCCGGTAGGGGCGGCATCAGCGTGACCGACCGTGCCGGATCCTGACGTCGCCACTACCGTGGCTTAGGAAGTTTTTTTGCCATCGTCAACCCACGGCTGGCTCGCCATGGGCCACAGGATGTCGCCGCTATGCGGCTGGCAATTGTACCAAGATCGTTGAGTTAACGCTTATGGGGCGCTGCCCCCGGCTACTGTATGCATCCCCTGCGGGGATCAAGGATGGACCGGGGCGGGGCGCAGACCGTGCTTTTTAGGCCGGCGACGATCGCGAGATTGTGGTGCGCTTCCCCTCCGGTCCCTTTCCGCCGCGCGGCTTTTTGTAGCCTCTAAGTCTGGGTTATTTTACTTGACAATAGTGTCGCACCGGTATATAGTGGTGGGGTGTTTGAACGCAGGTGGTGCCATGTCGCTGCGTAAGTCTCCCACTCTGACTCCTGCTCTGCTCGCCTCCAATCGCGCCAACGCCAAGAAGTCTACCGGTCCCCGGACGGCGCCGGGCAAGGCTTGGTCGCGGCTGAACCATTTGCGGAACGGCACGCGTTCTGCGGAATTCATCAGCTTCGTCAATATCCTGCTGGATGCTCCACCCGGCCGTGTGGACCTGATGGCACAGGCCCTCCTCGCTTCCACACCGGCTCGCCACCCCCTGTTTACGGAGATGGCGGAGCTAAGTGTCCAGACCGAGATGGATATGTGCAAGGGGCGCACATGGCAGCGTGGTCGAAGGAAATGAAAAAAAATTTTCTACGTTCAAAGCCGGAATATTATTGAAAACAAACGGGGAGAAAAGATCGGATTTCATCGGTCTGGATGAGTTATTGAAAACACAAGGCTTATGTCAATAACCCCGGGAATGTCGATGAGTGTATGAAAATGGGTGGGTTAGACGCAAAAAGATCGGCCCCTGATAAGCGACTATTTTACCCATTGACGATATGTCAATGAAAAACAACGACTTATGCGAATAAGGCTCAAATTGCCGATATATGTATGAAAATACAGGAGATAAGTCAATGGTCGTCACCCGGCAGGTGGTAATTTCGTCGAGGCTGATTACTTATTGAAAATACAGGACTTATGGAGTTTTCCCCGCGAACAGACCCCTCACCCCCGCGAGTCTCAAAACGTGTGGCCCCCTCCGCCTTGCAGTCCCCCCTTTACTCAGGGGAGAGAGGGATAGAAAGCAAGATCGCAGCCCTCTCCCAGAGGCGAGGGTGCCCGGCGGAGGAGGGCGGGTGAGGGGTCTCTTGGAAGCCCAAGGCGCTATGACGGAACCCTGTTACTCGGACGGATATTGTCCTAATTTGCGACGTAGCGCCGGGCTTTAGCCCGGCATGTGCCGCCCTAAAGGGCGGCGCTACATTCAAAATAGGACATTACCCTCGGACCTGCGAAATAGCCGCCCGGCGGAGATTTGTGCTATGATTCCGGCTTCCAATAAGGAGGAATTCCCAGCGTGCTTAACTCCTACGGACCGATCGTCATTTTCGCTCTGATTGCCGCGGCTTTCCCCGTGGTCACACTCTGGATTTTCAAGTTCATTCGGCCCTCCTTCCGCGCCACCGCTGAGAAGGTGATGCCGTATGAGTGCGGCATCACGCCGGAGTCCGACTCGCGCCACCGTTACACGGTGCGTTTCTACATTGTGGCAATCCTTTTCGTGGTTTTCGATGTGGAGACGGTTTTCCTTTACCCGTGGGCAGTGCAGTACCAGGCGCTGGGACTCTATGGACTGGTAGAGATGTTGGTTTTTCTCGGCATCCTGATTGTCGGATACGTCTGGATCTGGAAGATCGGCGCGCTGGATTGGATTTAGCGGGTCCTCTTATAGGTCCTCAGATCTGGTTGCAGAAACGCGGCTCCGGACGATAGGGCCGAATGCCAGGCTTCTCGTGCCCTGTATGGGCACAAGAGAGCAGCCGGGGGCGACGCCCCCGGAAAGCGTGACGTTTGGCTGCCCGACCCGGAAGGGGTTGCACCAGCGTAGGCCGCAGGTAGCAAGGTCCGCAGGGTTCTCTGCCGGCATTCGTGACCCCTGCGGGGAGCCTCTATACAGGCTGCGGAAAAACCCGCCCATGCTGTCATCCTGAGCGCAGCGAAGGATCTCGCTCTGAGCATTTTCAAGGCAATGCGAGACTCTTCGTCGCCGCTGCTCCTCAGAATGACAGTGCTTTCGAGTTTTTCCGCGACCTGTATAGCCCCGCCCTTCCAAACCTATGGTAAGAATTTCGCCTCAGCAACTAACCCCTCGGGTGGAGAAATCGAATGACAGAAGCTGTGCCGGGAAAATCGGATGAGTTTGCGGCTCTGGCGGAACAAGTGCTCGCCATTGCCGCGGGCGGAAAACTGACGGATGAGGCGCGGGCGCGCTTGCACACAGAGTTGGCGAAACGCAGTTTTACCAGCCTTCGCGCGTATGCCGGATCGCTGGTGGAGGACCCCGCGCAAGCTGCCGACTATTATCTGGCGGTTGACGCAATTGACGGCCGCGCCGTTCAACCTTTGCTGCTGCAATTGTCCTTCGGGATTGCGGCTCCAGCCGGCCGCTTTGCCCATCCGGTGCGGGATGAGACCTTGCCTCTTGCCGGCGGCCGGAAAGTGGGGCTGAAGGCTTATTCCTTTTCCTCTTACGACCACGACAACATCGGCTTGTTTGCGCGGGAGGTGGCGCCGGTATTCTTGCCGCGTCCGCAGCGCGCGCTGCCCGCCATCGCCACCGGCAATCGCCACCCGGAAATCAGCTTGCCCGCGGCTTTCGCGGCATTTGGGACGATTCTGGAAAAATGCGGAGTGAACTGGGCGTCCACGGTGCAGCTTTCCGCCACGCGCGAGATGACCACCGGCGATGCCATCGCGGCTCGCAGCGGAGATGATCCGGTGGCCGTGGGCCACACGCGAATTTCTATCCGCCACCTGTACCACGCGGGGCTTTGGGCGGCGATTCGCGCCGGATGGCGAGCCGGCTATACGGCGGAAGCGGACCACTTTATTGTTTCCGGCTCGACGGAGGCGGAAATTGCTCGTTCGGTGGAGATGGTCAAGGAAGCGATTCGCCACGCCGCGGGTTACACGAAATTCACCACCGATACTTCCCGCATGTTCGAACTGGAAAGCGACCTGCGCCACCCCCAGGCTTGGAGCCTCACCGCCGTGGAAGACCGATTCAGCCACATTTTTCCCGCGGAGGAAGCGCGCTGGATGCTGGAGGAGTTTTCGCGGGAATTTCATATTGATTCCACGACCTATGAATTCTCACGGGAAGAAATTGTGCGGCTCGCCGTAAAGTTCGGACGCAGCATCAAGCTGAACGAGGAACTCTTCGATTCCATTCGCGCCGCCAAGGCCGCGACGGGAACGGGCGCGGACTTTGACTTTGAGCCCTCGCTGGACGAGGCGGAAACGCTGACCACGGCGAAGGAACTGTTGTTTTACATGCATTGGCTGAAGGCGCGGGGCCGCCCGGCGCAGTTGGTGCCTCCCAATCTCGGTTTCAAGAAGCGCCAAGCCTATCCCGTGAAAATGGAAAACACCATCGAGCACGGGAAGGGTTTGGAAGAATATTCTCACCACAAGATGTGGCCGGAGCTGGGGCCGCGCGTGGTGCGCGATTTCAAGTCGCAGCCCCTCGAGGAACTTGCCGCCCGCGTGGCCGAACTCGCCGCCGTGGCGCGGTATTTCGACGGAACCTTGAGCATCCACTCCGGCAGCGGCAAACAGGCGGAAGTCCTGAAGGCGATTGGCCACTCCACCCGCGGCCGGGTGAATTACAAGATATCCGGCGAACTCCAACTGCAACTCCTCGATGTGCTTTCGGAACAGCCTGCGGGGTCGCCCTGGCGCTACCTCTACGAACGCATGGTGAACCGCGCCCGGCAATTCGCGGAGAAAGGCGCCTTTGGACCGGAAAGCGAGCTGGCCGACCTGTACGTGAAAATGGGACGCGAGTTTTACCTGGGAAATGCGGCGCGCGGGCGCGTGGACGGAAACCTGTTCCTGGTTTTCTGGCTGGGTAACCTGGTGGGAAGCCGCGACACCCAAGCCCCCGATGGCGACCACCGCTTCTTCAAAGAGAAACTCGACGAATTGCCGGAAGACCTGCGGGCGGATGTGCGCCGGCGAAACTCGCGCTATATCGTTTGGCTGGCCGAAATCCTGCGCGGGTGAACTGCGTTCCCCGGAAGGGGCCGCACCGTTTGACGGCGCCTCGAAAATGGAGGGGGGCGGTTCGCGAACCAAGGCTGTCCAGATTAGCGGCCTCTTCACTTGGTTAGTGCGGCTCTGCCGCCCCGCTGTGCGGAAAGCCTCTGGCTTTCCGGCCAAGTCCGCCCCCTTTCTCCTCCTCCGCGCCGTCTGCCCCGATGAATCGGGGCAGACGGCGCGGAGGAGGTTGGTCAATGGACAGAGCGCGACGGAAAGGCAAAGCCTTTCCGCACAGCGAGCGGCGGAGCCGCAGTTTGTGCCGTGACAGATTGAGTGTAATTTGGACAAGCTTAGTTCGCGAACCGCCCCTACATTTCGGCGCCTCGAACCATTTTTAGAAAGTGCTTGACTTTCGCTTTTTGTTCGCCTACGATCTTCTCCCGATAACCCGAGCAACCTCACCCCAAAAGGGGCGGGTTACAAATCTCACTTTGCGGAGGAAACTATGGCATTGAACGAAGCTTTGCTGCCGGAGTTCGACAAAGAAATGGCCAGCACCCGAAAGAGTCTCGAGCGGGTGCCCGACGATAAGTTTGATTGGAAACCGCACGCAAAATCGATGACCATTCGCCAGTTGACAACTCACCTGGCCTTATTCCCAAGCTGGATGGCGGAGACTCTGGAGAAGACATCCTTTGATTACGCACCGGTGGGAGGCGGGGGCTATAAGCCGCCGGTGATGAACTCGCGCCACGACCTACTGGAAGTATTTGACCGCGATGTCGCCAAGGCGCGGGAAGGACTGAAAGCGGCAAGTGATGCTCAGCTTCTGACCACGTGGAGCCTGCTCGCGGGAGGCAAGACGATTTTCTCGATGCCGCGGATTGCGGTGCTCCGGGGCATGGTGATGAACCACATGATTCACCACCGCGCGCAACTGGGAGTCTACCTGCGGCTCAATGATATCGCGGTGCCCGCCATCTACGGTCCGTCGGCAGATGAGCAGGGGTGATAGGCAGGATTGATTTTGGGCGCCCTCTCCCGAAGGGAGAGGGGGGACCGCTAGGCGGTGGGTGAGGGTTTCAGGATGTTCCAGAACGCCAGCCGTTTTCGCGAATCAGGCACCGACGCTGAGAAGTCCGCTTGGTACTTGCTGCGCAATCGCCAGGTCGGCGGAATGAAATTCCGCCGCCAATGTCCGATTGAAAAGTACATCGTAGACTTCTACTGTTGTGGTGCCGCACTGGCGATTGAGCTTGACGGGAGCGTACACTCGCAGCCCAGCCAAGCGAGGAAGGATTCTGCCAAGGGTTTGCTTCTTAAAAAGCACGGAATTTACCTGCTGCGTGTGCCAAACGGACTGGTGCTTTCGTGCCCGGAGGGGTTTTTGAAAAAGGTTCGAGAGGCCCTCACCCACCGCCTTGCGGTCCCCCCTCTCCCTGCGGGAGAGGGCGCTGAATTTTCTTAGCGAAGCGCAATACGCGAGCGTCTATTGGACGCGGTAGAGCATCTCGCCGGCACGGGGTACCACGAGCACGCCCTCATCCTCACGGCCGTCCCAATCTTCGCGTTGGACGCTGGCGGGATCCAGGTAACCCAGATTGATGCGCCGGCAGCGCTCTTCCGGAATGGCGGTGGCCAGGGTCACTTGCACGCGTGGGGTCTCTGTCCGGGTGGGAGCGTCGTAAGTCCCCAGTCCTTTGACGTGCGACGAGTGCGCCAGGATTCCGCCGGGATAGCTTTGGAACTTGTCCCATTGCGCCAGGAAATAGTCGCGGCAGTGGTAGCCGATTTCCTCGATCAGGGCCCCATGGGTATAACTGATCTCAGTAATATGTGGGGCAAAGATCACCACCTCGCCGCCGTCGGCGACGGCAGGTTCCATCTTGTACATGCCCTTGCCGGCGGTCCAGATATCGTCGTAGAGTCGGGGCATTACGGAGAGAACCCGCTGGTAGGGCTTCTTCACGTAGACGATATGCTTCTGGGCGGAAAGCGCCGAGGCGGATTTCCATGCCTCCTGGGGCGAGCCGAAGTAAATTCCCGCCAGTCCTGCGTGCGTCACCACCAGCGCAAAGCAGGCCGAGGGCGTGTCGATCATGCTGGCCCCGCGGTCAATGATGGCGCGGATGGGCGTGTACCCGGAACCGATGACCTTGTAGTTGGTCATAAGAGCGCCGAACCAGTGGGTCAAGTTGATGATTTCCGACCCGGCAATTCCGGGGAAGAAATACTTGGTGCCGCCGGAAAAGCCCGCCACTTCATGGGGGAAAACCGGACCGCAAATAATGAGCTGGTCATAATCGTGGATCAACTTGTTGAGGCGGACAGGCACCTCCTGCGCCAACAATCCGCCCGTAAGCTCGCCGATTTCAGCGGCGGAAATCACCCCGAGGGTCGCAAAGTTCCGGGGGTCTTCCCAGTGATGATTGAAGATGCGGCTCTTTCCGCATTGCCCATCCGTCACCGGCCGGCCCACCAGCTTGCTAAGGTGCTCGTCATCCATAATGGGGTGGGTGCCGAGCGCCACGAGGTAATCCAGGGCGGCCACGCGCGGAGCAAGGTACGCCTCGAACAGGTCGTACATCAACGGCATGGGCATGGTGCGAGTGCCGTCGGGAATGATGATGAGCACGCGCTTGCCGTCCACGGCGAGCGCAGCCAGTCCCTCCTGGACGATTTGGCTGGTTTCCTCTTGGGTCAGGTAACGATCCGCGAAACCTTTTCCTACGATCATCGGTTTTGTTCCTCCCATGATTAAGGCAGTGGATAGTGGATGGCCTATATTTCTGACCACGCTAACCACTAACCACCATACCCTAACCACTGCCTTTCACACTCCCGCGAACGCTGAAAACCCGCCGTCCACCGGCAGGACAATTCCTGTCACGAAAGCCGAGGCGGGCGAGAGGAGCCACAGTATGGCTCCGAACAGATCCGCCGGCACGCCAAAGCGCGCCAGAGGGGTGTGGCTGATGATGGCTTTGCCCCGCGCGGTCAGTTTCCCGGTTAGTTCCTCGGTGAGTAGGAACTTGTTTTGCCGGGTCAAGAAGAAACCGGGCGCCAGCGCGTTCACACGGATCCGCGGCGAGTACTCCTGCGCCACATGCACTGCCAGCCATTGCGTAAAGTTGCTGACGGCCGCTTTGGCGGCGGAGTAAGCCAAGACGCGCGTCAAGGGGCGGAATGCGCTCATGGAGGAGATGTTGAGAATGACGCCTTCACCTTTTTCCGCCATCATCTTTCCGAACACCTGCGAGGGCAGGATGGTTCCCATAAGGTTCAGATCAAAAACCCAGCGCAAAGCTTCGGGGGGTAGATCGAAGAAACGGAGATCAGCGCCGGTGGTGGCCTGAGGTTTGTTGCCTCCCGCCGCGTTCAAAAGGCAATCAAGCCCGCCGAATTTCTGCCGGACGGTCTCCGCTGCTTTGCGCAGGCTCTCCAGTTCCAGGACGTTAGCGCTGATCGCCACAGCCTGATTGGCGCGTGGCTCCATAAGTTCCAAGATGTGCTGAACCGGGTCCAGGTTGCGGTCCAGAATCGCCACGTTGGCCCCGCATCCCACCAGCGCGCAGGCGATTTCACCTCCCAGGATTCCCGTTCCACCGGTAATGACAACCGTTTTCCCGCTGAAATCATAAAGGCGGTTCAATTCTGATGAGTCCATTTATATATTACTCCCTAAATTGTATATTGCCTCAGTGCGACTCCCGATGGGATGGGGATAATGAGCCAGCGTTCTGATAAGGTGCAACGCCGACGTTTTCGTTCCAGGAGGGCCATCGCGTCGAGGGCGAATTGACTAGCAAGGCTAACACCGCAGGAAGCATCCGTGCAAGGGGTGGATGGAGGAGCACGGGGCGCCGTTAAAGTCTGATGGGGTTGAAAGGGACCCCTCACCTGCCCTCCTCCGTCGGGCACCCTCTCCCTTGGGGAGAGGGGGGACCGCAAGGCGGGGGGTGAGGGGTCTCTTCGCGGGTGATGCTTTCATAGCTATGGAGGTATCTGGCGCCTGCGACTTTGACGGAACCCTGTGGAGGAGCAGCGCGGGCTGGGGTGGTAGTTCTGCTCCGCTATCCGCCGGCGGCTGCGCCAAAGTGGGCCACCTTCTCCCACCGGCTGCTGCCTGCCAGAAATTTAAGGACTCCCTGGAAGCGGTAACACAAAACCAACTGGCGGTATCCAATGTTTTCGAATACCGCGAAGACCAGTAAGGTCAGCAGGTCCCGAAGCCGCGGGTAGCGGCGATAGGTGAGCTCTTCCAGAAGCACGGCTCCCACCGAAAGGAAGCCCCCGTAGATGAGGCCGAGCAGGATAAACACCAGGAGCAGCCCGGGCGGAACCAGGCCCAGGAAAAGGCCCAGCGGTATCAGAAGATATCCCAGGAGTTCCACCGCCGCACCCAGTCCTTCCACGTAAGCGTGGAAGGGGAAGCTGAGCCAACCCACGATTCCATATTTTCTTCCGAACAGGATTTCCGAGTGCTTCCAAAGCGTCTGGCAGAGCCCCAATTGCCAGCGGCGGCGCTGATTGGCCAGCAAGGCGAACGTGGAGGGGCATTCGGTCCAACACACGGGATCGGAGGTGAAGGACATGCGGATTTTGCGATTGTTCTCCGCCGCCCACTGATGGAGTTGCACAACCAGGTCCATGTCTTCCGTCACCGTGTCATGGCAAAAACCTCCTGCCTCGATCACGGTGGCGCGATGGAAGACTGCGAACGCTCCTGACACGATCAAGGTGCCGCCCAACAAATGCCAACCTGTCCGGCCGAAGAGGAAACTGCGGAGGTACTCGACCACCTGAAATCGTTCCAGCCAGGTTCGAGGCAGGCCCACTCTTAGCACGCGCCCATTCTTTGTTTCGCAGCCGTTCAGGATGCGCACGATCCCGCCGCTCACCACGGTTTCAACGCTAGAGTTCACGATCGGGTCCATCAACCGCAGCAGGGCGTCGCGCTCAAGCAGGCAATCGGCGTCCAGGTTGCAGAAGTAGGGTGAGCGGCAGAGGTTGATTCCGGCATTGAGGGCGTCGGGCTTGCCCCCCCGCACTTTGCTGACAACGAGGAGGTTGGGAATTGCAGGGTTGATGTAATAGGCGCGCACGGGCGCGGTAGGGATGCTGGGATGGTAGCTTCCATCCATCTCCACCATGCCAAAACTTTGCACCAGGCGGTCAAGGGTCAAATCCGTTGACCCGTCGTCCACGACAATGACCCGAAGGTCCGGATAGTTAACCTGCAACGCGGAGCGAACGGAATTTGCGATCACCGCTTGCTCGTTCCATGCGGGAATGATGATGGTCACCGGCGGGGTCAAGGGAGAATGGCGCAAGGCATCCAGTCCTTGATAGGTCAATCGCCGCATATGGACCCAAGTGGCGCGCAGCGAGAGCAACATCAGGATCGTGTAGATTCCGTTGCCCAGGAAAAAATAGGAGAGGACGACAAGATTAAATGCCGTAACCCAGTCGTGGAGAAATGAGCGAATCGGGTTCATGGCCGCAATTTCCATCAGGACGCCAGACGGAGCGGGAATTCGAGAACGTGTTGGGGGCCGATTGGGATCTCCCCATCTGGTTGCTTCTCTTCCAGGAACCGCATGTGGGCTTCCGCGTAGGGAAGGAAACGTTCGAGGAACTTTAGACGGATCCCCGGGTTCAAGGTGCGGAGGATTCCCGATAGCCCCAGCGGGGCTGCATCGCTGGCCAGTTGTTCCACCATGAGGGCCACCACGCCTTTTGCGCCGGCGCTGTACTCCTCCACCAGGGCAGACATCAATCCAGTGCGTTCGATCACCTCAACTATTTGCTCACGCGTGATGCTGTCCGGGGAAGTCAGGAAATGTTCATAGAGCTGATGCTTTCCTTCCGGGCCAAGAGATATGAGGGTTTGGATGGCGGCCTCGCGCACCCGCCAGTGGGGATCGCGCAAACATTCGCGAATGTCCATGTGCAGAGGCGCAGCGGCCTGGCGCAACTGGGCGAGGGCTTGCACGGTGCGCAGGCGCACGAACCATTGGTGGTCAATCAGCAGGTTCCGCAGCACGGGCGTGGCGCGCGCGTCGGCGAGAAAAACAATGACCTCTGCCGCGCGCGCCCGAGTTGCCGAGCAGGTGTCAACCGCGAGCCCGGCCAGCAGCCATTCCACGATCTGCGGGGTAAGCGGCTCCGGCGTGAGGGTGAATCCCGGCTGGCTGGCGGCCTTGCGCCGGACCATGGTCTGAAGAATTTCGGTGGCGTGCAAACGGATTTGACGATCCGGGTGGCGCAGTGAGGGCAACAGCGCCGGCGCGCAATTAAGGTCAAAGCTGACCATGGCGGCCAACAAACCCTGCAACGGCGGGGACAGGGATTTATCTTGCGCCACCGCATGGAGCCGGTCCCGCAGCACCGGAAAGCTTTCCGGCGCGCCCACTGCCGCCAAGGATCGCAAGGCCACCGACTGGATATCTTGATGGCGATCATTCAGGGCATTGACCAGGACCGGCCAACTTGGCTGATGATGCAGCGAGCCCAAGTTCCGGATGCTCTTCGCGCGCAGCAAATAGCGCATCACCGCGCGGTCGGGGAAATCTTCATAAGCCCCGTTCCCCGAAGATTTGGGGGCCGTTGAGCGCCCGTGGGCCAATCGGCTTTGCCACACCTCAATCAACCCCAGTTCTGCGCATAATGCCTGGAGGAAAACCAGACAGCGTTCCGGTAGCTTTCGCTTGGAGAAGAGAGGATCAAGCAGGAGTTCCACATCGGCCAACGGCAATTCCCGCAGGGCCGCGATTCCGGAGGGGTTCGGCACGCCGGAGAGCAACTTTGCCAGGACGGGCCGGTACTTGCGCTGCAGCGAATGGACGTAGCGAAAATAACGAACTTGTTGCCAGCGCCGGAAAAACGCCACGGCAATGAGCAGGCAGGCCCCCGTCACCACGGAAGCCAGAATCATGAGGGCCCATTGCGTCACAGGGTCAGCGATGTTGACCATGCTACTGCCGTCCTTGGGGAGGAGAAACAGTCAGTTGTGAGCAGGACACACTGGGTCGAAATTGCAAACGGGCGCGGGAATGATGGCGCATACTGAACCCAAGGCTGGCTGTTAATACCTAGGAGCGCCCGCAGGGGCGTGCGAGGAATCTATAGTATACTCTTGGGGCTAGTTCCACTTCAATGGCTAATCATGAGAAATAGAAAGTTATTACCTGAGCTGTTCGACAATCTGACCGAAATTGGGCGGCTCCGACCAATTTCCGCCCTTCGCCCGGGGTTGCGCCGGACAAGATGGCTGAGACTTGCGCGAATGGGGTTTATTTGTGAGCGGTGCGCCAAGCGCATCTTGCGCGGGGATGGGAGTGTGTAGCAAGGTTGCAGGATGAGGCAACGAGAAAGAATCAAGCCGGCGTTGGGGAAGTGGCGGAAGCTGGTAAGCGAGC
>Ga0182030_10006030_pt1 | contig 25634 bp, 24 predicted proteins | sample 812S3MmetaG_FD_121299 | JGI IMG/M metagenome (GOLD analysis project Ga0182030, IMG submission 121299) | Permafrost microbial communities from Stordalen Mire, Sweden - 812S3M metaG (Illumina Assembly) | ecosystem: Environmental > Terrestrial > Soil > Wetlands > Permafrost | place: Sweden...
AAATCCGGCTGCCGATTTTATAATAAGATTCATGGTGAATTTACCCTGGGTGATGATTACTGACCTGCGGGATGTACCGTGGTCTGTTGAGTTGTCGTCGTCGTGGTCGGAGTCGCAGGCCGATCCGCAGCGTTCGTCCTGCGGGATACTTGTGCCGGGACTGAATCTGCGAAGGCTCATATGGGGTGAACACCCCATGGATTCCACTCGATTCCCACGATTAAGCTCCAGACATGGAACTACTGGAAAGAGACTCACTTCGGATCGTTCACGTCGAGGACGATAATGACTTCGCTCACTTGAGCGAAATTTTCCTGAAACGCGCCGGATTTAAGCAGCCCATCATTCGTTGCAACGATGGCGCCCGGGCACTTAAATATTTTTCGACGATTGAGCCGGAACACGCGCCGCATATTATCCTGCTCGATCTCCACATGCCTCACATGAATGGCTTGGAGGTGCTCCACTGGTTGCGCCATCATTACAGCGAGCGGGACGTGGCGGTTTACCTGCTGACTTCGTCAGAAGACCCGGGAGATATCCGTCGGGCGGCAGCAGGAGGCGTAACGAAATACCTCTTCAAGACTCCTTTATTCGATGAGCTCGTCCAGAATCTCGATCACCTGATCGCGATAAGCAATAATCAGACCTTGAAGGACCCGAAGGCTCGATGCATGAACCAGTCGCGACCTTTAAGCAACCCTCCAGAAATCATACGAACGAAAAGACTCTCTATTTCTTTCTCTGTGAGTTCGCAGTCGAACGCGTGGACACCGCGGACGGCAAGGCAGAGTGTTTCTGCCTAGTGAGGCGCCGGCAGCAAAGGGCTTTCCACGCTGCACCTAATGCGCGGGTATTAGGGTTTAGACACAGATGAAGGGTTCGAAGTTCAAGCTGATACGGTGACACTTGAGTGGCGTCGTTACCCACCCTGCTTTTCGTTCTCCATGCCCCACCGTCTCAGTTTTGAAGCGGCTTTTGCAATGCTGGGATTGGCCTTAGGGGTGAAGGTTCGTTTATGATCGCCCAGAACAGGCCGAGGGTTTTGATGGCCTCCATAAACTGCTGGAAATCGACTGGTTTCACCACGAAATCGTTCACGCCCAGATCATAGCTTAGGACGAGATCCCTTTCCTCTTTGGAGGAGGTGAGCATGACAACCGGAATGTGCCGAGGAACGGGATCGGATTTGATCCGGCGCAAAACTTCGTGCCCGTCCACTTTGGGCATTTTGAGATCAAGTAAGATGACGCAGGGCAAACCATTCACCCGATCAGAATACTTTCCCTGCTGATAAATATAATCGAGCGCCTCCGCACCGTCGCGAACGACTTCCACGGCGTTGCTCAGGTGGCTTTCCATCAGCGCGTGGAGGGTCAGTTCGATGTCATTCTCGTTATCTTCCGCCAATAGGATTTTTTTATTTTAAAATCGGGCATGGATTTATATGGGTTGCGGTTATAGGCAGTGAAAAAAGGAACGTGGCGGCTCCACCCTCACGATCCGGTATCACCTCGCGGGCGAAGCAGGTTCATGATTGAAAAGGTCAATGAAATCGTCCAAGGCGGTGATGACATTGTCATAGCTGTGTAGCTTTTTCAGAAAGCGAAAGATTCCCAGATGAGCTAGCTCGCGCCTCTTGGCCGGATCGTCGGAGGCCGTCAGGATGATGACCGGCAAGTCGCGAAAAGCTGATGCCTCACGCACGAGGTGCAGGACTTGGACTCCATTGATGAGGGGCATATTGACATCAAGTATGATGACATGGGGTGCCAATGAACCTGTCGCTTTCGTGTATTTGAAATATTCAAAGGCGATTTCGCCGTTGCCGAGTTCGGTGAGAGGATGCGTAAACCCTGCCGTGATCAGCGCGGCCCGCAGCAACTCGCGGTCGATCTCGTCGTCATCGACCAGTAGAATTCGAAGGGTTTCCCGAGCTAATTTCATGACAGGAATAGAGGCGCTTCCAGCTAGTGAACGCTAAACTCATCTTAGGCTCTTGGCAATCGAGTGTGGTTTTGGCCAGAGCATCTTCCCACCAACAAAAAAAGAACGGGCAGCTTCTCAGGCAGCGAATCACCGCCCGTTTTTGGGAGGAAATGAATTGCGTTGTCTGTCGTGGAGAGGCAACAATGACCGCCTATGCCCCCCAAGAAAAAGTCAGCCAAGTCCACAAAACCTGCCAAGAAAAAATCAGCTCCTAAGCCCAATGCGGCTTTCATGAAACCTGTTCAGCCTGACGCTGTCCTCGGAGTCGTTGTCGGCACCAAGCCTCTTCCTCGCACCGAACTGACCAAAAAGCTTTGGGTCTACATCAAGAAGAACGGTCTCCAGGACAAAAAGATCAGGACGCAGATCAATGCCGACGAAGCTCTGAAAATCGTCTTCGGAGGAAAAAAGAGCGTTACCATGTTCGAGATGACCAAGTTGGTTTCCAGGCACGTCAAGGCGTAGACGGGGTCAGGATCGCGAGGATCAAGCCGGGGGGATTATGGTGAGGCAATTTGTTCAGAAAAAGTAGTAACCTTTTTTGGCAACCTGACGGAGGTTTTTCGGACAACTTCAGACAATTCAGGTCATTGGCTCTAACGTCGCAACGCATTGACTACGAGGGAATAGACAACTGGAGCCCATTTCAGTCAATTCGGGGCAAAATACCCTGGAGGGATTTTCAGTCCGCTGCTCTACCAGCTGAGCTATCCAGCCATTTTACTGATTCTCAGCAACTTACAACTAGGCGACTTTTCGAAAAATGGGATTCTGATACCGCAATCTGATACTGCTTTGCTCAAAATCTCACTCTTCCACTTTCCCTGACTTTCGACAACTCACTCTCCAAAGCACCCTAACGGAGGAAGTCGCAATCATGGCTTAATAGGGCCATGACAGCTTCTACCGAGGCACCGGAACAATCTCAACTTCTTGAGGAGAAAGACTCTCCTTGGGAAGTTTCGAGCGTTGCCAACCTGGTGCGCTGGAAAGCGTCGAAGGTTTACTTTGCGAGACTCAAAGTTAATGGCAAGCTCATTCGTAAGTCGCTGCAAACAAAATTGTTTTCCGTCGCTAAAAACCGCCTTGCCGACCTCGTAAAAGACGAGCGTAACCGGGCCGAACAGGGCGAACGGATGGTGAACGGCAAGATGGTCTTCGCCGATGCGACCAAAATTTACCTCCAGAGGCTGGATGCTGATCCGGGGATTAAGCCAAGGACCAAGGTTTATCGTCGGGAATGCATCAAGGCGGTCGTGAAGACGTGGCCGGGAATCGACGAGTTGGACGTTCGCAAAATTAACAAGACTGCCTGTATTGATTGGGCTGCTCGCTTCCGAGAGAAAGGAACGCAGTTTAAGCCCATCGGAGCCCTGAAGCCGCACCAGGGAGTATCGCCAAGCAGGTTCAACAATACGGTGGCGACTCTCCGCCAGATACTGGACATTCCCGTGGAGATGGGGGCTTTGTACCGGAACCCAGTCACGGACGTGAAGAGGGCGAAAGAAAGAAAGACGGAATTGTCCCTGCCTTCGCGGGTTCAGTTCGCGGAGTTCGTCAAACTCATCGAGACTTCAGGCGCCGCCCAAGCGAAGGATTGCGCGGATTTGGTGCGGTTTCTTGCCTTCTCGGGCTGTCGGTTGGGTGAGGCGCAAAACGTGCGTTGGCATGATGTTGATTGGGAAAAGCATGAGTTGGTGGTGCGCGGCGACCCCGTGACTGGAACGAAGAACTGGGAAATTCGTCGCGTACCAATGATCCCAGAACTAACTGAATTGCTGAAAAGGATGCGCGGACAGCGGCCAGCCGAACAGCTCGATACCTGCGTACTTCGCGTTAAAGAATGCCAGCGCAGCATGAATCGGGCAGCGCAGATCCTTCACACTCCCCGGATCACCCATCACGATTTGCGTCACTTATACGCGACGACTGCCATCGAGAGCGGCATAGATATTCCCACTGTCGCCAAGCTGCTGGGGCACAAGGACGGTGGGGCTTTGGCCATGAGAGTCTACGGCCACTTGCGGCAGGAGCATGCGAAGGCCGCTGTTCAAAAAATCAAATTCGGGCTTTAGCTGCCTGTGCATTCTTAAGCAGAGGCTTCGGGATCGTCCTCGTCCTGATCTTCTTCGTCCTCCACGGGAGCTTCGCCTCCAGAAGCAATTAACGGCTTGCCCATTGCGTCGGCGATTATCTCCAGTAAGGAAGCCTTTCTGGTTTGATAAAAATCGTTGAAATTGTCGGCCCGCAATAAAGAAGGATCGATGAGATGCGAGGCAAGAATCTTATCCATCTCGTCCTGCGAAACCGGTGCCGCCTCTTGAATCTGTTTCAAATACAGGGAGGGGGCCTTACCGCCTATCATCCGGTTGGCTTTGTATGAGAGAGCGGTTTTGTTGACGATCGCGTTAAACGTTTTCGGAGGGATGCCCTGGCCAATGCACCAAGCTTTCGGAAAAATGTGATGAATGTCGATTTTGCATTCATCACGGTCGAGCTCGACCATCTTTGCCTGCCAGAAGAAGTCTCTCGAATTCTGCCTTTGCAGGAGCACATAAATGCCTCGGTAAGCGGCGCTGGTTCTTGTCCGAAGAGTATCCAACCGCCCTGGCTGGAATCCGGCCCCACTCACGGTGATAGGTTCACCCGACTCGCTCTCATTGACCCACGCCAGGACCTGAACCAAATCCAAAGCGATTCGGGTTTCTACCGCACCTCCGTAAATTTCGCCCAGCACGCCGGACCAAAACCAACGTGCGATTTTCTTGTAAAACGAGGGCTCTAGCCAACGCTTTTGAAGTTGCACCATAATTGCGGCAAGCGGAATGAGCTGGCTACGATACGGTAGAAATCTGGGATGATGGAAGCCCTCCATTCTAAGAAAGCGGTCAGCCTGAATGAATCCCGCTTGCAGTTCATCCGCCCACTTTTTATAGGCCTCAAGGGGAAGTGAAAGAACATGCTCGCGTTTGGCGCTGACAGCAGTGGACTCCTTTGGATTTTTTCCTGCCGCCAAGTCCGCACAACGCAATTCATAGGTGTGAAGCAAGGACACGCCCTGAAGGAATTCTGTAGGTTGTAGGTCTCGCAGCAGAGGGTGCTTTGCGAATTCTGGCTGGCGTCCCGGCGTGCGGGTGCCAGCGTCACCGTACCAATCGTTCCGCAAGTTATAACCATCGGCGGCGAAGGTGGCGGTGGCTAGCTCAAAAACCGACAGTGGCACTCCGCCTGTATTTACCTTCTCAAAAACTAGACAAACAGCCTCTTTACTCGTCTCTTTCTTCAACTCGATCAGCGGCACCTGGTATTCGCGAAAAGGAATGAGCACCCGTTCGCGGAATTGAAAATATTTTACGAGCTTTGTCGGATCGAAAGCGACGAGGCCGCTTTCCCACTGGTCTGAATTGAGAATCTGATCGCAGGGGAAATGAAATGACGAAAACTCTCGCTCCGCTGAGCTAAGGTCGAGCACCACGTCACGGCCGAAATTCGTTCGCACCGTCCGCCGCTCATCGACCGCCACGATTGCTTCTTCCAAGTCGCTGGGACTTTGCAGGGACTGTTCGATGTTAAGGTAATAGTGTCGCAGCACCTCCCTTCCCTTTGCGTCTCTGGTATGCACCGGCGTTTTGAGCGTCAGCACCTGGGTCAGCGAGGTTAAGCGTTGTTGGCCGTCGAGGATCAGCTTCTCGATGGGGGTAACGGGTGATGGCCGGAAGGCGGCTCTCGATTTGCGGTTAGTACAAAAGAGTCGTGACCATCCCGAGAGCAAGATCAACTTCGCGACGAGGGAGATTTTCCAGCTTTGGGACCAAACGAAGAACGAACGACTCACGCAGATCGTCTTTTGCGATCTTTCCACGCCGCAGCAGGGCACCACCAAAAAGTTTTCCGTCTACGACGACCTGAAAGCCAAGCTCGTGCAGTTGGGTGTTCCAGCGGAAGAAATCGCTTTCATTCAGGATTGCGACGGTGATGCCGCTAAAGTCGCCCTTTTCAAAAAGGTGCGAGCCGGGCGGGTCCGGGTGTTGATGGGAAGCACCCAAATGATGGGCACCGGGACGAACGTTCAGGAACGTCTGGTCGCGCTTCATCACATCGACGCCCCATGGCGACCCGCCGACATCGAGCAGCGAGAGGGCCGGATTCTGCGTCAGGGAAACAAGAATCCCGAGGTGAAAATCTTCCGCTACGTCACCGAGGGCTCTTTCGATGCGTACATGTGGGGCGTCCTGGAAACCAAGGCCAAATTTATCGGCCAGATCATGACTAAGGAAAGCCACGTCCGCAGAATTGAGGACTTGGATGCACCGGCCCTGACCTACGCCGAGGTGAAGGCCATCGCTTCGGGTAATCCGCTCGTCATGGAAAAGGCCCAGGTTGACGCCGAGGTGATGCGGTTGAATCGTCTCCGCTCTCAACACAGCGAAACGCTGTTTATTACACGCAACTCGATCCGACGTGCCCAGGAGGACATTCCTCGTCTGGAACAGAAAATCACCAATATCCAAGCAGACATGGGTACCCGCCAAAATACCAAGGGGGACGCCTTCGCCATCAAAATCGAAAGTCGAACCTATGAAAACCGAGAGAAGGCAGGGGCCATTTTGAATCGGTTGGCAGAGAAGCACCATCTGGCCACGAAATTAGTGGATGTAGGTGAGTTCGCTGGATTCAAGCTTCAGCTTTGGCCGGAGCGAATCAAGGAGCTCGTCCTGCGAGGGAAGAACGCCTACGTCGCCAATATTTCGGATGCGCCACTTGGCACAATCGGTTCCCTGGAGCATGTCGTCCGGTCCCTCGATGAACGCATCAACGAGTATCGAAGTGAGCTTACCGGGACACAGCGTCGTATTGAGGAACTACAGCCTCACGCCCACAAGCCGTTTGAACACGAGGAGAAGCTGAAAGGGCTGATTCAGCGCCAGCAAGAAATTGTGCAGGCATTGGACCTCACCAAGGACCAAGCTTCAAATTCCTTGGCTGCCGAACCGATCGCGGTCGTCGAGGAATCCGTTCAGGAAAAGCAGTCCGTTGCCCCTGTGGAAAAGCAGACACGAAAACTAACCGTGTGAGCAGTTCCAGCCAGGGCAAGGCCTTTGATGCGATACCCCTAATTCGCAGGCGGCTGAGCGGGTGCCACCGGTACGGCATCAGGAACAAAGCCCGGAGGCGGAGGAGGAGCATGAGAATTAGGGGGGTCGCTTTTTTGGAGAATGCCAAGTAAGCGATTTGCCTCGGGCAGATCGACAAGTTGGTTCATTCCAGGTGCGTTAATTCCAGGTGCACTCGCCACCGAACTCCAGTCTCGGGCCTTGGTAAGCCATTCTCGGGCTTTATCTCTGTCCCCCATGATTAAGTACATCCGTCCAATCTCGACGGCGTCGCCGCAATTCAAGATCTTGGTGCCGTTGTCTGCGTCCTCTTTTTCTTGGGCATGTCTAGCCTGCGATTCACCGGCTTCGTGATTGTCCATATCCTCCTCGTGGTCGTACTCCTTCTGGTTGCGGTCGAGTGCCGTTTGAATAGGCGCGGTAGCAAGTTCTATTGCCTTGAGCAGGCTGACGCGTGCGTCCTGCGGGTCATTCAAGTAGAGGGCTAGGAGAGAGCCTTGAGCCTCCCAAACTCTGTAATCGTTGGGTTCAAGTTGAGTGCGCTTGGTGGCTAGTTTCAGCGCGGTGTTGTAATCGTGATAGGTTTCGGTCGAGATGGTTTCCAAATCGCGGAGCAGCTCTTCTTGGTCCTTTGGGTCAGTGTCCCGGACAACGCAGTTTTGGCATCTTCAACAGTTGGGCGATTGGCCTCATGAAGGAGCGCAGGGGATGCTCTTCGCCTCGGCAGATCGGGAGTTGAAAATTCCAGAAGCAATTTTGACAGAGCCTACTCTTATTGACCGCCTGAAGGACGAGCAAGAACTGCTTGGCTTTACCGTCAGCGGTCATCCTCTTGATCTCTTCCCCCATATTGATTGGAACAAATATTGCCCCATTTCAGAACTCGGCAGGCACTTTGGCGAGCGCGTCAAAGTGTGTGGTCTTAGTTTTGCTGACCGCATCGCTTACCAGGAGGATGGGCAACCCATGAAGTTCATTTCGCTTTGCGACCGCACTGGCTTCGTTGAAACCGAACTCTTTGCCGCAGTGTACAAGGCCTATGGTATAGAAACGATCAAGTCTCCGCTAATTGAGGTAGAAGGATTCGTTGAGCCTTTCGAAAATAAAAAAGGATTCACTCTGCGGGTCCTGAAAGCCACCCAGCCTTCAGATTCTTGCTAAGGATTACTCTCGAGCTACCACGGTATCGTAAAGACCGTAATGCGTGAGCCCCTCATGGCTCTCGATGCCCGTGTAGCAGAGGGAGGCATCCTCATAACGCCGGAAAGCAAAAACGGCCTGGTTCATCTGCTCGGTGTTGAAGACCTTGAGCCGCACGAGAAGGTGAAAATCTTTTACAGTCAAACCCGTGACGGTTTCGAACAAACCTGTCTCGATCTTGGTGATCACGTCTTGCAAGGTATTCTCCCGGAAATCGGTCAGATACATGAATGCCGGAATGCGTGTCGCGAATTTGATGAGTTTTTCCTGCACGAGCTTGCGCTTGGACTTGAACTCACGCTCCTCATCGGTGAGCTGCTTCTGTTCTTTTGCCGACAAGTTCTTGTCCTTCGCCTTATTCTTGAGGTCTTTAACCTTCTCGCTCTTATTGATGATCGTTTCGATGATGTTGTCGCCCAGCGAACGCCAGCCCTCGATGCGCTCCACGGCGGCCATCGCCTCGGGATTGTCGAGGATACGACGTAGGGTATCGTTATCCACGTTCACCAGCAACGCGCTCTCCCACTTGCGGGCGAGCAGCGTGGCCGATGTTCCGGCCATAGCAATGTCGAGGATGCCTCCGGCATCGATCTGCGTCATGTTTGCTCCGTCGTAGGCCAGAACCGGCAGAAACGATACGAGGTCTTTGACCGCGTTCTCTGGATTTTTCTCGTTGGGTGAAAGCCCGATCGCGTATTCGGAGAGTTGCCGCAGTGCGCGCGTAGGTGCAAAATCGAATACAAAACAGATCGGCTTGAGGATTTCTTCCTCGTTCGGATTATCGCCGTTAGGATTCTTAATAGACCACGGGGACTGCACGCGAAACGCCGCCTGAAAGTAACTCTCCGGCGACTTCAAGTTGCGCAGCATCAGAATCGACGACCACTGTGACACTGTGACGCCAGTGGTGAGTTTACCGCAAGAAAGCGTGATGGTCTTGGTGTCGAATCCGCTGCCGATGGCCTTACGCACGGGTGGCAGCGCATCCAAACCGATGCCCGCTGTGGCACCGGCGGCAACGATTACACCGTAGTCATGCCAGAAAATGTTGTGCTTTTCGGCCAGCAGGTTCGCCATCGCTTGACAGGCCGCGACGTTGGGTAGGAACCAGAAAGAGTGCTGGAGATACGGAAGCAAGCGCACGTCTGAATACGGAAAGGGCGGCCGAGTGCCGGCCTTGAGATGTTCCACCGCTTTGGGAGAATACCCGCCCCGGATGCAACCACGTAAGTCTGAGTGCAGACGGAGTCAGGACCCGCAACAATTCCGGGGCCAAGAACGTTCGCAGGGATGGCTCCACGCTCCCCATAAGCCTTCGGCAGAAAAACTTTCCAAACAGGGATTAAATGCCTGTTTTTTGTGACTTGAGAATCCTTCATCCAGCCCACGTGGCGCTTCTGGTTACACGCGGCTTTCGGAAGAAGAACTCACTACTCCAACCGGGCGCTTTGTCGCCGTAATGACTCCGGAAAAATGCGCTTTGGCATTGCGTTTGACCCCCACCGCTTTCTCTAACTGCACTCTTTGTGTCTTTGATGAGTGCCATCTTCTTAACGATGAACGCCGCGGAGCGATTGCAGATTTGCTTATCGCGCAGTTGTTCACTGCGGCTCCAAACATGCACTTTCTCCTGATGTCCGCGATGGTCGCCAACCCATCCGAGTTGGCGGAGTGGCTGAGAACCGAGCGAGGCGGGGAGGCTCTGCCGAGTCAAATCAATTGGCGTCCTTCTAGGACTCTCAGAGGCCTATTGGTTGTTAACCGTGAAATGTCGCTGCAAACATATGAGGAGGCCCATGAAAAGCTTCGCGGCTTTATCACGGCAGGTAAGAACAGAAAGAATGTACCTTTCGATTCAGAATTGGCTCTCATTGTCGGATTGTCAGGGCCGTGGACCCAAGATGGTGCGTTGGATTACGGGAGCGTCACGCTCGGCGCAAAATTAGAGGCACAGGCCAGCTTGGATTCTGGTCAGCTTACAAATCTTTTTTTGAAAACGCGTGCTGAAGAACTTCCTCAATCCAAAAGTAGATTCATCTATGCGAACTTCAAAACTTGGAAGAATGCAGCCGCACGAGTCCTTTCCGAGCAGTTGGCGCTATCGAACATACCAACCATAAATTTTATTCTCAGTTCTCGCCACCATGCCTTCAGCAGCGCTGAAGCGGTGATCGGTCCTCTTCCTGGGGCTATCGGTGTTGAGGCTGAGTTTCCTAATCTTGTAGAGGCGTGGCTTTCTTTAGCTGATGCCGAACTTGGACAATCAACCGCACTAAGGCAACTTTTGGAACGAGGCGTCGCTGTCCACACAAGCGCGATGTTGCAGGTCGAACAGGCTGCGGCTGAGTGGATGTTTACGCATGGTAAAGCAGGACTCATGTTCGCAACCGGAACGCTCGCGCAAGGCCTCAACCTGCCAGCCGTCGCCGTTGTAGTAGCTGGCACGTCCATGGGCGACCCTCGCGAGGCCAAGGACGCTGACAATGTTGCCGGCCTGGGCCAGAGAGTCGAAGCGATGATCTTGAATGGATTTGGTCGCGCCGGTAGACCGGGCTTTTCCAACCAAGGCCTCGCCGTTCTCGTAAGCGATAGGCCGTTCACTGCGTTGGTTCGGCCTCATCTAAATGCGGCCCCAGCTCTGGGTGCATACTCCGTGCTCGGTATGCGCGATGCGGCGATCAACGTGCGAAGCCCGATTGAAAGCGTCTTGGACCGTATGTTTGTCCAAGTAGATCAGTTTATTGCGGCCACCGGAACTGAATTAGAATTAGTTACGCAGCTCGCAGAAAGTCCGGTAGATGGAGACCACGCGGGTGAAGTGCTGAAACGAACTTTCGCAGGATTTTGTAAGCGGGCTTCGTTCGATGGGGCCATGTCACTTCGCGTACGCGATCGCATCGAAACTCTGAAGCAGGCTTTTTTGGAACAGCCGGACGTCCCGCCGTGGCTGAATCGCGCAGCGATGGAAGCCGGTGTGGACATTATCAGGGCTCAGCGTTTGTGGTTCGCCTATTCTCAAAGTGGGCTGATTTCTTTGGCTGATTCACCAGGATTGACGTTCGAGGGCTGGTTGGATGTGTTTTTACAAACGATGAGCATGCTTCCTCCGGTGCGGGTCGTCGCCTATTTGGCTGAAGAAGAAGCAAAAACCATCACCATCTTGACTCGTTTACGCGATTGCGCCGTGCCAGTCGCTGCCGTAGATGAAGTTCCATGGGATCGCCCTGAAGAGTGGGCGACACTCTGGAACGAACTGGGAGTTTTGGTTCGAGCTTGGCTTGACGGTGAGACTTACACGGGTATTGCCAGAGGATTGCTGAATACTGAGGATATTCCATTGGATCGTACGTCCGGCAAACCCATACCGACAATTTTTGGTTTCATCCGAAAGGTGATGGAGCCACTTGCCACCGATGCTGGCTGCTTTGTTGCCCTCATCGAGAATTCATGGAAGGCACAGCATGGACCTGAAACCTCCGCGCCACTTTCGCTTCAGGCTCTTCCGCTTTGTCTCAGGGTCGGATGCGGAAGTCTCGATTCCCTGTCCTGGTTCAGATTCGGGTATCGGCAACGGGCCGCCGCGCACACATTGGCAAGAGTTTTCCCACTGCCCCCAGATGTGACTTCCGATTCGGATCGTGCACAGTGGGTTCGTGGAACACTCGCTCAATGGTTGGCTGGTCAACTAGAAGCGCCTGTCGATGATCCTCTCTTACCCATCATTCAAACCGTCATACGAGAGGCCAATGTTTGATAATCTGCACCCGGTGTTTCGGAGGTAAAATCTGATACCGCAATCTGATACCGTGTTAGTTTTTTGGCGCAAAACAGTGCTGAATCCCAACAAACCGTGCAATCCGAATAATCTCTAAATCATTGTTTTGCAAGGGATTGCAAAGATATGACAAGAAGTGCAAGACGCTGAAAATGAAAGCTTTAGACTTTTCAGTCCGCTGCTCTACCAGCTGAGCTATCCAGCCAGATTGGAAGGGTCATTTTGCGAGACTCGAAGTCAATGGCAAGCTCATTCGTGATTCTCTTGGGGCGACCGGGCAATCTGCTTCAGCAAATCATCCCGGAGACTCGGCACTTTATGATGCAAGGCGTGGAAAGCGCCCGGCAGATCGCGGTCGGCGCGGGCGACCCCGGCGAGAGTGAGAATGCGCTGCTCGAAGCGCTCGACAGCGCGCCAGGTGATGTCCGTTTCGCAGAGGTAAGTGAGCGCCTTGGCGAAGAGGTTGAACTCTTCCTCCACAGGCGTGGCCGATTCCGTGACGGTTTCGATGAGCGCTGCAAAATATTGCGCCGCTATCAAATTCGCGTATGACCGGCGCAGACCGAGATGGGCTTCGATGAGTTTGACCTCGCGCAGCGTGTGCATCTCGCCGGTACGGGCCGGCTGATAAAGAAAATCAGCGAGATAAAAGAGGTCAAGGGTCCCGGCGAAGGGACTCTTGGGGCGCGTGACGCCCTTGGCCATGAAGGTAAGACGTCCGGCCTGCCGGCTTAGGCAGCGTATGATGAGGCTTGTGTTGCCAAAGGGCATTCGCCCGATGATGAAGCCCCGGACAGTTTGAGGTTCGCTCATGCAAGCCGTACTCAACGTCCGAACTGTTGCTTCGGCAAGACGAACGTAAGCGATCAGAGTAGTGGCGCATTGACCATGCGTGAATCCGGGGATGCAGATGTCATCGTTTTCGATTGGCGCCGCCTGCGGTGCAACTTGGGAACGAGGGAAGTTGCTTTACGCGTGACCTGTGCTGACTTTTTGCACAGCCTCTAACCCGTGCGCATCGTCGTCACCGGACTTCTCGGCCAGTACGCCTTTGGTGGCGTCACATGGGATTATCTCCAGTACCTGCTCGGGTTTCGCGGCCTGGGTCATGACGTCTGGTATCTCGAGGATTCCGGCGCGTGGCCTTACGATCCTGTCCGGCAAACCGTCAGCGAAGATTGCTCCTACAACGTTAATTATCTGCGCGGCATGATGACCGAATTCGGGTTCGGGGATCGCTGGATTTATCGCAACGGCGCCGACGGAAAATTCCACGGAGCCGGGGAAACCGCCGCGCGCGACCTGATTAAAAACGGCGACCTCCTTGTCAATGTTTCCAGCGCCGGCTGGCTGAAAGATTACGACTTCGGCGTCAAGCACCAGATGTTCATCGACGGCGATCCGATGTTCTGCCAGGTCGGTTTGCTCGACCCGAAAAAAGCCGACTATGCCGCGCGCGTCCGGGCGCATGACAGCCACTTTACTTTTGGATTGAATGTGGGCCGCCCTGATTGCCTCGCGCCCGAAACCGGCATTCGCTGGAAGAGAACCGTGCAGCCCATTGCGCTCGATCAGTGGCCCGTCCAGGATGACGACGGTGCTGCGACGCCGGACCGCTTCACGACCGTCATGAACTGGGCCAGCTACGCGCCGATCGGATGGCAGGGGAAGCTTTACGGCCAGAAAGACCTCGAATTCGAGCGCTTCAAGATGCTTCCGAAACACACGCCGCAACATTTGGAAATGGCCATGGGCCAGGGAGTCGGTTCCAAGCGCCCCACCGAGGAACTGCGCGCGCTCGGCTGGACCATCCTTGAGGCGGGCGAGGTGCTGCCCGACCACCGGAGCTACCACGAATTCCTGCGCACCTCGAAGGCCGAATGGAGCGTGGCCAAGCACGGTTACGTGGCGGGACGCACCGGTTGGTTCAGTTGCCGCACGGCCTGCTATCTTGCACTAGGTCGCCCCGCCGTCGTGCAGGAGACGGGTTGGAGCGAATACATTCCGGCGGGCGACGGCCTGCTCGCCTTCTCCACCCTCGAAGAAGCGGTCGCAGCCATCGCCGACATCAATGACCATTACTCCGAGCACCAGGCCGCCGCCCGCGCCCTCGCTGAACAATTCTTCGAGGCGAAAAAAGTCTGCGCCGATTTACTCGCGCAGGCGGGATTGGCGCCCTAGCCTTTTGAGATCACCACCATGCCCCATCCTGTAATCGAAACTCTGTTCGAGCAACTCGAGGCTGCGCTTCGAAAACCCGCCCGGCCCCTGTTCGCAAATGAAGCCCCCGTCTACATCTACGGAGCTGGAAATGTGGGCAAGGACGTCTTTCGTCTGTTGACGGGCCAAGGCATCCGTGTGGCAGCCTTTTTGGATCGCATGGCAAAACCAGGCGCAACCTGGCAGGAGATTCCCATTTTACTCCCGAACGATCAGGCTATTTCCGCTTCGGAAAAGAAGCGGGCTCATGTGGTTATCGGAATCTTCAATTACGAGGCCGAGATCCCGCCAATTCAGAAACTTCTTATTTCACTCGGCTATGAGCGCGTCTCTTCCTTCCTCGATCTTCACGACCAGTTTGCTTCCGGGTTGGGAGATCGCTATTGGCTGACTTCGCGCGCCTTTTATCGAGATCAAAAGGAGCAGATCACCGCCGGTTACGAACTCTTTTCCGACGAAGCGAGCCGGGCTCTCTACGCGGACGTCCTGAGATTCCGCTTTTCAAAGAATTACGAGGCGTTACCGGCCCCAAACTTGGGAGATCAATATTTTCCAGCCGGGCTTCCCTCCTGGCCAAGTCCGATTCGTTTTGTTGACTGCGGGGCCTTCGACGGAGATACATTGCGGCAATTGAGGGATCATCAATTACAGATCGAAGCGATCGCGGCCTTTGAACCCGACCCGGTCAACTTTCAAAAACTGTCGCAATCCGCCGAATCACTCGCCGCGAACCCTGCGATTACGGCCTGCCTCTTCCCTTGCGGCGTCAGTTCAGCGACGACACAGATCCGATTTTCATCCGGCCGGGGAACGTCCAGTTGCGCCTCGGAAAATGGCGACACCATGATCCAATGCGTTGCGTTGGATGAAGCCCTGGCGGCTTTCCGGCCAAATGTGATCAAAATGGACATCGAAGGGGCCGAATATGATGCCATGCTGGGCGCGCGCCGGACGATTGAACGCCATCGTCCCGGGCTGGCCATCTGCGTTTATCACCGGCCGGAACACTTGTGGGCTATTCCGCTATTGGCCAAGGCCTGGCTTCCAGGCGGGCGCCATTACCTCCGCGCTCACGCCCATAACACCTTCGAGTTGATTTATTACTGGATTCCCTGATGCGCCGCGGGAAATTGAACCCGTCGTCTACACGGGGGCTGTTCTGCTGTCTTGGTCACGCTTCTTGAACTCCTCATGCTGCGGCTGGAGATAGGCGATGGTGTCAAAGCCGAGGCTCAAGAGAGAGTAGTTTTGGTCGCTGAGCATCCGGGAGCATTCGCTTTTTTGCCGGCGATTCAGGAAATTATTTTCGAAGTGAATGATCTCCGGCTTCATTCGCTTGAAATCGATCATCTTGATGATTTCAAAATCGAAGCCTTCCGTGTCGATTTGCAGGATATTCACCCGTTCGACGTGATGCTTGGCCAACAGGCTTGCCAAGGTGAGCGCAGGAACGGTGAGCGTTTTGAGCGCACCCCGATGACTATCGCCATTCAGGACCAGATAATGTTTGCGCGACGATGTTAGCATCGAAGCGTGATCTTCCGCGTTCGCATTTTCAAAACAGTGAAGCTCGATGCTGCCATCTGTTCGGGCGATGGCTGAATTTTCAAAGAGGAGCTGCTTTTCATCGCGATAATTCTCCTTGAGCTTCTGGAAAATGGCCGGCTGGGGTTCCACTAAAAGACCACGCCAATGGAATCGCGTGACGTAGCTATGGATCGGATCGTAGCTGACGCCGTCATGGGCCCCGATCTCCAGGACGAAAATATCGGCTACGCGGGACATCAGATCCCGAATGGCGAGATCCAGAATATCGATGCTCGGCGCTTTGTGAGACAGGTGCGGTTTCAATTCGTAGCCGAATAAATTCGAGGCCCGGGCCAGCGCCTTTTCAAAAATCAAACTCAAGTCGTCTCGATTCATCGTCGCAAAAGAATAGCGCCAGGAAATCTCAACAGGCATCGATTTCTTTTTTCAAACGTCATCACCTCGGAGCAGCCCACTTTGCGGATGAGTGCGCGGCCCGGATAAATTGTGCGGCGCACCGACCGCGTTTGGCTGCACAACAACGTATGACTATGATGGTCCGTCCGCATCAGATTGAGAATACCCCATGAACGCCCACTTCCAAGCCCGGTGATTTCTTTTTGGAGCAACGTTTCCATGGCCAGGCAATCCACACCTCCTTGCGCCCCGGTTACTTCGGCCGTGCGGGAAGCATTTCCCTCGCCGCCGCCGACCGCCGCCGCAGAAGTCTCTCGCATCGTCGTGTTAAGATGAGGCAGCTTTTACCCGAAAATCCCTTGGCATAGGACATGCTAAAGCTCTGTCCGTGCATTTCGCCAACCTCAGGGTAACCACGGAACGCAGAAGGAGATGGACAGGATTTGCCGTGGCGTTGACCGTGACTTTCACGGTTTGTGACGCCCAGCAAATAGGTTTATCACCTTCTGACGGCTTTTCGTTGTCGAGCCAGAATGATGCTTTATTGCGAACGATACGGCCTGAGCAAAAAACACCACCCATCCTTGCGCCCTCGCAGGTTGCCAATCAAGCATTTGCCAGCCGCAAACAGTCCTCCGGGGCGCCCCGCTCATTCGATTCTTTCCAATTCCGGTACGCCTTGATTTCCCCGGCCTGCTGGCTGAGTGCCCTTTGTCTGCGGTTCAATTCCTGTGAAAGCCCGCGCGCGCCCCCGCTCATGGACCCACCCATTTTCTGTTAGTTAAATAGGAGCTTTGCCCTCTAGCAAAGCAAAATATGTCAGCAGTCTATCAATACCAATTTTATCAAACTTAAATCATTTATGATCAAACGTCTTTCTACCATTACCCGATTGTCGGTGTGTGGTCTTGTTCTGGCCTTCGCGGCCGTCCAAGCCCAGGCCGACACGGCCACCAACGCCGCTCCAGCTGCAGCAGCCCCTGCCGCCGCCGCTCCTGCGGCCGCTGCACCCGCGGCAGCACCGGCGCCCTTGGACCTCACCAAGGTCTCGCTGGACACCCTCAACGCCCGTGTTAACGATTTGGAATCGTACGTCAACAATTCGGCGACAGCCGCCGATGGAGATGCAACCGGCGCAACGCCGTCGAATCTGACCATGTCCGGTCCCGGTCACAACGCCTGGATGCTTACATCCACTGCGTTGGTGCTAATGATGACCCTGCCCGGTCTGGCTCTGTTCTACGGTGGTTTGGTTCGCCGCAAGAACGTCCTCTCCGTCTGCGCCCAGTGTTTCGCCATCACCGGTTTGGTGACGATTCTCTGGTGGCTCTGCGGATACGGCCTGGTCTTCGGCGTCAACCATAGTTACGGCACCATAGACCCTAAGACTCAGGCCTACTCGGCTGGCAACTGGTCGCCCTTGGGAGATCTGCAGTATGCCTGCTTCGGCCAAACGTCGTTTAATAAAGTCTACAAGAGTGATCCTCAGCCTCAGACGGTCAATTCGGCGCCCAATGGCGGCTACGGTTACTGGGTTTCGCAGAATGTCTATGCGTGCTTCCAGTTGACCTTCGCCATCATCACTCCAGCCCTCATCATTGGAGGCATCGCGGAACGAATGAAATTCTCGGCCCTGGTGATCTTCATCGGGTGCTGGATGTTCATCGTCTACTTCCCGCTGGCCCATAACGTGTGGGGAGCCGACGGTATGTTCAACGGCGTTTGGAATTCACACGCGCTTATTAACGGCATGGACTTCGCCGGAGGCACCGTGGTGCACATGTCGTCCGGTTGGTCAGGCCTGACTCTCGCCTTGATCATTGGCCGACGCCTCGGCTGGGGCAAAACGAACTTCTCGCCTCACAGCACGGTGTTGACCTTCATCGGCGCCAGTTTGCTCTGGGTCGGTTGGTACGGGTTCAACGCCGGTAGCGCAGTCGCCGCCGACGTGATCGCCGCAAACGCCTTCACCACCACGACGCTCGCCACTGCGACCGCCTCCTTCGTCTGGCCCACTGTGGAATACTTCCTCAAGGGCAAGGCGACGGTCGTCGGCTTCTGCTCTGGCGCGGTCGCCGGCCTGGTCGTCATCACGCCTGCTTGCGGTTATGTCACCCCCACGGGCGGCATGATCATCGGTGTCATCGCCGGAACGATTCCGTTCCTGACCACGACCTACCTCAAGCCGCTGCTCGGTTATGATGATGCGCTGGACGTCTTCGGCGTCCATGCCGTCGGCGGAATGTGCGGCGCCATGGCGACGGGCTTCCTCGCTTCGGGCACGATCAACTCCAACCTGATGAATCCTCCGACCGTCAAGGCCGATCTGGCCAACCACATTGAGGCCGGAGTCGCGGGCGGTGGCGGCACAGCAATGAACCCCCAGATGCAGTACCTCTGCGACTTTACTCAGGGTCACACACTCTGGATACAGCAGCTTGAGATGGTCATCGTCACCATGCTCCTCTCGGTCATCGGCACGGCGATCATCGGCTTTGCGCTGAAGTTCACCCTGGGCCTGCGTCCGACTGCGGAACAGGAAGAGGCCGGTCTCGATCTCTCCGATCACGGCGAAGAGGGATATATCCTCTAGTAAGTATCGGTTAAGGCACTATACTAACTGGCAGTGCGCCGTAGAAAAAACCGGCGCGCTGCTGAACCAAGAAACATTTGCAATCATATGAAAAAAATTGAAGCCATCATCCAGCCGTTTAAATTCGATGATGTTAAAGAAGCTTTGACCCAGGCTGGGGTCGAGGGCATGACCATCACCGAAGTGAAGGGGTTTGGCCGCCAAAAGGGCCACAAGGAAATCTACCGCGGCAGCGAATACACGGTGGACGTTCTTCCCAAGGTGAAGATCGAAGTCGTCTGCGGCGACGAGAAAGCTGAATCGATCGTCAAGATCATCATGGAAACCGCGAAAACCGGCAAGATCGGCGACGGCAAAGTCTTCGTCCTGCCAGTGAGCGAGGCTTACCGGATTCGGACGGAGGAGAGCAACGAAAAGGCTGTCTAGCCTCTTCTCTCCCATTCTTTCGATACAAAGGGCGGGCTCACACGGGCTCGCCCTTTGTTTTTATCCTGCGGACGGCAGCCGCCGGCACGGCAGTAAAGTCCTCTAAGTCCTTCTGTCTTATCACTCACACATGCCGCCTGCACTCATATCTAGATTGACCGCAAATGCTTCCAAGTGTATTTAAGCCCTGTGCGGAATAATAGTCGGCCCCTCATCTTCTGGATGCGCCTGATCGCCGTCACCTTTGTGACGACAGGGCGGCTCTTCGCTGCGGACGCCAGTCCCGCGCCCGCGTCTCCCGATGGCTATAAAGCCAAAACCGTACCGGTCAAGGTTAACGGCAAGACCGTTCCCATCCGGGTTGTAGAAAACGACCCCTTTAAGAATGTTTCTTCCTCCAACTCGACGGATAAATACGACCCAAGAGCCATCAATTTCAGCACCAGGAGCGCGATGGCCGATAAATCGTTCTCACTCTCATCGAGTTCCCTTTCCCAAACTAGTTCCGATTTCAAGAATGAAGGTCAGGACACGTTTATCACCAAGCCCTATACCGGCAATACCTCCTCTTCGGTGCCGAATCTCGATGCCAAAACCAGTTTCACCACGGCCGGCGGCTACAACCGGAACGCCACCGGATTCAACAAGGGTTACAACACCTCGACCGCCGATGCCGGGCAGACCCGGACGGCCATGTTCGCATCCAACACGTCAACGACCACGGCGGATCAAAACCGCACGGCATTGCTGGGTTCCCGGACGGTCAGCATAGCTGCTTCACCCCTTGGCGAAAAAACTTTTCAGGGCCCCGAAGCTGATGCTGCCCGGCGTACCCTGTCCAGGACGGATGATGGTAAGATTTACGTCTCGGAATTGCCAAACCGTCCGTTGACCATCGATGAAGTCCGCAATCTTATCAATCACGGCTTCAAGCCCAATACCGATATCAAGCCGTCGGAACCCAGCAAGCCGCTGAATGACCCCAATTACAAACCGGAGCCCTTGCGCGATACGCCCTCGCCCGCCAGCGATGACGACAAGAATGATCCCGTGCCCCCTCCCGGCACCATGGCCGTGCCTCAAGCCCCGGAAAATTCAGAACCGTTGCCGCAACCGTAGATCCTACGGAAAATCGCCGCTGCCCACGGCAGTATTTTTTTGGCGAAGCCTTACTGCCCTCCGCAGGAGCTGCCCTCCGCAGGAGTTAAGGCTGCACCGTAAGTTGCGCCTGGGCGTGCATCTCCGGATAATTCGCAAGAATGGCCTGGATCGTGTAATTTCCCGGCGCAAGGGACTGGCTTAAATCATCAAAATCGACCGTCTCCGTGTAGACCAGCTTGTCATCATTATTGACCATGGATGCGCCGACTTTCTGCTCGAAATCGCAATTGTCCGAATAGACATATATCGCCGTACCCGCCGGGTTCAGGATCTGGAAATCCCAGCGCTGGGCCGTGGGAAACGAAAGGGTGTAGGTCTTCCTGGCGTGGTTATGCACCGAAAAAGTGATCTTGATGCTCGGATTCGGCGCGGTCGCCTTCAGCGCTTTGATCGACAGCGGATTTGGCGCGACATCAACCTTGGTATCGAACGATTTGGGGTCCACGGCATTTGCGCGTTGAATCCGTTTCGGATCGCCGTTGAAAATGCTGAAACGATTGCCGGGACTCTGCCAGAAGCTGGGCGGCTGGTTGTTTTTGCTGGGATTGATATCGATGGCCAACACCGCGTCAAAAACCGCCATGCTGATCAAAACCGCCAGGGGAAAGAGAATCCGTCGCATAACCACTTATGCTAAGGATGTCGTCAAACGAGGGCAAGTGCCCTTTCTGGAGGATCGACGCCAGAACTGTCGCCTGTCCTGACCCATTTCAACTCTCATTCAATTCAAGCCGCCGGCTCAAATACCGCTCGGCCCGCATGATAGCCCGGAATTTGGTCAAGTCCTCCTCCATCGATCCGCTTAAAATCGTATACTTGTAAAGCCGCCACAGCTTCGATTCCTCCCGCCCGGTCTGCAGCCGTTGCTGGACCTGCTCCTCGGTCTCCGTACCGCGCTTGCGCAGACGCCTCTCGAGTTCCTCGATCGTCGGCGGCATGATGAAAACATCCACCAACGAGTCGCGCACCATCGTGTCGTCGGTCTTGCGGATCGTCGCCGCGCCCTGCACGTCGATGTCGAGCAGCACGTCCGTTCCCTGCTCAAGCGCCTCCTTCACCGCCGCCTTCTGCGTGCCGTAATAATTGCCGTGGACGATCGCGTATTCGAGCATCTCACCCCGCTCGATCTGGCGGAGAAATTTCTCCTCGCTCAAAAAATGATAATCGACTCCATTCTCCTCGCCCGGACGCGGCGGTCGCGTCGTGCACGAAATCGAATAGATGAAATCGGGCGTCGCCCGCAGGTTTTCGCGGAGTGTGGACTTGCCCGTGCCCGACGGCGCGGAGATGACAAAGAGAATTCCCTGGCGCCGGAAGACGTGTCGGTTCATTCGATATTCTGCACTTGCTCCCGCAATTTTTCCAACTCTGTTTTCATCCCCACGATAATCTGGCTGATCGCCAGGAAATTCGCCTTGTTGCCAATCGTGTTCGTTTCCCGGAACAATTCCTGGAGCAGGAAGTCGAGCGTGCGCCCCACCGGCTCGTCCTTGCTGAGTTGACCGAAGAACTGGTCGAGGTGACTGCGCAACCGCGTCAGCTCCTCCGAAATGTCGCTCCGGTCGGCGAAGAAAACGATCTCCTTTAATAACCGTTCATCCGAGGACTCGATCTCCAGGCCCGCTTTGGCCGCACGCTCCAGCAGCGAACCGCGATGATGGTCCATCACCTTCGGCGCGAGGACGCCGATGGTCTTCACGTTTTTTTGAATTGCCAGGATACGCTTCCTCAAATCCACCGCGAGCGCCTCGCCCTCCTGTTTGCGCATTTTGACGAACTGTTCCAGGGCGGCTTTCAGCGCCTTCTTCAAAGCCGGCCACGCTGACTCCGTTTCAATCTCGACGCTCTCAGAATCGAGCACGCCCGGCCCGCGCAGGACTTGATCGAGCGTGATCTCGCCCTCGATCTTCAGCGACTTCCGCAGCGCCTTCAATTGGTCCCGGTAGGCCCTCGCCGCCGCGACGTTAATCGCCCCGCTCCGTCCGCCGCCCTTCGCATGCAAACCGACTGCCACCGTCATCCGGCCCCGCGATATATGTGCATTGATCTCGTCCCGCACCCGCGGCTCCAGTTCCAGCAGCGCCCTCGGCATCGACAGCGAAATCTCCGCCTGCTTCCGGTTCACCGAACTCAGTTCCACGGCGATCTGCCGTCCTTCAAACGTTGCCGTACCCCGGCCGTATCCAGTCATGCTTCGCATCCAGCTCTTTTACTCCGTCATCTCGGGCTTGTCACACATTCATGTGGCAGGCCCAGTTCCACCGAAAGAGCAGGGTGCGGTTACGTCGCTTATTCCTGAGGAAATCGAATCCGAAAAGCGTTGGGATGAAATGAACTCTGCAAGCCAACCAGGGCGCCCGTGATGCCAGTCAAAAATAAACGCAAGAAACGGCTTTTCGGGCGGCGCGAAAAGCAAAAAATTATCAGGCAGGCACAACCGGGGAGAACAGGCGGCAGAATCTATTTGCATCGGCCCGTCTTGCGGCCAGATTGAAAGGCACAACAAGGAGAGGACATGGAAACAGTTTTGATTCTGCTTGGAGTCATCGTCGTTGCGGCGCTTGCCGTCATTATTTACGTCATCGGCGCCTACAACAATCTGGTGTCATTGCGCAACCGGTTTAAAAACGCCTACGCGCAGATCGACGTGCAATTGAAACGGCGTTACGACCTGATCCCGAATCTTGTCGAGACGGCCAAGGGCTATCTGCAGCACGAACGCGGGACGCTCGACGAGGTTATCGCCGCCCGCAACAGCGCCTCCACCGCCAATGCGAAGGCCGCGCAAAATCCCGGCGATGCCGATGCGATCAAGCAGGTCACCGGGGCCGAAGCAGCGCTGACCGGGAGCCTGGGCCGCCTCTTTGCCGTGGTCGAGGCCTATCCCAATCTCAAGGCCAATGAGGAAATGATCCGGCTGATGGAGGAGTTGACCTCGACCGAAAACAGGGTTGCCTTTGCCCGCCAGGCCTACAACGACTCGGTGATGGTCTACAACACCTCGCGCGAAACCTTCCCGTCGAACATCATCGCCAACTCGTTCAATTTCACCGCCGCCGAGCTCTTCATTGTTGAAAAGCCGGAGGAGAAGGAAGCAGTGAAAGTGTCCTTCACATGACCGCGACCGTGGGAGTGGCCAAAAGCCCGTTCCGCAAGCGTCCCTGAGGCTTACACGTCGAGGCTTTGCCATGGACTTCTTTCAGCGCCAGGAAATCGCCCGCCGCAACACGAGGTTGCTTGAGGTTTATTTCGCCCTCGCGGTGATCGGCACCGTCCTGGTGATCTATCTTGGCGCGGAATTTCTTTTGAATTTTGAACAGAACCGGAACGTCGATTCCAACGGAAACGTGAATTTGACCTTTTGGGACCCGCAGGTCTTCACGATCGTCTCGCTCGTCACCATCTTCGTTATTTTCAGCAGCAGTCTTTACAAGATGTCGCAACTCTCCAGCGGCGGCAGTACCGTGGCCGAAATGCTTGGCGGCCGGACCATCGACGTCCACACCGCCGATTTGAGCGAGCAAAAGCTGATCAATGTGGTCGAGGAAATGGCCATCGCCTCCGGAACGCCGGTCCCGCTCCTTTATCTTCTGTCCGGGGAGGACGGGATCAATGCCTTTGCCGCCGGGCATACCACCGGCGACATGGTGATTTGTGTAACCGGGGGCGCGCTGAAATACCTGACTCGCGACGAACTGCAAGGGGTGATCGGGCACGAATTCAGTCATATCCTCAACGGCGATATGCGGCTCAACCTCCGCCTGATGGGCATCATCTTTGGCATTCTTTGCCTGACCCTGATCGGCAGGATTTTGCTGCAAACGCGCGGACGAAAAAATCCGCTGCCTTTGTTTGGCCTGCTCCTGCTGGTCGCCGGTTCCATCGGGGTCTTTTTTGCCAAGCTCATCAAGAGCGCCGTGAGCCGCCAGCGCGAATTTCTCGCCGATGCCGCCTCCGTTCAGTTCACGCGCAATCCGGGCGGACTTGCTGGAGCCTTGAAGAAAGTCGGTAATTCGGGTTCGCTCATCGACGATCCGAATGCCGAGGACGCGAGCCATTTCTTTTTTGCCAATGGCCTGACCGAATCGGTTTTCACCTGGATGTCGACTCATCCGCCGCTGGAGGAACGAATTCGCGAGCTCGATCCCAATTGGGACGGAAAGTTCATCCCGGTGCATCCGATTCGGCATGAAGAGGGGGCGGATCAGTCCGGCAACAAATTGAGTCCGGCTGGATCAGGCGGACTGCAACAATTGGGAGGTCTTGTCATCGCGAGCGCCGCCATTCTTCCCCAGGTCGGCGCTCCCACGGCGCGGCATCTCGATTATGCGACGGACATCATGTCGAAAATCAACGAATCGTTGATCGATGCCGCTCATAGCACGATGAGCGCAGTGGCGCTTGTCTATGCGTTGCTGCTAAGTCCGGATGAAACGGTTCGTAAATCTCAACTGGAGCGCCTCCAGTCCAACCCCGTCATCGCGCAGGAAGCGGAGCGGTTGTTTTCGATGACGCAAAATCTGGAAAGCCGCGCGCGGCTTCCGCTGGTGACGCTCACCATCCCCGCGCTTCGCAATCTTTCCGCGGCCCAATTCGCGCAATTCACCAACGATATCCAATCGATCTTCGCCCTCAACGGCCAGGCGGATCTTTTCGCCTACGTCCTGCAAAAAATCGTCCTGCGCCGGCTCAATCCCCATTTTAATCCGCCCCCGAATCGAGTCCCTCAATACTACGCCATCAAGCCTCTGCTTCCCGACTGTGCCGTTTTGCTTTCGGCGGTCGCCTGCGCCGGGCAAGTCGAACCGGACGCTATCAAAATCGCGTTCGACCTCGGCGCAAAGCAACTTGATGACCCGAATCATGTGCTTCAGTTGGACACGACCGCCTATGACTTGAGTAAAATCGACGCGGCCCTTGATCGCCTGAACCAGGCCGCACCGCAGATCAAGAAGACGGTCATTGGCGCCTGCGCCGAAACCGTCGCCGCCGACGGCGTCATCCAGGAAAACGAGGCGGAACTTCTTCGCGCCATCGCCGACACGCTCGATTGCCCCATCCCGCCATTTTTGGCGGTGTGAACCGCTGACTATAGCATTTTCATAAATGTCGTAGCCGTATTTTAGTCCTTTGGCCCGGAGGGCCAACGGAAATTAGCCGGGGGTGCAAACCCCCGGTGTGACGTAGCAGGAAAACCCGCCCTGGCAGGGGC
>Ga0182030_10006033_pt1 | contig 25631 bp, 21 predicted proteins | sample 812S3MmetaG_FD_121299 | JGI IMG/M metagenome (GOLD analysis project Ga0182030, IMG submission 121299) | Permafrost microbial communities from Stordalen Mire, Sweden - 812S3M metaG (Illumina Assembly) | ecosystem: Environmental > Terrestrial > Soil > Wetlands > Permafrost | place: Sweden...
GTTCAAGCAGCTGTGGGACAAGGGCCTGGTCTACCAGGGCTTCAAGGTGCTGCCCTACTGCTGGCGGTGCGAGACCCCGCTGTCCAACCACGAGCTGCGGATGGATGAGGACACCTACCGCGACCGGCAGGACCCGTCGGTCACGGTCCGGTTCAAGCTGGAAACCGGGGAGTGGCTGCTGGCCTGGACCACCACGCCGTGGACGCTGCCCTCCAACCTGGCCTGCGCGGTCGGCGCGGACATCAGCTACGTCGTGCTAGCCAACGACGGCGAGCGGTACATCCTGGCCCGGGACCGGCAGGCCGCCTACGAGCGGGAGCTGGAAGGCGCGGCCGAGGTCGGCACGCTGACCGGGGCCGAGCTGGCCGGCCGCCGGTACGAGCCGCTGTTCCCGTACCTCACCGACGGGGAGAAGTTCGGCACCCAGAACGCGTTCCGGGTCATCGTCTCCGACGACGTCACGACCGAAGACGGCACCGGCGTCGTGCACATGGCCCCCGCCTACGGCGAGGCCGACGCCCTGGCCTGCAACGCGGCCGGCATCCCGACCGTGCTTACCGTCGACGAAGGCGCCCGGTTCACCTCGGTCGTGCCCGGCTTCGAGGGCCAGCACGTCTTCGACGCCAACCCCCGGATCGCCGCCCGGCTGCGCGAGCAGGGCAGCCTGGTCCGGCTGCAGACCTACACGCACTCCTACCCGCACTGCTGGCGGTGCCGTAACCCGCTGATCTACAAGGCCGTGTCGAGCTGGTTCGTCGCCGTGAGTACCTTCAAGGACCGGATGGTCGAGCTGAACGAGGAGATCACCTGGGTGCCCGGGCACGTCAAGCACGGGCAGTTCGGCAAGTGGCTAGCCAACGCCAGGGACTGGTCGATCAGCCGGAACCGGTTCTGGGGCTCGCCGATCCCGGTCTGGCAGAGCGACAATCCCGATTACCCGCGCACCGACGTGTACGGGTCGCTGGACGAACTCGAGCGCGACTTCGGCGTGCGCCCGGCCGATCTGCACCGCCCGGCGATCGACGAGCTGACCCGGCCGAACCCGGACGACCCCACCGGCCAGTCCGTCATGCGCCGGGTACCGGAGGTGCTTGACTGCTGGTTCGAGTCCGGGTCGATGCCGTTCGCCCAGGTGCACTACCCGTTCGAGAACCGCGAGTGGTTCGACAGCCACTACCCGGGCGACTTCATCGTGGAGTACATCGGCCAGACCCGGGGCTGGTTCTACACCCTGCACGTGCTGGCCACCGCGCTGTTCGACCGGCCGGCCTTCCGCTCCTGCGTCAGCCACGGCATCGTGCTCGGCAACGACGGCCAGAAGATGTCCAAGAGCCTGCGCAACTACCCGGACGTGAACGAGGTCTTCGACACCTTCGGCTCCGACGCCATGCGCTGGTTCCTGATGGCCAGCCCGGTGCTGCGCGGCGGCAACCTGGTCGTCACCTCCCAGGGCATCAGGGACGCGGTCCGGCAGGCGATCCTGCCCCTGTGGAACAGCTACTACTTCTTCGCGCTGTACGCCAACGCCGAATCCATCACGGCCCGCCGCTCCACCGCGAGCGAGCACGTGCTCGACCGCTACATCCTGGCCAAGACCGCCGCCGCGGTGACCGAGATCGAGCAGCGGCTCGACGGCTACGACATCGGCGCGGCGTGCCAGGCGCTGCGGGAGCACCTCGAGGTGCTGACCAACTGGTACATCCGGCGGTCGCGCAGCCGGTTCTGGGCCGGCGAGCAGGCCGCGCTCGACACCCTGTGGACGGTGCTGGAGACCGTCTGCCGGGCCGCGGCGCCGCTGCTGCCGCTGACCACGGAGGCGATCTGGCGCGGGCTGACCGGCGAGCCGAGCGTGCACCTGACGTCCTGGCCCGACGTGGCCCCGTCGGCCGGCTGGCCCGCGGACGAGGAGCTGACCGGCGCCATGGACCTGGTCCGCGCCGCGTGCAGCACCGCGCTCGGCATCCGCAAGGCCCGCCAGCTCCGGGTGCGGCTGCCGCTCACGTCGCTCACCATCGCCCACCCGGCCGCCAAGTCGCTGGCGCCGTTCACCGCCCTGATCGCCGAGGAGGTCAACGTCAAGGCGGTCGAGCTGTCCGACGACCCGGCCCGGCTGGGCACCTTCGAGCTCGCGGTGAACCCGCGGCAGCTCGGGCCGCGGCTCGGCGCCCGGGTGCAGGAGGTCATCCGGGCCGTCAAGGCGGGCGCGTGGGTCACCTCGGGCGACGGCATCAGCGCGGCCGGCGTCGAGCTGGAGCCCGGCGAGTACGACCTGAAGCTGACCGCCGCCGACCCGGACTCCACCGCGGCGCTGCCCGGCCACGCCGGGCTGATCGCGCTGGACACGCGGGTGACGCCCGAGCTCGCGGCCGAAGGCACCGCGCGCGACGTGGTCCGGATCGTGCAGCAGGCCCGCCGGGACGCGGGCCTGGCCGTCTCCGACCGGATCCGGCTCACCATCGGCGCCGACACCGCTGTCGCCGAGGCGGTCCGGGCCCACGCCGCCTTCGTCGTCGCGGAGACGCTAGCCGTGCACCTGGACGTCCGCCCCCTCGCCGAGGTCGACGCCGACCCCCACCCCCTAGCCGATACGGTCCTGAAACTCGCCCTCACCCGGGTTGCGCCGTGATCGTGGACCGCTACCCACGTCCCAGTGAGGTAGCGGTCCACGATCTGCTTCGCCGGGCCCGGGCCGGCGGCGGGCGGCCGAGGTGAGGGTGGCCGCGGCTAGGAGAACGATCAATATGCCGAACGATCCGGCGCTCACCACCAAGGACACGATGCGTGCGGAGCGGTCGGGAGGCGCCCCCCGGGTGATGGCTACGTGGGCGGGATGACCGCCGGGCGCTGAGCCGGACGCGCTGGAGACCCGCGCGGCGGGCAGGACGGCGGTGACCGCCTGGACCGGGTTGACCAGTCCGTGGCCGGTGCCCGGGCCGGCCGGGCCGTCGGCGGTGGCCTCGATCCGCGCCACTACCTGGGCTTCGTCCAGGCCGGGATAGTAGGAGCGGACCAGCGCGACGACCCCGGACACGAAGGCGGCGGCGAAGCTGGTGCCGTTGTCGCCGGGATCGTAGGCGTCGGGGAAGGTGCCCGGATAGGCGCTGGTGATGTTCACCCCCGGCGCGGTCACCGAGACCGGCGTGCGGGTGTCGGAGAAGCTCGCCAGCGAACCATCGGGCTGCACCGCGCCGACCGACAGCACGCCCGGGTAGGCGGCCGGGTAGAACGGGCCCGTTCCGCTCTGCTCGTCGTTGCCTGCCGCCGCCACGACCACCACGTTGCGGCTCAGCGCGAAGTCCACCGCCGACCGCAGAGCCGCGGTGTCAGCCGTGCTGGCCAGCGACAAGTTGATGACGTTGGCGCCCAGCTCCACCGCGTCCCTGATGGCCACGGGCGTCACGTCGTCAGCGAACGCGTCGGAGTCAGAGATCTTGATGGACAAGATGGTGGCCGCGGGAGCGACCCCGGCAAACGAGATGCCCGCCATGGGCGCGGCGGCGATGAGGCCGGCCACCGAGGTACCGTGGCCCACGCAGTCCGCGTCCGCGTCCGCGGACGCGCCGGGGCCGCCGGTGCCGCTGGAGTCGCCGGTGCCGCTGGAGCCGCCGGGGCCGCCGGGGCCGCCGGGGCCGCCGGGGCCGCTGGAGTCGCCAGGGTCGCCGGGGCCGGCTCCAGCCAGGTCCGGGCCCAGTATCACCCGGTCACCGAACTGCGGGTTCGCGTCCACGCCGCTGTCGATCACGGCTACAGTCACGCCGCCGCCCCTGGTCAGGTCCCAGACGGCCGGGAAGCCGAGCACCTGCTGCGCCCACGGCGTGCTGGCCGGCGCGGCGATGCCCACCTGCGCCGGGCAGTCCGGCGCCGGACCAGGCAGCCCCGCTCCGGTCCCCGCCGCGACCCCAGCTGTGCCACCCGCCGCGACCCCGGCTGTGCCACCCGCCGCGCCCGCCATCGTGACCCCTGCGGCGGCGGACGCCGGCGGTGCGAGCAGTCCGGGGCCAGCCAGGCAAAATCCGGCCGCGCAGGCCGCGACGACCAGGCAGGCAGGTCGCACGAGCGGCACCTCCGTAGGCGGATTTCTCCCTTGTTAGGGACTACGGAGCAGGACCGCCCCGGGCTCAGCGCGGCGCGCATTATTACCTGGTTATTACGCGCCTTCCCGCCGTTGAGCCGATGCCGCCGACCGGACGTGGAGCAGGTTAGCGGCCAGTGCACGCGGCGGCCGCGAAAGATCACCGGGACCGTTGATCATCGACCGCTGATGATCACGGACCCGGTGAGCCGTGTCCTTTCGTTATCGCCGCCGCGGCACTGGTCGCGACCGCGGGCCCGCAGCACCGGGCGGACCGCGGGAACCGGCCCCGGCCAGATCGCGCCGCGACTATCCGGCCGGGATTCCGTCACGCCCGAACCATGCCGCTCCCGGCAACGTGCCCATGGGTAGAGACATTTTCCAGCGCAAGGGAGCGGCACAGAAATGAAACCAGCACGAAGATCCGCGGGCGCGCTCGCCGCGATCATCACCGCCACGGCCGGCCTGCTGGGCGGCACGGTCCTGACGGCCGGGGCCGCCAGCGCCGGCGGCTTCCCGGCCTTCACCGGCCCGCTGCACCATGTCACGACGATCGCGTCGACGGTGCCGGGCAACGGGGACGTCAACCCTTACGGGGTGGCGGTGGTACCCCGCAGCACCGGAGATCTGCGGCAGGGCAACGTCCTGGTCAGCAACTTCAACGACCAGGCCAATGTGCAGGGCACCGGCACCACCATCGTCCAGGTAACGCCGTCCGGCCATGTGTCGCTGTTCGCCCGGATCAGCCCGCACCTGTCCGGCTGCCCGGGCGGCGTCGGCCTGACCACGGCGCTCACCGTGCTGCGCAGCGGCTGGGTGATCGTCGGCTCGCTGCCCACCCGCAACGGCAGTATTTCCGGATCCGGCTGCCTGATCGTCCTGGATCGCTGGGGCCACGTCCGCGAGACGTTCGCGGGCCAGGGCATCAACGGACCCTGGGACATGGCCACGCTGGACCTGGGCCACCAGGCCGTCCTGTTCGTGACCAACGTCCTCAATGGCACGGTCGCGGCCAAGGGCGGCACCGTCTACGGGGGCACGGTGCTGCGACTCGTCGTTCAGATTCCGGCTTCCGGACTGCCCTGGATCCAGTTCAGCACCACGATCGGATCCGGTTTCCCCGAGCAGCTCAACTCCGCGGCCCTGGTCATCGGCCCGACCGGCGTCGGCCTCGGCCCGGACGGCGTCCTGTACGTCGCCGACACGCTGGCCAACCGAGTGGCCGGCATCCCCGACGCGGTGTTCCGCGGCTCCAGTGACGGCCGCGGCTTCACCGTCTCGGCGGGCCACCACCTGAACGGCGAGCTCGGCCTGGTCGTCGCCCCGGGCGGCGACATCCTGACCGTCAACAGCGGCAACGGGAACCTCGTCGAGATCACCCCCGGCGGGCACCAGATCGCGGTCCGCACGCTGGACAGCTCCGGTTCCCCGCCGGGGGCGGGCGCCCTGTTCGGCCTCGCCGTCAAGCCCGGCCACGACGCCGTCTACTTCGTCGACGACGCCACCAACACGCTCGACCTGCTCCACTAGCCCAGCCGGCCGTCGCGCTGTAGTCCCCGCCCGGGGACTACAGCGCGACGCCCACCAGGACGGGTTCGAGCGCCAGCGACACGCCGAACGCGTCCCGGACCCCGTCCCTGATCTCCCGGGCGAGCGCCATCAGCCCGGCCGTGCTGGCCGACCCCGAGTTGACCAAGGCGAGCGTGTGCTTGGCGGAGATCCGGGCACCGTCCCCCGGGTGGTACCCCTTGCCGAACCCGGCGCGCTCGATGAGCCAGGCCGCGGGCACCTTCACCAGCCCGTCCCCGGCCTCGAACCTGGGCACCCGGGTATCCGCCCCGCACCGGGCCCGGGCGGCCGCCTCGACGGCGGCCAGCGCGGTCCCGTCGAGCACCGGGTTGACGAAAAACGAGCCGACGCTGCGGGTGTCGGGGTCGGCGGGGTTGATCACCATGCCCTTGCGCTGCCTGAGCTCGATGACGGCCGCCCGCGCCTCGGTGCTTGCCACCTGGTCACCCACGCCGACGCCGAGGGCGGCGGCCAGCTCGGCGTACCGGATAGGGACGGAGCGGGTCTGCACCGCGAGCCTGAAGCTCACGCTCAGCACGGCGTAGCCTCGGGGGGGACGACCCCCCCCAGACCCCCCCCGCTCACGGGGGGGCTGCCCGCCCCCCCGTACCCCCCCAGGCCCCCCGGAGGGGGGCAAGCCGGCTGGAGCCATCCGGAACTTGCTGGTGCGGTAGGCGAATCCGCACTGGTCGTTCGGGATGTTGAGAATTTTGCGGCTGGTACGGTCGTAGGCACGCACCTGCGCGATGGTCTGGGAGACTTCCTGGCCGTAGGCGCCGACGTTCTGGATCGGGGTGGCGCCGGCCAGGCCGGGGATGCCGGACAGGCACTCCAGGCCGGCTAGGCCCTCGGCGACGCTGCGGGCGACCACCGTGTCCCAGTCTTCCCCGGCCGCGACGCTGACCAGCCCGGTGTCCAGGCGGAAACCGCGGGTCGCCACCTGGACGACGGTGCCCGCGAACCCCTCATCGGCCACCACCAGGTTGCTGCCCCCGCCGAGGATCAGCACCGGCTCACCGCGCGCGTCGGCGTCCCGCACCGAATCGATGAGTTCTTCTTCGGTGCTGGCCCGGACGAAGTTACGCGCTGGGCCGCCCAGGCCGATGGTGGTGTAGTCGGCCAGCCTCACCGGAGACGCACGACCGCCTGAGCGCGCGTGAGCACCTTGGTATCGCCCGACCTGGCGGTGACGTCGACCGTCACCCGGTGGTCGTCGAGCTTGCCGGTGACGACACCGCTGAACTCCACTAGGGCGCCTTTGTCGTCGTCGGGGACCACCACCGGCGAGGAAAACCTGACACCGAATTCGGTCACCGCGCCCGGATCGGCGGCCCATTCGGTCAGGAACGTGCCCGCCAGCGCCATCGTGAGCATGCCGTGCGCGATCACATTCGGCAGGCCCACCGACTTGGCGATCCGCTCGTTCCAGTGGATGACGTTGAAATCGCCGCAAGCGCCCGCGTACCGCACCAGGTCCCGCCGGGTGACCTGGAACTGCCGGGGCGCGATCTCGGTGCCTGCCTGCGTGTCGTCGTAACCGGGGCCGGTCATCAATCCCCCTATGCGCCGCGTTCGATCAGCGTGGACCGCACCGTGCAGACGTGCTCGCCGTCCACCGTCCGGATCTCGGTGACGGTGCTCAGCGTGGTCAGATTGCGGACCTGCCTGATTGACTCGATCGTGGACTGGGCCACCACCACGTCCCCCACGTGCAGCGGGCGGGCATGAGCGAAACTCTGCTCGCCGTGCAAGACCATGGCGTAGTTCACGCCGAGACCGGGATCGAAAGTTATCTTCGCGCTACTCGCCTGGCTGAGCAGGATGGCGAAGGTAGGCGGCGCGATTACGTCCGGGTAGCCCGCCGCCTGCGCGGCGGCACGGTCCCGGCACAACGGGCTCGGCTCGCCGACCGCGTCCGCGAACTCAGCGATCTTTACCCGGCTGACCTCGTACGGCTCGGTCGGCTCGAAGGTCCGGCCGGCGTAATCAGCGTTGATCGCCATTGCCAGATCGCCCTGCTAGCGGGTCTCGCGGTGCGGCTGGTGGCAGCGGCACCACGGGCAGAACTTCTTCAGCTCAAGCCGGTCCGGGTCGTTGCGCCGGTTCTTCCTGGTGATGTAGTTCCTGCGCTTGCACTCCTGGCAAGCCAGCGTAATCTTCGGCCGGACATCGGTGGCAGCCACGGTGGAGTGCCTCTCTTATCGTTTGCTGGAGAACTGACCAAGTGTAGCGGAGGCCGGACTTGAACCGGCGACACAGCGATTATGAGCCGCTTGCTCTGCCTGACTGAGCTACTCCGCCATCGCTAACGCAGCAAGGTTACCCGATCTTCCAGTGTGCCGGCGGTTTTGACCGTGGCCTGGCCGGCGGGCAAGATCGTGAGGGTGAGCATCCTAGGTATCAGGGTCGTGCGGACAGAAGACCCCCGCTTCCTGACCACCGGCGGCGTCTACACCACCGACGTCCAGACCCCGGAGCTGGCGGGCGCCTGCCACGTGCATTTCGTCCGGTCGGCGGTCGCGCACGCGCGGATCGTTTCCGTCGACCTGGCCGCCGCGCTGGAAGCGCCCGGCGTCATCGCCGCGTTCAGCGGGGCCGATCTGGCCGATCTCGGGCCGCTGGGGCCGGCCATCCCGGGCATGATGAACGAGCAGATGAGCCAGTGGGTGCTCGCCCGCGATGTGGTGCGGTGGGTCGGCGAGCCGGTGGCGGTGGTCGTCACCGAGGGCCGGTACCAGGGTGAGGACGCCGCGGACCTGGTGGACATCGACTACGAGGCGCTGCCGCCCGTCATCGACGTGGGCGAGGCCGCCGCCGACGGCTCCGCGCTGCTGTTCCCGGCCGCGGGCACCAACGTGGCGGCCTCCTTCGGAGACCGCTCCGCGCGGGCGGCCGACCTGTTCGACGACTGCGAGGTGGTCGTCTCCCACACGATAGAGAACCAGCGGGTGGCGCCCGTGCCGATGGAAACCCGGGCCGCGGCCGCGGTCTGGGGGGCCGATGGCCGGCTGACGGCGTGGATCCCGAACCAGGGCGCGCAGGGGACGCGCGCGGCCCTGGCGGGCATGCTCGGCCTGGACCAGGCCGAGGTCCGGATCATCACGCCGGACGTGGGAGGCGCCTTCGGGGCCAAGTTCGGCGCCGACCCGGAACACGCGGTGGTGTGCTGGGTGGCCCGGCGGCTCGGCCGCCCGGCACGCTGGACCGAGACCCGCAACGAGAACCTGGTCGGGATGACACACGGCCGGGCGCAGCGCCAGACGGTCACCATCGGCGGCAGCCGGGACGGGACGGTGACCGCCTACCGGCTGGAGATCCTGCAGGACTCCGGGGCGTACCTGAGGTTCGGCGCGTTCCTGCCGTTCCTGACCATCTTGATGGCGCCCGGGCCGTACGCCATCGGTCGCGCCGAGGCGGTGGCCACATCGGTGGTGACCAACACCACGCCGGTCGGCGCCTACCGCGGCGCGGGCCGACCCGAGGCCACGGCCGCGGTGGAGCGGGCCATCGACCTGTTCGCCGCCGAGGTCGGCCGCGACCCGGCCGAGGTGCGCCGGAAGAACCTGCTGCCCAAATTCACCGAGCCGCACACAACCGCCTTCGGCGCCGTGTACGACAGCGGCGACTACGCGGTGGCGCTGGACAAGGCGCTTGCGACGGCGGGATACGAGGACCTCCGGGCCGAGCAGGCCAAGCGGCGGGCGGACGGAGATGTGGTCCAGCTCGGCATCGGCCTGTCCTGCTACGTCGAGATCACCGGCGCCGGAGCCGAATCGGGCAACCCCAGCGAGAACGCCACCGTCGAGGTCCACCCCGACGGCAGCGCCACCATCTTGACCGGGACCTCGCCGCACGGCCAGGGTCACTCCACCGTGTGGGCGATGCTGGCCAGCGAGGAGCTCGGCATCCCGATCGACAAGATCACGCTGAAGTGGGGCGACACCGACCTGATCCCCGAGGGCGGCGGCACCGGCGGCTCGCGCAGCCTGCAGCAGGGCGGCGCGGCGGTGCAGCAGGCCTCGCGGGAGCTCATCGACGTGGCCCGGCAGCGCGCCGCCGACGAACTGGAAGCCAACCCGGCCGACCTGGTCTTCGACGCCGGGCGCAGCGCGTTCGCCGTGGCCGGGGACCCGGACGCGTCGGTGCCGCTGGCGCGGCTCGCGGAGCACGAGCGGCTGTTCGTCCGCGCGGTGTTCAGCGCGCCCGGCGCGACCTTCCCGTTCGGGGCGCACGTGGCGGTCGTGGAGGTGGACACCGAGACCGGCAAGACGGTGCTGCGCCGGGTGGTGACCGTCGATGACGCCGGCATCATCGTCAACCCGCTGATCGCCGAAGGCCAGCGGCACGGCGGCATTGCCCAGGGCGCCGCCCAGGCGCTCTGCGAGGAAGTCGTCTACGACGCCGACGGCAATCCGCTGACCTCGAGCTTCGCCGACTACGCGTTCCTGTCGGCCACCGAGGTGCCCAGCTTCGAGCTGGCCGACATGGAGACGCCGACCAGCTACAACCCGCTCGGGGCCAAGGGGATCGGGGAAGCCGGCACCATCGGCGCGACCCCGGCCGTGCAGAACGCCATCATCGACGCGGTGGCGCACCTCGGGGTCAGGCACATCGACATGCCGGCCACCCCGCAGCGGGTCTGGCAAGCCCTGCGCTCAGCCGTAGCCGAAGCCTGAGATACCGGACCCGCGCGGTCCGGTGTCAGCCGTCGAATCCCGTAGCGCCGTCCGTCTGCTCGCGGAGGATGTCGGCGTGGCCGGCATGCCGGGCTGATTCCTCAATCACGTGCACGTAGATCCACCGCAGCGAGACCTGGCCCAGCCGCGGGTGCGGAACGCAATCCTCCAGCGAGAAGCCCGCGGCTGCCTGGCGGGAGGCCGCGCACGCTCGCTCGTATCCGGCGAGCAGACTCTCAGCTGTGTCATCGCTGCCGAGCGTCCAGTCGTCACCTCGCGGCGGTTGGCCCAGCTCATCGGCAGAACGCCCGGCCAGCACCACCTGGAACCATTCCCGCTCGACCGCAGCCAGATGCTTCACCAGGCCGCCGAGCGTGGTCTGAGACGGAACATGCCGCTGACGGACCTGCTGATAAGACAGGTCAGTCAGCTTGCGCTTCAGTACGTCCCGGTACAGATCAAGGAATGCCTCCAGCACCTCGCGTTCCCCGCTTGTGCTTACCAGCTCATCAGGCGCAAGCGGCGGAACAGGTCTGGCTGGGGCCGGGTGATCGGCGGTCACCTTCCGATTATCTCCTGGCCAGGTCGGCGAGGAACTAGCAGCAGGGTTGACAACCGCAGGGTCGAACAATCCGGCGCATCGTCCCCGCAGCGCTCTTGGCTAGTATTCGGTGGGGGTGGCGGTGTAGGTCCGTCCGGAAGGAGTTCGCCATCGCAGGACACCTGGTTCAGGCTGCGTCAGCTGCCACCCTTGGGCCTGCTTACACCGGTGATGGTGACGACACAGCGGACTGTCTTCACAAACACCTCAAGGGCAGCTCGCGTGCTCTGCAGCGAGCGTGCCTCGTCTGGATTCCCACCTGATGTACGTCAGGCTGCCCAGGTAATTGCTGTAATGTTTCCCAGCATAGAGCTGTAAAGTTTCCCAGAAACTCGTTCAGGAGTTCCCCCGCATGGCATCCTGAAGTGCATGAAGGCTACTAGCGGGCTGCGTCCTCGCCGACTCGCCGAAGTCGTCCCTCAGCGCATGAGCGAAGAGCCCGTCGTGATCCTCACCGGGCCGCGCACCGTGGGCAAGAGCACCTTGCTCGCTGCACTCGCGGCCGAGTTCGACCGGCCCGTTCTCGACCTTGACCGCCCGGACGCGCGGGCGGCAGCGGCCAGCGACCCCGGCTTCATCGTCTCCGGTCCCGGGCCGGTTCTCATCGACGAGTTCCAGCACGTCCCGGAGATCCTGGACGCGATCAAGGCCGAGCTCAACACGGACACCAGGCCAGGACGCTACGTGCTCACCGGATCCACCAGGTACTCGGTACTGCCGCAGGCGGCCCAGTCGCTGACCGGGCGGGCTCACATCATCAACGTCCTGCCGCTGTCCCAGGGGGAACTTCACGGGCGCCGGGAGAACTTCATCGACCGGCTCTGGACGGACCCGGCCAGGCTGCCGGAGATGCCATCGCGCCCGGTGACCAGGGATGAGTACGTCGATCGCATCCTGGCGGGCGGCTTCCCCATGATCTTGCAGCGCCTGACGACCAGGGCCCGCACGTCATGGTTCGCCGACTACGTGGACCTCGTCGTGATGCGCGACGTGCTCGACATCGCCAAAGTACGGCAACGAGAAGCGCTGCCCCGGCTGCTCCGCCAGCTCGCGGCGCAGACCGGCCAGATGCTCAACATATCCAAAGCCGGGCAGGCCGTCGGCCTGGAAACCAGCACCGCAAACCGCTACGCGACCTTGCTGGAGGCGGCCTTCATGATCCAGCGGCTGCCCGCGTGGGGCACGACCCTTGGCAAGCGGATCGCCGCATACCCCAAGGTGCACGTCATCGACTCGGGGCTGGCCGGCTGGCTGCTCGGGCTCAGCGCTGCGAAGATCAGCAGCCGCGACCCCGCTGTGCTGACCGAGTTCGGGCATCTCGTCGAGACGTTCGCCGTCGGGGAGATCCTCAAGCAGGTGAGCTGGTCCGAAGAGGCAGTCACGGCCGCGTACTTCCGGACGCAGAGCGGGGACGAGGTTGATCTTGTTCTCGAGACCTGGGACGGCCGCGTCGCCGGTTTCGAAGTGAAGGCTGGATCCCGCGTCCAGGACACTGACCTGAGCGGCCTCCGGCTACTCCGCGACAGGCTAGGTGAGCGGTTCATCGCGGGATTCCTGCTCAACCTCGGGGAACTCGCCTACCGCAAGGAGGAGAGGATCATGGTTATGCCGCTGTCCGGGCTATGGTCCTCAGCCTCCAGGCCGAGCTCCGCTCAAAGATCGGCGCGAAGTGTGTCGTTATCACGTGCGTTGGAGAATGCCTGCATCCGCAAATAAGACACTGACCAGGCTAAACGGTCGAGTGATAACGTCCTGGGGACCTCTTGCTGCTGACCGCGCCACTCGTGCCGATGGTCTGCACATAGCTACCTGAATCTAGCCAGTCACAGTCAGCCCCGGCCTTGACAGACAGGGCATCACGCCTGTCAGGGCAGTATTGAAGGGTGTCCGCCGAGATGCCTGGATCGGAATGCTGCGAGCACTGCGCAGAGATACCAGTGTTGCGCGAAGAGGTCGCCGCGCTTCGGGCACGCCTGAATGCGCTGATCACCCTGCCGCTAAGCGGCAGCGATCCCTTGCCGCTGCAGGCTGAACTCGAAGTGGCCGCGAAAACGCCGCCGCGGCAAATGCCGCTGTTCGGCCCGGTCCACGGGCCTCCCTTGTCCTGGGTAGATCACGGGTCAAGCTTGCAGGCCAAGGTGGGCCTGTACCGGACCCTCTTCGCGGGACGCAGCGATGTGTACGCCTACCGCTGGGAGAACAGCGCGGAAGGCACCAAGGGCTGGGCGCCGAAACGGCGGCCTGGCACCACTCGCGACAACCCGGAGTACTTGCCGCTTACCGATGAGGTCATCTCCGCGCACCTGACTAAGGAAAACCCGGCCGCCTGCGGGCTTTACGTGATGCTGCCTGACAGTACCTGCCGCCTGCTGGTCTGCGACTTCGACGGCGGCACCTGGCGGCTCGACGCCGCTGCGTACGCGGAAGCGGCTGCCTGGGCCGGTGTGCCCGCGGCTGTCGAGATCTCCCGGTCGGGCGACGGCGCACACGTGTGGACTTTCTTCTCGGAGCCGGTAGCTGCCGCCGACGCGCGTGCCATGGGTGCCGCGCTGCTATACGAGGCGATGGCGATCCGCGGCGAGATGGACATAGAGAGCTACGACCGCCTCTTCCCTGCGCAGGATTATCTGCCTCGGCGCGGCTTCGGGAACCTGATCGCGCTGCCGCTGGAGGGCAGGTGCCGTCAGAATCGCACGACGTTGTTCGCCGATCCGGCGACGTTCGAGCCGTACCAGGATCAGTTCGCGTACTTGTCGTCGCTTGAGCGCATGACCCGCCGCGACGTAGTGGAGCGCGCAGAAGAGCTTCAGCCACCCACGGTCGGTCCTGCGGTGCGACTGCACAGATTTCCGCTGGCGGCTGAGCCTTCGCCGCCGGACGTCATCAAAGCTGAGCTGAGCGGCATGCTGGCGATCCGCAGGGCCGGGCTGCCGCCGAGTCTGCTGTCGTCGCTGAAGCACCTAGCATCACTCCACAATCCTGAGTTCTACAGCCGGCAGCAGATCGGGCTGAGTGTCTGGGGCGCGCCGCGGATGCTGCGCTGCTACTCGGAGTCCCTGGACCGGCTGTTCCTACCACGCGGCGTCGCCGACCGTGCCGCGAAGTTGATCGAGAAAGCGGGCAGCCGTCTAGCGATCACCGATCTCCGCAGCGCACCGGCCGAGCTGGAGATCGAGTTCACCGGCACGCTGCGGGCAGAACAGCAGGCCGCGGTAGACGCCGTCGCCGCGTACGAACTCGGGGTCCTCGTCGCGCCGCCTGGCGCGGGGAAGTCGGTAATGGGCTGCGGCGTGATCGCCCGGCACAAGGTGCCGACCCTAATCCTGGTCGACCGGACTCCGCTGGTGGACCAGTGGAAGGAGCGGCTGCGTGAACACCTGGGCCTTGGCCCCAAGGACATCGGCCAGCTCGGTGGCGGCAAGAAGACGAAACTCACCGGCCGGATCGACCTGGCAACGCTGCAGTCACTCACTCGGGCAGATGACCCAGCAGCGATCCTTTCTGAGTACGGCCTGGTCATCGTAGATGAATGCCACCATGTCGCGGCCCACACGTTCGCGCGGGCGATCCAGTCGATACCGGCACGGCGCTGGCTCGGGCTCACCGCGACGCCGAAGCGGGCGGATGGCCGTGAGGAGATCATGTTCATGCACTGCGGACAGGTGCGACACAAGATCCCGAGTGCGACTGACCTTATCCAGGAACTGCATGTTCATCCGACTGCCACCACGATCCGTGACGACATCGACAGCGACACGCCCGGCATCCTTCAGTCGATCATCATCCCGGCACTCGTGTCGGACCGGATCCGCACCGCGCAGATCATCGATGACGTAGTGCACGCGATCAGACGTGGCCGTAACTGCCTAGTAATGGCAGGACGGACCGAGCACACCGACAGGCTCGCGGCCGAACTGAACGCCCGCGGCTTGGCGCCGATGGTGCTGCACGGCTCCATATCCCCTGGAAAGCGGCGTGTCATCCTGAAGCAGCTCGCGGACTGGGACCCGGTGCACGCGCGCGAGCCAATGCTGCTGGCGGCAACCGCCGGCTACATTGGCGAAGGCTTCGACTGCCCAGGGCTCGACACGCTTTTCCTGTGCTCACCGTCCTCCTCGGAGTCGATCATCACGCAGAACGTCGGCCGGATCATGCGTGATCTGCCGGGGAAAACGACGGTCGAGGTACACGACTACGCCGACACTAGAGTGCCCATGCTGACCCGCATGCACGGGAAGAGGCTTACCGCCTACAAGAAGATCGGCTTCACCAATCCGGTGATCGGTGAGATCCCGCTGTTCCCCGGCACCGAGATGGCCGTCCCAGCGATGGCCGCCCCAGCGCCGACGCACCCATCCAAACCCGCTGCCGTCTCGGCAGCAGAAGTCAGGACGTGGGCGAAGAAAAACGGTCTCGACGTCCCCGCCCGCGGCCGCCTTCGCCCCGAGATCTGGGATCAGTACCGCGTCGCGCATCTAGCGTAACCGCCGCACTATCACCTTTTGACATTCGCGGAGAGCGACAAGTCTGTGTTATTAACACTTGCACGGCGGCGAGTGGGTACATCTGCAGATATAGGCGTTGAGCTGGGAAAATGACCAAAAATGACTATAGCGCCGCCCGGGATGAGCAGCTGGCGATGCCGACGCAGCATAGGTGGACGCGTGTAGTCAGCACCCACGAGTCCGGCTGCGCTACCGTTTCCCGGGTGGCGCCCAGCGAAGATAAACGTCAGCAGCGCGGCCGCCCAGGCGCTGCCGGAACACAGCGCCCTGACGGCAATGGCCACCGCGCCGACCAGGGCCAGGCACAGGTTGGCGGCCAGCAGGCCGCACACCGGGCCGCCGAACTCGACCAGCAGCGACAACGTGATCGAACCGGGGAGAACAACAGACGGTTGATCGCCTCGCCGATGGTCCTTTCATCGCGCCACCTGCGGCTGAAGCGCTAGCTGCCACTGATCCGCTCGGCTTGCTCCCGGATGGCGGCGAGAACTCGTTCGTCGCCTGATGCCGCCGGGATGGCAGTGAGTATCTGGTCCAAAGTTTCGGTCACGATGGCCGATGCCGCCTGTCGCCTGATGCCCCAGGCGGCAGCCTCGTCAATGAGGCTGGCTGCGGTTACCTTCCGGATGTCGGCCTGCCTGCCGACCCGTTGGCCTAGATGGGTGTCGGCTCGTACTGGCTGGCCGGTGCCGTCGGTCAGGTCAAGGGCGATCGTCGAGAGCACGTCATACAGCGGCGCGAGCCTGATCGCCGGACTGTCCCGGTCGTGCAGTACGGAAAAGTTCTTGGCATGCGCGTCCGCGTTGCCGACGGCCATGTTGAATGTCGTGCGGCGCAGGAGGCTGGTTACGTCGCGGGGCTCCCCGAAGTCTCGCAGCAGGCTTGCGAGGTCGCGCAGCGCCGGTCCGCCCTGTTCCTCGTATTTCAGCCCGGGAGGCGTGGCGGTGGCCTGGCAGCCGTCCTCCTGGTGGATGCGTACTGGGAGGTCGCCGTCAGCAGGATCGTGCCTGTCATAACGTATTACCGCCAGCACGGGGAGACCGGCGACGTCGAACAGTTCGGCCTCCGGTACCGCTAGCCCGCAGGTGGCAGCGAGCCGCAGGCAGGTGGCCTCGTTGGCCGCCATCGGATGCGGGCCGTCGGGCTTGAGTATCCACGTGGACGGCGCGTCCCCGTAAGGGAACTGCCAGGTCCCGTCGGCGGCGCGGCCGAGGAGCACCTTGCGCTGGAAGCCGGCCAGCGATGGGCGGAATCCGCGCTCCGGCGCGGCCCCTAGCGGGGCGACGTCGAGCGCGCTGATCACCCGTCTCAGATCGCCGGGAGTCATCGGCGTGTATCCGCCGCCGTCCGCGCCGGGCTGCTCCCCGTCGGGGAGCAGCATGACCGCGCCCGCACAATCCCGTCCGAACGCTTGCAGGATTCCGTAGGTGTCCGCCGGGCGGGTCCCGGCCAGGGTCGCCATCCGGGCGAGAATCGGCCCCTCGGGCAGCATGTTCTCAAAGAAATCCAGGCCGCGCGAGTCCCGCGGACCCGTCGGGCTGCCAATTGGCAGCCCGACGGACAGCACAGGGCTGCCAAGCCCCCACCGCTCGATTCCCTCCGGGCGCCACTCCAGGTGGATCCGGAACTCCGGACCCGGCAGCAGCACCGCCACCGGAGTGTCATACAGCCATGCGACGAGCCGGTCAGCCACGGGGTTCCCTCGGCCGGACGATGACCTCGCAGCCGACGAACCGCAGCAGCCGCAGCGCGTGGGTCAGCGAGCTGCCGAACTTGCCGCCCTCCAGCGACGACAGGTAAGGCTGCCCGATCCCCATTGCCTCTGCCGCGTCTACCTGCGTCACCCCGGCTGCGGTACGGAAGTGCTTTACTGCCGCCCCCAGGTCTCGCGCCGTGACCACCCGGTACTCGCCGTGCCGTATCACCATAGATCGATAATAGCTTGTTATCGGCAAACAGTGATATCACTCATTCGTGATAACGCAGTATCGGCGCGCAGCTGACAACCTGTGCTGAGTGTAGATGCGCGCGCAATCGCTTCCGCGACTTGGAATGGGTGGAACGTTCGTGATCAAGTCGCAGGCAGTGCCGGCGGGGAGGGCGCGACAGCATGACCGGAGGCACCTTGCTCAGGAGCATGGCCTTAGCCCGTCGGTAATCACGGCGAGCAGCCGGTCACTCAGGGCCGAGCGGATGGACCGGGCGGTATGTCGTTGATACTGCGCAGCAGCCCCTTGACCAAGACCGATGAGGTCAGCAGTGGTGATGTCGGGCGTACCGCGCCCGCTAGGTGGGAGCGAGGTAATCTCCAGCGTGCGCCAGAGCCAGGCAGACATGTGTGTCATTATCGTTTGCATCGTGGCGAGTCAATGCACTCGCAGATACACCCATGACCTGGAATAACAGCGCAGATGGGGTTCTACCCACAGGTGTGAGTTCAACGGCAAGCACGGGCCTGGCAGGACGGCCCCGGTAACGCCAGCGCGTACCCGAGCCGCAGCTCGCCGGAAATGGCGGACGCGCCGGAGGCTTGGAGTCTGCAGAGATCGGAGACAGAAACATCCCTGTCTAAGAAGGTCGCCTCGGACCCGCCGACTACCTGGCACTGCCTAGGTTGGCCTGTGTTCCTGTCCGCGAGGACAGCCTGCAGCTGGGGCGTCCAGCCGATCTGATTGCCGCTGGCGGTTCTCGCCGTGCATCGCCACCAGGCGGACTCTGGCCAGCCGATGTCGCCGTGGTGATCAGGAGTGCCTGCGGGCTGCCTGCCGGTTTCGCCGGGCCAGGACGCGATGTGGCGCGGGGATGAGGGCTGGCACTCTTTGGGCGTAGTCGCGGTAGGCGGGGCCGAGGTGCCGGGTGAGGTCTCGTTCTTCGAATTTGAGGCCGACCACAATGTAGGCCGAGCCGGCTGCGGCGAACAGAAGGTGTCCGGCGGTCATTGCCGGGGTGGCCCAGAACGCGATGATCAGGCCGAGCATCATGGGGTGGCGCACCCATGCGTATAGCCATCGTTCGGTGAAGGAGGGCGGCTGGTAGGGCCGCTGGCGGGTGTACGCATAGGCTTGCCGCAGCCCCAGGAAGTCCAGGTGGTCGATCATAAAGGTTGTGGCCACCACGAGCAGCCAGCCGGCCGCGTAGACCACCCAGATCAGGGCGGTCCATGGCTGTGCGCTGACGTGCCAGGCCGATGCTGGCAGCGGCTGCCACTGCCAGAACAGCAGGCCCAGGACCAGGCTTGCCGCCAGCACGTACGTGCTGCGCTCAGTGGCGGCGGGAAGGATCCTCGCCAGGCGCTGCTTGAATCCGGCCCGCGCCATCACGGAGTGCTGCACGGCAAAGACCAGCAGCAGGCCGGCATCGATCAGCAGCGCCGTCCACATTGGACGCTGGCTTGCGCCATCGACGGCATGCGGGGTGCTGAGATCGGCGAGGAAGGCGATGGCCCACAGCGCCGCAGCCGCGTAGGCCGCGTAGGCCAGCCCGGCGTAGACCATGACCGTGGGGCGCCGGACGGGGGTCAGGTTGCTTTGGGGTCTGTTCGAGAATGTTGTCCTGGACATGGGCTATGCCTTCGGCTGGATGTTCTGGTTGGCGCGGAAGAGGTTGCCGGGGTCGTAGGCTGCCTTGATCTGCGCCAGCCGGCCGTAGTTGCCGCGGGTAGCTTGCCCGCACGCGTTCGTGCCCTTCGAGATCGTCATGTCCTCTCCCCGGGCCGGCGCGCCAGGGCGCCGCGTTGGCGTAGCTATCCGTCACGTCTCCAGCCGGATCCACGTCTGCTTGCTGTACGCGCACAGCTCACCATCGGCGGTGAACAGCGCACTGCCCGCGGTGGCCTTGCGGGCGGCGCGGCCGATCAACCACGCGAGGGAGATCACGGGGGCGGCGTCCAGCGGCCGGATCCGCTGTCCGGCCATCCGGCCGAGCACGTAGGTCGCAGCCGGGTCGGTTGCGCTGATCGACCAGCCTCCCGGACAGTCCATCGCAGCCCAGACGAGCACGTCCGCAGGACCCGCGTCGGCGGTCTGCGCCGCGGACCAGACAGCAGCCCACGCACGCCCATCGGTCAGCGGCCCAGGGAAGACCGCCATCCCGTCCGCTGCCCGCTGCGGACCGCACACGAAGCAGCCCGGAAACGGGTGCCGGTCCAAGCCGGGATAGCCCGTACTGGCACTGCGGGCCTCATGGAGGCTGGGACACTCCGGAATCGCCAGCTCGACAACCGTCTTCTGCGCCTCGGCGATCAGGTCGTCACCGTGCATGAGCAGCAGCCGCGGGCCTGCTCGCTCGACCCTCATCTCGGTTTCCAGGGGAGGCGGCCGTCTCAGCGTGATCTCTGCAGGGTCGCCGATCAGCGCGGCGAGGCGCCCGGCCGTATAGCCACCATTGCCCGAGCCCGGAGGCCCGCAGAACCGCCGGTCGATGGACAGCGTCGCCATAGTCATCGTGCCGTCAGCCTCCCCGACCGCCAGAGGTGAACCGCGCCGACGCCTGCTCCGCGTCGCCAGCCACCTCTTTCAGCGTGCGCACGTCGCGCTGCGCGGTGGCCTCCATCCGCTGGTCGAGCCCTTCGAGCAGTCCCCATCGGTCGGCCAGCAGCGTGGCCTGCGGGAAGCTCGCGATGCGTTCGGCGATTTCCAGCGCGCGCGTCACGTGTCCGCCAGGTGCCACCACCTCGGTGACAAGTCCCATGGCAAGCGCCGTCGCGGCAGAGATCTCCCGTCCGGTGAGTACAAGGTCCAGCGCACGGCCGAGCCCGATAATCGCGGCGAGCCGGTCCGCACCCCCATCCAGGATCGGCACTCCCCATTGCCGGTCCGGGAACCCGAACCGTGCCGTATCCGCGGCTATCCTCAGATCGCACCAGGTCGCCAGCGTGACGCCGGCTCCGAGGCACCAGCCCGAGATCGCCGCGATCGCAGGCTTCGGCGGGAACCGCCGCACGCCGAACACCCCTTCCGGCTTGCCGACTCTTGGTCGCAGCGACTCCAGGGACGTCAGGTCGGCTCCCGCACAAAATGCCTCCTCATCTCCGGTCACCACCAGCACCCGCGCGTCCGGGTCGTCGTTGAACGCGCGGACCGCTTGCACCATCGCCTCGGCCGTGGGCCCGTCGATGGCGTTGCGGCGCTGCGGACGCCCGATCGCGATCACGGCGGCCGCCCCCACCCGCTCGTATCTGACTGCACCGGGCCCGGCAGGGCTCGAGAGGGCAGCGCCGCCGGTCTCATCGGCCGCGATTGGGCTCCCACGCTGGGCACACATGACGCCTCCCGTCGACACGGCCTCACCGGGCACCTCCCGGAAGCCGACCGGTTCTCATCATCACCCGCCGGGACGCAAGCGTCAGGCGGGAAAATACCCCACTTTGCGGCACCCCGGTCACTGGTCGAGGCGCCTTCGGGGGTAGCGCCCGCAGGCTGTGGTGCAGGAAGCTGTGAACGCAGGCCGGCAACGGTGCTGCGACAGGAGGGCTGCCATGGAGCAGAAGCTGGGCTCCACCCGCCTGCCCGGCGGAACGACAATCGCATACGCCACTGCGGGTGGCGGGCCGCCCCTGTTGTTCATCGGCGGCTGGCTCAGCCACCTCGAACTCAGCTGGGCGCTTCCCGCGGAACGTCACCTGTTCGAGGGCCTCGCGCGCGGACGGACCGTCATCAGGTATGACCGACCTGGTTGCGGCCTCTCGGACCGGCCGACCCAGGCGCGTGCATCGTTGGAATCCGAGCTCGACGTCGTTGCGGCAGTCATCGCGGCCACAGATGCCGAACGCGTCGACGTGATGGCCAGCTCCCTCGGCGTCCCGGTCGCCATTGCCTGGGCCGCCCGGCACCCGGAAACCGTCGACCGGATGGTGCTCTACGGAGGATGGGCGCGAGGAACCGACCTCGCACCGGCACCGGTACGCGAACACGTCGTCGGGCTGGTCGCCAGCCACTGGGGGCTCGGAGCCGACGTCCTGACCGACATCTTCGCTCCCGAGGCGTCCGTAGGTACCCGGTCCGCGCTCGCTGCCTACCAGCGGCACGCGTCGTCCGCCGAAACCGCCGCGAACTTGCTCGAGCTGTGCTACCACATCGACGTCACAGACTCCCTTGGCCAGGTCACGGCCCCCACGTTGGTCATACACCGGGAACACGACCGTGCCGCCCCGCTCGAGCAGGCGCGGCTCATCGCCTCACGCATCCCCCGCGCCCGGCTGCGGGTCCTTCCCGGCCGGTCGCACCTTCCATACGTCGGAGACGCCGACGCGCTTGTCGCAACAGCCCGGGACTTCCTCGGCCTGCCGCCGCGCCACCGGCCGACGGCGCCCACCCTGACCAGGCGGCAGCGCGAGGTGGCGGCACTCGTCACCGAGGGGCTGACGAACAGGGAAATCGGACAGCGACTAGGCATCGACGAGCGCTCCGCCGAAGGGCACGTTGAGCGCATCCGCATCCGGCTCGGATTCCGCTCCCGGACACAGATCGCGGCCTGGTGGGTGGCGACGGGCACCTGAGTCCGCGGCGACCGGCGACCCACGCCGCCGGCCCGGCCGTGTTCGACGCGCTGATCGGCACCCCTCGTTTCGCTGGGCCGTCTGGCCGCAGCCTCGGCGGCGGCCTGACCACCGCCACGCGGCGCGCCACGGACACCGCGCTGGACGGCGTGCTCGCCCAGGACCGGGAGGCCAACGCGCTCCACTGACGCCAACTGCCACCGACCGTCGCGCGCGGGCCGTTCACCGGCCATGCGCGGGCAGTCCGGGCGACCACCCCCGTGCCCGACACAGGAGTCCTCACGATGGCCGTGAGCGAGTCAGAGTCGCCGGCCGGCCCGGTAGGCCAGCACTGCCCGCGGCTCGTAGAGTGCCGCCACACCCGCCGCGCCGCCCGCGTTGAGCCGCTCGGCGACCACCCGTGTCACCTCCGCGGGCTCCACCGCTTTCGCCTCCTCCCTCATCCCACAACCTCCTCTCGGATGGGCCGTGCAGCTACTGCGGAAGGCAGAACATGGCGCCCTTGGCCATGGTCACCGTCCGGATCTGCCCGGCCTACTCATCTCTGTCGCCGAGGATCCGGTTATGGATCTCTCGCAGGTGAGGCAGGTCGTAGCTGGGCGAGATGGGCGATTCGTGCAGCAGGATCAGGGCCGCGTGAGTGATCTCCCGCTCCGCGGTCTTGAGCCCGGCGGCGGTACTCAGACCGAGCTTGTTGTACAGGACGAGCCGTACGCGACCGGCTCCGCTCACTCACGCCGGAACCGAGCGAGGATGCCGGAAAACCGCTGTCACACCTCGGACAGCGGGTGCACCTGGATCACCGCCGGACCGGTCATAGCAATAGTGTACTAAAACTTGTACAACGTCGGCTGGGTAGCCGCCGCTCAGCGCGCCCGTGACTGCTTAGGCGCCCAGCGCCAGAGGCAGGACGATCTGTGTCATTATCGTTTGCGCGGCGGGTCGCGCTAGCACCCAGATCGCGGTGACTGCCACTCAAGCGGCACGGAGCTTCGCCAGCATCCTCGATGCCGTCGAGCACGGCGAGACTGTGGTCATCACCCGCGACGGGGTGCCGGTCGGCCGGCTCGTCCCGGAACGCCGCACATCAGCGGACCGGCTCAAGGCCGCCCTGCGTGACAACCCTGCGGACGCCGGATTCGCGGATGATCTTGAGCGCGTGCACGATGACCTGCGGTCCGCCTACGGCGACGAGGTACGCGGATGGCCAGGCGAGTAATCCTCGACACCGGCGTCCTCATCGCGATCGAGCGCGGCAGGCTCGACGTGGACACGGTCCTCGGCCTTGATGATGCCGCCATCGCGGCGATTACCGCGATGGAACTCCTGGCCGGCGTCGAGCGCGCGGACACCGCTTACCGCCAGGCGCGCGCCGTCCGCGTGGAGGCAATCTTGTCCAGCCTTCTGGCGCGATGGGCGAGGAGGAACTGCGGCACTCGCATCAGCTTTCGGCTGTTCCGCGAAATCCTGCTCAGGCTGGACAAGCCGAGTAGCAATTCTTCCTTCTCCGCCCTTCTCCGCCGCTTTAAGTAAGCCATCCAAGGGCATTCTGATCGGCTCGGGCGTCCGGCGGCCCGCCGTCCAGGCGTAGCGGTGGGGTGGTTCCATGAGCCCGGCGGCGGATACGGTGGAAGTCATGATGCCGGAACCTCGAGGCGAGGAAGAATCCCTGCGGAGCAAGTTTATGTTGATCTTTCGCGGGGGCGCTGTCTCGCGGCACGATCTGTCGCCCTCGGAGCTTCAGGCCCACGTCGAGAAGTGGTATCGCTGGTCCGATGAGCTGGCCAGGCAGGGCCGGACGCGTAACAATGGAACCGCACTCGACAACCCGGGGGCCACGGTCCGAGGCCACGAGCGCGTGGTCACCGACGGCCCCTACGCCGAGTCGAAGGATCTGGTGACCGGCAGCTTGATCGTCGAAGCCGCTTCCCTGGAAGACGCCATCGACGTGGCGCGCGCGTGCCCGACATACGAGTTCGGCGGTTCGGTCGAGGTGCGGCCGGTCCAGGACTTACCGAATCTGACGCTCGTGGACGAAAGGGCCGCCGCCGTGTCATCTACGGAGCTGGTTGAGGACCTGTTCAGGAAGGAGTACGCGCACCTGGTCAGCGCGCTGACCCGGGTCCTGGGCCCGTCGAACATCCCGCTGGCCGAGGACGTCGTGCACGACGCGCTCGTCAGTGCCATGCACGCCTGGCGCTTCGGGTTGCCGCAGGATCCTAAGGCGTGGATCATCCGGGCCGCGCACAACCGGGCGATCGACATCATCCGCCGGGAACAGCGCCGCCGCTCGTTCCTGCCCGGGCTGGCGACGACGACGGCACTGACTGACACGATCGAGGCGGCATTGGCCCCGGCCGCCGAGGGCGCCAGCCAGCTGGCGATGATGTTCGCGGTTTGCGATCCCGGCCTGAACCGCGAGACGCACGTGACACTGATCCTGCGGTGGCTGTGTGGTTTGTCCGCCAGGGAGATCGGTCAGGCGTTCCTGGTCGACACCCAGACCATCGACAGGCGCCTGCACCGGGGTCGCGGTCGGCTGCGTGAGCTGGGCCGGTTGCCCGACGTGGAGAACCTGCCTGACATTGATACCCGACGAGATTCCGTCCTGCGATCGCTTTACCTGCTGTTCAGTGAGGGCTACCACGGCAGCAACCCGCAGGATCCGGTACGTCCGTTCCTGTGCGGGGACGCGCTGCGTCTCACCGAGCTGCTGCTGGACGCCAAGGCGACGGCGCATCCGGACGCGCACGCCCTGGCCGCCTTGTTCTGCTTCGACTCCGCCCGCCTGTCGACCCGCCGTGACGAGCACGGTGTGTTCGTTCCCCTCGAGGACCAGGACCGGAGCCGCTGGGATCGGGCGCGCATTGAGCGCGGTCTGATGCACCTCGCCCGCTCGGCCACCGGGGATCACATGTCCCGCTGGCATCTGGAGGCCGGCATCGCCTGTGAGCACGCGATAGCGCCGTCGATCCAGAAGACCGACTGGGACCGGATCGTCGGCTTCTACCAGGTCCTCGCCCAGCAGTCCTGGAGCCCGGTCGTGGCGCTGAACCGCGCGCTGGCCCTGGCCGAACGGGACGGCCTCGACGAGGGCCGCCGCGAGCTCATCGCCTTGGCCAGTGAGCAGAAGCTGTCACGGTACCCCTTCTACTGGGCGGCCCGGGCCGACCTGGAACGGCGGGCCGGCCGCCACGCCGTGGCCCGGGACAGCTATGAGCGCGCCATTGCGCTGGCCCGGAGCCCGGCCGAGCGTGTGTCCTACGAGCGGCGGATCGAGAGCCTGAAAATTTCCTAGAGCGTGTCCGGTCCCGGCACCCGTCATTCGTCATCCTCCTGAAAGACGCGATCAGATCAGGAGAATGCCATGTTCACGGACACAAAAGTATTCAGCGCATTCGCCGTCAACGACCTGGCTCAGGCCAGAAAGTTCTACGGCGAGACACTCGGGGTCCGGGTCTCCGAGCAGCACGGACTGCTCACCCTGCACCTGACGGGCGGCCATGACGCCCGGGTGTACCCGAAGCCGGACCACACCCCCGCCACCTACACCACCCTCATGTTCCAGGTGGACGACATCGAAGCCGCGGTCAGCGAGCGGACCAAGCACGGCGTCCAGTTCGAGCGATACGACGGGATGGACCAGGACGAGCGGGGCATCACCCGGGGCGGCGGCCCGTTCATCGCCGCCTGGTTCAAGGACCCAGCCGGA
>Ga0182030_10006034_pt1 | contig 25629 bp, 19 predicted proteins | sample 812S3MmetaG_FD_121299 | JGI IMG/M metagenome (GOLD analysis project Ga0182030, IMG submission 121299) | Permafrost microbial communities from Stordalen Mire, Sweden - 812S3M metaG (Illumina Assembly) | ecosystem: Environmental > Terrestrial > Soil > Wetlands > Permafrost | place: Sweden...
ATCCGATCGAGCAGCGGCCCGCTGATTTTGCCGAGGTAACGCTGAATGATGCCGCCGGTGCAACGGCATTCGTGGGTAGGATCGCTAAAGTATCCACACGGACACCCGTGCAGATATCAACTGCCACATTCGGTGGTTGTATCGGATCCCCGCCAAGCGGGCCTCATGAGCGTCTTCGTCCGCTCGCAACCCGGAATCCTACTCGCCTTCAGCCCGGAATCGTGTTCGGGATCACCCCGGAATGCTGCTCGGCACCAGCCCAGAACGCTGTTCGCCTTCGAGCGGATTCCGCGGTCGAGAACAAGTCCACCACCGTTTCAGAATCCTCATTCGAATCTCAGAAGTCGGGTGCAGCGGCGAGAAACGAGAGACTGCGCGACCACAGGGGTCCTGAATGACGTGCTCCAAGTCGATCGCGTCTACAGCGGTTGCGGTGTCTTCAAGACGGACTCTCTGATCGATGTCCGACGGCTCGGGCGTCACGTCCCGGTGCTCGACGACTGGTGATTCTAAAGAGCTGAAGCCGATTTTGCCGGATTTTGACAGACTCGTACGTGTTCCCCATGGGTGCCGTCACTCTTCCCCGTCGGCCAAAGGCACGCTGGCTTCCAGTCCGCCGAGCATTAGACCTCGGCAACCCTGCGAGAGCCTGCCTGAGCAGTAATTCCTGCTGGCAGGTGCGAGCCATACGAACTTCTTTGAAGGGCCTGAAACATTGGTGGCGAGTCACCATGGCCTCTATCGACACAGCCCCTCATTAGTCCCCAGATCGCAAAAACCATCAAAATCGGGGTTTCCTACAAGTTCCTTCTCAGAGCCGGCTTTCCGTTGTAGCGGCCTTTACGCCCGAGTATCTCAATCCGTTCCCACGTGACTCGCCGGACGACCGCCTAGCACCAACTCGCAGAAGTTCGCGTACACCACTCCGTGACGGTCGTGGAAGTCGTTGGTGAGCCGCGCGCGTGAGGGTCTGTGAGCAAGCGGTTTGGTTTCCGGCACGGTCGGTGATCTTTGCTGTACAGAGCGCCGCGGTTCATTGGTTGTCTCCTGCGGGCCGGCTCCGCTCGTGGGCATCCTGCAACACCGTTCCGTAGGTGTCTGGCCGCCGCTCCTTGATAAATAGGCTTTTGGCCTCTCCTTCTGAGGGACCTACCGACAGCCATGAAGTCCGCCACTCCCGGTCGAGGTCGATGCTGCAAACCGCAAGCCCGGACAGTCCGGAAGCCTCCGCCAGCACCTTGCCCGAGGGGTCGACGATCCGACTCGCAGAAGATCCCACGGTGCTCGAAGAAATCAGATATACGCCGTTATCGACTGCCCGTGCTCTTGACATCAGGTCCCAGTGGGCCGACTCGTCTCCTGCGATTGGAACGAGCAGCATCTCCGCTCCTTTCAACCTGAGGATGCGCGCCGGTTCGATAAACCAGTTGTCCCAGCACGTCAGGATGCCGATCCTGCCAAAATCGGTGTCGAACACCGGATAGTCGTTCCCGGGAGTGACCCCGTCCTCACCCTCCACCAGCGGCAAGTGGACTTTACGATATTTGCCTGCAATTCTTCCCTGCCGGTCAATGAGGACCGCTGTGTTGTATACCAGTCCATTGTCCAATTCTTCTTGCGTGGTGACAATGTAGGTCCGATACTTGCGGGCCCCCTCGCTCAGCATTGCAGTGAAAGGCCCGGGGATCGGCAACGCCCTCTCCACCAAAGGCTTAAGCAATTCGCGATCGACGAGATTCTCCGAAAACAGGATAAGGTCTGGGCGTTCCTTACCTGCCTGGTCGATCATGTCCCCGATCGCTTGCAGGTTCGATTCCAGCGTGGCCGGATATTTCGGGACCAGATGCGTGGTGGCCACTCGCACGATCCGGTGCTTTAGAGGCGCCACCTCTGTAAGGCGAGGGTTCTTCCAGATCACTGAACCGGTCGTCCAGCGCAGCGTCAGTTCCAGACTGACTGAGCGTGCGTTGTCCGGCGCGCGCAGAGTCCGAAACTCCCTGCGCCACTCGCCGGCGTCCTCGATCCTGTCCACGTAATCCCGTTGAACTGCCGTCTGGCCCCGATCGTCCCGACACCAGGAGAGAAGCACCGCGATGCTCGTCTCTTCCTTAGTCACCTGCTCTGCGCGGCGCAAGATTTCGAATCTGTAATACTGCCCGGGCCGGATTCCGGAAACAACCGTAATCCACTTTCCGAAAGTGGCGAATCGCTCGCCTTTCATGAACAGCAAATTGCCATCCGTCCCCTTGATTACTGCTCCCTTGCCCGCAAGATCGGCGCGCGGCGCCCACATCGCCCAACTTTCAGGATTCCCGTCTGCCTGAGTCCGGAAACCCGGGTTAGAAAGGAGATTGTTCTTCACTTGTGCCTGCAATCCCGCTAGGTTTGCCATCAAAAGCAACAAGAGCGCTTGCTTATTTGTCATAGTGCTGCCTTGACTCTTTCGTCGGTGTTTCCATGACTACTTTGCTTCAGCCTTCGCCATCGCGGTCAGGCGGTCGAGGTCGAACTCCTTAGTATAGATCCAGAAAAAACAGCTCCGAAGCGGCTTCGTAGGTGACAGGTGCATCCAACAAACTCGCGAAGCTCCGCATCCCCGCGTGAATCACGACGCGCGAGAACAACTCCGGATCGAGAATTGCCGCTATGAGCGCGGTGACCTGGCTACTGGGACCTCTGCTACACCAGCAATCTCAAGTACTCTGCCGGGCTGACGTCCCCGTGTGCGATCTCGAACCGGTCGGAGGCGCCCGCGTTCGCGTATGCCTGCGTGGTCCATTCGTAGGCCCGCTGAGCGCTCGCAGCGGGAACGGGATTCTTCATGGGATCGATCGGTGATAGGAGGGTTACTTTCCGATCCGCGATGGCCCCGGCTACTTGCGGCAAATCGAAGTACAGCAGAACGTCGCGAACGAAAACACCGGCCGTGTGGAGATAGCGGTCTACGCCCGTTAGGCCAGCGTAGGAAATGAGACCCCGTTCGGCCACTAGCGCGTGAATGCGCGTATCCAGGGCGGCGGCGAAAAGCGCCCACAGCGCGCCGGCGCCTTTCCCGATCACGTCCACCCCGGAGGAATCCACGTCCGGCCGGCTCAAGGCATAATCCACCGACCGGACCAGATCCTGCACCCGCATGCCGAACAAAGACCGGTCCATGGACCAGGCCATGTAAGCGGCCGCCGTTTCCACGCTGAACAGGTGCGCAAACTCGTTGCCGCCCAGATCCTGGTAGTGCGGCGGCGCAGTCTCGCCAATGCCGCGCACATCGATTGCAATCACGCTGCGCCCTTTGCACGCCAGTTGCTCGAGCACACCGTATTCCATGCCGTCCTCTTCCATGCCGTCCTCGTTCGCATAGAGGATGACGCGGCCGGGCGCCTTGCGTTCGGGGACGAAGACCCAGGCGGGCACATAGATGCCCGGCTCCGAAATGAACTCCAGTTTCTCGATGGCATAACCTTTGCGCGGAGTCGTCACGATCCGCCGCACGGCCAGCGGCTCGCGGCTGTGCTCGAAGTGCAGCAGTGACTTGATCCGGCCCGTGATCTCGGTGCGAAACGCCAATCGCTCGACGGCATTGGTGGGAACCTGGCGTGGCGGCGGCAACTCCGAACCGCGCTTCCGAATCAGCGTGAAGATCGTCTGCCCCCGGTCGGCGTAGCGCAGCGAGCCATGCGGGGTGCAATACAGGCTGGCGGGCGGCTCGAAATGGAGATCGGGCTCGGTGGTCGGACCCGGACGGCCATAGAACCAACGGCAGAACCAGTCGGTAGTGGCGAGCCGGAGCTTGTAGGTGTAGGCATGCGGGTCGGTGGCCTCGGCGGTGGCGAACTTCTCCGCAACGCCAAGTTGCATGTAGCGCCGCCGGATGTGCGCGGCCGCAAGTTGGAAGGCGGGCGAATAGTTCTCGATGAGCGCCAACAAAGGCCGGGGCGCAATGGCGACGTGCAAATCGCACGAGTCGATTCCGTAATCCGCGGCGGGAAACAGGTTCTGCTCCACGTCGGAAGGTCCGAAACGCTCGCCTGGTTGGATCCGCAGCGGCCAGCGATGCCGGGTTCCGCCCTCGTTAATCACGGCGCAGCGCACGCGTTCATCCACAGTGCTGATGAACATTGTCAAGGTGCCGCCGCCGGAGTGGCCCGCGCAGCCGATGCGGCTGGCGTCGACCTCGGGCCGCGTCAGCAGATAGTCGATGGCGCGCATGCCGTCCCAGACCATGTAATGGGTAAGGTCCTGGCCCATCAGCAGCAGCACCTGGCCCGGCAGGGAATGTTCGTACACCGGATCGGAAATGTCGGCCTGCCCGGTTCGGGGGTCCCAATACTGGCGGCGCTCGCCTTGGCCGATGGGGTCGTAGGCGAGTACCACAAAGCCGTTGTGCACCAGGTTCTGGTACACGGCCTGGTAATCGGGCTGCATGCGCGCCAGCGCATAGTGGCCGCACGGCGAAATGATCGCGGGACATGGCGCGCGAACGGTGGTGGGGATGTACAGATTGCCCGTCACCCAGAAGTCCGGCCGACTCTCGAACATCAGGTTCTCGACCCGGTAGCCATTCCGCTCCTGGGTTCGGACCACGACGCCCTGCGGCGGATGATGCGCCGGGAGTCCATGGATCATCTTCCCCATGGCCTCGCGGACGAACCGGTTGCGCGACTCCACATCCGCGCCGGTGCGGATGCTATCGCGTACGGCGTCCCATTTCACGGCTAGTGCGTTCAGTTGCGTGGCCAGGTGCGCCAGCAACATGTCCGGAAGGTCCCGTTCATAGGATGGCTGCGCGGATTGGGCTATACCCGGCCTTGTCGCGCCCACCAGCGGCGCAAGCAGGCCGCTCCATTGCATCAACTGTCGTCGACTGAGGTTCATCATTTTGGGCCGTGATCCTTCGCCACGAAAAACTCATTCTACTCGCCGCATCGTTTCCGGGCAGTCCAGCGGGCCGGGCGCGCGCTTACAATCGCGACACGCGCCCGGCGCCGCCTCACAGCGTGATTAGGAACGCCTGCCCATCCAGTCTCAGCGTTTGTCCTGGCCTTGGAGCCACTCCAGCAGGACCGTTGCCGTGAGTGGTGACCCAGGCTCGTAGCGGATCCAGTTCCCGCCGGAAGAATTCGTCACGCGATGAAACCGGAGCACCTCAGCATCATCGGTTCCGTAGTCCAGCGCCTGGCGAAACAACACCGGGCGCGGCGCGATCAGGGCGGCGATGTCAGGCACGTCCACACCCTTCAGTACCGCGGGGATCACCGAGCCGAAATCCACCGTTGCGCCGTTCATAAATGAATGCGTGTGCGCATCGATGACGGGGAAACGGGCTTTATCGATCCGCGTTTCCGGAACCACGAGCGAGGATTCCGGCTTGTAATCCTTGAGTAATACTCCGTCAATCGGGCCGGGCTCGACAGACACGCCGTAACGCATCGTCTGGTCAAGCGCGGGTTTCGCGAGCAGCAGAGCAACGGCTGCGGCGAACACGATTCGTTCCAATTCAACTGACATAAGTCCTCTCCGTTACCGTGTCGGTCATCCGAAAGCTGGCTACAAATTCGGCATACGCCAGATCCTCGAAAATGGTGGATGCTACGCTCATTGTCTCGGCAATCACCTCACGCTTCTCTTTCGGAAAGTAACGCGCCGCCGGTTCCCTTATGGTTCCGGGTAATACAGATACAACTTCGACTTCCTCTCACTCTGTCCCAGGTAGACCGTGCCTTCGAGCCCAAGCGCGACCGAGTCGATCACATAAGCCTGCCAGGCGTAATACGGTCGCCGGTTGACATCCACCATTCCGAGCAATGCGTAGGCGCCGTTCGCCGGGTCGTAAGAAAACAGCCGAGCCATCTCATCGTCGTCGCCGCCCACGCCATACAGCTTTCCGTTTCGAGCCACAACCAGACCGCGGATGCGGTACTGATTTAGCGGCTTGCCCAGGTTCTGCATTCGCATTTGCTTAGGTTCGAACCGGAACAGGTAGCCATCGGAAGTCCCACCATACAGGACCGAACCGCTGCCCGTCACAGCCCAAGCATCCACCCGGTTGTATGGTTCCCGGCCCGGCACTGCCGGCACAGTAACCGGCAGCTTTTCGAGTGTCCCGTCACTGCGGGACAGCCGAAAAAGCCGGCCGCCTTCGCCGGACGTGTAGGCGTTTCCATCCGCGTCGATAGCGATCCCGCGACCGATGGCCTTTTCGTTCTCGAACTTCTCACCCGGCATGTTCCGCTCGGCGACCTTTCCATAAGTTGCGAATTTGCCGGTGACGATATCGTAGCTGAAGAAGTTGCCATTGGGAGAGGTCAGGCCAAAGATCCGGCTCCTGTCGATCGCCAGGGCGCAAATGCTCTCGCCTGCAACCGGCGCGCCCAGGTCGGGAACGTCGAGCGGCGCATCCCCGCGGACCGTCTCGCGGTGGTCGTTCGAAGGCGTGTATCTCAGAAGGTGACCGCCTGGTGTTGTCCCGATATAGACATCACCGTTGAGAGCAACCACGAGCGACCGGTGGACCGCGTTCACGTCCAGCAGAACGCCAAGCGGTTCGACGTATCCGTGCACCGGGCTGAGTTTGAAAAGGTGACTGCGCTTCCCGCTGGTAGCGCCGTAGAGGGTTCCATCCGGCGCGACCGCCAGTGACCGGGTCGCCGATTCGTCCGGCGGAATCACGTCCACGGGCGGGTAGCCGAGATCGCGCAGGTCGATGCGTACCTGTTTGACGACGGAGTGGTCGTATTCGGCATCCCGCTGCGCTAGCAACGGCAGTGAGATCAAGGCAAAGCAAATGAGTCTCTTCAGCATGGCCTCACCGCGGATGATAAATCAGCAGCGCAAGGCGGTAATAGATGTCGCCAATCTTCCCCGCGGCCTCGACCGGTTTGGCCGCCTGCTGCCGTACCTCGATAGCGCCCACCATATAGATTGTTCCGTCGGGGCCGGTATCTGCCGCATTGGTTCCCAATACGCGGCTGCCATCTTTCAGCAGCATTTCGCCCAGATCTTCGCGTTTGGCTGTCTTCAGGTCGTAGGTAATCAGATGCGATGTGGCTGCCCCTGTACTGCCGCCGTAGTCGAACTCGCGGCCTGCCGCGCCGTAATACAACTTGCGGTCGTGGCCGAGCGTCAGGCTGAGAGTAGCATAGGGTACTTCACGGCTGTCGTCATAAGCTGGAATCGAAAGCTGTCCCAACCGGCGCACCTCGCCGCCATTGCCCGCTCGGGGATTGAACGAAAACAGAATAGTGGCGCTTTCGTCCACGCCGTAGAACTGGCGCGTCTGGCTGTCCCAAACCACGGTTCGCCAGGCCGTCTCGGACTTGAAGTAATCGCGCCCCAGCGAGACTCCTTTCTCGCGTATCGGAATCCGCGCCGGAAGCTCGGCGATTTCATCGGTGCGAGGATCGAAGCGAAAAATCTGCCCGTGCCCGAAGCTGCCGTAAACATTGCCTTCGTCGTCAATCCCCAGCGTGCGGCAGATCGATTCGAAGTTATTGACTCGCCCTCTGTCCACGGCTCTGCGGGTGGCCACGTCGTAGTACACGAAATGTCCGCGCGGGTGCGTCAGTCCGTAAATGCGGCTGAACAGCGGATCGTAGGCGCCCGTGTTTACGCCTTCATTCGGAACCCCCAGTCCGAAGTCTTCCACGCGCCCTGTCTTGGGGTCGAATGCCATCCAGTGGGCGCCGGGATAGCCTTCCCTGGTTGCAAACCGCGCATAGTCCCACCAGTAGCCGGCGTGAGTCCCAAAGTAGATTCGGCCATCTTTGCCCTCGCCGAATTTCGCGTGGATTTTCGATTGAGGCCCGCGCTTCAGGTGCGACTCGCCACACAATTCCGTCAGGTTCCCGGCGTCGTACATGCGATCGGTCTTGGAATCGTAGTAGGCTAGGTGGCCGTCGCTGCCGTGATACGCGAGTCCGGCATAAACCTTGCCGTCGCTCGCCGCAAGCAGCGCCGCCCAGTTGCCATCCATTTCGTGCAGACCGGTAAAGACGCGATGCTCCAGCCGGACGGTCCGGATCGCGGAAGGCGGTGCGGCGAGCCACATCGCCATCAGTGCAATTGGAAGCATCGTATTCACCACTGGATCACGGCTACAGTGTATGTCTTCACGGGAACGGCAAAGCTCACTTGCGAGGAGGTACTCTTCATCTCGATGGCCCGCGACCCATCCAGATCGGGAGAGTAGATCCTAACCTCTTTGGCGGCCTGGCCGCGGGGTAACCGGCAGATCACTTCGACCGCTTCGAGCGAACCTATCTTCTTCGCGTTGTAGTTCACCAGGTGCAGCATCATGCGCCGTTTCGCGGGCTGTTCGACAAGGTTTGATACGAGGTACGCGGGTCCGCTGACTTGCACCGGAACGTCGTTCCGCGCGGCCCAGCGCACGCCATCCGTGATCTCCTGCGCGTTCTTCGGCAGCTTCCAGAAGCGATCGTCGACGCGGAAGAAATTCCCGAATTCAGGAAGCCGCCCATCAAACTTTACTCCGGGAATGTAGACCACCCGTCCCTTCTCAAACTCCTTGCGCGCACTCGCTCCGGTGATCGCGACCGGCGCAACTTCTTCCTCGTAGTCGCGCGCGCTCGGTTGGGAATCGACCAGGCCTTGGAGGCCGGGCGCGACGCGCAGCCGCCGCCACTGGTCGTAGAGCCCCGCCTGCCCCGTCGCCACGAGCCCGCCACCGGCCGCGACGAAGTTACGGATCGCTTCGAGTTGTGCGTCGCTGAGGCATTCCGTTTCGGGCAGCACGAGCACCTTGTACTTCGCGAGGTCCGCCAGTTGCTCGTCGAATACCAGGTTGAAAGGAATCCTGGCCTGGATGAGCGCCTGCTCGACCAGGATCGTGGCGAGCTGCACGTGCGCTTGATCGTAAGTGATGGAGGGATACGAGCGCAGGACCGCAACCGTAGCTACGTCCATGGACCCGGTAAATAGCTCCCTGTTCCTTCGGTAGAACGCGATGTAGCGCAGCATGTCGGGCGTCAGGCGGCCGGCACCGGCAAAGCCGATGGTCTGATTGAACGCCAGGCTTTCGGCCATCGCCACTGGGTCGTCCGAGATATAACTCATCAGCACGTTCTTATAGGCCCTCGCCAGCTTATAACTCCTGATCCGGGACAAGAGCCGGCCGTCCGCACTGTAACCTGGGTTGGGATCTTCTTCAGTCCAAAACGCTTCGGTCCACTTGAGAATGCGCGAGTGGTCGATCGCGGCTTCCCAGGCCCGATTCCCGCCCGTAATGCCGTGCGGGTTGACTTCGATCGCTACTTCCGGGTTCAATGACTTGGCATACAACGCCATTTGCCGCAAAGCGTCTGCCATCGTCTGACAGCGGAAATCGATCCACTCCTGAATCATCGGATCGAAAATGATCCGCATGCGCGAGGGTGGGTTGGCCGCGTTCCACTGCGGCGGATTCACGAAATCGACGTTTTCGAATCCGAACCGTTCGCGCCTCATCTCCGCGGAGTACTTCTCTCTCAGATATCTGCGAAAGCCGGCTTTGCAGACTTTGTCGTGACAAGAGTCGGGCTCGGCATTCAGATCGAAATTGTCGAAGTGGATGAAGTCCGTTTTCACCTCTTCGACCGCGTAGCGTACTATCCTTTTGAGGTAATCCAGGTACTCCTGGTTGGCAAAGCACGGCCGATAGCGATACGACTGTTGATAGCCATAGGTGAGCAAGATCGGCAGGCCGCTTGCGTCGCGCTGGATCCAATCCTGCGCGCGCGGCTCCTCGGCAAAGAACGTCTCAAACATCATGGTGTCCCACTGGATGTAGGTGTCCACCTTGAGGCCCAGCTTGTGCGCGATCCCGGCCACCCGTTTTGTCTCCTCCATTTCGGGCATCTCGGCAGCCATGCCGAACCCTTTGTACAGGTGCGTATGGAACACCTCCGCACCCTGGGCTTTGAGCCTGCGCAGGACTTCTTCGCTCTGCGCTCCCTCGATTTGTTGCCGTGCATCCAGCCGCTGCCCGCCGCGCCGGACTACGAAGATATAGGGCTCGTGGTTGCCGCCCGCGTCGATGAGTCCGTTCTCGATCCAGCCCGCACGCGGCATCTCTTGCGCAGCCGCCACTGCGGCCATCGCGACAAACAGGCAGAGCAAGCGCATAGGTAAGCCGGGATTCCCATTTTGAGATTCCGACTCCACATGGTATACCGTCTGGGCTTCTTCAGACAAGCTCATTGACTTTCACACCTGAAAATGTTCAAGCTGGGATTTCCATTTTGGATTCCAGTCTTCGGGCAGTATAGACTCAGTCGCCCATGAGTGGTCCTCAAAGGTACAGATTTTCGTTTCGGGAGCCGTCTTTCGCCCCTGCAAGGCGCATTGGTCGCGTTGCCGGAGAATCCGAAACCGGGAAACTCCGTCTTTTGAGTGCATTCCACAAACACCTCTCCGACCCTCACCTTCTTGGTCGCATGACTTCACCGCTCCCATCGCCTCTCTAACCGCTCGCCACTGTCAGCACACCGATCCGCCGTACCATGCTTCCGAGCAGCCGCCTGGTCAAATGGCTCTTGGCCAGCATCATCCAGTAATACCGTGGATGCTTGACCAGCGTGTCCCCAGTCTTTACCAACTATTGCTGTAAACTCGTCATCGACCAGCCCTCGATTCCCTTCGGCAGCACCAACCGCCGCCCCAGGTTTCCCAAGTTGCAGGCGATCAGGCTCAGCCATAGCCGCACTGCATTCGACCGGAACCGGTGGCAACTCAGCCGCGTCATCTCGACCGCCCAGTTGCCTTCCTTGATCCACTGCTCCGCCGTTCCGCGCTTGTTGTAGAACCGCACCACCGCCCGGCTGTCAGTCTCCAGGTTGGTCACGATGAAGGCCACGCGCGGGAACAGTTCCCCAAAATGGAACTCCACCTTCTCCACTACCCGACGCGCCGTCTTCCAACTCGCCGCCTGGTAGAGAACGCCCTTGTACCAAACCACCGGCTTGTGGCTCGGTCTTCCCACTGGATGGGTCAACAATTCCGCGATGTCCAGCTCCAGGCTGTCGTTGGCAGGGATGCGAACCGCGTACTTCACTCCACGCTTCTCCGTGCGCCTCGCAAATCTCCGGCTTGGCGAAGGCCGCGTTGGCCCGGAACACGACTTCCTTGCCCAGTTTCTGCTGACGCTCAATTTCTGGCAACAGCAGTTCCTCCCAGTCTTCGGCACTGTGAACGCTGTCGGGGCGCAACTTGGCAGCCAGACAGTCACCTTCGCGGTTGAAAAGCAGCAGCGGGTGATAGCAGGTAGACGCGAAGTGGCCGTTGTAGGCGCTCTGCTCCTGCTGACCGTACACAGGAATCTCGGTCGAGTCCATGTCCAGAACGACCCGCAGCGGGGAATCCAGGGCTTCCGCCTTGCCGATGAGCCCGCGGTTGATGCGGGCCAAGCTGCCGAAGTTCTCCTCTTCGGCCAGCATTTCGGTCTCAAAGCTCTGCAAGCGAGGGGCAGCGCCGGCCCACGATCCCAGATCTTCTCGGAACCGATCAGCCGGAACGTCGGATCTTGCGAAAGCCGCTCGGCATCATTGACATCCTCATAGCCCGCGATGCGGCTGTAGACGGACTGGCGGAACAGATCGGCAAGTGGAAGTTGGGTGTTCTTCCCGCGCCGCAAATCGCTCAGGTGCTGGGTGATCAGTTCGCCGAAGCCCAGCCGTTCATCCAGTTCACGCACCAGAATGAGTCCACCGTCAGAGGTGACTCGTGATCCCTGGGAATCGACCTTCAACGAGGCGTTGAAAGAGAGCTGAAAGGGTCCGTTTTGTTTCTCACCCATTGGGTGTTGACCTCCAGAGCGTCTTCATCGCGTTCAAATCAGCAGTAATAAGGGCGTCGTTGGTGGCACGCACTCGCGCAAAACCCGATCGCGCTATTTTGGAAATGGCGGGTCCAGTCGCTTCGGCTTCTCCCGTTTCGGAACGATGCTGACAGCGGCCAGGACTATAGAGTTACTGGCGATCGTTTCTCCTTTGTAGTTTTTAAAGCCTCGCGATCCGTTCAGCCGGATCTCTCTGATTACTTTCCCGAGTCGTGGGTTTGTCCACTCGAAGGCATAGAATTTCGCTCCGTCACCCTGATCCACCACATCAGCCTGATAGGCGACAGCCCCCGCCTCGTTCTTGAGATCCAGAATGTTCCACCGATACCGAAGTGGGATGGTCGTGATGAGTCCGTCCTCGTACGCGATTTCATACCAGCCCATCAGGTCGGCAGAATCTGGGGGGTCGAAAGTGCTGTCATAGGCGGCGGTGTATCCTGCAGGCTTGGCGAGGGCATGCAAGAATACGATACTCGTTGCATCCTGTCCGATTGGGATTGAGCCCGAGCGCAAAGGATAAGGATTGTTCCCAGTGCCTTGGCTACCCACGGCAAGCGCGAACTTGCCGTTAACAGTCGGAGTCGCAAGTTCGAAGGTCAGATGGCCCCGGCTCACCCTCCCCGCCTTCCAGGATGATGCCTTGATTCCGGGGACATCAGAGGTGAGATACTGGGCAATGTCTACCGGTACTATGGGTTCCGTCGCGCTCGGCTCTTGAGATCCGCTCAGATTCCGCCGGATTTCCGGCATGAGCGCGTTGAGCGCCTGTGATCGTTCCGCCGCCGTTCGCTCCCGGCCAGACCAGAGCAGTTCTGCGCAGCCAGTAATGTCCGCCACCATGTCCTTCCCGAAGTTGAATTCCGTGACGGCAAACCAGGCCGAAGGGGCTCCGCCGATAATCTTTGAGCGTTGCACCCGCTTGTTGAAGTCAGGGATCCGCGCACCCAAGTTGGCGTAAATCTGTTCGAATCCCCAGTCGCTGAGACGCTCTTCGTTGGTGACGGGCGCGAATTTCGGATCGTCGGAGTACTCCCAGAGCCAGTTGAACATCAGAATATCTTTAGGAATCCAGGATTTGACTTGGTCTGGTGAGAGGGAGCCTGGAATTTTGTAGTCGTAACCTGGCGCGCCCCACCACGGCTTCGACAGCTTGGCGCCACGAACGTTTTCCAATAGATGATCGCTCCACATTGCGGTCCGGATTCCCTTGCGCTTGAGATAGTCGTAGATCTTGTTCACGTCCTGCGCGTACAGTTCCCGCGGGTCCTTGTTGCGACAACGCGGGCAGACACCCCAGGGCATGCGCCACTCGTCGTGACCGATGTGCACCATCTTGGGTTTTATGACGTCGATGTACTCGTCGTAGACATCGAAAACGAGATTGTACACAGCTAGCAAGGAGGGACAGTAAGTGTCAGGCCACTCCTCCTGGGGGACCTCCGCGAGTTCGCGATGACGGCTGAGCAGATAATAGCTGTGAGTCAAGGAAGGCAGTTCCGGGATGACTTCGATATAGTTCGATTGTGCCCATTGCACAAGGTCAGCAACCTCCTCTTTCTCTAGAATGCCGCCGTCGGCGGTATCCCAATGGCTCGAATTGCTTTCGTGGAACCAGAGCCCGCGGGGGTCGTTCCGGCGCTGCAGCAACATTGCTTTGGAAAAGTCCAAGGAACCGGCATTCAATTCGGGATGGCGATCGAGGCGCATCGCCGCATTCATCTCAATGATGAGCTTGTTGTACTTATAGAGCGCCATATAGTCGCGCACAAATCGCTTGAAGAACCCGATGTTGCCTCGCCCTGGCAGATACAACTTGACGCCACGGAACTTCGTGTAGGGCCAATCGCGGATCTTGACTCCCGGGATCCGCACACCAACTGCACTGGGTTCGATAAGCTGCCGCAAAGTCTGTAGACCATAGAACGATCCTCGCTCGTCGCTGCCGGCGACAACGATGGTGTTTGGGGTGACGCTCAAGAGATACCCTTCGGGCCCTGGGTTGGTGCCGTTTACTTGGAGGCCATGGGCGGCGCAATACTGCTTCACAAGTGGATTGCCGAACGTCCCCATGAGGACGAAGTGCCGCCCCACGGGTAAGCGGGCTACGGCTTCCTGGTGGATCGCGAGTCCATAGCGGCTGCTCAGCTCTGCTGACAGAAAGCGAGCTAGGCGCCAGTCAGCTTGGGTAGCCCCTACAGGGGTGACGATGGAGACCTTCTCATCCAATGTGAATGGAGCGCCAAGGACCTGCATCTCCTGAGGTTCCGGGAAAACACTGGTTGCGGCGACACCCGTAACGAACAAGCAGACCGACCCTAGCCAGAGGAGGATGGCCCTACGAATTCCGCCCGACGGCCCGAAAGCCCTGCGGGAGTTCCGTAACCGGGGCAGGTCGGAAAGAGCGCTGCCCATGACAAAATGCGACCGATCTCTTCTTATTGTGAATCGCATGAATGTGAATTGGCGCATTAGGTTCATTTCTCAAGCAAAGCTTCATCGACACGCTCGAAGGGCAGCAGGTCCAGAACCAGCGCAAGCCGATCGTGCTGGATGGCGAGGGCGCCCCTTCCCATGGTCAGAGCCGTCTTTTATCTTCTCTTCGTAATCATCCTGATCACTGTCGTTGTTCGATCATCGGCCCGCTCGGCAAATCTGTCTCCGGGTTTCTCGAGACGGGGACGCCCAGGCAGTCTTCCGCCGGCGAGCCCCGCATGGTCGGCGAACTCAAACGCAACCCGGTGTGCGGCACGTACGTCTCGACCACTACCTCCGTGAAGCGGACCATCGACGGAAAGACCGTGCACTTCTGTTCGACCATCTGCAGCGCAAAGTATCGTCCCGAAAAGGCCTCAGTCAGGGCCGGAGTCATAAGATCATTTCGTGCGCCGCGCTCAGGATAAAGCCGGAGATCCAGCCCATGTCCAGGGTGTCCATTTCCATCACCCCCTGTTCGGCCGTAACCGCCCAACCCGTGTAGACCCGCCGGATTTTTCCGTCCAGCCCGATGTTGCCTTGAACGAAGGTCCAGGCGTGATCGATCGTAGGTCGGAACGAGTCCGGTAGCCAGCCCTTTCTCACGGATTCGTGCAGGCCCAGCGCACACATTGCTGTGCCTGTGGTTTCGAGCGGAGTCCCCGGATCGTCAACAAGCACATGCAATGCCCCGGTTGAATCCTGGTGGCGAGCGATCCCCGTCCCCAGAGTCTGCAGATCGGCAAGGAAGCCAGGGAAGGCCGGATCGTTCTCCGGCAAGTGGCGCAACACTCCTGTAATGGACCACAGCAGCCAGCCCGTCGCGCGGGTCCAATACGTCTTGCCAAGACCATCCTTGCGCAAAATGGTTTTCGCCAGCCCGGTCTGCTTGATCAGAAAGTGATCGATGAAGGTCCGGAGCTGGTAAACCGCCTGCTCGCGATACGCCACGGCGTCAGCGGATTCCATGCGCGATGCGATCATGAGCGGCGTGACGGTGAAATAGCAGACATCGGGGATTCCGAAATCACAGTCGTCGTCCGAGAGAACCATACCGAACCTGTCGCGGGTGGTCCTGTGCAAGATGACGTTCGCCATGTCCAGACAAACCCGGCGCGCTCTGCTGTCACCGGTTTGCCGGAACAGTTCCCAGCACGGGAATGCGATCCCGAAATGGCCCGCGTATGTGGTTACGGGCACACCGCCGACTTTGTATACGCGCGCTTTGGGCCCGCTGTACTTGCTGACACTGGCGTCTTGAATGTGGAAGCCCAGCCACTCCTTTCCGAACTGCACCAGTTCGGGCATGCCGTTCGGCGCCCACTCCAGAAGGCCCTGTACAAGGCACGTCCCGAACCAATCGGTATTGAGCGACCCGGGAGGCTCTTGCAGTGTGTTCGCCATGATCGTGGCGACACCTGGTGGGATGCCCTTGGGTAGTCTGCTTCTGATCGATTCCACTCCGGCCGCATTGCCAGAGGCAGCGGCCCCAAGCACTCCAATCGCTTCACGTCGAGTCACCCGAGAGTACCTCCCAAACAAAGCGTCATAAGATTCTTACTGGACACGTAGGGCATCACTGCTCCGGCCGGCACGGACAATCATCCTGGCCTCGGCATTCACATCATGCCCCGACCGAATCCATGCGGCGCGTCCCACTCCCCACCAGCCTTTGAAGGCCGGGCCCTTCCGCGGACTGAGGAAGGGCCCTTTGGGATCACACTGCGATGCTTCGCTTAGAATTCCAGGCGAAGGCCGAGACGCTCTTCACGCTCATAGGAGTTGAAGGCAACGCCTCCTGCATACGTGATAACCCCCACTGATCCGACATTCGAAATGTTGGTGTTGGGATTGCTCCAGTTCGGGTGGTTGAAGACGTTCCTGGACGTGAATTCGAGAGTTAAGTGGGCCTTTTCCCGGAAGAACAACTGCTTCTGAATGCCGGCATTCCAAGTGTTGACCGGCGGTCCCTTGATGGCGCCTTGCGACGCGTTGCCGTATTGGCCAAGCTGGGGCGCGGCGAAGGCCCCAGGATTGAACCACTGGGAGATGGTTTGCGGGCCGGCGTTCGGATTCCCAATCTGATCCGGCCGGATAGTCACGTAGGCAGGCGTACTCGACGAGGTGTAAACCGTTCCAGTCGGATCCGGTCCGCTCCAGAGCGGGGTCAGGAACTGTCCGGTCTGGAAGCCCCAAGTGGTCGAGAACACCCAGCCGCCCACCACCAAATTCGTCAAGCGGGAAACGTTCCCGGCGATCGGTTTGCCTCTGCCGAAGGGAAGCTCGTAGTACATGTTCATGACAATACGGTGAGTCGGGATATCGGGCGCGACTCCCCGGTCCAAGGACCGGTTGTATGGGTCCGTGATCGTGCCACCCTCGGTCACGTCATAGATATCGCGAGCCCAAGTCCAGGAAAACTGGAAGAACAACCCCTTGGCGAGTGGGCGCTTCACCTCGGCACTGAGAGCGTTGTACTGCCCTCCTCCACCGCTGGTCTCGTACATGATATCCGGATACTGCATGAACGCCCGGGGTTTATCGATGTACGGCAGGTCATTAGGAACTGGGGAGTTGTAATTGTAGAAGTAGTTTACCTGACGCACTGCGGTCCCGATGTAAGAGAGGCGGAAACCGGTGTCCCACTGCTGGCGCTCGATCGTGGCGTTGTACTGATACGTCCTTGGCGTTTTCAAGTTTGGATCCACGGCGTTCGGGAGAGAAACCTGGCTTAAACCCTCAGCACCGGGGTTCGTCGGGAACACCTGGGGCAGGATCACCTGTGGATCGTTCTCGGGATTCGTGTAAGCCGGCTCGTGCAACTGGAACGGGCTTCCTGCGGTACTCAAATTGGGCGGAACCGGATCATAATAGATTCCGAAGCCGGCCCGAAAGACCGTGTGCTCGCCGAATGGTCGCCATGCAAGGCCAACACGGGGAGCGAAGTTATGTGTGTCGGCGTGGATCAACGTGTTCGGAAGGCCAGCCGAAGAAGCGCTGACGACCTTCACGTAGCTGGTCGGGAACAGTGGGCTAACCTGTCCGATGGACGAGTCAGGAACCACGATAGTTCCGGTATTGACGTCGAACACAGAAATCCGGCCGCTGTTGTCACTCCACGGAGTGTGCAATTGATACCGCAAGCCGACCGTCAGAGTGAGCCGGGTGTTTACCTTGAATTCATCCGTAACGAAGCCCGCATACTGCCACCGGTTGTCCTGAAGCAGCAGCGCGGGGTACGATCGGGACGAAGTGGTGGGGATGCCGAGCAGGAAGTCGGCATACGGGAAGCCTTGGCCGGCGATGCCGCCACTGGTGAAACGGTTCGAGAATGTTTCCGTCCCAAACAGATCTGCGGGGATTGTATTGTTGTCGCCTTCCACGCGGACGAAATCGAGCCCGGCCTTGATCGTATGACGGCCGTGGAATATGGTCAGAAAATCCTGAAACTCCTCGTTGTGGTTGCGGTAACCCGGATTCGCGCCGTTCCACTGTTCGAGCGGCTGCAGGCCAACCCCATCCCAGTAGACATTCAGCATTCCAGGCACATTGGGAAGGTTGGGAGCGAGGCCAGTCAACCCCAACAGGCCAACTTGCTGCTGGCCGTTTACAGGACCAGCCGAGGGAAGGTTGTTGTAGTCCATGCCCCAGCGCGCTTCGTTCGTTATGTTCGGGCGAAACGTATGCGTGTAGGAGACCGTCGCCGAGGCGGTTCTGCGGTATTCACTGTCCGCGCCAATCGTCGGCAGGTTGTCGTCATACCACTTGACGGGAACACCGGTCATCATGAAGCGCCCGTACACGAAATCCTTTTGCGAAAAGTATTGGTCGACGCGCGTCGTTAACAACCATGGCGCTGTCCAAGGCTGGGTTATTAGCTGGCGGAAGTTCGAGGCCTGGAAGACGGTGGGATCGCCGAAATTTGGCAGCGGATAGAATTCATCCTGGATCTTCTGCGAAACCGGATTAATCCGGCTGGCGGGGATCTGGTTATTTGGGAACGGCTGGTTCGTGGTCGGGTCGTAGATGGCCGTGCCAGGCAGCAGACTGGAAAAGTCACCGTTACGGAATGCTTGCGTAGGCACCGTAGGATTCAGAGAGGTAACATTCACGTTCCCGGCCGAGCGTTCGAAAGAGCCGAAGAAAAACGTCTTATTCTTTCCGTGGTAAAGCTTCGGGATAACGACGGGACCGCCGATACTGCCGCCGAGAATGTGGTAGCGGGACGTCGATACGCTCGTAGCAAAGAAGTCGCGAGCACGAAGACCTGGGGTGTAGAACGTATCGTATGCCGCGCCGTGCAATTGATTGGTGCCTGATTTCGTGATAGCCTCAACTTGGCCGACGGTGGCGAATTCCGCGCTGTTGTTGGCTACGTTGGACCTGAGCTCCTGGATGTACTCCATGTAATTCATTTGCGGGCCTATCGCGTTGCCTTGGCCGTCATTCATGGTCGTGCCGTCGATCGCATAGTTGGTCTGGGTGATGGGAGCGCCGCCCATTCGGTAGCTACCGCCGGAAGCGACCATGCCAGGAATCTGCTCGAGGTAGGCCCACACCCACCGTGCGTTCAGCGGCATGATGTTCAGCGTGGTGACGTCTTTCGTATCATCGATGCGGGACGTGTCCGTCTCAATCACGGTGGACCCGCCCGCGGACACCTGAATCGACGCCGTCGTGACCCCGACTGTCATGCTGACGTCCATGCGACGCAGGTCGCGGCTCACGAGTTGGATATTCGGCACGGTGAAATCCGCGAATCCCGCGGCTTCGACTTTGAGAACGTACGTGCCTTCAATCAGTTGCGGGATGGTGTAGTTCCCCTCCTGGTTGGGGCTCGCGGTGCTTTGCACATTGGTTTGTGTATTGGTAGCGGTGATCTTCGCTCTCGGCACAATCGCACCGGAAGAGTCGGTCACAGTACCAGTAATCGTTGCATAGGTCGTTTGCGAATAGGCAATAGCTGAAACCCCAAGCAGGGCAGCCATCACCCAAAGAGCGCTGGTGTGACTCATCTGATAAATTCCCCTTTCTATTAGTCTAATCTCCATGCGCATGCACCTTTTCCTCTTCGAGGGGTCGGTGGCTACGATTGGAAAACCGTTCAAGGTGAAACTTTCCTTGTGCGGTCCATTTTGTTATGTAAACTGAGGATTCCTACGTGTGGAAGATAGCGTGTCATTTGCGGTTCCTACTGTCCTCCCTCGTGTGGCGTCGCCACTTCGTCTTCGGCCTGATCGGTCCCATACGCTGTGGCCGTTCCGCCTCTCTCAGACGCAATTTGCTCACACGGATCAATTCGGTAAAAAAAGCAGGCGCCGACCAGAAGTACGATGGCAAGCGGAATCAAAGGAGTGCTATAGCTTCGGAAGTAAGAGACCATATATCCGAACGCCACCGTAGATGTCAAAGCACCTAATTGCCCAGCCGTATTCATCGCCCCCGTGAGGCTGCCCGCCCACTGCCGTCCCACATCCAAACAGACCGCCCACGCAGACGACAGCACGCTGGTCATACTGCAATACGCTAATGTGAGGAACGCGACCGCCAGCCGATTTGTCGGAGATATCACAGTGGCCATCAGAAATGCTCCGCCAGCCGCGAGCCCGATTGTGCCGATTGTACGGCGCCCGATTCGCAGGCCGTGCCGCCTTACCAGCGCGTCGCCCAGCCATCCCCACATCAGGTTGGTTATCGCACCCAGGATGAAAGGAAACATGGAAGCAACTGCCATTTGCGACTCGCTCATGTGACGGCCGCTCTGTAGGTATGTGGGGAGCCACGTCAAGTAAAAGTTGCTTCCACAGCAGTAACAGAAATACGAAAGGATGATCATCCAGAAGTTGCGCGTTCGCAGAACCGCTCCCCAGGGAAGCGGTACGTGCACTCGCGCGGGCCCCGCATCGATTTCAGCCAGCTCGGCGGCGCTGACGCCGCCCTTTTGCGTGGGATTGTCGCGAAACCAGCCATACCAGACGATGGCCCAGACAATGCCCAACCCTCCAAAACACAAGAATGACTGCCGCCAGCCATACCGCATCTGGATCGGCACTACCACCATCGGAGTCAATCCGGCCCCTAAGAGACCAGCCATCCAGATAATGCTGTGGGCACGAGCGCGCTCCGCAACCGGAAACCATCGGGCAACCACAGCGGAGCTATTGGGATATGCCCCGGCCTCTCCCGCACCAAACAGGAACCGGACGATCAGCAGCGAACGGAAGCTGCTGACGAAGCCCGTGATCGTCGTAAACGCGGACCACCAGATAACGATTCTGCTCAGTGTTTTCCTTGGCCCGAAGCGGTCCCCCATTGCTCCGCTCGGAATTTCGAAGAGGGAATAGGACAGGGTAAACACCCCCATGACCCACCCCCACATCTGAGGTGTCATGCCCAGGTCAGCCTGCATCCGCGGCCCGGCCACGGATATACACACTCGATCGAGAAACGTCATGCTCGACAGCAGGAACAGAAGGCCGAGAACCCTGTTCCTATACCTGGACAGGGTCGCGGTCACGGTTCCCGCCTTTCCGTTGCTTTGGCAGCGCCCAGTTCCATCAGTTCAATCAGGATGTTGTCCGGATCGAGGAAATTGATCTTGAGGTGTCCGGCATACCCGACCACTGGCTCGAACCCCGGGCTGGGTGGAACGCCGCGTCGCATCAGCTCCTCGTAGGCTACGTGGGCATCCTGGACATCCAGGCCGAAATGCTCCAATGACCACCGTCGATCGGCGGAGACGTTCTCGGGAGCGATCTGCATCTGAATGTAATCGCCACCCGGCAACCGCATATCGACCCACCGGGTCTTCCCTCGCTGAAACCTTTCCGTAGCCAGGCCGAGGTTGTCGTGATAGAACTTCGCGGAGACCTCCAGATTTGCGACCTGAATGCCGACATGCCGAAGGTGTGTCGAAACGCTGCGTGCAGCCGGCATCTTCCCCTGGGCGTGGTCCTTCTGCGATCCGGTCACGACCTGGGTCATCACAATCCGGTTTCCATCCGGGTCCGCGAGCGTGCATTGCAGGCTGCCGCCGGCTCCCCGGGAGATATCGGTCACTTCCACGCCGCGGCGCTTCAATAGCTCGCGTGTACCCCGGATATCATTGGTCGCCAGGGAGAAGTAGGCGATATGATGATCCGTCCCATCCGAGCGGCCCGGCACAATCTCGATAAACTGCTCGTCGTTTACCTTATAACAGGCGTTGCCGGAGATCACGCCGTTCGGTAGTGGATCAAAACCGAAGACATCGCGGTAGAACCGGTCCGAACGTGTCGCGTCGCTGACTTTGACGGCGACGGCGGCAATTCCGGAGAACTGGAAGTCGCCTGCGTAAGCACATGCCGTGCAGATTGCCGCGTATCCAACCAATGCGCGCCACGAGTGGTTCGGCGCGCGGGCAACCAACCTGCGGATCTCCAGCCATGAAAGCAACTTCGGCAGCCGCCCTGGCTTTGAACTCCCTTTGCCATTCATATTAGGAACTCGTGAGACCCCATCATCGTCATGTTCGTGTGCAACGCCTGCCGTTGAAAAGGCTTACAATACGCGGTACTTGGCCCAGACGTCCCGCAGCAGGGCGCCAGACCGGATCTCCTCCCGAACCTTGTTTTCCACCGATGTTTTCTCAAGCGCCCTTTCCAGAACATCCGGCCAGATATGGCAAGGCACCGCTAGCACCCCATCGATGTCTCCAAAAAGCACATCTCCCGGATTCACCCGAACGCCGCCGCATTCTACGGGTTCCCGATAGGCGACCACTCGCCCGCGGCCACGAATGTCGGTACATAGCGTTCCCCGTGCAAAGGTCGGGAACCCAATGCCCAGAATTCGGGCGACATCCCGGCACAGGCCGTCCATCACGACACCGCGAGCGCCTCTTGCGACAGCAGCGTTCGATAACAGTTCTCCCCACACAGCGGTTCGATCGGAGCGGTTGCAGTCGATGACGACCACCTCGTCCGCCTGAAGACTGTCCATGGCCTCAATCAACATCTCGTAGGGGGCGTCGGCCTCTTCGTCAACTTCGGCGATCTGCATGGTGGCTGCGCGGCCGACGATCACAAACTCCGGTGAGAGCGGCCGAATGGTGTGATGCATCCACCGATTCCTGAAGCCGAAGCTGTCGAGGATATCGGACAGGGTGGCCGAGTACAGGGTTCGGCAGACGTCAGGAAAAGCGTCAATGGTGAGTTCGCGCATCAGAATAACCTCCGGATAGGGATGCCCGCCTTCGACTGCTGCCGTGGCACGTCTGTTATCATCACGAGATTCCCCTCACCTCAAGCCATTAAATAACCGCCGTTTACTTCAACCACTTGGCCCTGAATGAACCGTGCGGCGTCCGAGCACAGAAACACGATGACTTCGGCTACCTCCTCGCAGGTCCCCACGCGTCCCATGGGAGTGGCCGCGGCCACGGAGTTTATTACCTCCGGGGACGAAAAGACCCGATGATAATTCGTGTCAATGGTCCCCGGCGATACCGCGTTGACGCGGATGCCGTGCGGCGCAAACTCCCGCGCCAGCGCTTTAGTCAACGTCGACAAGCCTCCCTTCGCCGCCGCGTAGGCGCTCGCTCCAATCCCGCCCCCCGTCAAAGCGGCAAGGGAAGACACGTTGATGATGGTCCCACGCTTCTGAGCGAGCATCGGGGGAAGCACTGCCTGGCTGATCAGGAAGGCACTCGTCAAGTTAAGCGTGAGCGTTCTGTTCCACAGATCCTCCCGGATTTCCAAGATCCGTGCGCGTTCGATCAGCGAACCCGCGTTGTTCACCAGTATGTCCACCGGCTTCGGCAACCGGCGGAGCTGTTCAACCACGGACTGGATTCCGTCGAGGCTCGAAAGATCACCGGCAATGAGCATGGCTTCTCCGCCGCCGTGGCAAATCTGTTCTGCAACGTGGTCGGCGCCTTTGCGGTTGTTGCTGTAATGAACGATCACCGAAGCGCCGGATGAGGCCAGACTGATGGCGGTTGCGCCACCGATGCCGCTACTCGCGCCCGTGACAAGCGCGATCATTCCTTTGAGTTCGTTTGGCTCGATCATGGGAAAGCCGGATTTGAATTACCTTGTTCGGTTTTGGAGGCTGGCCCCGGAACCGGCTGAGGGTAGCACTTCCGCCGCTTTGGCCGCGAAGGTCCAACCTCGATGGCGGGGGGCTCGCATGGTAGTTCTGAGCGCGCTTTTTTCGCAAGCGCTTGTGAAAGCATATAGCCAGCCAGGATGGAAGTCAAGGCAAAAAGTTTCGTGGGCTCCCTCTATTTTGTGTTTGTGGACCAGCCGAATTGCCGTATATGATGGAAAGCGGTTGCAACCATGGTCACGCTGAAAGACGTTGCCCGCGAGTCCGGCTACGATGTCTCCACCGTCTCTCGCGCGCTGAACGGGGCCTACGGTGTTCACAACACCACGCGGGCTGAAGTGCTGGCCGTTGCCACGCGACTGGATTACCGGCCTAACCGCATTGCGCGGGGTCTTGCCACCGGGCGAGCGGGCGCCATCGGATTACTGATCAGCGATCTTCGTAACCCCTATTTCGTGGAAGTGGCGCGCGGCGCCGAAGACGCGGCCTACGCTGCGGGCCTTGACCTGATGGTCTGTCACAGCAATCTCGATCCTGACAAACAGGCGCGCTATGTGCGTTCCCTTGCCGAGAACCGGGTCACCGGCATCATCATGAATCTCGTGGCGCCCCTCAGCCGCAAGCAGCAGGAGGACCTGGTGCGTCATTCGATCCCGGTCGTTCTGTTCAACCGCGTGTCCCGAGACCTGCCATTCTCAACAGTGCTGAGCGACAATGTGCGGGGCGGGTATCTTGCCGGCAGACACCTGCTGCAGCTTGGCCATCGCAGGATCGGCATTCTGGCTGGCCCTCGCCATCACACCAATCCAGAAGAGCGGTGCCGCGGCTTCTTGAATGCGGTTCGCGAGAAATGCTGCGACGTCGCCGTTTTTCACGGTTATCATGCGCAGAAACAGGGCCTCGAACTGACGAGAAAGTTGCTCTCGGACAATCCGAAGATTACGGCCATTTTCGCCGTCAATGACACCATGGCGTTCGGCGCCATACAAGCGATCATGGAAACGGGCCGTGCGATTCCGAAAGACATCTCGCTCGTCGGGTTCGATGATGTTGAACTGTCAGGCATTATTCATCCGCCTCTGACGACCGTGCACGTTCCGCAATATGAAATGGGCAAAGCGGCGGTCGAAATCGTGCTCAGGCAGTCCAAGTCGCGCGGCCCGGCCATCCCGGAGCACCGGGTCTTCGGCGTGCACCTGGTTGAACGGCAGTCTTGCCGAGACGTTTCCGCCGGTGTTGGCTCCCCCCCAAAAAACCCTTCCAGCCAGCTCTCCCGCCCCAGACAGCGATGACGGCGATGTCCACCCCGGCTTGTAGCAAGTCCATGGTGATAGTGTGCGGCCGAGGCGGTGAACAGCACTCACTGGGTGACTATGCAGAATCCGATTTCTGGCCCAAGCGAGCCAATGAACTCCGTCGGCTAGCGGGAGTGGTTGCGGCTATCGAACAAAACTTGCCAGCAAGTGGCTGTTGCCTCACCGGAGAGTGAGGATTTGTGGGCAGAAAAATAGAGACGTGCGAATTGTACGTCGAATTGGGCCAGCCATGCTGAATCGGCGAATTCGCCGTCGGCGACTCGCGCCTCGACGGCCTGCGTCACCTGCAGGCACAGCTAGTTGAACCATTTCAGGCCATCCGCGTCGACACAGGTGGTGCCGACGGTCTGGAGAGTTTGGAGAACGTCCGAAATAGATTGCGGAGCGGCCTGGACAGCGGTAAGCAGCGTAGCGTCGTACGGAAACATGCGCTATTTTAGTCTACGAAGTGTCTACGCCGAGCGACTCAACGTCCATAACGGAGGCTCACGGCCATCTTGTCGCCGGTCATGCTGTCACTTCTGCCTTTCAAAGACACAACTTCGGTGAAGAATCGCACGCGCCGCAGAATGTTCACTATCACCAGACCTCGATCCTGCCGGCGCCTGTTGCACCGGCGCCAGCATGGCTCGCGCCAAGGCGTTCCTGGAACCATCACCCCACGCTCCTTACAACGCCGCTGTAGACGTTCTGCTCGCCGAGCATGGCGCGCGCCATCGCGTTCGTGATGGCTGAGATGCCGTCAATACGGCTCGTGCTCTTCTCGCGCTCCGGTTTGGCGAACATCAGGTTGTCGTTGCGCTCGACCGTCGCCAAGCAACTCGCATTCCAGCGCAGCACCGGATGGCCGCCGTGGTGGAGCTTGCCGCGGGCAACGGCCGCCAGGATCTTTTTCGACGGCTCGGACAGACTCTGGTAGCCCTGGCG